>Ga0209061_1002449_pt1 | contig 23525 bp, 18 predicted proteins | sample Coa_R1_10_FD_187157 | JGI IMG/M metagenome (GOLD analysis project Ga0209061, IMG submission 187157) | Surface soil microbial communities from Centralia Pennsylvania, which are recovering from an underground coalmine fire - Coalmine... | ecosystem: Environmental > Terrestrial > Soil >...
TGGCGGGCCGGCGGCCAAAGGGCATGCGACATGGGGGCAGGGCCTTTCCCGGGCTGCTGGCAGCCGCCTGCGCGGCGGTCGCCACGGCCGGCTGCGCGAGCTCACCGGCGCGCGGCCCGCGACGCCGGCCGTGGCGCGAGGAGCGGCGGCCGCCGGGCCCGCGGCGGACCCGCGGCCGCTCGGGGCGGGGACCGCTCGGGGCGGGGGACACCGCGCTGGGGCTGGACGTGCTGCGGACCCGGCACGGCTGCGCGCGGCAGCAGCAGGGCAGAACCTGGTGTTCTCGCCGAGCGCGCTGGCGGCCAGCGACCAGGTGCAGGCCGGCCCGGCGCTGCCGCCGCCGCGCGGCTGCCTGAACGCGGTGGCGACCGGCTACGCCGCCGGGGTGGACCAGGCGCCGTTCAGCGCTAATCCTGAGCGGGCGGCGGTCAGCCGACGCTCCCTGACCCGGTAGCCGGCCTGGTTCAGAACGAGGGTACCGGGCCGACCGGGCCGGTGCCCGGCAGGACTACCAGGCACGGCACCTTGACCGGGCTGGCCGGGTCCAGCGCGTTGAGCATGTCGGCCAGCGCCACCGGGTCCGCGGCGATCTCAAGATGATCGCTGAGGTCCAGCGGGCACTGCCTGTTGACGGTGATGTTGGTGACGCCCGGCCCCGCGGGCAGGAACGCGTTGGTGTACGGCGTGACCACCTCGTCGTCCGCGCTTTCTATGACGGTGTAGCCGACGCCGGCGACGGTCGGCGCGGCGTTGAGGTGAGCGAGGAAGGAAGAGCCCTCCTCCTGTTCCACGCAGGCCTCGCAGACGGCGGCGAGCCCGCTGTTGACCAGGCTGCTCGCGCCGAGCAGGCCGGCGAGCGTGGTGAGCCCGTCGAGCGTGGTCCCGTAATTCGACGGCGCGAGCGCCACGAGCTTGTCCACCTTCGCCGCGCCGCCCAGGAAGTCGATGTAGTAGCGGGGCATCATGCCGCCCTGGGAGTGGCCGACCAGGTCGACCTTGGACGCGCCGGTGGCGGCCAGGACCGTGTCGACGAACGACGAGAGCTGCGCCGCCGAGGCCGCGATGTCACCTGTTCCCTGGATCGGGGAGGTAGCTGACGCGCCGCCGTAGTTGAAGGCGAAGACGCAGTAGCCGTGGTTGGCCAGCAGCGGGGCGGCCGCCTGCCAGTTGTCGTCCATGTTCGCGAACGTCCCGTGCACCAGGACCACCGGGTACGGATGGGCGGCGCCCGGCTTGCAGCCGAAGTTGTCAGCCCCCGGCGGGGGCGTAGCGGGGGCGAGGGCGGTCGCCGTCGCCCCGGCGAGGAAGTCGTAATTGACCGGCAGGGCCGAGGCCCGCGCCAGCCCGGCGAACGACGCCGCGAGCAGGGCGCTCGCGGCGGCGGTCAGGCAGGCGACGGTCAGCGCACGCGCGAGCCCGTGCCTTCCGGGTCTGCGGGGGGCTGGCAGGGATGGCATGGGCGCCTCCTTCGCGCGCGGGAGCGAGATGCCACCGATTAGACGACCGGGCGGGCGCCGCGTCTGCTCACCGCGCTCAGCGTCTTCGGGAGCCGTCTTATCCGGCGGTGATAAACGCGCCGGCGCCGTGCCGGTGACAGGAGGATTACTGACGAGTAACATCCAGGTCGTGCGGCACGCGGGCGTTTCCGTGGCCGAGTGGCCACCCGTTCCGCCGGAGGCGGTCAGCCGGATGCTGCCCGAGCTGGACTCCCTCGCCGCCGACATGGCCACCGCCATCCTGCGCGAGGTTCCCGGGTACGGCCGGAGCGGCGACGGCTCATCCGCCAGGATCGTGCGCCGCGTGACCAGGGACGCCGTGCACCAGTTCGCCGCCCGGATCGCGGATCCCGCCTCCCCCGCCGGGCCGATGGCGCAGATGTTCCGCGACATCGGGCGGGCTGAGGCGGCGGAGGGACGCGGCCTCGACGCGCTGCACGCCGCGCTCCGGGTGGGCGGCCGCGTCACCTGGCAGCGGCTGCGCGAGCAGGCGGCAGCGGGCGGCGGAGACGCCGATGTGCTCGCACGGATCGGCGAGGCCATCTTCCGCTACCTCGACGAGCTCGCCGCCGCCTGCTCGGCCGGCTACGCCGAGGCCACGGCCGAGTTCGCCGGGGAGACCGGACGGCTCAGGCACCGCCTGCTCGACCTGCTCCTGTCCGATCCGCCGGCGCCCCCCGAAGCGGTATCCAGCATGGCCCGGGCGATCGGCTGGCGGCTGCCGCGCCGGGTGGCCGTGGTGGCGCTCGCGGAGCGGGCGGCGAGCACGGCCGGCCCGCTGCCGCCGCTGCCCGCGGGCGTTCTCGCCGGCCTGGCCCGGCGCGAGCCGTGCCTTCTCGTCCCCGACCCGGACGGCCCCGGCAGGTTCCGGCTGCTCGAGGCGGGACTGCGCGGCTGGCCGGCGCCGGGCGGTGCCGCGCCGGGCGGTGCCGCGCCGGGCGGTGCCGCGCCGGGCGGTGCCGCGCCGGGCGGTGCCGCGTCGGGCGGTGCCGCGTCGGGCGGTGCCGCGTCGGGCGGTGCCGCGTCGGGCGGGGCGGGCGACGGCACGCCGGCCGGGTGCCTGGCCGCCGTGGGCCCCGTGGTGCCGCTCGGCCAGGCCGGCGGCTCGCTGCGCTGGGCCCGGCGGGCGCTCGCCCTCGCGCAGCGCGGGCAGGTCCGCGGCGCGAACGGGATCGTCCGCTGTGACGAGCACCTGGCCACGCTCGTCCTGCTCGCCGACCCCGAGCTCGCCGGCATGCTCAGCGGCCAGACCCTCGCGCCGCTGCGGCGGCTGCGCCCCGGCCAGGCCGACAGGCTGGCCGAGACGCTGCTCGCCTGGCTGGAGAGCGCGGACAACGCCGAGACGGCAGCCCGCCGCCTGCACGTTCACCCGCAGACCGTCCGGTACCGGCTCCGGCAGCTCGCCGAGTTGTTCGGCGACCGGCTCAGCGACCCGGACGCGCGGTTCGCCCTCCAGGCGGCGCTCCGGGTCCGCCGGCTCAGTCGAACGACGGCTTGCGGTCCCGGCTGCGCTTGAGCTCGAAGAAGCCGTCGGCCTTGCTCACCAGCACCAGCCCGTCCCACAGCTCCCCGGCGGCTTCGCCGCGGGGCGCCGGCGTGATGACGGGGCCGAACAGGGCCTTGCCGCGGATGCGGATGACCGGCGTCCCGACGTCGAGGCCGACCTCGTCGAAGGCCTCGTGGTGCGAGTCCTTGATGAGCTGGTCATACTCGGTGCTGCCAGCCGCGTCCGCCAGCGACGCGGGCAGCCCGGCCTCGGCCAGGGCCTCCGGTATCACCGCGGGGTCCTCACGGCGCCCCTGGTTGTGGAGGCGGGTGCCGATGGCCGTGTACAGCGGCCCGAGGACGCCGGGGCCGCTGTGGACGGCGGCCGCGGCGCAGACCCGCACCGGCCCCCAGGCCCCGCTCATCCGCTCCAGGTATTCCTCGCTCAGGCCCTTGCCCTCATGCTGGACGAGGTTCAGGTAGGCCAGCGACATGATCCGCCAGTCGGTGCGCACCGGCCGGACCTTCTCGACCTCCAGCATCCAGCGGGAGGTGATCCAGGCCCAGGGGCACAGCGGGTCGAACCAGAACTGCACGTCTTCCGGTGACTGCGCATGCTCCGTCATGACCGCGCCAACACGCCCGCGCGGCCGGCTATTCCGGGGCCTGCCCGGCGCCGGGTCGCGGTGACCGGGAGGCCGGGTCACGGTGACCGGGAGGCCGGGTCACGGCGACCGGGAGGCCGGGTCACGGCGACCGGGAGGCCGGGTCACGGCGACCGGGAGCTTGCCCGGCACCAGCGCGCCGCTGACCACCGGGCGGACGGCGGTGCCGTCGGCGGGCCGCGCGCGACTTCCCGGGCACCTGCGGTCATCTCCCCGCTCCTTCCCGGAACCCCGTGTCCCAGGATGCCAGCCGGACGCTCCCGCGCCTCCCGTCGGGCGCGCGGGCTATGGTGACCTGCGTGAGCGACGCCGGACCGTGGTAAGGGACGTGCCTGCTGTGACGGAAGTGATGCGCGCGCTGGTGATCGACGGCCCCGGGTCGGCTCGGGTGGAGACGGTCGGCGTTCCGGTCCCGGCCGCGGGACAGGTGGTCGTGGACGTGCACCGGGTGGGGATCTGCGGCACCGACGCCGAGCTGTTCACCGGGGAGCTGGCCTACTTCGCGCAGGGGAAGTCGCGGTTCCCGCTGCGCCCCGGCCACGAGTGGTGCGGGGTGGTCTCGGCGGTGGGCGCCGGGGTCGATGAATCCTGGCGCGGCGTCCGGGTCACCGGGGACACCATGCTGGGCTGCGGCCGGTGCGGCCGGTGCCGCGCGGGAAACGGCCACGTGTGCGCGGACCGGCATGAGATCGGGATCACCGGCTGGCCGGGCGCGCTGGCCGGTAAGGTCCTCGTTCCGGTGACCAGCCTGCACCGGCTCCCGGCGGCGGTGGACGACCGGGCAGGCGCACTGGCCGAACCCGGCGGCAACGCCCAGCGCGCCGTGACCGCCGCGCACGCCGGGCCGGGAAAGCGCGTCCTCGTCTGGGGGCCTGGCACCATCGGGCTGCTCGCTGCCGCCTTCGCCAGCGCCGCGGGCGCGGAAGTCCACGTCCTCGGGGTGGACGGACGCCGCCGTGAACTCGCGGTGAAGTTCGGCGCCAGCCGGTACTGGACGATCAGCGATCCGCCGCAGGCCGCCTACGACGCGGTCATCGACTGCACGAACGACCCGGCCGTTCCCTCATCAGCCCTGGCCCTGGTGGAGCCGGCGGGGCGGATGGTTTACATAGGCATATCGGCCAGCCCAAGCCGCATCGACACCCGCGAGCTGGTGCTCAGCGACATCACGGCGGTAGGCATTCTCGGGGCGTCGGCGGGCCTCGCGCCGGCCATCGCGCATTACGCGGACGGCCGTGTCGTGCCCGGGGAGCTCGCGGCGGTCGTCGTCGGTCTCGACCGCGCCGCCGAGGCGCTCGCCGGGCGGATCGACCCCGGGCCGGGCACCAAGGTTCACGTCGATCCCCGGCTGTGAACGTCTAGGGAACGCCGGGCAGCGCCGGGAGGCGCTCGTCGGGAGTGCCCCAGGACGGGCCGGGGGCGGACGGAGGGACGGCGGTCCTGGCCGCCGGGCGGAGGTCGCGGTGGACCGCCCGGGCGATGGCCTCGATCGTGGCGACGCCGTACGCCATGGTCGGGTTGTCCTGGGTGAGGACCACGATGGTGTACCAGCCCTGGGGCGAGGTGAAGGCGCCGATGCTGTGAACGCGCCAGCCATGGGCGGCGCGGGGCAGCCAGCCGTTCTTCACGTGCACGGTGACGCCCTCCGGCGCGCCCGCGGGGACACCCCACCGCTGGGAGGAGATGACCTGGGACATCAGGCTCAGCGCATAGGCCCGGGACGCGCCGCTCAGGACCCTGCCGGGGGTCAGCAGCAGCCGCAGCAGGAGCGTCTCGTCGCGCGCGGTGACCTGGGTCAGGCCCCAGTAGCCGCCCGGGCCGAGGGATGTCTGCGTCATCCCGGCGAGGTCCAGGAAATGCTGCAGGTACGCGCGGCCCAGTTCGGCCCACAGCGCGGAGGCGGCGTCGTTGTCCGACCGGGTGATCATCGCCCTGGCCCTGGCCGCCTCGGCGCTGGTCAGGTACCTGTGCTGGTCCAGGGCCTTGCGCAGCAGCGCGCCGAGGATGGCGACCTTCACGATGCTGGCCGAGTCGAAGCGCGCGGAGCCGTTGAGCGAGCAGGTGAGCCCGTCCGCGGGGTCGCCGACCCACACGGCCACCGTGGAAGACCGGCCGCGCCGCGCCGCCTCGATGTCCCGGGCCAGGCGGGCGGCCAGCGCGCGGTGCGATGACGACGCGCAGGCGGCTGCCGCGGCGGGGGCGCCCGCCGCGGCGGGGGCGCTCACGGGGGCGGCCGCCGCGGCCGCCGGGGCCAGCACGGGAACGAGCGCCGACCCCAGCAGCACGGCCGCGGCACCGGCCGACAGCAGCGGTACGCGCCGGCGGGGACCGCGCGTACGTTCGGTATCGCTATTTTCCGTACTTTTCCCGGTGCTGCGCATACCTCCTAGACGGCGGTCACCGGGCGGCGGTTGCCGTCAGGCGGGCTGGAGTTCGGACAGGATGTGCTCCCGCGTCAGGTCGTGGCCGTGGGAGCCGCTGGCGTGCTGCTGGACGGCGGCGATCAGGTGATCGAGCTGGCCGCCCTGCCCGATCCGGAACCTGACGCCGCACCCGTGGCACGTCACCTGGGACCCGGCGCCTGCCAGCTGCGCCGGGGCGGTGAAGTCGACGACGACCAGGGGCTCCTCGCCGACCACCCAGGCGTCGTGGCCGGGGGGGACGTAGTGCGCGTCGCCGGGTCCGAACTCGGCCTCGGTGCCGTCGTCCATGCGCACCCGCATCCGGCCCGAGATCACGTAGGCGGTGTGGGCCAGCTCGCAGGAACTGGTGCCGGCGAGCGGGCGCACGTCGGCGGACCAGCGCCAGCCCGGGTTGAACACCGCGCGGCCGATGGTGGCGCCGCCGACGCGGACCATCCGGAGCTCGCCGTGGGCGAAGCTGCGCTTGTCGTCGGGCAGATCGAGGTTCCTGGCTTCCAGTGTCATGGTGGTGTCCTCTCACACGTTGCCGATAGCAGGCATCGTGCCGCCGCCGCCCCGCGGGCGGCATCGGGGAAACCACGTAGCCGGCGGCTACGTAACCGGGTTCGCCGGCTGGTGCGGCCAGGGACCGGTGAGCGCGGCGAGCATGGTGCGGGACGTGGCGCCGGTCTTGCGCAGCAGGCTCTCGACGTGCTTTTCCACCGTCCGGGGCGACAGGCGCAGCCGGGCGGCGATCTCCTTGTTGGCCAGGCCCGCGGCCACGAGTTCGAGGACCTCCGCCTCGCGCGGCGTGACGCCGAGCCCGGCCAGCCGCCCCGTGGCCGGCGCCGACAGCAGGTCCTGGCACCACGCGGCGAGGCCGCCGAAGTCCTTGGCGGCGAAATCGGCGCGGGCGGCCGTCAGCCACCGCGCCGGCTCGCCCCAGCCGTCGGTCAGCGCCGGGCGGGCCGCCAGCAGCCGGGCAAGGTGCCCGAGCGTGCCGCCGCCCAGGTCGGCGTCTGCGGCGGCCGCGAGCGCCGCCGCCCGGCCGCCGCCGCCCCGGCGGCCGGCCAGCACGGCATCGGCGTAGCCGAGCACGCCGCGGTTGAGCCGCGCCACCGTCACGTTGGTGCGCCAGGTTCCGGCCAGCACGGCCGCCGCCCGGCCGTCGGCCGCCGCGGCGAGCGCCAGCGGCCATACCGCGCGGAACATCGCGGGCTCGGCGTGCGGGAGCGTGCGCAAGATCGCCCCGGCACGGTCGAAGGCTGCTATCGCCCCCGGGAGGTCGCCGCGGAACAGGGCCGACATGCCGCGGCAGCCGCCCCAGCCGAGCGCGGTGATGAACCGGTCCGCCGGCATCAGCGCGCCGGCCCGGCGCAGGCATTCCTCCATGTCCGCGAGTTCCTGCCGCATCGCATGAGCCTCGGCGAGAAAGAGCAGGGCCTTCGCCCGGACCTCGGTCATGCCGAGCCGCTCGGCGGCCGCCAGCGCGAGCCGGCCGTGCCGGGCGGACTCGCCGAACTCGAACCGGAAGTCGTAGGCGGCTGCCAGCTGCACGTCGAGCACGGCGGCTGTGCTGAACGCGCCGAGCTCGGCGGCGGTGCGGCGCGCCTGGGTCAGGCGGTCGGCCGCGCCGCTGTCGAACAGGTCGATCGTGCCGAGCTCGTGCAGCGCGCGCAGCCGCCAGACCGGCAGGTCCGCGGCCTCGGCGACGCGCAGCGCCTGTTCGAACGCCTCTCGCGCGGCGGCGAGGTCGCGGAGCCGGGCGATCCGGCCGGTGACCTCCAGTGCCTGGCAGCGGACATGCGGGCCCGCGTCGGCGCCGCCGAGGACCGTGCGGGCAAGCCGCCCGGCGGCGGCGATGTCGCCGGCGGCGAGCGCCAGCTCGGCGTCGAGCACCGCGATGCGGGCCTGGCGTCCCGGCCGCGAGCCGGCCTCATCCAGCCGCTTCGCGGCTTCGAGGTGCGCGCTGGCAGCGGCCCAGCGGGTGGCCTCGATCGCGGCACGGGCCAGTTCGAGGTGCACCTCCGCCGGCGATGGGCCCGCGCCCGGCCCGGCCGCCGCGGACGCGATCAGCCGCTCCCCCACCCGCAGCGCCTCGTCCGCGTGGCCGGCCAGCGCCAGGCACCCGAGCAGCAGGCCCTCCGCGCGGGCCCGGGCGGCGGGATCGCTGAGCATGGCGGCGGCGCGCCGGAGCGTTCCGGCGGCGGTGGCGAGAGCGCCGCGGTCGAGCGCCGCCTCCCCGGCCCCGGCGAGCAGCGCCCCGGCCCGTTCGGTGTCCCCCGACTGCGCGGCCAGGTCGGCGGCGATGTCACGCCACGGCCCTTCCAGGCCGGGGTGGGCCGCCTCCGCCGCGGCCAGGACCGCGGCGGCCAGCGACCGCCGGGCCGGCGGCAGCAGCCCGGCGGCGACGGCCTCGCGGGTCAGCGCGTGCCGGAAGCGGAAGGCCTCGCCGTCGACCGTCAGCAGCTGGCTGCCGACGGCGCGTTCCAGGGCTGCGGACACGACAGCGGGTTCGGCGCCCGCGGCGGCCGCGAGCAGCTGCCAGTCGAAGCCGCGGCCGAGCAGCGCGGCCGCCTCCAGCACCCGCCGCTCGCCGGGGCCGAACCCGGCCAGGCGCGCCCGGACCATCGCGGCGAACGACTCGGGCACGCCCGGGGAGGCGAGCACCTCTTCGACGAGGAACGGCACGCCGTCGGCCGCGAGCTGCGCCCGGGCGACCAGCTGGTCGCCGGCACCGGTCACGCACGCCCGCACCATCTGCTCAACCGCGTCCGCGTCCAGCCGGCCCAGCGGCAGGTGCGTCGCGGCGCGGCGCGCCGCCAGCCGCCGGGCGAGCCCGGCTCCGGGCGATCCCGGCTCGTCCCTGCTGGTGGCGAGGATCAGGGCGCGCTCGCCGCTTAGGTTGTCGGCCAGGTACTCAAGCACCGCCAGGGTGTCCGGGTCGGCCCAGTGCAGGTCCTCCAGGGCAATGGCCAGCCCCGCGCAGGCGGCGTTGAGCCAGCGGATAAGCCGGATCACCGCCTCCCCCCGGGCGACCGGCGAGGCGGCGTGCTCCCGCAGGCCGGCCGCCGCGGAGTCGGCCGGGCCGGCGCCGGGCAGGATCGCCTGGAGCGCCGGGAGCCACGGTGCCAGCTCGCCCGCTGGCAGCGGCCGGTCCCGCAGGATCTGCAGCAGCGCCTCGGTCAGCGGCCGGTACGGCGTGCCGGATCCGCCCGGCACCGCCCGGCCGGCCGCGGTCAGCGCGCCGCGGCGGCGGGCATCGCCGGTCAGCTCGCGGACCAGCCGGGACTTGCCGATGCCCGGCTCGCCCGTGATGAACACGACGCCGCCCTGGCCGGCCAGCGCCTGGGCCAGGGCGTGCCGGAGCAGGCCCAACTCATCGTCCCGCCCGCACACAACGGGACATAGCGCGCCCCCCACCCGTCAAGTCTGCCACGGCCGCCAGAAGGGCGGAGAATGTCACGGTGACCGGTTTCGACATCGTGCTTCGCGGCGGCCGTGTCATCGATCCGGAGTCCGGGCTGGACGCGGTGCGTGACGTCGCGATCGCGGGTGACCGGGTGGCGCGGATCGGCACCGCCCTGCCTCCCGGACGCCGGGAGGCCGACGTCGCCGGCCAGGTGGTGACCGCCGGGTTCATCGACCTGCACAGCCACGCCGGCGACACCGGCGGCTCGCGGTTGCAGGCCATGGACGGGGTGACGACCGCGCTGGAACTCGAGGCGGGCGCCGCCCCGGTGCGGGCCGCCTACGAGCGGGCCGCGGCGGCCGGCCGGCCGGTCAACTACGGCTTCGCCGCCTCATGGGCGCTGGCCAGGATGGCGGTGCTCGCCGGGATCCCGCTCGACGGTTCGGCGGCGACGTTCTTCGCCCACGTCGCGAGCCCGGCGTGGCAGCGGGCGGCCACGGCCGCGGAGACGGACCGCATCCTGGCGCGCCTGGAAGCCGGCATCGCCGACGGCGCGCTCGGGATCGGGGTGCTGGCCGGCTACGCGCCGGGGGCCAGCCCCGGGGAGTACCTGCGGGTCGCCGCGCTCGCCGCGAAGATGGGGGTGCCGACGTTCACGCACTCCCGCGACCTGGTCGAGTTCACGCCGCGGACGCTCATCGACGGCGCCGAGGAGATCGTCCGCGCCGCGGGCGAGACCGGCGCCCACATGCACTACTGCCACGTCAACAGCACCACGCTGCGGCACGCCGACCGGGTCCTCGCCCTGGTCGAGCGGGCACAGCGGGCAGGGGCGCGCGTGAGCACGGAAGCGTACCCGTACGGCGCCGGGATGACGGGGATCGGCGCGGCGTTCCTGTCCCCCGGACGGCTGGGCGAGCGCGGTCTCACGCCCGCCTCGCTGACGTACGCGCCGACCGGCGAGCGGATCGCCAGCGCGGACCGGCTGCGCGAGCTGCGCGCCGCCGATCCCGGCGGACTGGTGGTCATCCAGAACCTGGACGAGGACGACCCGGCCGACCGGGCCGTCCTCATGCGGTATCTGACGTTCCCCGGATCGGTGATCGCCAGCGACGCCATGCCGCTGACGTGGGCGGGGCCGGCGCCCGACCCGGAGGCCTGGCCGCTGCCGCCGAGCGCGTTCACCCATCCGCGGACCGCCGGGACGTTCGCGCGGGCGATCCGGATGCTGACCCGCGAGGGCGGGCCGCTCGGCCTGTCCGACGCGCTGGCCAAGTGCAGCCTGCTCCCGGCCCGGCTGCTAGAGGCGCACGTGCCCGCGATGCGGCGCAAGGGACGGATCGCCGAGGGCTGCGACGCCGACATCGTGGTCTTCGACCCGGCGGCCATCACCGATCAGGCCACGTACGCGCGTCCCACCCGGCCATCCGGCGGCATCCGGCATGTCCTTGTCAACGGCGAGTTCGTCGTCTTCGGGGCACGGCTGGTAACCGGCGCCCGGCCCGGCCGGCCGGTTCGCGCGGGCGGCGGGGAGATAGGCTCGCGGTAGCGGCGGTGTGCCCCGTGGCGAGAGGGGGAGCCGATGAGCGTGTTCACCGTCGAGATGGAGGACCGGCCCGGGCAGCTGGCCCGGCTGTGCGAGGCGATGGCCGCCAACAACGTCAACCTGGTCCTGTCCGCGATGGGCCGCGGGGATGAGGGCACGGTCGCGTTCGTCGCCGACGATGAGGCGGCCGCGCAGGCGGCGCTGACAGACGCCGGGCTCGGATACACGATGCGCCCGGCGCTGACCATCCGGATGGAGAACCAGCCCGGCGCGGGCGCGGCGGCGTTCCGCAAGCTGGCCGACGCCGGCATCAACACCAGCCTGCTGCTGCCGATCCGCGTCTCCGAGGAACTGTTCTTCGCCGTGATCTGCGTGGACGACGAGGAGAAGGCGCGCCACGCGCTCGGCGACCAGATCGTAAACACCAGCTCCGCCCCGTAGCTACGAAAGCGGGGCGGCACGGCCTGCGGATCAGCCGGGCGTCGCGGTGGCGCGGTCCGCGGGGGCCGGGGGTTCGGTGTGCCGAAGCCGGCATGGTAAGAAGCCAGCACGCCGCGCTTGCCGGCGCTGGCAGTGTCACGGGTCGGCGTGGTAGACGACGAGGAGCTGTCCGGCCGATCCGCCGATCGCGAGATCGCGCGCGCCGTGTTCGGCACCAACGTGGTCGGCGTCGTCCGGGTCACCCAGGCCGCCATCCCGTTGCTGCGCAAGTCCGGCAACCCGGTGGTGGTGAACATCTCCAGCGCCCTCGGCTCATTCTGGGCGCTCGCCGACCCCGGGCGCCCGCGGTTTCACGTCCCCCTTCACCGCGACCGACTTCACCGCCGGCTTCCCGGGCGGGCGTCCGGTCGAAGACGGCGCCGAGGGCGTCGTGCGCATGGCGACCATCGGCAAGGACGGTCCCACCGGCACCTTCTGGGAGGATGACCACCAGCTCCCGTGGTAGGGCCGCATCACCGCGGCGGGTATGGGCTGCGGGATTCGCGGCACTGTAAGTCTTCGGTGCCGCGTGCGAAACTGACCTCGTGCGCACGCATGGGCTGCGGTTCGACGTGAACTGCTCGATCCTGTTCACCGAGCTGCCGCTGCTCGCCCGGCCGGCGGCCGCGAGGGCCGCCGGGTTCGACGCGGTGGAGTTCTGGTGGCCGTGGGAGGCCATGGTGCCGTCGGACAGGCAGGCCGACGCGTTCGTCGCCGCGCTGGCTGACGCCGGCGTCGAGCTGGTCAGCCTGAACTTCCACGCCGGGGACATGGCGGCCGGGGAACGCGGCCTGGTCTCGGTCCCGTCGGCCGCGGGCCCCTTCAGGGAGAACATCGCCGCCTGCGCCGAGATCGCCGCGCGGACCGGGTGCACCCGGCTGAACGCGCCGTACGGGAACCGGCTGGACGGCGTCGACCCCGCCGAGCAGGACGAGGTTGCGATCGAGAACCTGACGCTCGCCGCGGCGGCCGCCGCGAAGGCGGGCGCCCTCGTCCTGGTCGAGGCGATCAACTCCATCGACGTGCCCGCGTTCCCCATCGACTCCAGCGCCGCCGCGATCGCGGTGATCGACAAGGTGCCCGCGGCCAACGTGGCCTTCCTCGCCGACCTGTACCACCTCGCCATGATGGGGGAAGACCTGCCGGCGGTGCTGTCCGGCCACCGGGACCGGATCGCGCACGTACAGGTCGCCGATGTGCCGGGCCGGGGTGCGCCCGGCACCGGGACGCTGGACTTCGAGCCGCTGTTCGCGCAGCTCGCCGCCCAGGGGTACGCCGGCAGGGTCGGGCTGGAGTACCTGCCGTCCGGGCCGTCCGGGCCGGACGGCCCGGACGGCCCGGACGGCAGCCTGGCCAGTTTCGGCTGGCTCCATGGCTGAGACCGTGGTCATCAGGTCGCGCCGCATGGTGACGCCGGATGGGGTGCGAGAGGCAGCCGCGTACGTTCGGGATAAAAAGATCGAGTTCATCGCGGGGTACGGGGCGAGTCTCGACGCCGCCGCAGAGGTGGACCTCGGCGACCTCGCCCTGCTGCCGGGGCTCGTGGACACGCATGTGCACGTGAACGAGCCGGGGCGGACCGAGTGGGAGGGGTTCGGGTCCGCGACCCGGGCGGCGCTGGCCGGCGGGGTGACGACGATCTGCGACATGCCGCTGAACTCGGCGCCGGCGACGGTGTCGGCCGGCGCGCTGCGGGAGAAGGCCGCCGCGGCGGCCGGGCAGTGCGCGGTGGACGTGGCGTTCTGGGGCGGCGCGGTGCCCGGGAACGCCGCCCAGCTAGGCCCGCTGCTGGAGGCGGGCGTGGTCGGGTTCAAGTGCTTCCTGGCCGACCCGGGCATTCCGGAGTTCCCGCCGCTGTCCCGCGCGGAGCTGCGGACCGCGATGAAGGAGCTGGCCGGCTCCGGCGCGCCGGTGGCCGTGCACGCGGAGGATCCTGCCGAGGTGCGCGAGCCCGCCGGGCCGGGGTACGACGCGTTCGTCGCGTCCCGGCCGCCGGTCGCCGAGCGGCGGGCGGTCGAGACGGTGATCTCGGCCGCCGCGGCGACCGGAGCGCGGGCGCACATCGCGCCCCTGGCGGCCGGCGAATGCGCGGCGCTGATCGGCGCGGCGAGGGCCGCCGGGGTCGCGCTGTCGGCGGAGACCTGCCCGCACTACCTGTTCTTCGCCGCCGAGGACGTGCCGGCCGGGGCCACCCAGTACAAGTGCTGCCCGCCGGTGCGGCACGCGGCCAACCGGGAGGCGCTGTGGCGCGCCCTGGGCGCCGGGGTCATCGACTGCGTGGTTTCCGGCCACTCCCCCTGCCCGCCGGGCCTGAGGGGCATGGAGACCGGGGACTTCCGCACCGCGTGGGGCGGGATCTCATCGCTGCAGATCGGGCTGCCCGCGGTGTGGACCGTGGCGCGGCGGCGCGGCCGCACGCTGGCGGACGTGGCGCGGTGGATGTCGGCGTTCCCCGCCTCGCTGGCGGGGCTGCCGTCGAAGGGGCGGATCGCGGCCGGCTGCGACGCGGACCTGGTGGCGTTCGACCCCGGCGCGTCGTTCGTGGTGCGGGGCAGCGAGCTGCTGCACAGGCACCCGGTGACGCCGTACGAGGGGCGGACGCTGACCGGGCGGGTCGTGCGGGTATGGCTGGCCGGTGCGGAGGTCCGGGCGGACGGGGAACCGCGGGGGCGGCTGCTGCGCCGGGGAGGAGGCGAGTTGCGGATTGCTTAGCGGAGGAGGCGAGCCCCGTGGCTGGCAGGATCGCGGATCCATACGGTGCCGGGTTTTCCCGGGAGGCCGGGGGCGCGCTGGCGCTGCCGGACCTGGCGTCGCGTGCGCTGCGCGGGTCCGTGGTGGCCGCCTCCGACGAGTTCTTCGCCGAGAAGGAGAACCTGATCAGGCCGTCGGCTCCGTCGTTCACGCCGCTGAGTTACGGGCGCAAGGGGCAGGTCTACGACGGGTGGGAGACCCGGCGACGGCGAGGTTCGGCTGGTTCGCTGCCGGCCCGCGATGAGCATGACTGGGTGATCGTCCGGCTGGGCGCGGCCGGGGTGGTGCAGGGCATCGTCGTGGACACGGCGTTCTTCACGGGGAACTATCCGCAGTCGTGTTCGGTGGAGGGGTGCCGGGTTGACGGGTATCCGGGCGCATTGGACTTCGACTCCGCCGAGTGGGTGCCGCTCGTGGCCCGCAGCCCGCTGAAAGGCGACGCGCAGCACGTATTCGGCGTGATAGGAGCCGCTGCGGGGCGGCGGTTCACGCACGTGCGGCTGCGGATCTACCCCGACGGGGGCGTGGCGCGGCTGCGCGTGCACGGGACCGTGGTGCCCGACCCGTCGCTTGTCGCGGGCCTGACGCTCGACCTGGCGGCACTGGAGAACGGCGGCGACGTGGTCGCGTGCAGCGACCGGTCCTACACCTCACCGCGGAACGTCATCTCCCCCGGGCTGCCCCGGGCGATGGGCGACGGCTGGGAGACCAGGCGGCGGCGCGAGCCGGGGAACGAATGGCTGATCGTGCGCCTCGCGGGCCAGTCGGTCGTGTCGCTGGCCGAGATCGACACCTCCGGTTACATCGGCAACGCGCCCGGCGCGGCGTCCCTGATGGGGATCGACGCCTCGCGGCCCGCGCGGCCGGCGTCATCCGCGGCCTCTTCGGCGTCACCCGCGGCGTCTCCGGCATCCTCGCCGTCCCCGGCGTCCCCGGCGTCTTCGGCGTCTTCGGCGTCGGCGCCGTCCCCGGCGTCCTCGCTGTCCTTGCTGGCCGATCCGCTGGCGTGGTTCCCGCTCCTCCCCCGGACCGCGCTGCTGCCGGACACGCCGCACCGGTTCCGGCTGCCGGCCTCCCGCCCGGTCACGCATGTCCGGCTCGACGTGTTCCCGGACGGCGGGATAGCCCGGCTGCGGCTGCACGGGTCGCTGACCGAGAGTGGCCTGGCGGACGTCCGGCGCCGCTGGGAAGAGACAGCGGGGTGACCGGGCGCTATGCCCGCGGGCTGGTCCCGGCCTGCGGGCTGGTCCCGGCCCGCGGGCTGGTCCCGGGCGTCAGCGTGGGAGTCGCGGGACTTACCAGCGGAAGCCGCGTGGTCTGTCCTGTGAGGCAGACCGTATAGGTGCCGGGCGCCGTCCCCTGGTCCGTCGCCACGCAACGCTCTTCGAGATGTCCGAGCCCGTCCGCTGATATCTGGAAGGAACCGGTCCAGGAGCAGGCGGTGCGGCTTCGGGTGCGCCCGGTGGCGCGGGGACGCCCGGTGGCGCGGGGACGCCCGGTGGCGCGGGGACGCCCGGTGAGCGGCCGCAAGCTGAGGCGGCGCCGCTTGCGCTGGGTTATCACATCGAGCCGCAGGCTGTAGGAGCCGGACGGCAGCTTGCCGGGGACGGAGCCGGTGAAGCTGATCCAGTTCGCTGAAGCCTTGCGGCTCGCTGATATCAGCGCTTCGGCCCAGTCAACGGGAGCGAAGGACGGCTGCCCGGGAGGCGCCCGGTCCTCGTATTTGCCCAGGGCCTGCCACGTCAGTTCTGACCGCCACGTGCCGTCAGCCGTTGCGAGAGTTCCCGTCATGCCCAAGATGACGGCGTCCTCCGCGCCCTGATTCGCCAGGACCACAAATGCCCACAGGGAAATTCCCGAGTAGCCCGGCCCGTAGGAAAGCCAGACCCTGTCTCCTGGCACCAGCGATAGCACAGGCTTCTTCCAGTATTGCTCATAGGCAGTGAAGAAGAAGGTTGCCAGGGAAACGACAATGGCGACGGTCGAGAGCGCATCTGACGTGGTCATAGCCCCCCAGGTACGTGCGGTCACGCGGCATCCCGCGCCCGGGCCGACCGTACCTCACGGCGCCTTTTCCCGCACCGCCTGCCGGTCTCGATCTGGTTACGCCAGCCCGCGCATGGGCGCGGGCGCGCAGATTCGCGCATATGCGCGGGCCGCGCGCCCACACCGGCTGCGCGGTTGCCCACGGGTTCCCCCGGGGGTTCTTCTGCGGCTCCCTCTCGCGGGTTCTCCCGCGGAAAAGGCCGGATGCCGCCGAGCATGCCGCCGAGCATGGTGTAATGCCGCTTGGCTTGTTCTGATCGTGGTTCACGGCGTCCGCTGGCGCGCCGCCACCGCCTGCTGAAAGCGTTGCTGTTGAGGTTCACGGACCTGCGGGGCCGGTCCCCGGCCCTTCGCGTGCCGTCTGGCCTCCTGGTTCCGGGGCTGGGGGACACGGCCCCGCTCTTGCCGGGGCCGGGGGGCACAACCCCGGGCCGGCGGCGGCCAGACCCCGCGCCGGGCAGGATCCCGCGACCCGGCGCCACCCGCCGGGAACGCCTGGTCCCGGCCCCATGTCCCGGCGCCCCTGGGACCGGACCGCCACAAGCTACGCGGCATCGACCCGTGATCGTGTAAGATTTTTGAACTTATAGTCGATTTTTTCTCCTTGATGAAATATTTTTCGGCATCGGAGCGGCTTTGGTGCGTGTTCCCATCCATGAGACGTGACGTTTGGCCCTGGTTCGGGCGCCCGGCTGTTGATCCGCTGGTACAGGCAGGACGACTGACCCGCTGGTACAGGCAGAGTGGCGCTGATTAACGCGGAGCGATAGGGGGCGGGGATGCGCATGTTGCCTCGGCGAGTGTCGCCTCGGCGAGCCGGGGCGGCTGCCGCCTGCGGGCTCGCCCTCGCCGCGGGGCTGGAGGCCGCCACCTATCGGTGGTGGCGGGACTGGTGCCTGGCCTGGGGCGCGGCGGACGATGAGGCCGGCGGCCCGATGCCGGGCGACGATCTGCTCGCCGATCCGGAGATCGTGAGCACACGGGCGGTCTGGGTCGGCGCGCCGCCCGAGGCGATCTGGCCGTGGCTGGTCCAGATGGGCCCGGGCCGAGGCGGCGCCTATACGTACGACTGGATCGAGAACCTCTTCGGCCTGGGCATGCACAGCGCCGACAAGATCCTGCCTGAGCTCCAGGACCTTGAGGTGGGCGACGCGCAGCGGCTCGGCGCCCGGGGGCCGGTGCTGCGGGTGGCTGGGCTAGAGCCCCGGAAGTCCCTGGTCCTGCGGTCCGACGATGGGCTGTGGGTATGGGCATTCGCCCTGGTCCCGGCCGCCGCGGGCACCCGGCTGATCAGCCGGAACCGGATTGCGAGGCCGGGTACTTCGGCCTTGTCCAGGACGCTCTACAAGTACCTCATGGAGCCCGGCAGCCTGATCATGGAACGCAAGATGCTGCTCGGCATCAAGCGGCGCGCAGAGCGCGCGTCATGATGACGCCCCGGCCCGCCCGGCTGAGACGCCCGGCCCGCCCGGCTGAGACGGCCGCACCGCCCGGCTGAGACGCCCGGACGCCCGGGGGCCACCGGGATGGCCGGGTCGGCCAAGAGCGGCATCTCCGGATGCGCCGGACCCCGGCGGACTGGTGCCCGCCGTGGCGCCGGACGGCAATGATGGTCCTATGGGAGATCTGGCCGGGGCGCAGCGGGCCGCCCATGTCCGGGCGGCCGCGTACCCGGATGAGCGGCAGCGGAAGCACGCGGTCAGGTGGCTGGGCTGGACCGCCTACCGCATGGGCGGCAGCCGCGGCCTCCTGTGGTGGCGCATCCGGCCTGGATCCCCTGGACGCATCTGCGCTTCGTCCGCCTGCTCATGGCATGCGCGGTGCTGTCTGCCAGCATAGGCCTGGCCGCCTACCTCGACCTTCTGGTTGGCCCCCTGGCCGCGGCCGGGGTCATCTCCGTCATGTATACAGGCAGCGGCGGGCTGAGCTCGGCCTGCTCGCGTTCTCCCCGCTGCTAGTCGTCCCGTTCCCGCCGAGCCCCGACCGCCTCTGGACCGTGCCGGCCACCGCCTCGCCGGGCGCGGCCTACCGCGCCGATCGCAGGGCCAGCGTCATTTACGGGGCCGCCCGGGCGCTGGGCATCTTGTGCCTGGCCGCCGTCCTGGGACCCGCGGCCGGGATCGGATGGGGGCGGTGGCTCTGGGCGATGCTGGCGCCGACCGCGGGCGCCGGGCTGCTCTTCGCTCTCTTGCACGGCACGGTTTCCCTCGTCATGCTGAGCGAGCCGGTCCTGCCGGCGCAATGGCGGGAGCGAGTGCGCTTCGGGCGGCTGCCGGCAGACGCCGTCGACCGCGGAATCCTGCGTGGGGCGGGAGCCGCGTACCAGTTCGGGGATGCGGGCTTGCAGGAGCGCCTCGGCATTCCGCCTCCGAAGGCCCACTGAAGTGCTTCAATCGGTGGCATGGCGGAGCGCGTCCTGATAGCACCGGACAAGTTCAAGGGAACCCTGCCCGCGGTGGAGGTGGCCGCCCGGCTGGCCGCCGGCCTGTCGCGGGCCGGGGTTGATGCCGAGGTGGTGTCGTTGCCTGTGGCCGACGGCGGCGACGGGACCGTCGAGGCCGCCGTCTCTGCGGGCTACCGCCGGGTCGAGATGGGGGTGCGCGGGCCGACCGGGCGGCCGGTCACCGCCTCGTTCGCGCTCCGTGACGGAACCGCTGTCATCGAGGCGGCGCAGGCGTGCGGGCTGTCCCTGCTGCCCGCGGACTCGCTCGCGCCATTGACGGCGGCCAGCCGCGGCGTCGGCGAACTGATCCTGGGGGCCACGCGAATGGGCGCCAAGCAGATCATGCTCGGCCTGGGCGGCGTCGCCACCACCGACGGCGGAGCCGGGCTGGTGCGCGCGCTCGGCGCCCGGCTCACTGACGACTCCGGCTTCGACCTGCCGCCGGGCGGGGCGGCGCTGGCCGGACTGCACGCGCTCGACCTGTCCGGGATGCGCGACCTGTCCGGCGTGGAGTTCCTCGTGGCGTCCGACGTGGACAACCCGCTGCTCGGCCCGTCCGGTGCGGCGCGGGTGTACGCCCCGCAGAAGGGCGCGTCGCCCGACGATGTGAAGCTGCTGGAAGCGGGCCTGGAGAGGTGGGCGGACGTCGCCGAGGAGGCCTGCGGCCGTACCGTCCGCGACGTGCCGGGGGCAGGTGCCGCCGGCGGGCTCGGCTTCGCCGCGCTGCTGTTTCTCGGCGCGCGGCTGCACCCGGGCATCGAGCTGCTGCTTGAGATGCTTTCCTTCCGCCAGTACCTCGACGGCGCGAGGCTGGTGATCACCGGTGAGGGCTCACTGGACGCGCAGTCGCTGCACGGCAAGGCCCCGGTGGGCGTGGCCCGGGCCGCCGCCGGGCACGACCCCGCGGTTCCGGTGGTCGCCGTGGCCGGGGTGTGCACGCTGCCGGACGCCGGACTGCACGAGGCGGGAATCTCGGCGGCCTACACCCTCAGCGACATCGAACCCGACGCGGCCAGGTGCATGGCAAACGCCGGGCCGCTTGTCGAAAAGCTTGCCGAGCGCATCGCCGACGACTGGCTGCGCTGACGACTGGCTCCGCTGACGTCACCCGGTCGCCACGCGGTCAGCCGGCAGGCTCCAGGATGGCTTCGGCGACGGTTTCGCAATCGCCGGCGTAGACGAAGACCGCGCGGACGCGCTCGCCCGCGAGGACGCGCGGCAGCCAGTACCTGGCATCGTCCCACATCTTGTCGAGCGGCAGATCTGTGACGGGGAACCACTGGGGCCTGATCTCCGGGGTCTCCGCGGCCTCGCCCGACCATTCGGCGCTGGTGAAGACCGACACGACCATGTCCCACTGGGGACGGACCGGGAAGAGGAACGTCACGTGCGCCACCTGGAGCAGGGCCGCGGGCGCGATATGGATCCCGGCTTCTTCCTTGACTTCCCGCGCGGCCGCCTCCGCCGGTGACTCGCATGCCTCGACGTGACCGCCCAGCCCGACGATCTTGCCGGTGCCCAGCCCGGTCTTCTTGTGGCCGAGGAGAACCTGGCGCCCGCCGTCACCGCCAGCCCGGGTGAGCAGGCACAGGCACGTGGCGGTCAGCGGCACCATGCCAGTATCCCAGGGCGCGCGGAGCGGTCACGCCAGGAGGCCGGCGTAGGCCACCGCCAGGAGGCCGGCGTAGGTCACGCCAGGAGGCCGGCGTAGCAGGCAAGGGCGGCGGCCACGGCGTCGTCCTCGGACGGGAGCCCGGCACCGCGCCTGCGCGCGGCGGCGCGCAGGCGGGCGGCCAGCGCCGGGTCGCCGAGGACCGCGCGGACCGCGCTTGCGAGGCGCCCGGGGTCCCCCGGCGGCACGAGCACCGCCGCGTCGTCACCGGTGAGAGCGGGGATGCCGCCCGTCCGCGTCGCCACGACCGGAACACCCGCGCGCAGCGCTTCCTGGAGCACGAGCGGCTGGCCCTCCCACCGGCTGGGCAATACGAACACCGCAGCGGCGGCGAGCAGCGCCGGAACGTCGTCACGGTGCCCCAGGAACTCCGCGTCCACGCCGAGCGCGGCCGCCTCGGCCCGCAGCCGCGCGGCCAGCGGCCCGTCTCCGGCGATGAGCAGCAGCGGCTGCGGCACCATGTCCCGCCAGCCGGCGGCCGCCTGGAGGAGGGTGCCGAACCCCTTCTGCCCGGTCAGCCGGCCGACAGCGAGCACCAGCGGGCGTCCGCCGGGACCCGAGGCGGCAGACCCGCCGGAAGCCGAGGCGGCGGACCCGCCGGGACCCGAGGCGGCAGACCCGCCGGAAGCCGAGGCGGCGGACCCGCCGGGACCCGAGGCGGCGGCAGGCCCGCCGGTGCCTGGTGCCGGGACGATCGCCCTCGTGACCCGGCGCGCGCCCGCCGCGCGCATCCGTTCCTCCAGGTCGCCGGACACGCAGAGCACCAGTCCGGCGCCGCGCGCGACGACCCGCTCCAGCGCCCGGTAGACCAGGGCGGCCGCTCGCCCGCCGCCCGGCGGGGCGTTGTGCACCGTGACCACGACCCCTGGCCGCCGGCCGCGGGCACCGGCGAGCGCCAGGATCGTGAGCGCCCCGGCGCGCAGGCCGTGCGCGTGCACCACGTCCGGGCCGGCGGAGCGGACCGCCCGGCGCAGCCGCAGCACGGCGGCGGCGTCGCGCGGGCGCGGCCGGCCGCCGAACTCCACCGGGATGAACGCCACCCCGGGCAGCGACGCGAGCCCGGCGGCGGCCCCGGCGGACGACGGCCCGAGGACCTCGGCAGCGATCCCGCGTGCCGCGCAGCCGGCGGCCAGCATCCGGACATGGCGCCCGGTGCCGCCCGCCGTGGTGCCCACGACGAACGCAACCCGCCGGACCCGCACGCCCGCGCTGCCCGCGCTCATCCCGCGAGGCTTGCCCGCGCTACCCGCGCTACCCGCGCTACCCGCGCTGCCCGCGCTGCCCGCGCTGCCCGCGCTCATCCCGCGAGGCTTGCCCGCGCTACCCGCGCTGCCCGCGCTGCCCGCGCTCATCCCGCGAGGCTTGCCCGGGCGGATGAGCGGATGACCGTCACGGCTCGGCGGCGGGGGCCGGGACGCGGGTGCGCAGGCGGCCGAGGGCGGTGCGGAGGTCTCCCCCGTCGAGGTTCATCACGACCGCCACGAACACCGCCGTCACGATGCCGCTCACCAGCACCGAGACACCGACGTTGGGGAAGAAGCCGGAGGCGCGGACCAGCGCCGCCACGGCGGAGCCGGCCGCCGCCCCGGCGGCGCTGCCGGCGAGCCCGGCGAGAAAGGCCCGCGGGACGCCCGCCAGCGCGGCACCGCCCCGGTCCCGGCGGACCAGCACGAGCAGCGCCACGCCCGCGACCGTCAGGCCGATGGAGGTGCCCAGGCCGAGCGCTGGCACGACTCGCGAGCGCGGCACGAACGGCACGATCAGCAGGTCCGCCACGATCACGAGCAGCCATCCGGCGCTTATCGCCATGGCGGGCGCCCGGTTCTGCTCGCGCGCGTACAGCACCCGGGACAGGTTGGCGGACAGACCGTAGCCGACGAGCCCGGGGGCGAACGCGGCCAGCGCCACGGCCAGCACCGAGGCCGACGACGCCGCATGGGATTCGAAGACGTGTGCCAGCGGGACCCGCGCGCCCACCAGGGCCGCGGCGCCCAGCCAGGACGCCAGCAGGACGGCGCGCGTGGAAGCCGCCGCCGTGGTGTCGAACCCGCTGCCGGAGGCGGCGGACAGCTCGGGGAAGGCGCTGGTCGCGATGGGGACCGCGAGCACCGCGTACGGCACCACGAACACCGCCCAGGCGAATCCGTACAGAACCAGCGCGCCGCCCGCTCCGTACCGGTTAGCCAGCACGATCACCACGGCGGCCGAGGCGTCCTGGGCGATCAGCGTCGCCACGCCGGCGAGCGCCAGCTTACGCACCCGGGAGCCGACCCCGGCGGGAAAGCGGAGCGACGGCCGGATCCCGATGTGAAGCCGCCAGGCCGGCACCACCGCGGTGAGCGCGAGCGCGAGCACGCCAAGCGTCGTCCCGCCGGACAGCAGGTACTCGGCGGACGGCGGCAGCGAACCCAGCCGGTTGACGTACGGACCGCCCACCGCGCCGAACCCGGCGTACACGCCCACCACGACCAGGCTGGACAGCAGCGGGGCGAGCGCCGGCGCGCCGAACCTGCGGTGCGACTGCAAGATCCCGTACAGCACGACCGCCAGGCCGTAGAGCAGCACCTGCGGCGCGAAGACGATCAGCATCCGGGTGCCGACGCCGGCCAGGCCGGCGCGCGGGCAGCCGCCCGCGCCGGCGAGCAGGACCGAGACGATCGGGTGCGCGGCCACCGCGACGACGGCGCTGACCGGGACGAGCAGCACGACGGTCCAGGTGAGCAGGGCCGACGCGATCTGCCTGGCCGCCGCGGGCTCGCCGGGCCCGCCGGGGCGTCCGGCGGGCCCGGCGAGCACGGGCACCACCACGGAGGCGAGCGCGCCGCCCAGGACGATGTCGTAGATGATGTTCGGCACCATGTTGGCGGTGGTGTACGCGGTGCCCAGGCACGAGGTGCCCACGGTGTGCGCGAAGACCACCTGACGGCCGAACCCGACTACCCGGGCGAGCACGGTGATGACGCCGATCATCACCGCCGCCCGGCCGATGCCCCGGCCCCGCTGCCGAGCCCGCCCGCGCTCGGCCACCGGCGCGGTCACGGCTCCTGGCGCCGCGGCGGCGTCCGCAGGCCCGGCGCCCCGGCCCCGGCCGTCAGCGCCCCGGCCGCCGGTGTCCCGGCCGCCGGTG
>Ga0209061_1002450_pt1 | contig 23508 bp, 18 predicted proteins | sample Coa_R1_10_FD_187157 | JGI IMG/M metagenome (GOLD analysis project Ga0209061, IMG submission 187157) | Surface soil microbial communities from Centralia Pennsylvania, which are recovering from an underground coalmine fire - Coalmine... | ecosystem: Environmental > Terrestrial > Soil >...
TTGTCGCCTACTCGGCCGTCACCGACTGAGCGATCCCCCGGCCACCCGGGTCGCCGCCCCCGGCCACCCGGATCGATGTGGCTGTGAGCCGGTTATAGTCGGCACGCTGCAACAACGATCCGCCCGGGCTCCGGCCGGGCTCCGGCACACCTATTAATGTTGTCTATGTCTTCACGCCTGAATTGGCATTGGTGTCGATGGACGATTGGCCGCTAGCCTGCGGGTATGCAGGCCGCACCCGCGATACCCGCAGCCGCCTGCCCGGAAAGCCTCGCCGGCGCCGTCCGCGCGATCCGGGCCGAGGCCGGCCGCCGCCTGGACTGGCAGCGGACCGCGGACCGGGTGGCCGGCCTGCTGCGCGGCGGCCTCCCCGCGGCCGCGGCCATCCTGCCCCCGCCGCTGCGCCGCGGCGACCCGTCCGGCTACCAGAGCCACCTGCTGCACGCCGAGCCCGACGGCCGCTTCTCCGTCGCGGCCATGGTGTGGCTGCCGGGGCAGCAGACGCCGATCCACGATCACGTGGCCTGGTGCGTCACCGCCGTGCTTGCCGGGTACGAGCACGAGGAGGTGTTCGCCCTCGCCGACGGCGGCCGCGCGCTGCGGCTGGTCGCCAGGAACGCGAACCCGCCGGGCACGGTGACCGGCTTCGCCCCGCCCGGCGACATCCACCGGGTCCGCAACACCGGCGACGGCGTGGCCATCTCCCTGCACGTCTACGGCGCCGACATCTCCCGCCTCGGCACCAGCATCCGCCGCGAGTACGCCCTTCCCGTCCTTCCCTGACGGCTCCCTGCCATCTCTCGCGCCCGCCGGGCGCCCTCGCCGGGTGCCGCGCGCGGCCAGGAGCGGGCGTCGCTGCGGCATCCACACCGCAGGCGGGCGTCGCTGCGGCATCGACACCCGGGGCCGGGTTGCCGTCCGGACTATCTCGATATATCTTTGAGGTTGCTAGACACGTTCTAGAGACAACGAAGGAGTCTCAGATGCACGACGAAACGTGGGAAGGCCCTCCCGGCCCGGGCGGGCGCCGTCACCACGGGCCCCGCGTCCGCGTGGGCCGGGGCCGCCGGGCCGGCGGGCCATGGGCCGGCGGGCCGGAATTCGAGTTCGGGCTCCGGGGCGGGCCGTTCGGGCCGCCGCGGTTCCGCGTCCGCGGGCCCCGCGTCCGGCGCGGCGACGTCCGCGCCGCGATCCTGGACCTGCTGTCCGAGGGCCAGCCGTGGAACGGCTACCAGATCATCCAGGAGATCGGCGCCCGCACCGAGGGCGTCTGGGTGCCGAGCGCGGGCTCGGTGTACCCGGCGCTGCAGCAGCTCGAGGACGAGCGCCTCGTCCAGGCCGAGGCCGGCGAGGACCGGCGCCGGATGTACACGCTGACCGGCGAGGGCCGGGCGTACGTCGAGGCGCACGCCGAGGAGCTGCGGGCCTCCTGGGACGCGGTGACCGGCAGCGTCGACGACGCCGAGTTCCAGCTCCGGGACACGATCAAGCAGGTCATGGTGGCGGTCCATCAGGTCCGCGAGGCGGGCTCTGCCGCCCAGGTCGCCCAGGCGGGCAAGATCCTCGCCGACACCCGGCGGGCGCTGTACCGTATCCTCGCCGCAGATGGCGACGAGGCTGGAGAGGGCACGCAAGGGTGATACCGGCCATCTCGGTCAGCGAGCTGACGAAGAGATACGGCGAGGTCGAGGCCGTGCGCGGCATCGACTTCGAGGTGGCCGGCGGCGAGACGTTCGGCTTCCTCGGGCCGAACGGCGCCGGCAAGTCCACCACGATCAAGATCCTGTGCACCCTGGCGGACCCCACCTCGGGCACCGCCAGGGTCGCGGGGCACGACGTGACCAGGCAGCGGGACACCGTCCGGCGCAACATCGGTCTGGTGTTCCAGGACAGCACCCTGGACAGCTACCTGACCGGGGAGCAGAACCTGCGCTTCCACGCCGACCTGTACGGGGTGCCGAAGGCGGCGTTCGGGCCGCGGCTGCGCCAGGTGCTGGAGATGGTCGGGCTGTGGGAACGCCGCGGCAGCGTGGTCGCCACCTACTCCGGCGGCATGATGCGGCGGCTCGAGATCGCGCGCGGGCTGCTGCACGCGCCGCGGGTGCTGTTCCTGGACGAGCCCACCGTGGGCCTGGACCCGCAGACCCGCGAGGCGATCTGGCAGTACATCAACGAGCTGAAGAAGCGCGAGGACATCACGATCTTCCTCACCACGCACTACATGGACGAGGCGGAGAACTGCGACCGCATCGCCATCATCGACCATGGGAAGATCGTCGCGATGGATACCCCCGAGGCGCTGAAGGCGTCCGTCGGCAAGGACCGGGTGCAGATCAGCACCGCCGACGACCAGGCGGCGATCCGCGCGCTGGCCGACGCGTTCGGCATCGCCGCGGCGATGCACGAGGGGCTGGTGACGTTCTCCGTGGAGTCGGGAGAGCACTTCGTGCCCAGGCTGTTCGCCGGCCTCCCGGTCGCGATCCGGTCGGTGAGCGTGTCGCGGCCGTCCCTCGACGACGTGTTCATGTCCTACACGGGCACGACGATCCGTGATGCAGAGGCCTCGGTCACCGACCGCAACAGGGCCGCGGTGGCCCGGTTCCGCAGGAGGTAGCACATGGCGGCGCACGACACCCTCGAGGTGCGGCAGGAGCGGCGGCTCACCGAGACGATCCGGGTGGCCGTGCCCGAGCGCAGCCTGCGGCACGACCTGCGCGCGGTCAGCATCGTCTGGCGCCGTGAGCTGATCAGGTTCCGCAGCGACCGGCTGCGCGCGGTCACCTCGCTGGTGCAGCCGGTGCTGTTCCTGTTCGTGCTGGGCACCGGGCTGTCCAGGCTCGCCTCCCGCGGCCTGCCGGGCGGGGTCGACTTCAAGACGTTCATCTACCCCGGCGTGCTGGCGATGTCGGTGCTGTTCACGTCGATCTTCTCGGCGGCGTCGATCGTGTGGGACCGCGAGTTCGGGTTCCTGCGCGAGATGCTCGTGGCGCCGGTGCGGCGCTGGGCGATCGTGATCGGCAAATGCCTGGGCGGCGCCACGGTGGCGACGTTCCAGGGGATCATCTTCCTGGCCCTGGCGGGCGTCGCCCACGTGCCGTACGATCCGGTGCTGCTGCTCACCCTGGTCGGCGAACTGCTGCTGCTGTCGTTCACGCTGACGGCGTTCGGGGTGATGATGGCGGCGCGGATCAAGCGGATCCAGGCGTTCATGGCGGTCACCCAGATGGTCGTCATGCCGCTGTTCTTCCTGTCCGGCGCGCTGTACCCGCTGAGCGGACTGCCTGCCTGGCTGACGGTGCTGACCCGCATCGACCCGCTCACCTACATCGTCGACCCCATGCGTCACGCGGTGTTCGGCCACCTGCCGCTCAGCCCGGCGGCGCTGCCCGTGCTGAGCCCCGGCATCACCTGGGACGGCTGGCTGGTCCCGGCGGGCCTGTCCCTGGCCATGGTGGCCGCCATGGGCCTGGCCATGCTGGCCGTCGCCATAGCCGAGTTCCGCAGGACCGAGTAAGCTGCCGCCGGCGCGCCGGGCCGGGGGCCCGTCGCGGTCGCCGGCCGCGGCTGCCGCGGTTACCGGCCGCGGCGGGGCGGGGCGCGCGGCGGGCGGAAGGGTACCCGGAAGCCACCCGGTCATGAGGCGACGCCGGGTGGCTACGGGGGCAAACCACCCGGCGTCGCAATCATCGGCGTTCCGACGGGGGCCCGGAACGCCGGCAACGGTGCCCCGACGGGGGACCAGAGCACCGATATGAATGCTACACGGAAACTCCCCCCGGTGTGTCAAGACCCAATTACAACCAGGTCTCGGGACGGCGCTGAGCAGCGGAATCCCCCGGTGGCGCCGCCTCCCCGGCCGCCACCAGGCCCCCGGCACCCGCCGCGGGGCCGGTGCCTGCCGCGCCGGCCGGCCTGCACGTCACGCGGCGCCGTCTCCCCGCCCGGGCCCGGCACCTCCCCCGCTGCCGTTCGCGCCGTCCCTGGTGGCCGGCAGGTTCGGGCGGTACTCCAGGAACCCGCGGACGTTGTCGGGCTCCCGGCCGGCGTTGGCGAGCACCACGGCGAAGTAGGGGAGGAAGATGGCGGCGACCGCCGGTATCGCGGTGAACCAGCCCAGGTGGTTGACGAACATGATCACTGCGATGCCGAAGCAGACCGTGCGGATGCCCATCATCCACAGGTACCTGCGCTGCCGGTAGGCGATGTCGGCGGATCGCGACCGGTGCGCCCGGGTCACCAGGTGCACCTGGTGACCCCGACCGGGGTGATGACCTATCCGCACACCTCCACGGTAAGCCCGGCCGCGAACCGCCGCGGACCACCACCCCTGCCACGCCCGCACGACGATGCCTGGCGGCCGGACTACGCGTCCGGCAACTCCGCTCACGGGCCCGTCGCGCCGGGGTGCCCTCCGCGGGGGGGCCGGCGCGCCAACGAGCCCCATGCGGTCCCGCTGAGCATGGCCGCGTCGCACGTCAGCGGGGCCGTCCGCGGTAGCGCGGTGACGCTCTGTTACAAGATGTAACGAAGCGAATCAAAATGTGCGGGCAATTTGCCAGCGTGAAGGAAGTTACTCATGTGTACGGTGCACGGAAGCCTGCCGGTGGCGGGCGCCGCCGAGATCGATGAACAACCGTGATAGTTTCGGGTGAAAATCTCTACCAAGCTGCCTTTACCCTCGCCATGAGCTACCCGCCGGTGCCTGAACCCGGCACGAGTGGAGGAAGGCAAGACACGGATGACCCGATCACGAGCACGCGATCGGCGTACCCGCCGCATTGCGGCTTCCGCGGCAGGGCCGACGGTGCGACACCCGGAGGCGGGTCCGCGCACAGCAAAGGATGGCATGAGATGATGAGGTTCGGCACCAGAAGGGCAGGCGTGGCGGTCCTCGCCGTCGCCCTCGCCGCCGGGGCGGCGGCGTGCAGCAGTTCCAGCAGCAGCAAGCCGGCGACGGCATCGACGAGCACGGTGAAGTCCGGCGGGACGGCCACCGTCTCACTCGACGAGGCCCTGGCGGGCTTCAACATCAACCAGGCCAACGACGACGAGGCCGTGCTGCAGTGGATCATGAACACGATCTGGCCCTCGGTGTACGTCGTCCAGCCGAACCTGACGCTGAAGCTGAACACCGACCTGGTGACAAGCGCGACCCTCACCAAGACCAGCCCGCAGACGGTCGTGTACCAGATCAACCCCAAGGCCACCTGGTCGGACGGGGTGCCGATCAACGTGAACGACTTCATCTACAACTGGCACGCGCAAAGCGGCAACCCCGCGTACAAGGACGTCGGCGGCAAGGCGTTCATCCCGGCCAGCACCGCGGGCTACAGCCAGATCAAGTCGATCACCGGGGCCAACAACGGCAAGACCGTCACCGTGGTCTTCTCCTCGCCGTTCAGCGACTGGAAGTCGCTGTTCGCGGACCTGATGCCGGCGCACATCGCGGAGAAGGTCGGCTTCAACAACGGCTTCCAGAACTTCGGCCCCGCCGTGCAGGTCTCCGGCGGCCCGTACGTGATCCAGAGCTACGCGGCCAACCAGGACCTGGTCGAGGTGCGCAACCCGCACTACTGGGGCACCCCCGGCAAGCTGGACAGGATCATCTTCCGGTTCATCCTGGACGACAACCAGATCCCGCCCGCCATGCAGAACGGCGAGGTCAACGTGGTGACCCCGCCGGCGGTGGCCGCAGTGTCGTTCACCGACTCGCTGAAGGCGATCTCGAACTCCACCACCACCGGCATCCCGGGGCTTGAGTTCCAGCACATGGACTTCAACGAGGCCAACCCCTACCTGGCGCTGGCCAGCGTCAGGCACGCGATCGCCTACGGCACCAACCGGGCGCAGTTGGTGCAGCGGATCGCCGCCCCGGTCGCCCCGTCGACCCAGGTGCTGCAGAACCGGCTGTGGATGCCGATCCAGCCGCAGTACCAGAACACCAGCGGCAGCTACGGGGCCTTCAACCCGACCCTGGCCAAGCAGCTGCTGAAGCAGTCCAACATGACGATGGGCTCGGACGGCTACTTCCACCCGAACTTCGGGCCGGAAAAGGGCAAGGACTTCACGCTCAGCATCTCCACCACCAGCGGCGTGCCGGCCCGGCAGGAGATCGAGGAGCTGTTCCAGGCCGACATGAAGGCGATCGGCGTCAAGATCAACATCCAGAACTACCCGGCCAGCACGCTGTTCGGCACGGTCGGGCCCAAGGGAGAGTTCGACATCATCGAGTTCGCCTGGCTGCTGAGCCCGTTCGCGTCCGGGAACCAGTCCATCTACTGCTCCTACACCAACACCGCGGTGTGCGGCGAGAACTGGGACCACTACGCGAACCCGCAGGTCGACAAGCTGTTCGACCAGGCGATCGCCACCCTCAACCCGACCACGTCGGCCAGCCTGTACAACCAGATCGACGCGATCCTGTGGAAGGACATGGTCACGCTGCCGCTGTTCGAGTCGCCGCAGGTCTACGCCTGGTCCAACAACTACGGCAACATCATCCCCAACCCCAGCTCCATCGGCATCACCTGGAACGCCCAGACCTGGGGTCTGAAGGCCTCGTAGGCGGGCGCCGCTCCCCGTTCCCCGGGCCCGGGGAACGGGGAACGGGCCTCGCAGCCCGGACCTGCCCTCCCCGTCGCTCGTTGACGAGGCAGGTGCATATTTCAGCTCGAGAGCGGAAACATCTATAGCCAATGAGCGGTTACATCGTTCGGCGCATGCTGGCGGGGCTGACGACCCTGATCGTCGCGAGCTTCGCCGTGTTCTTGCTCGTGGCCGTGTCGGGGAACCCGCTGGCCAACCTGATGGCGAACCCGCACATCTCCCCGGCCACCATCCAGGCCGCCAGGCTGCAACTGCACCTGAACGAGCCGCTGCTGGAGCGGTACTGGACCTGGCTGACCGGCGTCGTCCACGGCAGCTTCGGCATCAGCACCACCGGCCAGCCGGTGGGCTCGCAGCTGGGAGCGCGCATCCTGGTCACGCTGCGGATGGTGCTCCCGGCCACGGTGATCGCGGCGGTGATCGCCGTCGTCATCGGGGTGGTGAGTGCGGTCAAGCAGTACAGCATCACCGACCACGTGCTGACCGCGCTGGCGTACCTGTTCTACTCGACCCCGGTCTTCGTGGTGGCCATCCTGCTCAAGGACTTCCTCGCCGTCGACGTCAACAACGCCGTCGGCCACACGCTGTTCTACACCATCGGCCAGAACAACCCGGGCGTCACCGGCGCGTGGAGCGTGTTCGTCGACGCGGTGCAGCACACGGTGCTGCCGGTGCTCACGCTGGTGCTGATCACCTACGCCGGCTGGAGCCGCTACCAGCGCGCTTCCATGCTCGATGTGATGAACGCGGACTACGTGCGGCTGGCGCGGGCCAAGGGCCTCACCCCGCGCCGGGTGCTGTACGTGCACGCGCTGCGCAACGCGCTGATCCCGGTCGTCACGGTGATGGCCCTGGACTTCGCCATCATCATCGGGGGAGCGGTCATCACCGAGATCGCGTTCGGCTGGCAGGGCATGGGCCAGTTCCTGTACCAGGGGCTGACCGGGCCGGTCAGCCCGGATACCAACGTGGTCCAGGCGTGGCTGGTCGTCGCGGCCGCCGCGGTGATCGTGTTCAACATCATCGCAGACCTGCTGTACGCCGTGCTCGACCCGAGGATCCGCTATGCCTGACCCGCTGCCCGACTCACACAGCCCGCTGATCGTGCCGGAGGGGGTGCCCGGCTACGGGGAACTCGAGGGCGGCGCGCCGGGCGAGGACGGCGCCCGCGCCGGGGCGGCCACGCTGCCGGTCTCGGCCCCGAGCGCCGCGGCGCTGGCGGCGGCCCGGCAGGGGCTTGCCATCACCAGCCGCAGCCAGTTCCGGATGGCCGCGGACCGGTTCATCCACCACAAGATGGCACTGACCGGCCTCGGCACCTTCCTGTTCCTGCTGCTGTGGTCGACGATCGGCCCGCTGTTCTGGCCGTACAGCTACACGCAGATCACCAACCAGTTCGGCACCGGGCCTTCGGCGCAGCACTGGTTCGGCACCGACCCCATCGGCCACGACATGTTCGCCCAGGTGATGCACGGCACCGCGACCACGATCAAGACCGCGCTGCTCGTCGCCGTCGTCGCCACCGTGATCGGGGCGCTGATCGGGGCGCTGGCCGGCTACTACGGCAGGTGGGCCGACCAGGCGCTGATGCGCTTCACCGACCTGGTGCTGGCCGTGCCGCTGCTCGCGGTGCTGCTGGTGCTGGCCAACAAGTTCAGCAAGCAGGCCAACAGCTGGCTGTTCGTCGCGCTGCTGCTGGCCGTGCTGCTGTGGACTTACCTGGCCCGGCTGGTGCGCGGCACGTTCCTGTCGCTGCGCGAGCGCGAGTTCATCGAGGCGGAGCACGCGATCGGCGCCAGCGACCGGCGCATCATCCTGCGCCACCTGATCCCGAACGCGGCCGGCGCCATCGTCGTCAACGCCACGCTGACGGTGGCGAACGCGATCCTGATCGGCGCCGCCCTGTCCTTCCTCGGCCTCGGCATCCAGCCGCCCGACGTGGACCTGGGCACGCTGATCGCCGCGGGCGAGGGCGACGCCACCGCGCTGCCGTGGCTGTTCTATTTCCCGGCGCTGTTCATCGTCCTGGCCATCCTGTCGGTGAACTTCATCGGCGACGGGCTGCGCGACGCCCTCGACCCGACGCAGCGGATCAAGACATGACCGAACCGCTCTCCTCGCTCGTCATCGAGACCAGCGGCCTGTCGGTCACGTTCCCGACCAGGGACGGCGACGTCCGGGCGGTCCGGGACCTCAGCTTCGGGCTGGAGCGCGGCGAGACCATCGGCATCGTCGGCGAGTCCGGCTCGGGCAAGTCCACGGTGGCGCTGGCCATCCTCGGCCTGCTGCCCCGATACGCCAAGGTCACCGGCTCGGTGCGCTGCATGGGCCGGGAACTGCTCGGCCTGCGCGAGGAGGACCTGGCCAAGATCCGCAGCAGCGTGATCGCCTACATCCCGCAGGACCCGCTGAGCTCGCTCAACCCCGCCTACACCGTCGGCTGGCAGATCGCGGAGACGATCTGGACGCGGCGGCATGTCGCCAAGGACGAGGCGAACCGGCGCGCGGTCGAGCTGCTGGAGCTGGTGGGCATCCCGAAGGCCGCGGAGCGGGCGCATTCCTACCCGCACGAGTTCTCCGGCGGCATGCGGCAGCGCGTCGTCATCGCGATCGCGATGGCCAACGACCCGGACGTGATGATCGCGGACGAGCCCACGACCGCGCTCGACGTGACCGTGCAGGCCCAGGTGCTGGAGGCGCTGCGCGCCGCCAGGGAGCAGACGCAGGCCTCGCTGATCCTGATCACCCATGACCTCGGCGTGGTCGCGGGGATGGCCGACCGGGTCATGGTGATGTACGCGGGCAAGCCGGTGGAGACCGGCTCCGCGGACACCATCTTCTACCGGTCGAAGATGCCGTACACGCTCGGCCTGCTCGGCTCGCTGCCGCGGATGGACGCGCGCAGCCACCAGCTGCGGCCGATCCCCGGCAGCCCGCCGTCCCTGCTCAACCTGCCCCCGGGCTGCCCGTTCGCGCCGCGCTGCTCGATCGTCACCCAGCGGTGCCTGCACGAGGAACCGGACCTGGCCGGCGTCGGCCCCGACCACCTGGCCGCCTGCCACCGGTCCGGCGAGCTGACCGGCGGCGCGACCGGGCTGTTCGCTCCCACCTGGACCGACGCCGATGCCGGGGTGGAGGAGGCTCAGGCGGCCCGCGCCGCCACCGAGATCGCCGCAGCTGCCGAAGCGCTGGGCAACGGCGCCCGCGCCGTGCACGGGACGCTCGTCGAGGTCCGGGACCTGGTGAAGAACTTCCCGATCCGCGGCGGCAGGCTGGTCAGGCACACGGTGGCCGAGGCGCAGGCGGTGTCCGGGATCTCCTTCGACCTGGCGGAACGGGAGACGCTCGGCCTGGTCGGCGAGTCCGGCTGCGGCAAGTCGACCACCGCGCGCGCCGTGCTGCAGCTGGTGCCGCCGACCTCGGGGTCGGTCAGCTACCTGGGCACCGAGCTTGTCGGCAAGAGCCGCAGGCAGCTGCGGCCGATGCGGCAGCACCTGCAGATCGTGTTCCAGGACCCGTTCGCGTCGCTGGACCCGCGGATGCCGGTCGGTGACATCGTCGCCGAGCCGCTGCGGGTGCACGGCCGCTGGGACCGCACCGCTGGCCCCAGGCGCGTCGACCGGCTGTTCGAGCTGGTCGGCCTCAACCCCGAGCACCGCAACCGCTACCCGCACGAGTTCTCCGGCGGCCAGCGGCAGCGGGTCGGCATCGCGCGGGCGCTCGCGCTGGACCCCAAGGTGCTGGTCCTCGACGAGCCGGTGTCGGCGCTCGACGTGTCCATCCAGGCCGGGGTCGTGAACCTGCTGGAGGAACTGCAGGACCGGCTGGGGCTGGCGTACCTGTTCATCGCGCACGACCTGTCGGTGGTGCGGCACATCTCGGACCGGGTGGCCGTGATGTACCTCGGCAAGATCGTCGAGACCGGCACCGCCGCGCAGGTCTACGAGACGCCCGCGCACCCGTACACGCAGGCCCTGCTGTCGGCGGTGCCGGTTCCCGACCCCGCGGTCGAGCGGCGGCGGCAGCGCATCCTGCTGACCGGCGACGTGCCGAGCGCGGTCGCCCCCCCGTCGGGATGCCGGTTCCGGACCCGGTGCTGGAAGGCGCAGGAGATCTGCGCCGCCGAGGAGCCCGCGCTGGTCGACCGGGGCCAGGGCCACCCGGTGGCCTGCCACTTCGCCGAGGTCACGGCGGTCGTCCCCGGCCAGTGAGAACGATCAGCTGGCCTGGGACACCGAGGACATGTTGAAGCCCTCCACCCGGATCGGCGGCATGGCGGCGCGGTTGAAGTAGTCGCCCCACTCGCGCGGCAGCGTCGGCACGGTAGCGCCCACCTCGGCCAGCCGGCCGAGCATGCCGACGGGGGACTCGTTGAAGCGGAAGTTGTTGACCGCCCCGGTCACCTCGCCGTTCTCGACCAGGTACACGCCGTCCCTGGTCAGCCCGGTGAGCAGCAGGGTCTGCGGGTCGACCTCGCGGATGTACCACAGGCAGGTCAGCAGCAGCCCGCGCCTGGTCGAGGCGATCATGTCCGGCAGCGCGGCCGTGCCCGCGGCCGAGGCGAAGGTCAGGTTGCCGATCGCGGGCGTGACCGGCAGGCCCGCCAGCCGGGCCGAGTGGCGCGAGCCGTGCAGCGCGGCAAGCGAGCCGTCGCGGATCCACTCGGTGCGGCGCAGCGGCAGCCCGTTATCGAACACCGAGGAGTCGGGCCCGGAGGCGTGCGCGACCACGAACGGCGCGCACGCCAGCCCCGGCGCCGCCGGATCGCTGGACAAGGTGACGGGCAGGCCGCACAGCCGCTCGCCGACCCGGGTGCCGCCGTCACGGCTGAACACGCTGCGGCCGTCGGCCGCGTCCTTGGCGCCCGCCGACCAGTACAGGTAGATGAGCAGGTCGGATACGGCGGTCGGCGGCAGCACGGTCTCGTAGCGGCCGGCCGGCAGCGAGACGCCGCGCCTGGCCCAGTCCAGGCGCTCGCCGAGCCCGGCGTCCAGGCCCGCCACGTCCACGTCGGAGAAATCCCGGGTGGCCACCCCGGCCCAGGCCGAGCGCGTCATGTCCGGCGACTTCGCGTTCAGCTCGACCCGCCCGGACGGCTGGTCGTGGCGCAGCCGCAGCCCGGCCGAGGAGCCGAGGAAGGTGCTGACCAGCTCGTGCTCGGCGAACCCGTACAGCCTCCGGCCGGCCGCCTCGGCCGCGCGCAGCACCTCGCCGAGCGCCGCGGCGAACTCGCGCATCACGCCGATGCCGGTCCGGCCCGCCGGCTCCTCCCACCGCGGCCGCTCGTCACCCGGGCCGACCAGCTCCGCGGCGTCCTCGGCGGGCACGGCCGCCGCGGCGGCGTGCTCGGCCTCGCGCACCACCTCCTCGATCTGGTCCGCCCGCACGCCCGCCCGCGACACCACCCCGGCCGCGGCGCCGTCGCCCCGCCGGTCGATGGCGATGACGGTGAGCCGCCGCGAGCTGGACACGCCGTTGGTGGTCAGGGTGTTGCCCGCCCAGCGCAGGTTCGCCGCCGAGTTCTCCTCGGCGATCACCACGCAGTCATCGCTGCGGGAGGCGGCCAGCGCCCGCTCGACGGCCTGCTGCGGGGGCACTGCGGTCACGCCGACCCCTCCTCTGCGGTGTTCAGTACCCGGACGCCGCGCATCAGCACGGACGGGCAGCCGTGGCTGACCGGGGCGACCTGGCCCGGCTGGCCCTTGCCGCAGTTGAACGCGCCGCCGAGCACGTAGGTCTGCGGGCCGCCGACGGCCTCCATGCTGCCCCAGAAATCGGTGGTGGTGGCCTGGTAGGCGACGTCGCGCAGCTGGCCGCTCAACCTGCCGCCGGTGATCTTGAAGAACCGCTGGCCGGTGAACTGGAAGTTGTACCGCTGCATGTCGATCGACCAGCTCTTGTCGCCGACGATGTAGATCCCGTCGTCCACGCCGCCGATGAGGTCCGCGGTCGACGGCCCGCCGGGCGCGGGCCGCAGCGACACGTTCGCCATCCGCTGCAGCGGCATGTGGGCCGGCCCGTCGGCGAACGCGCAGCCGTTCGACCGGCCGAAACCCCGCAGCCGCGCCATCCGGCGGTCGAGCTGGTAGCCGACGAGGACGCCGCCGGCCACCAGGTCCCAGGACTGGGCCGCGACCCCCTCGTCGTCGTAGCCGACCGTGGCCAGCCCGTGCTCGGCGGTGCGGTCCCCGGTGACGTGCATGACGCCGGAGCCGTACCGCAGCGCGCCGAGCTTGTCCGGCGTGGCGAACGAGGTGCCGGCGTAGGCGGCCTCGTAGCCGAGGGCGCGGTCCAGCTCGGTGGCATGGCCGACCGACTCGTGGATGACCAGCCACAGGTTGGACGGGTCGATCACCAGGTCGTAACGCCCGGGCCGCACGGTGGGCGCGGCGAGCTTGGCGGCGAGCAGCTCGGGCAGCTCGGCAAGCTCCGCGGCGAAATCCCAGCCGGTCCCGGTCAGGTACTCATAGCCGCGCCCCGCGGGCGGGGCCAGCGTGCGCATGGTGTCGAACCTGCCGTCGTCGGTCACCGCCACCGCGGTGAGCACCGGGTGCAGCCGGATCCGCTGCTGGGTCGCGGTGGTCGCGCCGTCGCAGTAGAACTTGCACTCGCGGACCTGGTGCAGCGAGGCGTCCGCGTGGCTGACCGCGTCGCCGGACAGCAGCGCCCGGCTCCACTGCGCCAGCAGGGCCACCTTGTCCGCGACGCCGACGGCGAAGGGGTCCACCTCGTAGGCCGACACCCAGGTCACCTCGCCGTAGCCGGGCTCGGGCGCCAGCTCGATGCGCTCGCTGGACAGCGCCGCGGCCACCCTGGCCACCTCGACCGCCTGCCGCGCCGCCAGCGCCGCCGCGTCCGTGGTGAGGTCGACGGCCGACGCGAACCCCCAGGTACCGTCCACGATCACCCGGACGGCCAGGCCGGCGTCGTCGGCGTCGAGCAGCGTCTGCAGGTTCCCGTCGGACAGGCCGATCCGCTGGTCCCTGATCCGCTCGGCGCGGAAGTCGGCGTGCTCGGCGCCCAGGCTTGCCGCCTGCTCCAGCGCCGCGTCCGCCAGCTCCCGCAGCGGCAGCGCCGTGAACTCCGGGTCGACCGCTGGCTGAAGATCATCCACGAGCCAGTGAGTGTATCCCACCCCGGGGTATCCTCGGGTGGCGCCTCGCCGCCCGGGACCCTCCGGAGGCGCGGCAACCGCCAGGTGCCCCGTGGCGGCGCGGAAGGAGACAGACGTGGGTCGTTCGGTGCTGGTGACCGGCGGGAACCGCGGCATCGGGCTGGCCATAGCGCGGCGGCTGGCCGCCGGCGGGGACAGCGTGACGGTGACGTCGCGTTCCGGCGAGCCGGTGGACGGGCTGGCCGTGGTCCGCTGCGACGTGCGCGACGCGGCCTCGGTCGACGGCGCGTTCGCCGCCGCGGAGGCCGCCCACGGGCCGGCGGAGGTGGTCGTCTGCAACGCCGGGGTGACCCGCGACCAGCTCCTCGCCCTGATGAGCGAGGACGACTTCGGCGAGGTGATCGACGCCAACCTGGCCGGCGCGTACCGGGTCGCCAGGCGGGCGGTGCGCGGCATGATGCGGATGCGCCGGGGGCGGCTCATCTTCATCTCGTCGGTGGTGGGGCTGCTCGGCTCCGCGGGCCAGGCCAACTACGCCGCGTCGAAGGCCGGGCTGGTCGGCTTCGCCAGGTCGCTGGCGCGGGAGCTCGGCTCCCGCGGCATCACCGCCAACGTGGTCGCGCCGGGCTTCGTGGACACCGGCATGACCGCCGCGCTGCCGCAGCAGCGCAAGGCCGCCATCCTGGCCGCCATCCCGCTGGGCAGGTACGCCTCCCCGGACGAGGTCGCCGCGGCGGTCGCGTTCCTCGCCGGTCCCGACGCGGCCTATATCACCGGCGCGGTCATCCCCGTCGACGGCGGGCTCGGCATGGGACACTGAGACCCATGGGAATCCTCGCGGGCAAGCGGGTCCTGGTCACCGGGGTGCTGACCGACGCGTCGATCGCCTTCCACGTGGCGCGGCTGGCGCAGCAGGAGGGCGCGACCGTGGTGCTGACCGGGTTCGGCAGGCTGAGCCTGGTGGAGCGGATCGCCAGGCGGCTGCCCTCGCCGCCGCCGGTCGTCGAGCTCGACGTGACGAACGACGCGCACCTCGAGTCGCTGGCCGAGCGGGTCTCCGCGCACGTGCGCGGCCTGGACGGGGTGCTGCACGCGATCGCGTACGCGAACCCCGCCACGGCGCTCGGCGGCGCGTTCCTGCGCACCGGGTGGGCCGACGTGGCGACCGCGGTGCGGGTGTCCGCGTACTCGCTCAAGGCGGTCACGGTGGCGGCGCTGCCGCTGATGGACGGCGGCGGGTCGGTCGTCGGCCTCGACTTCGACGCGAGCGTGGCGTGGCCGGGTTACGACTGGATGGGCGTGGCGAAGGCGGGACTGGAGTCCTGCGCCCGCTACCTGGCCCGCGACCTCGGCGCCAGGAAGGTGCGGGTGAACCTGGTGGCGGCCGGGCCGCTGCGGACGATGGCCGCGAAGTCCATACCCGGGTTCGAGCGGTTCGAGGGCCTGTGGGCTAGCCGGGCGCCGCTCGGCTGGAGCATCACCGATCCCGGGCCCGCCGCGCGGGCCTGCGTGGCCCTGCTGTCGGACTGGTTCCCGGCCACCACGGGCGAGATCGTCCACGTCGACGGCGGCGTGCACGCGGTGGGGGCCTGATGGCGGAGTTCGTGCTCACCCTGACCTGCCCCGACCGGCCGGGGATCGTGCACGCGGTCGCGGCCTACCTGCACCGGGCGGGGTGCAACATCGTCGACAGCCAGCAGTTCGGGGACCGGCTGGCCGGGCAGTTCTTCATGCGCGTGCACGTGGAGACGGTGGCCGGCGCGGACACCGGCTACGACGCGCTGCGCGGCGGCTTCGCCGCCACCGCCGCCGGGTTCGGCATGGACTGGGAACTGCACGATACCGCGGTCCAGCCGCGGGTGCTGATCATGGTGTCGAAGGCCGGCCACTGCCTGAACGACCTGCTCTACCGGCGGGCGGCGGAGTCGCTGCGCATCGAGGTCCCGCTGGTGGTGGGCAACCACCCGGACCTGGCGCCGCTCGCCGCCGCGCACGGCGTCCGGTTCGAGCACGTCCCGGTCGCCGGCTCCGGCGCGCTGGCCAGGCAGCAGGCCGAGGGGCGCCTGCTGGACCTGATCGCGGAGCTCGGCATCGACTTCGTGGTGCTGGCCCGCTACATGCGGATCCTGACGCCGGAGCTGTGCGCCAAGCTGCCCGGCCGCATCATCAACATCCACCACGGGTTCCTGCCCGGCTTCAAGGGAGCGCGGCCGTACCACCAGGCGCACCAGCACGGGGTGAAGCTGATCGGCGCGACCGCGCACTACGTCACGGCCGAGCTCGACGAGGGCCCGATCATCGAGCAGGAGGTCGTCCGGGTTGACCACGCCGACAGCCCGGAGGACCTTGCCGCGCTCGGCCGCGACGCCGAGCGGATCGCGCTGGCCCGCGCCGTCCGCTGGCACGCCGAGCACCGCATCCTGCTGCACGGCCGCCGCACCGTCATCTTCAGGTAGCACGCGGCAGAGGTTGCCGCGGCATGCCGGCGCCGCCCGGACACACACCTGGCGTCCGGTATGCGCCCCCTCGGCGATTGATGGCAAGTTGTGACGTGTTCTCGTAGAGATTGATGCAGAACCGGCTCTACGCTCCGCTCATGCCGGTAGCCCACCGGCCGCTCGCCATCAGCCGACGGCCCCACCCGGACACGGACCGTAACCACCTTGGGCACCGCGACCCGGTGCCCGGCGGCGGTGCCGAGCGGATCACCGCGACTGCGAGAGAAAGGCGACAAGCTGATGACCTCAGCACGGAGCACAGACACCGACGGCGCGGGAAGGGAGCGCCGATGAGGTTCCGGCCCAAGGCGGTCGGGGGCCTGGCGATCGCGGCGGCGAGCATCACCGCGCTGGCGGCGTGCGGCGGCACCAGCAGCAGCAGCCCGGCGGCCGCCGGCACCCCGGTCAGCGGCGGCACGGCCACGTTCGCCGAGCTGCCGAACACCCCGCCCAACTACATCTTCCCGTTCACCAGCAGCGCCTACATCAGCGTGTCCAACTCCGACCTGTTCCAGTACCTGATGTACCGGCCGCTGTACTGGTTCGGCACCGGGAGCCAGCCGACGCTGAACACCTCGCTGAGCCTGGCGAACTACCCGACGTTCAGCAACGGCGGCAAGACGGTGACGATCACGCTGAAGCACTACATGTGGTCCGACGGCCAGCCGGTGACCGCGCAGAACGTGATGTTCTGGCTGAACATGGAGCAGGCGGTCGGCGACGTGGACTACGGCGCGTTCACCGGGTTCCCCAACGCCGAGGTCGCCAGCATGAAGGTGGCCAGCCCGACCACGCTGGTGCTGACGATGACCAAGGCGTACAACCCCACCTGGGTGGTGTACAACGACCTGAGCCAGATCACGCCGATGCCGGAGGCGTGGGACCGCACCGCGTCGGGGCCGAGCCACTGCTCCACCACCGTCAGCGACTGCGCGGCGGTGTACAAGTACCTGGACGCGCAGTCGCGGAACCTGAGCGGGTACGTGTCCTCGCCGCTGTGGAGCGTGGTGGACGGGCCGTGGAAGCTGGCCGCGTTCAACGCCGACGGGCACGTGACGATGGTGCCGAACCCGTCGTATTCCGGCCCGGTCAAGCCGAGGCTGGCGAAGTTCGAGGAGCTGCCGTTCACCTCCGACGCGGCGGAGTACGACGTGCTGCGGGCGCCGAGCTCCAGCAGCAAGATCGACGTCGGCTACATCCCGACCGAGGATCTGCCGGCCAAGCCGGCCGGCGCGGCGGTCGGCGCCAACCCGCTGTCCGGGTACACGCTGGCTCCCTGGTACTCGTGGGGGATCAGCTACTCCACGATGAACCTCCAGTCCACGATCGGCGACCACGGCGCCATCTTCAGGCAGCTGTACTTCCGGCAGGCGTTCCAGTACCTGATGAACCAGCAGGCCATCATCCAGGGCCCGCTGAAGGGCTACGCCAGCCCCACGGTCGGGCCGGTGGCCAGCTACCCGGTGACCCAGTGGCTGTCGCCCCAGCTCAAGGCCGGTGACCAGTTCCCGTACGACCCGGCGAAGGCGAGGAGCCTGCTGGCCAGCCACGGCTGGAAGGTGGTGCCGGGCGGGACCACGACCTGCGCGAACCCGAGCCTGTGCGGCCCGGGGATCAGCAAGGGCAGCGCGCTGAGCTTCACGTTCAACTACGCCAACGGGCAGGCGTGGATCCAGGCGGAGATGACCCAGCTGCAGTCGAACGCGGCGGCGCTGGGCATCAGGCTGAACCTGAAGCCGGAGCCGTTCAACACGGTCGTGGCCGGCTACTCCGGCAACTGCGTGGTCGCCAAGATCCCGTGCAACTGGGACATGGCCGACTGGGGGCTGGGCTGGTCGTTCTACCCCGACGTGTCGCCGACCGGCGAGACGCTGTTCAAGTGCGGCGCGATCGCCAACTCCAGCGGCTACTGCAGCGCGGCCGACGACGCGATGATCAACCAGACGCTGACCAGCGGCAACCTGTCCTACATGTACACCTGGGAGAACTACCTGGCGACCCAGGTCCCGCTCATCTGGCAGCCGAACGCGCCCTACCAGGTCACCGAGGTCGTCGACAACCTCAAGGGCGTGCTGCCGCAGGAGCCCACGCTGAACATCACCCCGGAGAACTGGTATTACGTGAAGTAGGCACGCTCAGGTGACCGCCCCGGTCGCCTGACATACGATGCGGGAGGTGCCGGGCGATCCCCGGCACCTCCCCGGCGCAGACGGAAAGAAGGGGACAGGTGGCACTGTTCATAGTGCGCCGGCTGCTCCAGGCGATCGTGGTGCTGTTGCTGGTGACCATGATCACCTTCGCGTTGCTGCGGGCGATCCCCGGCAACGTGGCGGCCGCCGTGATGGGGCCGAACGTGTACCGCGACCCGGCCGCGATCAAGCTGTTCGACCAGACCTACGGCTTCGACAAGCCGTGGTACTCGCAGTACCTGCTGTGGCTGGGCCACATCGCGCAGGGCAACCTCGGCTACTCGTGGAACCTGAACCAGAGCGTGTCCTCGCTGCTGGGCCAGCGGATCCCCAAGGATCTCGTGCTCGTCGGCTTCGCCATCATCCTGGCCGTGCTCATCGCGGTCCCGATCGGCATGCTGCAGGCGGTGCGGCGCAACAAGGCGGTGGACCATTTCTTCAACGGCTTCTCCACGGTGTTCTACGCGATGCCGTCGTTCCTGCTCGGGCTGCTGCTGATCCTGGTCTTCGCGATCAAGTTCCCGGTCTTCCCCGCCGAGGCGCCGCAGGGCGAGACGCTGGGCGTGATCTTCTCGAACTTCAACGCGATGATCCTGCCGATCGCGACGCTCACGCTGATCACCGTGGCCCTGTTCAGCAGGTACATGCGGTCCTCGGTGCTGGACAACCTGACCGAGGACTACGTGCGGACCGCGAAGGCCAAGGGAGCCAGCGAGCGGCGGATCCTGTTCCGGCACGTGCTGCGCAACTCGCTGATCCCGATCGCGACCCTGCTGGGGCTGAGCCTGCCCGGCGTCTTTTCCGGGGCGCTGATCACCGAGTCGGTGTTCAACTACCCGGGGATGGGCCTGTTGTTCTTCCAGCAGGCGCAGAAGCAGGACTACCCGACCCTGCTCGGCGTCGTGATCGTGGTGGCGCTGGCGACGGTCGTCGGGTCGCTGCTGGCCGACATCGCCTACGCGGTGCTGGATCCGCGAGTGAGGTACACGTCATGAGCATGCCCGTGATGCCGCCGGATCCGTCGCTCGGCCTGGGCCTGAGCGCCGGGCTCACCTCCGTGCCCGCCGCCGAGGCGCCGCCGGCCGAGGCGGCGCTGCCGCCGGGCAAGCCGCGCAGCGCGTTCGTGCGCGGCCTGGAGGTGTTCGTCGAGAACAAGCTGGCGGTCACCGGGGTGGCGATCATCGTGGCGATGCTGCTGTTCTGCTTCGTCGGGCCGCTGCTCTACTACGGCGACACGACCGTGGTGGACTTCGCGCACGAGACACTGCCGCCGGGGGCGGGGCACCCGCTGGGCACCGACCAGAACGGCCAGGACGTGCTGGCCCGGCTGATGACGTCGGGGCAGATCTCGCTGGAGGTGGGCATCGCCGCGGCGCTGCTGGCCACCGTGATCGGGATGCTGTGGGGGGCGGTGGCCGGCTACTTCGGCGGAGTGCTGGACGCGGTGATGATGCGCATCGTGGACGCGGCGCTGTCGATCCCGGTGCTGTTCCTGGCGCTGGTGATCGTCACCATCGTCACCCCGACCGAGCCGGTGCTGATCGGGGTGATCGCGGTGACGTCGTGGCTGACCACCTCCCGGCTGGTCCGCGGCGAGGCGCTGTCGCTGCGGACCCGTGAGTACGTGCAGGCGATGAAGGTGATGGGCGGCGGCAGCGCGCGGGCGGTGCTGCGGCACATCGCGCCGAACGCGATCGGCACGATCATGGTCAACGTCAGCTTCCAGGTGGCCGACGCGATCGCGCTGGTGGTGGCGCTCGGCTACCTGGGCCTGGGCATCCGCCCGCCGCAGGAGGACTGGGGGGCGATGCTGAGCAGCGGCGTCCAGTACGTCGCCGACGGGTACTGGTGGCTGATCATCCCCGCCGGGGCCTGCATCGTGATCGTGATCACCGCGTTCATCTGGATCGGCGAGGGCCTCCGCGACGCGGTGGAGGTCCGGCTGCAGCGCCGGTAGGCCCGGCACCGGCTTCGGCAGGAGGACGACAGTGATGAGGACGCATGGCGCCGCTGCTTGAGATCGAGGACCTGCACACCGAGATCCGGCTGCGCTCTGCCACCGTGCACGCGCTGGAGGGCGTGAGCCTGACGGTGGAGGCGGGGGAGTGCCTGGGCATCGTGGGCGAGTCCGGCAGCGGCAAGACGATGACGGCGCTGTCGGTGATGCAGCTGCTGCCGCCGGGCGGGCACATCACCGGCGGCCGGGTGCTGCTGGACGGCCAGGTGATCTCCGCGCTGGACGACGAGGCGATGCGGCACGTCCGCGGCAACGAGATCGGGATGATCTTCCAGGACCCGATGACCTCGCTGAACCCGACGATGACGATCGGCGACCAGATCGCCGAGACGGTGCGGCTGCACCGCGGGGCGGACCGGCAGGTCGCCGCCGACCGGGCGGTGGAGGTGCTGGGCCTGGTCGGCATGCCGCGGCCGGCCGAGCGGATCAGGGCCTACCCGCATCAGCTGTCCGGCGGGATGCGGCAGCGGGTGATGATCGCGATGGCGCTGGCGGCGGAGCCGAAGCTGCTGATCGCCGACGAGCCGACGACCGCGCTGGACGTGACGATCCAGAAGCAGATCCTGGAGCTGATCGACGACCTGCGCAAGCGGCTGGGCATGGCGGTGATCCTGGTCACCCACGACCTGGGCGTGATCGCCGGCCGCGCCGACCGGGCGGTGGTCATGTACGCGGGCCGGGTGATGGAGGACACCTCCACGCTGCGGCTGTTCGGCAACCCCCGCCACCCCTACACCGAGGCGCTGTTCGCGGCGCTGCCGGAGAAGGCCGCCGACGTCTCGGGGCGGCTGTACAACATCCCGGGGCAGCCGCCGGACCTGACCAGGCCGCCGGCCGGGTGCAAGTTCGCGCCGCGCTGCCGGTATGCCCAGGACTCCTGCCGGGCCGCGGAGCCGCCGCTTGAGGGCGGCTGGGACCACCGGTACCGGTGCTTCTTCCCGGTCGGGGCCGCCAGCGACGACGCCGGGGCCGCCGCGGTGGCGGCCGCGGAACGGGTGGAGGCATCCCGGCAGCGGGCGGCCAGGGCAGCGGCCGACGGCGGGCCGCTGGTGGCGGTGCAGCACCTGGTGAAGAACTTCCCGGTCACCGCCGGGGCGGTGCTGCAGCGCAAGATCGGCGAGGTGTCCGCGGTCGCCGACGTCAGCTTCGCCATCGCGCCCGGGCAGACCTTCGGCATGGTCGGCGAGTCCGGCTGCGGCAAGACCACCATCGGCCGGCTGATCGCCGGCCTGGAGAAGCCGACCGCCGGGTCCATCGTGCTGGACGGGGAGAACCTGGCCAGGCTCAGCACCCGGGAGCGGCGGCGGCGCGCGCCGAAGGTGCAGCTGATGTTCCAGGACTCCTACGCGTCCATGGACCCGAGGATGCGGGTCGGCCCGATCCTGCGCGAGCCGCTGGCCATCCAGCGCATCGGCGGCAGGAGCGAGCAGCAGGCCAGGATCGACGCGATGCTGGACGAGGTCGGGCTGCCGCGGGCGGCCGTCGAGCGGTACCCGCACGAGTTCTCCGGCGGGCAGCGGCAGCGGCTGGGCCTGGCCCGGGCGCTGATCCTGCAGCCGAAGCTGCTGGTCGCCGACGAGCCGGTCTCGGCGCTGGACGTGTCCATCCAGGCGCAGATCCTCAACCTGATGCAGGACCTGCAGCGCGACCTGGGCCTGACCTACCTGTTCATCTCGCACGACCTGTCGGTGGTCCGGTACATGTCCGACGTGATCGGCGTCATGTACCTGGGCAAGCTGGTGGAGGTGGGCCCGGCCGACGACGTGTACTACCGGCCCGTCCACCCCTACACCAAGGGCCTGGTCGACGCGATCCCGGTCGCCGACCCCCGCGCCGAGCAGGCCACCCGGCAGAAGGGCGTCGCCGGGGAACTGCCGTCCAACATCCACCCGCCGTCTGGCTGCCGGTTCCGCACCCGCTGCCCGCTGGCCGAGGACATCTGCGCCGAGCAGGAACCGCCGCTGCGGCCGTTCACCGCCGCCGGGCACCTCGCCGCCTGCCACTTCCCGCTGCGGGCGCCCGAGCCCGGGGTGGCCTCCGACGCGGCGGTGGCACCCGGCCAGACCGCGTGACGGCGGCCGCGGCCGGAAGCGGGGCACCCGGTCCTGCTCGGCGTGCGCGGCGGGATACCCACCGTGATACCGTGCGGTCCCGGGTCCGGGATTGATGACGAGTTGTGACGTTTCCGCTGACGGATCGATGCAGTAGCGGGCTTACGCTTCCAGGTACCCGGCACGCCGGCCGTCTCCTGCTGCGCCGGCCCGGATGTGCCGGGAGGCGCACAGTCATCAACCGGGGGACCGCGACCCGGTGCCCGGCGGCGGTACGGAGCGGATCACCGCACCTGCGAGAGAAAGGCGACAAGCTGATGACCTCAGCACGGAGCACAGACACCGACGGCGCGAGGAGGGAGGGCCGATGAGAGTGCGGAGGAGAGCGGTCGGGGGCCTGGCGATCGCGGCGGCGAGCATCACCGCGCTGGCGGCGTGCGGCGGCACCAGCAGCAGCTCGGCGGCCGCCGGCACCCCGGTCAGCGGGGGCACGGCCACGTTCGCCGAGCTGCCGGCGACCACGCCGAACTACATCTTCCCGTTCACCAGCAGCGCCTACATCAGCGTGTCCAACCTGAACCTGTTCCAGTACCTGCTGTACCGGCCGCTGTACTGGTTCGGCACCGGGAACCAGCCGACGGTGAACACGGTCAAGAGCCTGGCGAACCTCCCGGCGTGGAGCAACGGCGGCAAGACGGTGACGATCACGCTGAAGCACTACATGTGGTCCAACGGCACCCCGGTGACCGCGCAGAACATCGTGTTCTGGCTGAACATGGAGAACGCGGTCGGCGCCACCGACTACGGCGCCTACACCGGGTTCCCCAACGACCAGGTCGCCAGCATGAAGGTGGCCAGCCCGACCACGCTGGTGCTGAACCTGAACAAGGCGTACAACCAGCAGTGGTTCCTGTACAACGAGCTGAGCCAGGTGACGCCGATGCCGGAGGCGTGGGACCGCACCGCGTCGGGGCCGAGCCACTGCTCCACCACCGTCAGCGACTGCGCGGCGGTGTACAAGTACCTGGACGCG
>Ga0209061_1002451_pt1 | contig 23497 bp, 19 predicted proteins | sample Coa_R1_10_FD_187157 | JGI IMG/M metagenome (GOLD analysis project Ga0209061, IMG submission 187157) | Surface soil microbial communities from Centralia Pennsylvania, which are recovering from an underground coalmine fire - Coalmine... | ecosystem: Environmental > Terrestrial > Soil >...
GCGGCAGGATGCTATAATAAGCCAACGTTGGAGCGATGACGTCCATGCCCATCCAGCCACAGTTTGCACCGCGCGCGTTGGAGGTGGCAGACCTCGGCCGGATCGAACCACATTACGCCAGAGTTCTCATTCGCTTGCTGGCCGCGCATGCGCTCGCCGAGCAGCTCACCGCCGAAGGCTACCAGCGCGTAAGCGGTACGCTGGAAGATCCGGAATTGCGGGCGGAGGCGGAGAAAAATCTGCGCGAAGAGGGTGAGCATGCCGCCTTGATTTACGGCTTGCTGGCCGATTTGGGGGTCGATCGCGCGCACGCCGATCGCGCGGTGATTGTGTTGCGCCGCGCGCCCTCCTTCGATGCGCCTCGCTACTTTGCCCAACAGGCGGCTGGCGACCTTGACCTTTTGATGGGCAGCCTCAGCCTGGATCTAACCGGGCTGCTGATGATTGGGATCAACTATCGCGAATCCAGCTACGCTCCGCATGCTCGCGCCGCCGACCTAATCTTGGAGGAAGAGGCCGAACATGACGTCTTTGGCGCTCGTGTACTGACCCAGGCGGTGGATCGCTTCGGGATCCCCTCGGTGGCCCAGGCGCTGCGCCGCTGGTGGCCGATGGCAATCAACTTCTTTGGCCCGCCCGGGACGGGCTTCACTTTCGACTGCCTGCGCTTTGGCCTCAAGCAAAAGGACAATCAGGAGCTGGCCGGCCTGTTCGCCTCGATCATGCAGCGCCGCCTGACGCAGTTTGGCCTGGAGCTGCCGCGCCTGAGCGCCGCTTATCCCTACACACTGGCCTGAGCCCACCCGTTCAGGGCGCGGGCGACGCGGCTTTGACTTGAGCCTCGTTGAGGATTGTGCACAGACGCTGGGCGATTAGTTGGGCGGCCAGTCGATGGCCAGCCTCGTTCCAGTGACCGAAGCCCATCTTGGTATTGCTGAAACCGTGCAGAAAGGTATGGCTGTGATCAGCATACTGCTGCATCGCGGGGGCCAGGTTGAGGACCTCAAACCCCTCGCGCTGGCCCAGCGCTGCCAGCCGCTGCTCGGGATAGAATAAATTAGCTACGCCCATACGCTGCATGTATGCGGCGCGCACGGCAGCGTCGGGATAGACCTGTATCCCGTTGCTCAAAGTAACCAGCAGGAAGCGGGCGCCGTGGCCTTTGACCTCGCGATTGATTTCCGCCACCTCCTGCTCGGCCACCGCCCAGGCATCGCGCCAGTGCGGGGTTGCGGGTGGACTGTAGGTGGTATCGTCCAGGCCCAGTTCCGAGCCCATAGGGTGAGGGGCAGAGGCCGCCGCTCGCCACATCCGGTAGCGCGCGCGCAGGCGGCTGCGCACGTCGCCGAGCAAGTTGAGCAGAGCCGAGCCCTGCGAATCGAAGCGGGCGGCGCATTGAGCCCGAAAGACCGCCGAGTTGGAAAAATCGCCGGTGGGAACCAGCTCGTCATCATCCAGTGTAAAGAAGGGCTGGCATTTGTCACCCTCCAGGATGGCGGAATCGTTGCGCACGTCGTTCCCGGTGCAAAAGGCTAGCACCACTACGTCGGGGTGGTAGCGCCACACCTGCGTGCGCAGGGTCATCAACTCCTGGCCGGTGCCATAGCTATCGCAGCCGAAGTTGAGGGTTTCTACCGTGCGTCCATGGAGCGCCGGGCAGTTTTTCAAGTCGGGTTGGAGCAGGGCGCAGAAGGTATCTGCCTGGGGCACCTGCTGAGCTTCGGTGAAGGAGTCGCCCAAGACCGCGATGCGCAGCGTGCCCGGTGGCTTTTGCAAAGCATGCTCGCGGTCGCGCATCCCAGCGTTGTTGATCGCAACCCAGGCGCGGCCCTCCTCGCTCTGCCAGCCACTGGCGCCCGGGCGCAGGCTCCAACCGGTTGCGCGATTGTAAACGAAAAAGCCCGGCCGCCCCAGCCCTAGCATCCGCACCGCAGCCTCGGCCACGGCCAAGCCCACAACCAGACCGAACACGACTAAGAGCAGATTGGCGGCTATCCTACGCAGCATTGATTCAACCGAGTGGGGGTTCAGAATTCCTCTTCCAGTCGTGCTACGGGCAAGATTTCGGGCTTCAAGTCCTGCAAGAAGCGCGAGACCTGGCCGGACACGTAGCCTTGCGCGCGGTCGAACATCTGTACCGGATAGCTGATGTAAAGCTCGTCGCGCGCCCGTGTGCTGGCCACGTACATCAGCCGGCGTTCTTCTTCCAGCGATGGCACGTCCTCGGTGCTGCGTAAGGCGGGGAAGCGGCCGTCGGCGGCCCAGATGATGAACACCACCTGCCATTCCAACCCTTTGGCGGAATGGATAGTGCTCAGCGTGACATACTCGTCAACTCCGGCTTCGGGTGCCAGCACGTCGCCAATCGAATCGCTGGGCGGCTCCAGCGCCATGTCGGCAAGCAGGCTTTGCAGCGAGCGATAGCGCTGGGCGATGGCGCAGAAATGTTCCAGGTCGCGCTCACGCTTGGGGTAGTCGTCGGGATGGGCGTCGCGCATCAAGGGTAGGTAGTATTCGAGTACCAGCGCCAGTTGCGCGGGCGGGGTGGCGGGTGCGCGCAAGGAGCCCAGCAACTCGGCCAGCGCGCGCAATGCGCTGCCGTTGGCGCGCGCCCGCGCCGCCTGCTCCATTAAAACCGCTTCGGGTTGGGCCGCGCCAGCCAACCGATCGACCATCGCTTCGGCCGTACGCGGGCCGATCCCCTTGATTAAGAGCAAAACCCGCAGCCAGGAAGCGGCATCGGCCCCATTGACCGCTACCCGCAGATGGGCCAAGGCGTCCTTGATGTGGGCGGTTTCCACGAATTTGAAGCCGCCCCGCTTGATGAACGGGATATCCAGGCGCGCTAGCTCCAATTCCAGATCGAAGGCGTGGAAACTGGAACGAAATAACACCGCGATTTCATTTAGGCTGATTCCCTGTTCGCGCAATTCGAGGATACGCTGGGCGACAAAGCGCGATTGCAGATGTTCGTCCTCGGCCCGCACTAGCAGTGGGCGCAACTCGCCGGGGCGGCGACTGAACAGGGCCTTGGTGTATTTTTCGCTGGCGCCCGCGATCAATTCGTTGGCCAAATCGAGGATGCCATGCAGAGAGCGATAATTTTCTTCGAGTTTGATGATGCGAGTGCCGGGAAAAAGCTTGGGGAAATCCATGATGTTGCGAAAGTTGGCGCCGCGGAAGGAATAGATCGACTGCGCGTCGTCGCCCACCGCCATCACGTTGTCGTGGCTGGCCGCCAGCAAACGTACCAGCCGGGCCTGAATCGGATTGGTGTCCTGGTACTCGTCCACCATTATGTAGCGACAGGCGCGCGAAAGCTGCTGCTGGCGTTCGGGATGGTGCTCCAGCAGCTCGGCCAGGCGATAGAGCAGGTCGTCGTAATCCAGCAGACCGCGCTCGCGCTTGTAGCGATCGTAGGCTTGCGCGAGCGCCGTGATCTCGTCGAGCTGATCGATTAGAAAGGGGTAGTCCGCCTCGACTTCTTCGCGTAGCTCGCGCGCCTTGTTGCGCGCCATGCTGATGATTTCGGCAAGCGCGCTTTTTTTGGGGAAGCGCCGCTCGCGCGCCGCCAGCCCCATCCGGGTGCGCAGCAGGTTTATGACGTCTTCCATGTCGCCGCGGTCCAGGATGGTGAAGTTGGAGTTGAGCCCCAGCGCGCCGCCGTGGCGGCGCAGGGTCAGGTTGGCGAAGGAATGAAAGGTGCCACCGGCAACGGCGCGTGCGCTCTGGCCCACCAGCAGCTCGGCCCGCCGCAGCATCTCCTGCGCCGCACGCCGAGTGAAGGTCAACAACAGAATCGCGCCTGCGGGCACGCCGCTTTCGATCAGATGAGCGAGGCGATAGATCAGCGTGCGAGTCTTGCCCGATCCGGCCCCCGCCACCACCAGCAACGGCCCCTCACGATGCATCGCGGCGGCCAGTTGCGCCGGATTGAGCACTTCGGCATATTTGCTCGCCGCGTTGGGCGCGGGCGAGGGGCGCAAAACAATTACGTTATCGCTCAAGACGGACGGAATTGTAGCATGCGCGGGCGCGCGCTCCGACAGGCTGCTTCGCCAATTGAAATAGCCCCGAGGTTTCCCAATGACGCTTAAGCTCCAGCTACCGAGTGGGGCCGCCTGCGCGCGATCGACGCGACCGCGGTTTCCTCAACCGGGGTGCGCCCGTGACCAACAGCGCTGGGTGCGCAGGGCGGCCATCTAAGAATTGCTGATGAACGTGAGCTCTGGCGCTGTCAGCGGGACAGCTTGACTCGTTGGATTGCTTGAATTTAACGTGCGCGCTTACGGAGCATTGCGATGGCTAAACATCCGGGCGCCGCACAAAGCCGAACGGAGCTGGATCTGCCGGCTGAGCCGCGCGCCGCGCTGGCACGGCTACGTGAGCTGTGGAATGCCGGCCAGAGCCCGATTGCCGAGCTGGCCGACGCGGCTGGAGCAATCGCGCAGCCCGAGGCTGCCGAGTTGTTGTTTGAGATGGAGGCGTCGACGGCCGGCGCGCAACGGCGCGAGATTCGCCGGGCGCTCTTCCGCCTGCGGCAAAAGGGAGTAGCGGTTGACAAGGCTCCGCAGCAGCCGGTGGCCGGCGCCATTGCGGGCGAGTGCAGCGCGTGGATCTCTCAAATCGATCCTCAGGGCGAGCAACTGGTCTGGATGGCTAAGGGGCGCGCCACCGGTGGGATGGCCTGCATGTGGGGCGCGGTTTCGGAAAGCGTGGGCTTAACCCTGATTCGCGCCGAGCATGAATCACGGCGCGAGATGCGGGCGCAACTAGCCAAGCTCAACGGCGCGATGCCCGAACCGATGGTCGAGGCGGACTGGAGCTTGGCCGATTTCATTTTGGCCGAGGCCTATCGCCGTACCCCCGAGGATAAGCGCCGCGAAGTGGGCAATTATCTGGTCCTGCGCGCGGAGCTGATTGAGGCGGCGCCGCCGGCACAGTTCGAGCACCCGATTTACCGCGAGTTCGCGGCCACGCTCGCTCAGGCGCCGGCTCCGCAGCTATTGGAGCAGCACCCCGAGCTGGTGGGCTTGTTACTGACCAAGGAAGCGATGAGTCCGTTCGTGGCCGAGGTTGAGGAAATCCGCCAGAGCCCGCTTGTGCTCAACCGTTTTCAGCAGCAGGAACGCATCGAAGTGGTCGTAGCCGGCGCGCTGGCCTCGCTCGGTGAAGGCGAGCCCCATCGCCGCCTGCTGCGGCGGCTCGAGAACCTCGCCTATCGGCGGGCACGGCGCGGCGAGCAGGCCAGCGCTTCGATTTTGGCCAGCGCGGCCGCTCGGCTACGCGAACGATCGCATTCACAAGATGCCTTCTTTCTGAAATTGGTTCGTCACGCGCTGGGCGCCGCCCTGACCGACCAGCAGGAGGAAGCGGCGCAGGAACCACGTCTTATAATGACACCGGCTGAAGCGATGCGCGCGCGCGCCAATCCGCGCCGTTGATTCGGCGCCCGGGCCGCCCATATAGTCAAAAAGGGGCGCAAACCGCGCCCACAAAAGACAGAGCAAATGTTGGGACATAAACCGCTTTCGGGAATCCGCGTGCTCGATTTGTCGCGGGTGTTGGCTGGCCCTTTTTGCGCCATGCATTTGGCCGATTTGGGTGCCGAAGTAATCAAGATCGAGCTGCCCGTAAGTGGCGATGATGCTCGCCGCTTTCCACCCCAAATTCCTCACTCCCACGATTCCGCCTACTATTACTCCATCAATCGCGGCAAGCTCGGCATTACCCTGGACCTGCGCCAGCCCGAGGGGGTGGAAATCCTGCTCGCTTTGGCGGCGCGAGCCGACGTGGTCGTAGAGAATTTTTCGCCCGGTACGATGGAGCGCTTCGGGGTGGGTTACACGGAGTTGGAGCGTGCCAACGCCGGAATCATCCTGTGCTCGATTTCGGGCTTCGGCCAATCCGGACCGCTCTCAACCGCGCCCGCTTACGATATCGTGGCGCAGGCGCTGGGTGGCACGATGAGCCTGACTGGTCCGGAAGGCGGGGCGCCCTTGCGCTGCGGAATTTCGATCGGCGACATGGTGGCGGCGCTCTACGGTGTGATAGGTATTCTGGGCGCGTTACGGGTGCGCGATCAGACCGGCCGCGGCCGCCACCTGGATATTGCGATGCTCGACTGTCAAGTGGCGTTTCTGGAGACCGCGCTGGGGATTTATTCAGCGACCGGCGAAGTTCCGGGGCCGATCGGCAGCCGCCATCCCTCGATTACGCCGTTTCAGGAATTTTCCGCCGCCGATGGCTATTTCGTCATCGCGGCGGGCAACGATCAGCTCTGGCGCCAACTCTGCGCCACCATTGGGTTGCCTAATCTGGCGCAGGATCCGCGCTTTATCGACAATGGCGCGCGTACGCGTAATCACAAGGTGCTAGCGGAGATTCTCAACGAGTGGTTTCGTCCTCAGCCGCGTGCTCATTGGCTGACGCTGTTGGCGCAGGCCAAGATTCCCAGCGCGCCGGTGGCCACCGTGGCCGAAGTCGCGGCCAATCCCCATCTGCAGGAACGGCGAATGGTCCTGCACGCGGATCATCCCACTTACCCCGGTCTGCTGGTGCCGGGCTCGCCGCTCAAAACCGTGGGCGATACCGCTTCGCCCAATACCCGTGCTCCGGGGTTGGGCGAGCATACCGATCACGTGTTGCACGAATTGCTGGGATACGACGCGGGGCGGCTGGAGCTGTTGCGGGCGCGCAAAATTATCTAATCCAGCGGCGCCGTTTTAGGCGGCAAGGAGGCAGCCCATGAACGAGGTAGTGATCGTCGATGGGATACGGACGCCGCTTGCACGCGCCGGTAAAGATCGCAGCTACTACGCGGCGCTACGCGCCGACGACTTGAGCGCGGCGTGTATCCGCGCGCTGTTGGGACGCAATCCACGCCTGGACCCGGCCGAAATCGAAGACGTGGTGTGGGGATGCGCTAATCAGTCGGGAGAACAGGGCTTCGACTTGGGCCGGATGAGCGCGCTGTTGGCCGAGTTGCCGGTCGCGGTAGCCGGGACCACCGTGGATCGCCAATGCGGCTCCGGTTTGCAGGCGCTCAATTTTGCCGCCCTGGCGATCATGAGCGGCGCCGGCGAGTGCGCAATCGCCGGCGGCGTCGAGCATATGACGCGCGTGCCGATGGGCGCTGGGCTGAGTCCCAACATGCGCTTGCTGGAGCGCTTTCCTCAGGACATGTTCTCGATGGGGCTGACCGCGGAACGGCTGGCCGCCCAGTATCATATCGAGCGCGCCGCTGCCGATGCCTTTTCCCTGCGTTCCCATCAACGGGCGGTGGCTGCGCGCGAGCGTTTCCGCGAAGAGATCGTCGCGGTCGAACTGCCCGGTGCGGCGCGAGCCGAGATCGATCAAGGACCTCGCGCAGATACCAGCCTGGAAAAGCTGGCCGCGCTCGCCCCCGCCTTCAAGCCCGACGGCCAAGTGACGGCGGGCAGCTCCTCGCAAATCAGCGACGGTGCCGCGGCCCTGCTCCTGATGAGCGCCCGGCGCGCCCGCGCCCTGGGGTTGTCACCAATGGCAACCATCCGCGCCACTGCCGTGGCCGGAGTGCGACCCGAGTTGATGGGCTGGGGGCCGGTGCCGGCCAGCCACAAGGCGCTGCAGCGAGCGGGAATCAAAATTGACGACTGCGACTTAGTGGAAATCAACGAGGCTTTCGCGGCCCAGGTGCTAGCCTGCAACACCGACCTTGGGATTGCCGAAGAGCGGCTCAACGTCAACGGGGGCGCGATCGCCTTGGGCCATCCGCTGGGCGCCTCGGGCGCTCGCTTGATGGTGACGCTGGTGCACGAGATGCGCCGGCGCGGGGCGCGGCTGGGGCTGGCCACGATGTGCATCGGGATGGGCCAGGGCATCGCCACCGTAGTCGAGCAATTTTCCTGACATCTGCCCGACTCTACTCGCTAGCGCCGTCCGCGGCGCTTCCTTTGTCGCCATAAGACAAGCAGGGTGGGCGCGATAATTCATGACGCGTTGCTGATAGGTTGCGTAGCCTGTTGCGGGGCCGAACGGATGTTCAAACTGGCGGATTTTCGGGAGCTTGGGCGAAATCTGCCGGGGATAATCTGCGCTTACTTAGGCCCGTGCCTACTGGACCTTGATGCCCATTAGGTTGGCAATCAGATTGCGCTGCATCTGCGAGCTGCCCGCCGCGATGGTGGCGGCGCGCGAGTCGCGAAACATGCGCTGCATGTCGAACTCCATACTGTAGCCGTTGGCTCCCATTATCTGCATCCCCAGGTTAGCGACCTTGGCGTAGGTCTCCGAACTGAGCAGCTTGGCCATTGAAATTTCGCGCAGCGCGTCGTGTCCCCGCGCCACCATCCAGGCCGCGCGCCACATCAGGCTGCGTGCGGCTTCGACTTCGGTCTGCATGTCGGCCAGCATGTGGGCGATGGCCTGGAAGGTGCCGATCGGGCGGCCGAATTGGCGCCGTTCCTTGGCGTATTGCAGCGCCAGATCGACGATCGCCTGGGCCGCCCCGCAGCATCCTGCCGCTGATGTGACGCGCTCTATTTGCAGGCCCGAAAGCATGCACTCCCAGCCCTTGTTCTCGCCGCCCACCAGGCGATCGGCGCCCACCCGCACGTCGTCGAACTCGACTTCGTAGGTGCCCACGCAGCGCCGTCCCAGCATGTCAAGCTTGCGCAGCTTCAGCCCGGGGCTGTCGTTATCGACCAGGAACAGAGAGAGGCCGTTGCGATAATGGGCGGCGGGATCGGTGCGGGCGTACACATTGATCACGTTGTTGGGAGCGCCGGCGCCGGTGGACCACAGCTTGCGGCCGTTTATCACCCAATCCTGCCCCTGGCGCACCGCCTGCGTGCGCAGCGCTCCCACATCGGAGCCGGCGTCGGCCTCGGACATCGAGATTGACATCTTGATCTCGCCCGCCAACAGCTTGGGCAGCCATCGATGTCGCTGCTCAGGACTGGCCTTGCGTACCAGGTTGAGTCCGCAAAACACGCTGCCGCCGTAAGCCATCGCCAGGTCGGCGCTGGCGTGCGCCAGTTCTTCGGAGACGATCACCATGTCGAGCGCGTTGCCGCCCAGGCCGCCGTATTCCTCGGGAAAGGGCAGACGCAACAAGCCGGCTTCGACCCAAGCCGCGTAGAGTTCGTTGGGATAGGCCTGGTCGCGGTCGAGCCGGCGGATATATTCTGGCGGGGCGTGGCGCTCCAGCAGCTTACGCACGCTGTCGCGCAGCAGGCGTTGTTCCTGGGTGAAATCAAAATCCATAGCACGCTCTGTCGGCAGGCGCGGCTAACTCTTGCGCTCGTAGCCGCGCAAGCCGGGTCGGTAGGTCTTATCGTCCAGAAACTGCTTGAGACCCTGCTCGCGACCGCGCTCGGGGTCCAGGAAGCGCGACTGATCCAGCTTGGCGCTCAGGTAGTCTTCGGCGTCATCCCAGGACAAATCGCGCACCCGCCGGCAGGCGTGTTTGGCAGTGCGCAGGGCGGTGGGATTTTTGCTCAACAGGACCTTAGCCAATTCCAGTGTGCGCTGGCGCAGGCGGCTTGCCGGGACGGCCTCGTTGACCAACCCCATTGCGGCGGCCTTGACCCCGTCAAAGGTCTCGCCGGTCATGGTGTAGTACAGGGCGTCGCGCTGGCCCATCACGCTCATTACTGACTTGAGCACGTTGCCGGCGGGAATAATCCCCCAGTTGATCTCGGACAGGCCGAACTTGGCATCCTCGGCGGCGATTGCCAGATCGCAGGCGATCAGGTTGTTGAAGGCACCGCCAAAGCACCAACCGTTGACCATCGCTATGGTCGGCTTCATGAAGTAGCTCAACCGCCGCCATTGCCATTGCGCCGAGGCGCGGGTATAACGCACGCGCTCCTCGGCCGGGAGCCCATCCGTGGCGCGAAAGAATTCCTGCAGATCCATGCCGGCGCTGTAAGCCTCGCCGATGCCGGTTAGGATCAGCACCCCGCAGCGCGGATCGGCCTCCAGCGCGTCGAGCACCGCGAGCATCTCGGCCGACAGGGTAGGATTGATCGCGTTGCGTTTGGCAGGCCGATTCATCTTGACCCAGGCCACGCGCTCCTCGAACTCCACCAGAACTGTGTTGCCGCCGGGTATGGCCTGGCTGGGATCGGATGTGTCTTGCTGCGCCACGACGCTACTCCCGGCCCGCGATCGCGAGCCTACTTATAGTAGTTTTTATAATACCAGTCGGCAATTTCGCCGCCGGTGGTCAGCCACACGTCGCGCCGGCGCGTAATGTAGGCGAGCGCCTCCTCCAGCCGCTTGTGACGGTAGGGGATGCCGGTGATGAAGGGATGCAGCGCGATTGCCATCACCCGCCCACTGTGCGCGCCCTCGTCGTATAGCACATCGAATTGGCTGCAGATTGCGTCGCGAAAATCTTCGGGTGTGCCGCCGCGTCCCAGGAAGAAGCCGATGTCGTTGAGTTCCAGGGTATAGGGGACCGAAATTAGGCGCCCGCTCTTGACCCGCATCGGATAGGGCTGGTCGTCATTGCACCAATCGCAGACATAGCTAATCCCGTTAGCTGCCAGCAGATCGGGCGTATTGGGGGTCTCGGCCAGCCCCGGACACAACCAGCCTCTTGGCGTCTGGCCGCTGGCCTTGGCAATCGTGCTCACGGTGGTGGCGATCAGCTCCGCTTCTTGAGCCGGTTCCATCCCCACCAGCAGTTGCGAGTTGGTTAGCCCATGTCCCATGAACTCCCACTGGCGCCGGCGCCCTTCCTCGATCACCTCGGGACAGTACTCGCAGACCTTGGCATTGAGCGCGACCGTGGCGCGCAGCCCCAGCCGGTCCATCATGTCCATGAAGCGCCACACGCCCACGCGCAGCGAATAATCGCGCCAGGCGTAGTTGGGGATGTCGGGCAGCGCGCGCTGCGGACTGATGCCCACGCCGGTGCCGTCGAATTCGTGATACTCGATGTTCGAAATTACCCACACCGCCAGCCGTGCCTGGTTGGGCCAATGCAACGGAGCGCGCTTGAAGATGGGGGAGTATTCGTAACGCTGATGGTGCATCAGGTCATCCTCCTGCCTTCGGTGGGACGCAATTCCCTAACCTGATGGAGGCGCCCATCTTTGTCCAGACTGGCGGGGGGTAAAAACTTGGCTGCCGCACGCAAGCTGAGTACTTTATTGTAAGAATCGGTAATCGAGGGTACTTTAGACAGGTAAGAGCATGACTGCTAGCACGACAGCTTTGGCCACCGGCGACCGCTTGATGACGGTGCGCCAAGTGGCCGCCTACCTGAGCCTCAACGAGCGGACGGTGTTGAAGTTGGTGGGCGAGGGTAGCTTGCCGGGAGTCAAGATCGGCAACCAGTGGCGCTTTCGCAAGGTCATGCTGGATGCTTGGCTGGATGACCAGATGCTGGGGGTGGCGCCGCGCCAAGTCGAGTTGCGCTCCGACGCCCCCGTGCCGCGGCGGATGCTTGATCTGGCCAGTTGTTTTCAGCCCGAGCAGATAATCGCTCAGCTTAAGGCGCGCACCAAGTTTGGCGTGATCGAAGAGCTGGCAGCGCGCGCTCAGGAGCTGGGATTGGTGCGCGATCGCAACTGGTTTGCGGGGGCCTTGATCGAGCGCGAGAACATCCTGCCCAGTGCGATCGGCAACGGAGTCGCCTTCCTGCACAGTCTCTATCGCCATCCCGAGCAGGTGGTGCGCCCTTTCATGATCTTGGGGCGTGCGCCGCAAGGAATCGATTTCGATGCCCTGGACGGCAGGCCGACCCGCTTATTCTTCGCCCTTGGCTTGAAATTTGACGAGTTATACATTCCCTGGCTAGCCAAGCTGGCACAGATGCTGGCGCGCGAGGAAGCGGTACGGGCGCTCAACGAAGCGCCCACCCGGGAGGCGATCTTTGAGTCCCTTTGCCAAGCGGAACGGACCCTATTTCCAGCGCATGCTTAAATTGGAGTCTCATTATTATGAGTGATATTCCGGCTGCGGCCATTCCTGGTACTTCGCTCAACGCGTGGGTGGAAGAAGTCGCGCGGCTGACTCGGCCCGATGCGGTCGTCTGGTGCGACGGCAGTGAACAGGAGGCCGCCCGGCTGACCGCGCAAGCACTGCGCGAGGGTATCCTGCTGCGGCTCAATGAAAAGCTGCGTCCCGGATGCTTCTTGCATCGCTCCAATCCTAATGACGTAGCGCGCACCGAGGATGCCACCTTCATTTGCACGCCCACTCGCGAGCAGGCTGGTCCCACCAACAACTGGTCGGCGCCGGCGGACACTTATCGGAAATTGGCGGGGTGGCTTAAGGATTCGATGCGCGGGCGCACCCTGTACGTAGTGCCCTATGTGATGGGACCGCTGGGCTCGCCTTTCTCACGGGTGGGTGTCGAGCTGACTGACAGCATTTATGTCGTGCTCAACATGCGGATCATGACCCGGATGGGCAAAGTCGCGATGGAGGCGATGAAGGACGGCGGCTTCCATCGTGGCCTGCATTGCACCCTGGATCTCAACCCCGAGCGCCGCCTGATCTGCCATTTTCCCCAAGACGACGCAGTATGGTCGGTGGGCAGTGGATACGGCGGCAATGCCCTGCTTAGCAAAAAATGTTTGTCCCTGCGCATCGCAAGCTGGCTGGCGCGCGAGGAAGGTTGGTTGGCCGAGCATATGCTGATCGTGGGCTTGCAGAACCCCGCCGGCCAAACCACCTATGTTGCGGCCGCCTTCCCCAGCGCCTGCGGCAAAACCAACCTGGCGATGCTGACGCCGCCGGCCTCGATGCCGGGCTGGAAGGTGTTTACGGTGGGCGACGACATTGCCTGGCTGCGCATTGGCGCCGATGGTCGGCTGTGGGCGGTCAATCCGGAGTTCGGTTACTTCGGAGTTGCGCCGGGAACCAATGCTCAGACCAATCCCAATGCGATGCGCTCGGTGGAGCACGATACCATTTTTACCAACGTCGCGCTTACCGCTCAGGGCGACGTATGGTGGGAAGGCTGCGGCGCGGCGCCCAGCGCGGGAATGATCGATTGGCAAGGCCGACCCTGGACCCCCGAGGCCGGCTATCCGGCGGCTCATCCCAATAGCCGCTTCACCACCCCGATGAACAACAACCCGGTGCTTTCGCCGCACGTCAACGATGGCCAGGGAGTGCCGATCTCGGCGATCATCTTCGGTGGCCGGCGCGCCACCACTATTCCTTTGGTGACCGAGGCCTTCGATTGGAGCCACGGGGTCTATCTGGGCGCCACGATGGGTTCGGAGACCACCGCCGCGGCCACCGGCAAGGTGGGCGTGGTGCGGCGCGATCCGATGGCGATGCTGCCATTTTGCGGCTACAACATCTGCGACTATTTCCAGCATTGGTTGTCGATCGGCAAACGCCTGAGTCAGCCGCCCAAGATCTTTATGGTCAATTGGTTTCGCCGCGACCGCGAGGGCGCTTTTCTCTGGCCCGGCTACGGCGAGAATCTGCGCGTCCTGGACTGGATGATCCAGCGCGTCAACGGCAAGCTCGGGGCGCAGGAGACCGCGGTGGGAGTGCTACCGCATCCGGGTGACATCAATTTGCAGGGCTTGGAGCTGACTTCGCAGCGGTTGGCCGCGGCGATGGCACTGGACGCCAGCGAATGGAGCGTGGAGGCCAAATCGCAGGCCGAGTTTTTTGCCAAACTCGGTCCCACTTTGCCTGCCGAGATTAAGGCCCGCCAACAGGCGTTGGCCAAGGCCTACCGGGCTTGATTCTTTATCCGCTCTGCCGCGCGCGTAGGGCGCGCGGCAGACCTCATCTCACCTCGACAAATTCCAAGACGTCCTCGCCGAGGACGCGGTGCTCGCAGGCGCGATTGCCTTGGCCAACACCAGGTTGCCGTCGCGGGTCACCAACGCCGCCATCCGAAAAAATGGCTGCCCATCTAGCTTTCATCGCGCCCGCTGCCCCGCTATGGCGGCCGACCAGGCGGTTTGTGCCAGCGTACATTCCCCCTCCGTTCACCCCGCAGGGCTGTGCGACGAAAGCTTGCGTTGTGAGGCGCGCAAAAATCTTCAAACCACCGCTCCGATTCCATGCCATGATCATGATCGAGATTAGTTTGAGTATCGGGGCGCAGACGGAGGGGGTGGCGGCGAAATTCTGGCTGGGGGATCGGCTACCTACGAGTTGCCAGAGATAAGTCCGGTGGACCGGGCCACCAATCGCTATATCTACCTTCGATGATCGAGTGATGGCTTGAAATCCGCGTTAGCGAATGCAAAAGAAGCGGTTAAGCTTTCGCGAAGGTGATCGCTGCTATGCTGATCAGCAATCCACGTGGTAACTACCGCTTCGTGCCGGGGATCGCGCCGTTTTCCTCCGCGGTGATCGCGGATCCCGGCTTCGAGATTATTCATGCCCGAATGCGTGAACTGACCCCGCTGGACCCAGGTTTCGCGCTGGTAGATCAGTGTCTGCAGGCAGCCTCGCGCCCGCGCACGGCGCTGTGCGGGGTCCATCTACGTCTTCCCAAGCCGCTTACCTCGCAGGGCTTTGACGAGTTCAATCGGCCCTACATCGAAGGGTTGCGCGCCTGGGGATTGGAGGTGGAAGGGGCCAATCCGGTAGCTCGCACCAACGTTGCACTGGAGGTCGATCCGCCCGAACGCCCTTGTCTGGCAGGGTTCTTTTATACCGTGCCGGCCAGCCACGCCGCTCCAACCTTTGTGGTTTCCGGCACGCCCGAGGTGCAGGCGCGCTCGGCCGCCGGTCGCCAGATCGTGGCGGCGGGCGACGTCTCGCCCGCCGGGATGCGACTTAAGGCCCAGTGCGTGCTGGAAGTTTTAGAGAAACGGCTGAGCGAGTTGGAAATGAATTGGGGTACCGTCACCAGCATCAATCTGTACACCACCGCCGATATCCATCCCTTGCTGCCCACCCTTCTGCTGCCCAGCATGGGTAAGGCGGGACGAGCTGGAATCACCTGGTTTTACGCCCGCCCCCCGGTCCAGGGATTGGATCTAGAAATTGACCTTTTCACAGTCCGTCAGCAATTGATGGTAGGTTGATCCTAAGCTTGATTCGAAAATAACTCGCACGCAGGGCGGTGGCGATCGCGGCGTGCCGTTTGTGGTTTTAGGCAACCAGCGTGACGCGCGGGTGAGGGTGCAGCCGCCGCGCGCCCGCCGTGCAATGGCTTCCCCCCGACCAAGTTGTCTTCAGTGTATTTTCGATGGTCCCATCGCGCTGACGCTTTGATGAAGGCGAGGGTCGAGCGAACGTTCTATATACACCCAGGCGCGCAAAGGGCAAGTAAAAGCCCTTCCCGCACTGATGGGGCGTAACCACCTGACCCCGCGAGCGTTCCCACTTCGTGACAGTTCGAGCGCAGGCGTACGACAGCTTCGGTCGTTGAGCGCCGCGGAAACTCGCTACCTCTGAGCAGGACCGGCCAGTCATGGTCGCCGGCGCAAGGGGGTACGGTCGATGCGTTTGGTCGCGCTGGGAGTGCTCGCTCTAGTGGTCTCGGGCTGCGCGCTAAACCTGGACCAGCGCCATTTCTTTCCATCCTGGGACAAGCTTGAGACAGGCGAAGCGCTGGCCTTCGCTGCCCTCAGCATAGGCGACGGAATCACTTCCACCCGCAATACCGCCGCTGGCTGTTCGGAGGGCGACCCGCTGGTAACCGGGGTGTGGGGTACCAAATATCCTAGCACAACCGATTATGCTTTAGGGCTGGCGTTCAATACCGCGGTCGTGATGGCAGTGGCCGAAGTGCTGCCTCGCACGTGGCGCAAACTTTGGCTGATGGGCTTTATCGGAGGTGAGAGCTGGGCGGTGATAAACAACCTGGGGGTCAATTGCTTCCACCCGCCGGCGCCGGAAATCGGTGCGCAATAACCTCGCCCAGATTTCGTTGTTCCCGGGAGCTAACTGCTTCTCCCGTCCGTGGTGCGCCTGAGGTTTGGGCCTACTATAGGTGGCTCTTACGGCGGTATATGAGCTGTTCGGCGATTCGTACCATTATCTGCCGTGAGTGGTTCGCTGGCCGACGGGGCCGGACTTACGCGCCGGTACGTTCGATGACCGCTTCGAGCACCGCCCGGTAAACCGGGTCGGGGTGAATTCGATCTTCGCGTAGACAGGCCGCGGTCAGCTTGATCGTGTGCGCATCACCACTTTCTACCGCGCGCCCGATCAGTTCTTCCAACTCCAGGCGGGGTGGGCTGAGGTTCGGTTGGGTTTCGCGCGGAAGCGCGGTGGCGAACAGCGCCAGCACCGCGGCGCTGCCTTGCCACAGCCATCGATACAGGTTTGGGCAAGCATCCGGGGGAATGTAGGGCAGCAGATCGCGCGTCACCGCGGGCGCCGTGATGGTATGGATCAGCGGTACTGGATGCATCTCGGAATGCGCCAGCAGAACCCGCGCGAAGGTCGCGGTATGGGCGCTTATCGCCTCGCCCACGTCGCCGCTCATGGCCAGAGACTGGATCGCCGAAGCAAAGCCGGGCAGCTCGGTGAACATGGCCGCGCCTGCCGCCTCGGTCATCTGCCGGCTGCGCATCCGCGGTTCCAGCCGGGGCAGCTCCTGCAGCGCGCGGTCGAGCGCCAGGTCGCCGTGTTGGGAGACGTCGCCCGCGATTTGCCGGAAGCTAGCGGCCCAATAGGCCATGCCGCGCGCCAATTCATCGAGTTGCAACGTGGTTGGCGAGCCATCCTCGGGAAAGGAGCGCAGTGCGTGGGCGGTGCGAATCAGACCGTGGGTCAGGCCGCCGATGTAGCCTGGCAGCAGCACCGGAAGCCAACGCGCAGTGACCTCGCGCCAGGGTCTATCCTCGAATTCGCGATGGAAGTAGTTCAGCCAGTCGGTCGAGCGGCCATAGACTCCCAACGCCGCGCGCCACTTTTCCGGTTTGGTGCCATCGATCGGTTCGCGCGCGGGCGGCATCGGCAGGTGGCGCCTTTCGCCTCGGTAGTGGTTCACCCAGCCGGCGACGGCGTCGTTCTGTCCAAGCGCACTCAGGGCTTCGGCCACCATTGGGCCATGCTCGGAGAAGAAGGGCTCCATGACGAAGCCCAGGTCGGATAGCCGCTCCAAAGCGTCGTTTATCGCATCCTGTCGGCTGATGCTCATTTGCGCACCTCCCTAATCGATCCGCGGTACTGGAGGGCGAAAGTTGGTGGCCGAGGCCAAGTGATAAACTAAAGCATCGCACTTCGTGGGGCGGGCGCGCAACCTTGCGGTGGCCCAGCCTGTCGCGGTAATTGGCCGTGTATTCGATTTGGGGTGCCGGGAGTGGCTAGTTGCTGACCGGTTTGGATCAGCTTCCTGAGATGGCGCGATAGCATTACGGTCTTTTGCTTTAGAAAGGCTCAGCCGTTAATTTACGATTTCGAACGTCAATTGGGGCAACGCCACGACTTTGCGGGTTTGACACAAGCCGAAAAACCGCTTTCACTGGGTTGGGATTTGCTGGCGTATGCCGCGCAGCGCCTAAGCGACAGGTGCTCGCATTCGCGCCAGCGGTTATGTCGGACGGAACTGGGTAGAGCTGCATGTCGATAAGCGCTTACACCCCGGTGCTGATCGTGGGCGGCGGCCCGGTCGGGCTGGCGCTAGCCGGCGACTTGGGGTGGCGCGGTGTGGCCTGCACTTTGATCGAAAAGGGCGATGGCACGATCTTCCAGCCCAAGATGGATCTGGTGGGCGTGCGCACGATGGAGTTCTGCCGCCGCTGGGGGATCGTGAAATGGGTCGAGGAATCACCCTATCCGCGCGACTATCCCCAGGATTGCGTCTATCTGACCGGATTGAATGGTTATGAGCTGGGGCGCGAACCGTTTCCAGCTCCCGGCCAGGAACCCTGTCCGAGCCAAAGCCCGCAAAAGCGCGAGCGCTGCCCCCAGGACATGTTCGATCCCATCTTGCGCCGCTTTGCCAGCCGCACGCCGCTGGTTGATCTGCGCTACAACACCGAACTTATCTCCTTGGAACAGGGCGAAGCTGGCGTCCTGGCCACGGTGCGCGAGGCCGGCACGGGCAAGCTTATGACTCTCGCGGCCGCCTACGTGGTGGGTTGCGACGGCGGTTCCAGTACGACCCGCGAGCTGCTGGGCATCACGATGAGCGGCAACCCGGTGCTGACCTATACCACCAACGTGATTTTTCGCACCGCCGACCTGCCCGCGTTGCACGACAAGGGCAAAGGTTATCGCTTCATCTTTATCGGCCCCGAAGGGACCTGGTTGACGATCGTGGCGATCAACGGACGCGATCGCTGGCGCATGTCGATCGTCGGCAGTCCCCAGAAGGTCACCCACGACGAAGCCGACATTCGTGCTCTGATCCGGCGCGCGGTGGGACGCGATTTTCCCTACGAAATCCTCTCGGTCGTGCCGTGGGTGCGACGCGAACTGGTGGCCGACAGCTACGCGCGCGGGCGGGTATTCATCGCCGGCGATGCCGCCCACATGATGTCGCCCACGGGCGGCTTCGGTATGAATACCGGCATTGGCGACGCGGTGGACTTGAGCTGGAAACTGGCGGCTTGTTTGGCGGGTTGGGGTGGTCCCGGTCTGCTTGCCTCCTACGAGATGGAACGCCGCCCGGTCGGTTTGCGCAACGTGGCCGAAGCCAGCAACAACCTGTCCCGGATGCTTGCCTCGCGCGAAAATTTGCCCCCGCCCGCGGTCTTCGAACCCGGTCCGGCGGGCGATGCGGCGCGGCGCAGTTACGGTCAATGGTTCACTCAGATGATGCGCCGGGAATGGTTTACGTTGGGCATCCAGTTGGGATATCGCTATGATCCGTCGCCCATTATTTGGCCCGACGCTACTCCCGCCCCCATTGACGATCCCAACGTTTATGTCCAAACCGCGCGGCCCGGCTCACGCGCCCCCCACGTTTGGCTGGAGCCGGGGCGCTCCACGCTGGACCTGTTCGGGCAAAGCTTGGTACTGCTTTGCCTGGGCGCCGACCCACCTACCGGCGAGGGCCTGATGCGCGCCGCCGCCGCGCGCGGAATTCCGCTGACCCGCGTCGCCTTGTCCACCACCGCGGTGTGGGAAGCCTACGAGCGGCGGCTGGTGCTGGTGCGGCCCGACGGTCATGTGGCCTGGCGAGACGATCAGGAACCCGAGGATCCCGGAAGAGTGTTAGACGTCATCCGCGGGATGCGTGTGCCAGCCGGTGCAGCCGCGGCTTGAGCTTGGAGGAAAGCGCATGAAATTGGCTCGTTTCAATGGCAATCGGGTGGGCGTGGTCAACGATCAGCAGCTCGTCGATATTTCCGATCTTCTGCCGGTGCCGCCGGAATTCTGGCCTCCGGTCAGTATGATCAAGCTTATCGCCCAGTTCGACGAACTCAAACCGCGTATCCAGCAGGCGGTTAAGGAGCGCAAGGGCGTCCCCCTTGCTTCGGTGCGGCTGGAATCACCGGTGGTATGGCCCAACAAGCTCATCGCCTATCCGGCCAACTACGCGCGTCACGGCGAAGAGATGAAAGTTTTCATCGCCGCTACCCAGGGGCCGCAAGCGGTCTCCAGTGGCGCCGCCAATACCTTGGGCTTCTTTTTGAAAGCAGCCTCGTCGATAAGCGGTCCGGCCGATCCGATTGTTTTGCCGGAGTTGCCAGGCAAGCAGATCCATCATGAATGCGAGATGGCGATTTTCATCGGCAAAGGCGGCCGCCACATCCCATTGGCGGAAGCGAAAAGCCATATCTTTGGCTATGCCTGCCTGGTCGACGTGACCGTGCGTGGCCCGCAGGAGCGGGTAATGCGCAAATCCTACGACAGCTTTACCCCGATCGGCCCCTACATCGTAACCGCCGACGAAGTGGCTGATCCCGACAACCTGGACTTGGAGTTGTGGGTAAGCGGGGAGCGGCGCCAAAAGGCCAACACGCGCGATTTGATCGTCAACGTTCCCAACATGATTTCAATGGCTGCCTCAGTCACCACGCTCTATCCCGGTGATATAATCGCAATCGGCACGCCCGAGGGCGTGGGGCCGCTCAAAGCCGGCGACGAACTGACCATCACCATCCATGGTGTCGGCTCGATGACACTGCCAGTGGTGGCGGGTAAGGGCGGCAGCAATATGGCCTTCGAGGGTGGCAAAGCCAAGTCAGCCTGAGGGATAATCGGCCCATGGAAACCGGGGACAAAGCCTATTACGCCGAGTTGGCGGCTAGCTGCTATGAGCCAGGCTGGGCCCGTCGCCAGCCCGCGATGTGGCCGGTGCCCCAGCCCAAGTTCAAGCCCACGGTATGGCGCTTCAGCCAGGCCCGCGCAGCTTTGTCCGCCGCCGGCGGTTTTGTTACCACCGAGCAGGCCGAGCGGCGTAACCTGATCCTGGTCAATCCGATCGAGGGTAACTACTACGCCACCAGCCGCAACCTGGTGTGCGCCTATCAAATGGTCAAGCCGGGCGAGAAGGCGCGTAGCCATCGCCATTCGGCTGCCGCGCTACGCCTGGTGATGGAAGCGCAGCCGGGCGCCTACACCGTGGTTGACGGGGTGCGGATCGACATGGCGCCCGGCGACGTGGTCCTCACTCCGCCCTTTTGCTGGCACGGTCACGGCAACGAGAGCGCGGCCGAGGCCTACTGGATCGATTTTCTCGATGTGCCCCTGGTGCAGCATTTGGAGGCGATGTTCTTCGCGCCGCATCCCGATGGCTATGAGCGGATCGCGCGCCAGGATCCGGCCTCGCCTTTCCGCATCCCCTCGGCTCAGGCGCTGGGCGCGGGCGTCGGGCCGGCGCGGGTGGATGTTGCCCCCGGGGTGATGCCGACCATCGGCCTACAGCTTATCCGCCAGCCCGCCGGCGGCCATTCGGATGAAGGCCGCAGTACCGCCAACGCCATCTATGGAGTGGTCAGCGGCCGGGTCCGGATAGTGGTCGAAGGCGCGCTGGACAAAAGCCTCGCCTGCGGTGATATCATCGCGGTGCCTTGCTGGTACCGCCATCGCTGGGAAGCCGAGCAGGATACGGTGATGTTACGGGTTTCGGATCAGCCGCTGATGGCGCTGACGGGTTTGCTGCGCCAAGAGGCTTAAACCGCGCGCGCCAGTCCTCTGCGGGGGATAAGCGCTCGCCAGGAGAACTGTCATGGATGCAAATGCAGCTAGCGACTTTTATCGGCGGGTCGAAACCCTTCATCTGCATCCCGGCTGGCGCGGCGACCGGCCCGACAACGGCTTGGCGATGCACGAGTTCAAGCCCGCGCTGTGGCGCTGGTCTGATGCCCGGCCGGCATTGGACGAAGCGGCGCGGGTGGTCAGTACCGAGCAAGCCGAGCGACGCAACTTGGCGCTGCTCAATCGCAGTAGCGGGGTGACTCTGCCGGCGGCCAAGAATTTCGTCGCTGCCTATCAGATGGTCCTGGCTGGCGAGAAGGCGCGCAGCCATCGCCACGCCGCCGCTGCCTTGCGGCTGGTGGTCGATACCAAGCCCGGCGTCTATACGATTGTCAACGGCGAGCGGCTGGACATGTTGCCCGGCGACGTGGTGCTGACCCCGGCCTTTTGCTGGCACGGCCACGCCAACGACAGCGAGGCCTCGGCCTACTGGATCGATTTCCTCGACGTCCCCTTCGTGGCCGCCAATCATGCCATGACCTTCGAGCCCTATCCCGAGCCGATCGAGCCGGTGCGCAGGGCCGATCCCGCCTCGCCTTACCGCATTCCGCCGGCCAAGGTCTTCAATCGCGAACGCACCTCCGGGGTGGTGGAGATTGCGCGGGGAATCATGCCGACCATCGGCCTATATCTGATTCGCCATCAGGCGGGAGCGCGGATGGAGCTGTCCAACAGCGTGGTGGGCAATCTTTATTCGCCCACGAGCGGGCGCGCCCGCTTCATCGTCGACGGCGTGATGGACGAGACCATCGGGCCCGGCGACATCCTCAGCGTGCCGGCCCGCCACGCCCATAGGATGGAAGCGCTGGAGGCGGACACCACCGTGCTGCGGGTCTCCGACGAGCCCTTGCTGGCGCGCTTGGGATTGTTTCATTCGGCGGCGTTGAATTAGGCCCGTCTGTGAATAGCGGGCGATACACTTCGGGTCACAGCGAGGAAGCGGCAGTGGAAAGTACAAGTGCAGAGCAATTTTACCAGCGGTTGGATCGGCTCAATATCGCTCCAGGCTGGCACGAACCCGAGCGCCGAATGGCGTTTTTGGCCAACCAGTTCAAACCCGGGATCTGGCGCTACCGCGATGCCAAGGCCGCCATCGACGAAGCCGCCGACGTGGTCAGCACCGAGGAGGCGGAGCGGCGCAACCTGATTCTGTCCAACCCGATCTCGGGCGGTTTGGCGCCCACCACCGGCAGTATCATAAGCGCCTACCAGATGGTCAAACCGGGCGAGAAGGCGCGTACCCATCGGCATACTGCGGCCGCCCTGCGTCTGGTAATCGACACCGAGCCCGGGATTTACACCATCGTCAACGGCGACGCGATTCCGATGCTGCCCGGTGACGTACTGCTCACGCCCGGGATGTGCTGGCATGGTCATGCCAACGAGAGCCCGGCGCGGGCCTACTGGCTGGATTTTCTCGACGTACCCTTTGTGTTGCGCATGGGCGCGATGGCCTTCGAGCCTTCCCCCAAGGGCTATGAAAATTGCGACCGCAAGGTGCCCAATTCACCCTTTCGTATTCCTCCCGCCACCGTGTTCAAGCCCGGCCAGAGCGGGATGGTCGAGATCGCCCAGGGCGTGATGCCAACCATCGGGTTGCATCTGATTCGTTACGACCGCGGCGGGATGCTGGAGATGGCCAAGGGACCGATCGACTCGGTTTATTCGGTTATCAGCGGCCAGGCCCGCTTTGCCAGCCAGGGTTGGGAGGAGCGCGCCGAGCGTGGCGACGTGGTTGCGATGCCCTGCGAGTACGGCCACACAATTGAGGCGCTAGCCGACGATACAGTCGTGCTGCGGGTTTCCGACGAGCCAATCTTTACCGGGTTGGGGATGATTCGCCCCAATTGAGTACTGGATTTTGGGTTCATCGGGGGGCGCAGCGCTTAGAAAAAAGCCACCGACCACCGCACTCAACATCACCAAGTAGGCGGCCGGATAGATGTAGCGGGCCAGATAGTGCGCGCGCGCGGCCCGCTCCAGCGCACCCCGGCGAATCATAGTACGGATCACCAGCAGCTCTCCCATCACCAGAAACTCCAACACCAAACTGCTCAGGAAGACGCCGTCGAAGAAGGTCAGGTAGCTGACCCTCGGCAGCGAATTGCCGATTGCGAACGAGAAGGCGACCAGTGACAGCATCATCGTGACGACGATCTTGGCCTGCCAGTCGAACTGCTCTTCGTCGATCCAGAATACGCCCATGGTGACCGCGACCATCAAGAAAATGGGCAGAAATCCTTTCCAGAAATAGAACATTGGCCGCCGGGTTACCTCCAGGTAGAAGTCGGCACGCGCGGCGCGCTGAGCGGCGGCGAAGATCTGGGTTCGCGCGCGACTCATGGTGATGCGCTCCAGGTGCCATTCGGCCAGTCCCACGAAACCTTCGGGTGAGATGCCGTTGTCCCGGGGGGAGGGT
>Ga0209061_1002454_pt1 | contig 23484 bp, 21 predicted proteins | sample Coa_R1_10_FD_187157 | JGI IMG/M metagenome (GOLD analysis project Ga0209061, IMG submission 187157) | Surface soil microbial communities from Centralia Pennsylvania, which are recovering from an underground coalmine fire - Coalmine... | ecosystem: Environmental > Terrestrial > Soil >...
GGCATCTGCACCGCATACACCGGTGGATATCTCCCCGGCTGGTAGTGGAAGGGGATGCTCGCCCCCCAGTCGGTCCCCCATAGCAGCTTCTCGGCCCCGATGTTCGGATCGGCGATCGCTCGCTCGTACAGCTCCGACCACCAGAGGCCGGTCTCGAGGTAGACGTTCGCATGCGCCGCCGCGACGTGCAGGCAGTCCTCGTACAGTTTCTCCGACCACCATCCTTGGATCCCGCCGTGGTTCAAGATGATCGGCACCTGGGGGAACGACGCGGCCAGGTCGTGCACCCAGAGCGGGTTGAAGTTGAGCGGGCCCAGGCCGGTCGAGTAGCGGACCTCGTACCCCATCGTGCAACCGGTATGGATCTGGACGGGGACCCGATGCTTGGCCGCCACCTCCAGGATCGCCAACATGTTGCCGATCGCGGCCTGCATGCTCACCGGTCGGGTTGGGTCGTTCGGCTGGGGGACGTAGGGGCTGCCCTCCCCGATCCCCACGAAACGACCGGTCGCGAGGAGCCGATCCAGCTCGGCGCACACCCCTTCGATCGTCCACTCCTCCTCCCCGCGCCAGACCCGCTGCTGGTAGGTGCGCGCGTTGCATACGGCCACAAACCGCTCCGGGTGTCGATCAACGATCTGCAGGTTGATCTCGTTGCTCATCCCGAAGGCCGGCAAGAGGACGCACATGTCGACCCCGTAGCAGTCCATGTCGTAGAGGAGGCGTTCGGAGTTGTCGTAGGCGTCGATCTCACGCATCACTCGCGACAACACGGCGTACTCGCTCCGGCCCGGCTCCCGCCTCTGTGCCTCCCGCACCGCCGCTCCGGCCGCGTGTCGCTGCGCATGCACATGCACGTCAACCACGAACCTACCCAGCTTCACCTCCCGCTCCTCCGTGGAGTTGATCCCTGTCATCCATGCCGGTCTCGCGGGGAGAAGCGCGGTCGTTGGCCGGAGCTCACGGCGAGCGCGTCCCGCGGCCGTCGACGTCCTCCGAGCCAACCTCCTGCAGTCGGCGTGCCGCCTCTTCGCGAAGGGCGACCCGGTCCACCTTCCCAGCCGCCGTCTCGGGTAGCGCTGACATGACCACGAGCCGCTCCGGCCAACGCAGGCGTCCGGCTCCCCGTCGCCCCAGGTAGCCCACCACCTCCTCCAGCGTCACCCTCGCGCTCCCCATGGGCACGACGCAGGCGCAGGCACGCTCCCCCAAGCGTTCATCGGGAACGCCGACGACCGCCACCTGCCTCAGCGCGGGATGGTCTGCCAGCATCTCCTCGATCTCCTCCGGGACGATCGCCTCGCCGCCTCGCTGGATGATGTTCTTCCGCCTCCCCGTGAGGTGGACAAACCCCTGCTGGTCGATGAAGCCGACGTCCCCGGTGCGGTAGTACCCGGAGCGGGTGAACACCCGTGCGTTCTCGTCCCCGGCCCGGTAGTACCCGGTGAACACCCCGGGCCCGCGCGCCGCCAGCTCCCCTTGCGCCCCCGCGGGGAGCTCGTTGCCCTCCTCGTCCACCACCGTCCATTCGGTGCCGTCGTGACGCGCCCTCCCCAGGGCCCGTGACGGCACCGCTGGTTCCGACACCCCGCCGGGACCGCGCCCCAGCGCCGGCCCCTCCGTCGATCCATACCCAGAGTGGAAAGTGCATCCCTGAGCGGTGAAGAACGCGTGCGCGCGCCGTGCCAACGACTCGCTCAAGGCGGCTCCCGTCGTCCCGACGCGTCGCAACGACGACAGGTCGGCCTCCTCGAGGGCGGGGCAGTGCAACAGGTCCCACAGCTGGGTGGGCACCAGGCCCACCCTCGTGACGTGCTCCCGCTCCACCACCTGGAGGAGCAGCTCGGGCTGCCACTCCTCGAGGAACACCAGCGTCCCGGCGTGGTAGATGGCGCCACCGACCGGCCCCTGGTTGGCCATCGTGTGGCCGACCGGGGTGACGACGCAGAACACGTCGTCCGGCCCAGCGTCGCGGTTGGCGTGGCGGATGCTGTAGAGGAAGCTGTTGTGGGTCCTCGGAACCGCCTTGGAGCGACCGGTTACCCCCCCGGTCAAGAGGATCACGGCGACGTCGTTGGGATCGGGCCTCACCTCCGGGGCCCTTGACCCTGCGGGCTGGGAGGCGATCAGCTCCGACATCGCCAGCGTGCCTGCCGGGAGGTCCTGGGCGGGCTCCGTCGCGATCGCCAGGCGGGGGAGGACGCCGTCGTCGCGCAGCCGTTCCACCACCCCGGCGAAGCTTCTGCCTCGGTCCTGGGCGGGGAAGATCCATGCCACCGGGGCGGCGAGGCGCATGAGGTCCCCTAGCTCCGCCGGACCGTGACGGGGGACGGCCAGGACGGGGATGGCCCCGAGCCGTTGGAGGGCGTAGAAGGCCACCAGGTACTCGATCCGATTCGGCAGCTGCACAACGACGCGATCCCGAGACCCTACCCCGAGGTCGGCCAACGCCGATGCCAGCCGGGTCACCTCGTCGGCCAGCTCACGGTACGAGCACCTCCGCCAACGGTCCACCGCTGCCGCTTTGTCAGGGTGCCGGCTGGCCGAGCGCTCGAAGACCTCCCAGAAGGTCTCGTTGGCCCACCACCCGGCCCGTGTGTATCGCTCGACCAGGTCGGCGGGGTAGGGCACCGCCCCCTCGAGGTACCCGCCCATCGGCTCAGCCCTTTAGGTCTCGCCCATGGTGGGGGCCACCTCCCCTGGCCTCGCGTCGCCTGCCAGCTCGGTCAGGGGCCTGCCCGTGGTCGCCCGTCCCATCACCAGGATCAGCAGCATCATCACCGCGCCGACGGCCGCGAAGAGGTAGACCGTGGCCACGACCCCCACCGCGGTGAGCACGTACAGCACGACGAAGGACTGCACGACGCCTCCCACGTGACCGAGGCCATCCGCCAGCCCCATGGCAGACGCCCGGGCTCGGGTCGGGAAGATCTCCAGGGTGTAGATGTAGCCGGCGACGATCAGGGCCCCATTGCCAACGCAGCCGGCGATGAACGTGCTGAGGATGTAGGCGATGGGGTTCGCCCTGGTCAGCGCCATCACGAGGTAGCTGCAGGCGGTGAGCCCGGCCCCGAGCAGGATCCAGGTCTTCCGCTCGACGCGATCCAGGATCAGCAGGTTGAGAAGGTAGCTGACGACGAACGAGATCGAGCTGATGGCGATCAGCTGAAGGCTGTTGGCCAAGGTGAAGCCGAAATGCTGGAGGACGATCGGCCGGTAGGCGACCACAGCATAGGTGTTGAAGTAGTTGAGGAACCAGTACGCGAACACGACCAAGAGGCTGATCACGTACGGTCGGCGCAGCAGCTCCAGGGTGGGGAAGCGCTGTCCAGGCCGCTCGGACGGCTCCTCCGGAACCGGTGGAAGCTCGGCCCCCGTGACGCTTCGGGCCCGCTGCTCCATGCTCGCCACGATCCGCTCGGCGTCCTCCGTCCTCCGATGGAGGACCAGCCAGCGAGGGGACTCGGGGAGCCAGCGTTGCTGGTAGAACGGAAGCACCAGGGCCGCGAGCACCCCTAGGGCGAAGAGGATCCGCCAGCCCAGGTGGGGGACGCCGACCAGGGCAAGGGCGATGAACGGCGCCGCGGCCAGCGCCACGCCTCCCCACAGGGCGCTGTAGGAGACGAACCTGCCACGCATCTGGGCCGGTGATAGCTCGCCCAGGTAGCTGCTCGCGAGCGCGATCTGCGCGCCGACCCCAACCCCGACCAGGAAGCGGAAGGCGATGAGCGACGCCGCGTCCCACGCCAGCCCGGAGAGCAGCGCGCTCCCAGCCAGGATGATCATGCAGATCTGAAGCGCGCGCCGTCGGCCGAACGCGTCGCCGATCGTGGCGAGGAGGTAGGAGCCCACCATGTACCCGACGAGGTTCAGGCTCACGACGAGACTGGTGAGGAGCTGCGTGAGATGGAGATCCCTGATGATGACCGGCAGGGTGAAGCCGGTCATTGACAGGTCGTAGAACGCCCAGAAATAGCAGATCCCCAAGAGCGCGAAGACCAGCCGGCCGACGCCAGGTGCCGTCAGCCGGTCGATGCGCGCGTTGATCCTGGCGATCGTCAACGGCGAGACGTTCGCATCAGCGACCACGGTTGTCCCTCCTCCTTCTCCTCCCAGGTCAGGTCGTGCCTGGCCCGTGTTCGAGGCCACTCGACGCCCACGGGGGGCGCCCTCGCGAGCCTGGCGGCTCACGAGCCCGCCGACCCAGGCAAGCGCTGCCACGCGGCGGCGACGGCGGGGACGGCCCAGAAGGCCACCGACCGACCGACGTGCTCCTCCCGACACCGGCCGACGCCCCATCGCCGGCAGGAGGTCGCGATCGGCCGGTCGGTGCGCGGGCCCTGTCGCCCGAGGTGGGGCGGTTGTGTTCCATATTTGGATTATCCATACCAATAATGGACCGATCGAGCTGATTGTGGGGCGTCCGAACCGGCTTGTCAACGGTGCCCGCCGCCCTTCTCCCGCGGTGCGGGCCAGGGCTCGGGGACCGGCGGGGATCGGGAGGGGAGTTGATCCGGGCCGGAGCCGAAGGAGCACCGCCCCGGAGGGCGAACGTGGCAGGGCGGAGGGGTGGGTCTGACAGGTGCCAGTCCTGGAGCTGGCCGTGGTTCTGGTGCGAGGGTCAGGGCAACGCCGAGGACCGGCCCTGCCTCACCGCTCCCCCCTCGCCTCCTCCCGCCGTCTCCGTGCGGTCTCGGAGCGTCGGCCTTGAGGAAGTGGGGGCGGTAGGTCCCTGCACCGCTTTCGACCAGGGAGCCCGGCTACAGGATGACGAGATAGCTCTCCGCCGGGACCGGGACCGCGATCACCGTCGGGGAGGCGGCCTCCAGGGCGTCCTCCACCGCCGTCCGCAGCTCCGCCGGCGTCCCGGCCACCGTCGCCCGGGCCCCGTAGGCCTCGGCGACCTTCGGGATGTCGACCGTCCCGAAGTCGACGCCGTAGGGCGGCATCCCGCGCTGGGCGGCGAGCGCCCGGATCAGCGACAGCGACCCGTCCACCAGCACCACGACCGTGATCGGGGCGCGCACCCGTACCGCCGTCTCCAGCTCCTGGCTGGTCATCGCGAACCCGCCGTCGCCCACGACCGCCACCACCGGCCGCTCCGGCGCCGCCAGCTTGGCCCCGATCGCCGCCGGCAGCCCGTATCCCATCGCCGAGAGGCCGTTCGAGGTGAGGAAGAGGCCGGAGGTGGGCGTGGGCAGGTACTGGCTGAGGAGGCACTTGTGCGATCCGACGTCGGTGGTCACGATGGCGTGCTCGGGGAGCACGCTCGCCAGCGCCCGGGGGATCCACGCCGGCGATCCCGGGGCGCCGGCCGCCCGCTCCCGCGCCTCCCGCGTCGCCTCGAAGCGGTCCTCCCACCGTCGCGGCGGCTCCGTTCCCTCGAGGGTCTCGAGCAACGGATCAAGCCGGGTGACGACGACCTCGGCGCCTTCGGCCCGGGCGTCGGTCCCTCCCGGCTCCCTCGCCCAGAGGACGGGGGCCGTGGCGTGCCATGGCTGGATCAGCTCGACCTGGTCGAGCCCCAAGCCGAGCACCAGGTCCGAGGCGGCCACCGCCTCCCGCATGACCCCGAGCAGGCCGGCGCCGTCGAGGACGCCGACGAAGCGCTCGTCTTGCTCGTCGACCAGTCCCTTGGCTTTGGGCGTGACGGCGAAGGGCAGCTGCCAGCCCCGAAGCCACCTCTGCACGCTCCCGGCCGTGGCCCGCGGCAGCTCGTGGCCGACGATGACCAGGGGCCCGTCCGCGGCCGCGAGCCGGGCGGTGATCAGGGTGGCGGCCTCCTCCGGTGACCGTCCGCCGTGCTCGACCTCCGGCCGGTCGTCCTCGCCGGGCACGGCCGTCGCGCCCCCGTCGTCCGCGCTCAGGGTCAGGAAGGCGGCGCCCGCCGGCGGCCCCCCTGCCGCTCGCAGCGCCGAGCGGACGGTCGCGCGCGCACCGGCCGGCTTCAGCGCCGCGGCGTAGTTGGCGATCGGGCGGAACGTCTCCAGCAGGGGCAGACGCTGGTGCGTGTGCGAGCTCGGGTAGGCGGCCGGGAGGTCGCCGGAGATGCAGATCAGCGGCTCCCGGTCGAGCTGCGAGTTGGCCACCGGCAGGAGCAGGTTGCAGGCTCCGGGACCGAGCGTGCTGATCACCAGCCCGGGCGCTCCGGTCAGCCGGCCGTAGGCCGACGCGGCCATCCCCGCCGCCGACTCGTGCCGGCAGAGGACGAAGTCGACCCCCCGATCCCGGAGCTCGTGCAGCAGGCCTAGCACCTCGCCGCCGGGGACGCCGAAGGCGCGCCTGATCCCCGCCGCCGCCAGCTCCTCGGCCACCACGGCCGTCACGGTCGTGGCCGGGCCGGGAGCGCTCATTGGGCGGTGATGCCACCGTCCACGAGCAGGGCGGTGCCGGTGCAGAAGGAGGCGGACGGTGAGGCCAGGTAGAGCACCGCCTGCGCGACCTCCTCCGGGGTGGCCATCCTCCCCATCGGCGCCCGTGCCCCGCTCTGGGCGCGGAACTCGGCGGGGTCGACCCCCCGCTCGTAGTCGGGCGCGTAGAAGTTGGTGTCGACCAGCCCCGGGCAGACCGCGTTGACCCGGATCCCCTCCTTGGCCACGTCGAGGGCGACGGCCCGCGTGAGCTGCAGGACGGCGCCCTTGGAGGCGCAGTAGCCGGCGGCGTTGGGGGTCCCGATGAAGCTGACGGCGGAGGCGGTGTTGACGATGGCGCCGCCGCCGTTGCGGCGCAGCGCCGGGATGCCGTACTTGCAGCCCAAGAAGACGCCGACGACGTTGAGCTCGAGGAGGGCGCGGAACTCGTCGACCGGGACGTCCTCGACGGTGCCGCGAAGCATGCGGCCCGCGTTGTTGAAGACGATCGACACCCGGCCGTAGCGCTCCTCGGCCGTCTCGAACAGGCGGGCCACGGCGGCCTCGTCGGTGACGTCCGCGAGCACGAGCTCGGCCTCGCCGCCGGCGGCCCGGATCTGGTCGACCGTCTCCTGCCCACCGACGCTCGAGAGGTCGCTGACCACGACCGCGGCTCCTTCAGCGGCGAAGAGCTTCGCGGTTGCGCGCCCGATGCCCGAGCCGGCACCGGTGATCACCGCGACCTGGTCCCTGAGCTGCATCTTGGCCTCCTTGCGCAGGTGGATCGGAGGCAAAAAGAATACCGGTACAAGTCAGGTTGCAGCAAAGTAGTGATCATGATCTTGACATCTCCCGAGAGAGCCCCTACGCTAGCCTGCCAATAGCATGGAACCAGCATGTCAGAGGCGGACGCTACGCGCCAGATCCGGAGAGGAGGGATGCGGGTGAACACCAGAAGTTGGGGCGCCTGGGCCGCGGCCGCGGCGGCGGTCGTGCTCGGCGCCGTCGGCTGCGGCGGCGGTCCGGCCTCAAGCTCGACCTCGCCCTCGAAGATGACGACGGTACGCCTGGTCCTCGCCTGGTACCCCACCCCCGAGTACGGCGGCCTCTACGCCGGGATCCAGCAGGGGTACTTCAAGCAGGCGGGGATCAACCTCCAGGTCACGCCCGGAGGCCCGCAGGTCTCGAGCACGCAGGTCGTGGGTTCCGGCAGGGCGGACATCGGGTACATCAACAACGACGGGACCCTCCTCCTGGCCCGTCAGAACGGGATCCCGGTGGAGGAGTTCGCGACCACCTACCAGGTCTATCCCGAGGGGATCGAGTACCACAAGAGCGATCCCATCAGCTCCTTCGAGGAGATGAACGGCCGCACCGTCTACGCGGTCACCGGTTCGGTCGACTACCAGTGGCTGCAGGACAAGTTCCATCTGCAGAACAAGGTCCTGCCCTACTCGTACGCCAACTTCGCGCACGATCCCAGCTCGCTCCTGCTCGGGTACGTGACCGACGACGTCCCGACGCTGGCGGCTCAGAACGTCGAGATCGGCTACCTCAAGCTGGCCGATGCCGGCCGCAACCCGTACGCCGACGCCCTCTACGGGCTCGAGTCGTACGTGAGCAGCCATAAGGAGGTCCTGAGGGCGTTCCTGGGTGCCCTCGCCAAGGGCTGGGCGTACTACCGCAACCACTACCACGACGTGAACGTCTACATGCACACGCTCAACAACGCCGACTCGGTCGACGTCATGGATGCGATCGCGAAGTTCCAGGACGACTACATCTACACCGGGGACGCGGCGACCAAGGGGATCGGTGCGATCGACGCCAAGCGGGTCGAGGCGACCTACAACGACATGAAGGCCATCGGCGCCATCAACGCCACCATCGATCTCAAGTCGTTCGCGGACACCACCTTGGTGCCCAAGGTCCTCCCGCCGCAGCGGCAGGGGTAGCACGACGTTGCTGGAGGTCGCACAGAGCCAGTTCGGTTCTGGCCCGGTTGCCGGGGATGGGCGAGGGGAGGTCCTCGTCCGTCTCCGGCACGTCGGTCACACCTTCGGCAACGGGACCCGAGCGCTCGACGACGTCTCCCTCGACATCAGGCGCGGCGAGTTCCTCTCCTTGGTCGGCCCCTCCGGATGTGGGAAGTCGACGATCATGCGGATGATCGCCGGACTGACCCGGCCGAGCGAGGGCGAGATCCGGATGGTCGGCGCCGAGGGCGACCGTCAGGACGTCTCCATCGTCTTCCAGGACGCGACCCTGCTCCCGTGGCGAACCGTCCTGGCCAACGTCGCGCTCCCGCTCGAGCTCCGGCACGTGTCCCGGCGCGAGCGGGAGGCGGCGGCCCGGGCCGCGATCGAGCTGGTCGGCCTCGGCCCCCAGGTCAAGGCCTTGCCGCGCCAGCTCTCCGGGGGCATGCGCATGCGCGTCTCGATCGCACGGGCCCTGGTCAGCCATCCGCCCTTGCTGCTGATGGACGAGCCCTTCGGCGCCCTCGACGAGATCACCCGGCAGCAGCTCCAGAACGAGCTGCTTCGGATCTGGTCGCAGGAGCGGTGCACGATCGTCTTCGTGACCCACAGCGTGATGGAGGCGGTGTTCCTCTCGACCCGGATCGCGGTCATGACGCCCTCACCGGGCCGTGTCGCGGACGTCTTCGACGTCCCGATCGCGTACCCGCGTTCGGACGACCTGCGGACGACCCCCGAGTTCTCCGCCCAGGTCGCGGCCGTCTCGAGATCGCTGCACCGGAACATGGCGGGGGGGACGCCGTGCTGAGCGACTCGCCGACCGGAGCCTTGGTGCCGACGACCCAGGCGCGAAGGCGCCGGCCCCGCGGGGCGGCCTGGATCCGGGCCTGGTGGCCGTCGGTCTGGCCGCCGACCTTGGCCTTCGTGGTCGCGATCCTGGCCTGGCAGTTCCTCCCCGGCCCGATGGGGCTTCCCGTCTACATCCTGCCCACGCCGAGCGCGATCTGGGCGACCGCGGTTGATCACGGGCCCGAGTTCGTGAGCGCGATCGTGCTCACCAGCGTCACCTCCTTCGCCGGGTTCGCGATCAGCGCCGTGCTCGGCGTCCTCGGGGCCCTGGTGATGGCCGGCTGGAAGCCGCTCGAGCGGACCCTCTACCCGTACGCGATCATCCTGTCGACCGTCCCGATCATCGCGATCGCGCCCCTGGTCGTGATCTGGTTCGGGACCGGGACGCTCTCGATCCTGGTCATCACCTTCATCGTCGGGTTCTTCCCGATCGTCGCCAACACCCTCGTCGGGCTGCAGTCCGCCTCCTCGACCAGCGTCGACCTCTTCCGCGTCTACCACGCCTCGAAGCTGCAGGTGATGCTCAAGCTTCGCTTCCCGACCTCGCTGCCGTTCATCATGGCCGCGCTCAAGGTCACCGCCACCCTGGCCGTGATCGGGACCATCGTCGGTGAGTACGTCGCCGGCACCGGGGGCGGGAACGGCGGGCTCGGGTACATCGTCATCGTCGCCTCCAACCGCCTCGAGACCGCCTACGTCTTCGCGGCGGCGATCGCGGCCGCCCTGCTCGGGATCCTGTTCTTCGCCCTCGCCAGCCTGCTCTCGATGCGCGTGCTGGGCTCCTGGCACGAGTCGGCGATGAAGGCGGAGCAGTAGACGGATGGACCTCGGGTTGGAAGGGCGGCGGGCCTGGGTGCTCGGCGGCTCCTCAGGGCTGGGACGGGCGGCGGCGGCCAGCCTGGCCGGGGAGGGGGCGCTGGTCGCCGTCTCGGCGCGCGACCGGGACCGGCTGCACGCGGCCGCGCGCGAGATCCACGCGGCCGCGGTGCCGCTCGACCTGACCGCGGGGGGCGAGGCCGTCGAGGCCGCCGCCAAGGCCGTGGTCGGCGAGCTCGGTGGCCTGGACGTGGTGGTGTTCAACCACGGCCGCCCGGCCGCGGGGGGCTTCGCCGAGATCGATCGGGATCAGTTTCAGGTGGCGTGCCGGACGATGCTCGAGGGCGCCTTCGCGGTCACCAAGGCCGTGGCCGGCCACCTCGTGCGCTCGGGGTCGGGCGTCATCGTCTACGTCACCTCGTCCTCGACCAAGGAGGTCCTGCCCCACCTCTTCCTATCCAACGTCATGCGCCTCGGGGTCGTCGGGCTGATGAAGTCCGTCGCCCGCGAGCTGGGACCCGCGGGGGTGCGCGCGCTCTGCATCGCCCCCGGCCGCTTCGCCACGCCGCCGGTCCTGGAGGGGACCGGGGGGTCGCGGGTGGATCGGTCGTCGCCGCTCGGCCGCCTGGGCGACCCCGCCGAGTTCGGCGACCTGGTGGCGTTCGTCGCCTCGCCGCGCGCCGGCTACCTGACCGGGTGCTCGGTCGTGCTCGACGGCGGGCACCTGCGGGCGGTGACGGCGTGAGCGGGGGCGCGGCCGCCCGGGGGCGGGCGAAGGTGGCGATCGCGCCCGAGCGGTGGGACCGGCTGTTCGCGCCCAGCTCCTGCCTGGCCATGATCACCACCGTCGACCGCGAGGGCAACGTCAACGCCGCCTCGTTCGGCACCTGCGTGCGCGTCTGCCACGACCCCGTGTTCCTGGCCTTCACGGTCGGCGCGGGGAAGGACACGTACGCCAACGTGCTCGCCCGGCCCGAGTTCACGGTGAACCTTCCTGCGTTCGAGCGCGAGCTGCTCGAGAAGTCGGTGGTGCTCGGCGTCGCCTTCCCGGCGCGCGTCGACGAGCTGGGCAAGGCGGGCCTGACCCCGCTGCCCGCGCTCGAGGTCGCGCCCCCCCGGATCGCCGAGTGCAACCGTCATTTCGAGTGCCGCGTCGCCTGGACGCGGGAGTGGCTCGACCGCCTGATGGTCGTCGGCGAGGTGGTCGCGGCCAGCGCCGATCCCGACTGCGTGGACGACGCCGGATACCTGGTGTGGGAACAGGCGCGCCCCGCCCATTACTGCGGCTGGGCGTACGGTCACGCGTTCGTTGCCGCCTACGAGCGCCTCGAGGTCGCCAACCCCTATCACGGCGAGGAGGTCGGTTGGGGGGAGCGACCGCGCCGGTGGCGGCGGGAGGGAGGGGCGTGACCGTCCCCACGGCGGAGCGCGCCACCCGGCGTCGTGAGCCGGCCGGGCGGGCCATCGAGGTCTGCTACGAGCTCGGCTGGACGGACGGGCTCCCGGTCGTCCCGCCCGAGGCGTCGGCGGTCGAGGCCATGCTCGGCGGCCGTGACCCCCTCGAGGTGGTGGGGGTGGTGCCTCCCCTGGGCGGCGTGGCCACGATGGAGAAGCTGGCCGCCAACGCGGTGATGGCGGGCTGCCTGCCCGAGCACCTCGCGATCGTCGTGGCCGCCGTCCGGGCCGTCTGCGCGCCCGAGTTCAACCTGGCCGGGCTGCAGGCGACCACCCACGTCGCGGCGCCGCTCATCATCGTCAGCGGTCCGATCGTCGAACGCCTCGGCCTCAACCCGGGCTACGGCACCCTCGGGCCGGGGAACCGCGGCAACGCGGCCATCGGCCGGGCGCTGGCGCTCGTCCTCTGGAACCTCGGCGGGGCGAGGCCCGGCCTCACCGACATGTCGACCTTCGGTCAGCCCGGCAAGTACGTCTTCTGCATGGCGGAGCGTCAGGAGATCAACCCCTGGCCGCCGCACCACGTCCGCCGGGGCTTCGCGCCCGGCGACAGCGTCGTCACCGTCATGGGGTGCGAGGCGCCCAAGAGCATCGTCGCCACCAACCTCGACCTGGCGATCCTGAGGACGGCGGCCGAGATGATGGCCACGCTCGGGTCGGCCAACGTCCACCTGATGGGCGAGATGCTGCTCGTGCTCGGGAACCAGCACGCCCGCACGCTGGCCGCGGCCGGCTGGACCCCGGAGTCGATCCAGCGCCACCTCTTCGCCACCGCGCGCCGCCGGGTGGCCGAGCTCCGCGAGGTGCGGACCTACAGCGAGGAGGTTTGGCGCCGGAACTGGCCCGGGTTCGTGACCATGGACGACTCGTCGACCGTCCCCATCGTCGAGCGGCCGGAGGACATCAGGATCGTGGTGGCAGGCGGTGACGCCGGCCGCTTCTCGCTCTGCGCCGGCGGCTGGGGGGCGGGCGGGAGGTCGGTGGCCGTCGCCGTCGAAGGAGAAGGGAGCAGCGGGAATGGAGATGGTTGAGCTGGTCTGCCCGGCGGCGGAGGTTCGTGAGCGCAGGTGGGAGCGGGCGTTGGGGCTGCCCACCCTCGAGGGCCGTCGGGCCGCCCTCCTCAGCAACGGGAAGTGGAACGCCGACGCCCTGTTGGGGGAGCTGGCGGCGTTGCTCCAGCGGCGCCACGGCGTCGAGGTGTCGCTCCGCCTCACCAAGCAGCGCTACAACCACGAGCTCGGGCCCGATGCGCGCGAGGAGGTCCTTGCGGCGGCCGACTTCGCGCTGGTGGCGATCGGTGATTGAGGGTCGTGCACGTCGTGCAGTCTGCGCGACACGGTCGAGCTGGAGAGGCGGGGGATGCCGGCCGTGGCGATCGTGACCCAGCCGTTCCTCGGCATCGCCCGCACCCAGGCGCGCCTGCTGGGGCTGGAGCCGGCACGGGTGGTCACCGTCGAGCACCCGCTGGACGGGCTGGAGCCGGACGCCGTCAGGCGACGGGCGGAGGCGGCGGTCGAGGCGGTGGTCGGGAGCCTGCTGGGGTGAGCGGTGCCTGAGCCTCGGCGCTACGGGATCGCCTACGACGCCCTCGACGCGCGTCGGGAGCTGGGTGCGCAGTTCGAGGCGATGGTGGACACGGTCCGCCTGGCCGAGGCGCTCGGGTTCGACTCGGTCTGGCTGGGCGAGACGCACCGGCGGCGGCCCGGGTACGGCCACCTGCCGGCGCCGCTCCTCGTCGGCGCGGCCCTGGCCGCGGCGACGAGGAGGGTCGCGATCGGCACCGGTGTCCTGCTGCTGCCGGCCTACACGCCGCTCCAGGTCGCCGAGCAGGCGGCCGTCCTCGACCAGATCTCCTCGGGGCGTCTCATCCTCGGGGTCGCCTCGGGCCTCGAGGTCTACCGCGACTTCGGCTTCGCGAACTTCGGGTTCGGACCGAAGGACGTCCGACCGATGCTGGACGAGGGCCTCGAGGTCCTGCGTCGCCTCTGGTCGGGCGAGGAGGTCACCTACCGTGGCCGCTACTGGAGCTACGAGGGCGCGGCCTGCGTGCCGTTGCCGGCCCAGCGTCCGCGGCCGCCGATCCTGGTCGGCGGGATCACCGAGCGCGCCCTGCAGCGGGCCCTCCAGGTGGAGGGCTGGATCGGGGGGACGCCGTACCCGCTCGCGCTCATCGTCAACGTCGCGCGCCGCCTCCGCGAGCTGGGCGCGCCGAGCGAGGGCAAGACCGTGGCCCTCATCCGCCCGATCGTGGTCGCGGCCTCGTCCGTGCAGGCGAGGGAGTGGGCGGAGCGCTGGGTCGGGCCCCTCGTCGACTACTACCTCCGGCGGGGCGCCTACGTGCGTCCCGACTTCACCTTCGTCCGCGACCCGGACCGCTCGGTGCGCGAGGAGGCGATGCGTGAGGTGCCGATCGTGGGCGACCCGGGCCAGTGCGCCGAGCAGATCGAGCGCTACGCCGCGGAGGCCGGCGTCAACCACTTCATCTTCCGCGTCCGCTTCCCCGGCTCGCCGCCGGAGGCCGTCGAGCGGTCGCTGCGGCTGATCGCCGAGGAGGTTCTGCCCCGCGTCCGGGAGCGCATCGCACCGTGACCGCTCGCACCTCGACTCAACTTCGCCATGGGGAGGGCTCCTGATGGGACTGCTGGCTAACGGAGCGGAGATGGGGGTGGGGCACAACGTGCTCCAGACCAAGGCCGGGGGCATGGTCACCAAGTCGATCTACGGGAGCGAGAGCAGCCTGATGGTGGCCACCCGGGAGGCGGGCTACCACTCGCGCCCCCACCGCCATCGCTCCGAGCAGCTGAACTACGTCGTCGAGGGGGAGATCTGGGTCTTCGTGGAAGAGGACGTCTTCCTGGCCCAAGCCGGCGACTTCTACCGGATCCCCGCCAACGCGGTCCACTGGGGCTGGAACCGCAGCGACCGGCCGGTGACGAGCTTTCAGTCCTACGCGCCCGCGCTCGACCCCTACACCCGTGGGAACTCGGTCCCGCTGCTCGTCGACGGGGAGACGGTCCGCTCCTACTGCGAGACGGAGTACCCGGCCTCGGAGGAGCTCCCGCGCTACGAGGAGATCGAGAGGCGCTGGCTCCGAAGCCTCGAGGGGCGGGGGTGAGGCGCCGTGGCCGACCGTGTCCAGCTGGCCGCCCAGCTCACGGCGCTGGCGCGGGCCGAGCTTGAGCTCTGCCGGGTGACCGCCCAGGACGCCGTGATCGTCTTCACCGACGCCGGCGCCTCGGCCGAGCTGGCCGCCGCCTGCACGGCGGCCGCGCAGTCCCTGGGGGCCGAGGCGGCGCAGGTCGGCCTGCCCGCGGTCCAGGCCATCGAGCCGGGCACCGGCCGGCCGGCTCGGCGCACGCACCTGCCCCCGCTCCTGCTCGAACTGGCCAAGCGGGCGACCTTGGTGGTCGATGCGACCAGCCGTGGCATGCTCCACTCCACCCTGCAACAGGAGGTGCTCGACGCCGGCACCCGGATGCTCCGCGTCCGCGAGCCCGCCGAGGTGCTGGCGCGGCTGTTCCCGACCCCGGAGCTCCGGGGGACGGTGGAGGCCAGCGCCGAGCTGCTCGACGGCGGCGATCGGATCCGCCTCGCCCACCCTTCGGGGACCGACCTCGTCGTCCGCAAGGGGAGGCGCCGGACCTTCGCCCAGTACGGCTACACCGCCGAGCCCGGCCGCTGGGACCACTGGGGGACGGGGCTGGTGGCGGTGCCGCCGCTCGAGGAGACGGCCAACGGGAGGCTGGTGATGAGGCCCGGGGACGTTATCTTTCTGGCAGCGACGGTGGGCCGCTACGTGCCGGACGAGATCCGGCTGACCGTGGTCGACGGCGTCATCACCGAGATCGAGGGGGGGAGCGACCGCTGGGTGCTGGAGCAGATGCTCGGCGATCCCCAGGACCCGGCCTCGCGCCGGATCTCGCACGTGGGCTGGGGGTGTGACCGGCGCGCCACCTGGGATGCGCTCGAGCGCTACCGCGGCGGGGGCGGCGGGGCCGACCTCAGGAGCTTCGCCGGCGGCGTCGTCGTCGCCTTCGGCGCCAACTCCGACATGGGGGGCACCAACGCCACGACGGCGCACGTCGACCTTGCCTTCCGGGGCCTGACGGTGGCCGTGGACGAGGTGGTCGCGATCGATGGTGGTCGGCTCACGGAGGCGGTCCTCGGCGCAGGCTCGAGGACGTGACGGGGTGACCATGGACGAACGGCGGGAAGGGGAGCCGAGGGGGATCGAGCTCGGGGCGCGCAGCCACCGCTACCAGGAGATCGCCAACCGCATCCGCGCGCGCGTCCTCTCCGGGGAGTTCGGCCCGGGGGTGCTGTTGCCCAGCGAGGCGACGCTGGCCCGCGCCTACGGGGTGAGCCGGCTGACCGTGCAGCGCGGGCTGGACATCCTCCGCCAGGAGGGGCTGATCGAGGCGAGGCGCGGCTTCGGCTGGTTCGTGCCCGGCCCGGTCCTCAAGCACTCGCTGCCGGAGCTGGGCACGATCGAGCAGCAGATCGCGAAGTCGGGCGCGCAGCCCGTCCGGCGCGTGCTCGAGTTCGCCTTCGTGCCCGCGGACGAGCACGTCCGCAGGATCCTGGGCTGCGAGCACGTGCTCCGGACGGTCCGCCTCAACCTCGCCAACGACGAGCCGGTGGCCCGGGTCACGACCTGGTGCTGCGAGGAGGTGGGGGCGCGGCTCTCGAAGGCGGACGTCGAGAGCCACTCGCTGTACGAGCTGCTCCCTTATCGGATCGGGCACGCGACCCAGGTCATCCGGGCGGTCGCCGCCACCCGGGAGGACGCCGCCCTGCTCAAGGTCCCGCCCGGTTCGCCGTGCCTCTCCAGCGAGCGGACGACGTACTCGGTCGAGGGCCAGGCGATCCTCCACGCGGTCGCCATCTTCGCCGGGCACCTCACCGAGTACGTGGTCCAGCTCACGGGCGGCGGCGGGGCTCCCGAGGCCGAGCTTCGGCTGGCGGCCGCGGCCCCGACGCTGAGCTGAGGCGATGACCGGGGCTGACCAGCGGGCCGCCGCCCTCCTCGATCAGACCCGGGTCCGGCTGGTCGGCGTGCGGCCCGCCTCCCAGGTCGTGCGCTTCCGCTCCCCCCTCCATCTCCTCCACGCCGGGCCGCCCCTGCGCCTGGACGAGGCGCCAGGGCCGATGCGGGGCGCCATCCTCGGTGCCCTCGTCTTCGAGGGCGTCGCCGGTGGGCTCGAGGAGTCCGCGCGCATGGTCGAGCGGGGGGAGGTCGAGCTGACGCCCTGCCACGCCTGCGGCGGGGTGGGGGCGATGGCCGGGATCGTGACCCCGAGCATGCCGGTGGTGGTGGTCGAGACCGAGTCCGGCGGCCGCGCCTTCAGCCCGCTCAACGAGGGGCTGGGGCGGGCGCTCAGGTTCGGGTCCAACGCGCCGGACGTGCTCGAGCGGCTGGCCTGGATCCGCGACGTCGCCGCCCCCTTGCTCGACGCCGCCATCGCCGCCAGCGACCCGATCGATCTCACCGCGCTCCAGGCCGAGGGGCTGCGGCGCGGGGATGAGTGCCACAACCGCAACGTCGCCAGCAGCGCCAACCTCGTCCTGCGGCTGGCGCCGGCCATCTGCCGGCTCGCGCCCGGGGGCGCGACCGCGGCCCAGGTGATCGAGTACGCCGGCCGCAACCCCCACTTCTTCCTGCCCTTCTCGATGGCCGCCGCGAAGGCGATCGGGGATGCGGCGGCCGGGGTCGGGGGGAGCGGGATCGTGACCGGCATCTGCGCCAACGGCCGGCGGGTCGGCGTCCGGGTCAGCGGCACCGGCGATCGGTGGTTCGAGGCGGAGGCGCCGCTCGGCGTCCCCTGCCTCTTCGAGGGGTACACGCTCGAGGACGCTCAGCCGATGATGGGCGACAGTTTCGCGACCGAGGTGGTCGGGCTCGGCGCCTTCGCCCTCACCGCGGCGCCCGCGATCACGAGCTTCATCGGCGGCGATGCGGCGTCGAGCGCCCGCCTGGTCGAGGAGATGAGGACGATCACCGTGACCGAGAGCACCCGGTTCCGGGTCCCGTTCGAGGGTTTCCGGGGGACGCCGCTCGGCATCGACGTGCGCCGGGTGGCGGCGACGGGGATCGCGCCCGTCGTCAACAACGGGATCGCGCACCGGGAGCCGGGCCGGGGCCAGGTCGGGGCCGGCGTGACCCGGATGCCCCTGGGGCCGTTCCTCGAGGCCGCGGCCGCGATCGATCGGCGGGGGGAGGCGGGTGCGTAGCGCCGGCCAGGTCGGGGCCCGCACGCCGCTCCTCGAGGCGGACGCCATCGTCACCGGGTGCGCGCGCTTCACCACCGACCTCTACCGGCCGGGGATGCTCCACGCCCGTCTCCGCTACAGCGACCACCCGAGGGCGCGCGTCCTCAAGGTCGACACCAGCCGGGCCCGGGCCATGCCGGGGGTGGTGGCGGTGGTGACGGCGGCCGAGGCGCCGCCCGAGTTCAACCAGCGGGTCGGCCTGAGCGTGCGTGACCGGCGCCTGCTCGTGGAGGGGACGGTCCGCTGCGTGAACGACGTGCTGGCGGTGGTCGCGGCCGAGGACGAGGCGACCGCGCAGGCGGCGGCGGACGCGATCGAGGTCGAGTACGAGGTGCTGCCCCCGGTCCTGACCTTCGCCGAGGCCATCGCCCCCGGGGCCCCGCTCGTCCACGAGGACAAGCCCGGCTACGAGACCGCCGACTACATCCAGCCCTTCTTCTCGCCGGCCCCCGACAACGTCGCCACCCGCCTCCGGCTGGAGGTGGGGGACGTCGAGGCGGCGCGGCGCGCGTCCGCGACCGTCGTCGCCGGCACCTTCGCCACCCAGCGGGTGGAGCACTTCTCGATGGAGCCCCACGCCGCCCTCGCCGAGTGGGACGAGGTGGGTGGCCGGCTCACGGTCTGGTGCTCGACCGGGAAGCCGTTCCGCTTCCTGAACCAGCTGGCCCCGCTGATGGGCCTGCCCATGAGCCGGGTGCGGATCGTGACGCCGCACGTCGGCGGGGACTTCGGCGGCAAAGGCCAGCTCGCGCTCGAGCCCTACGTCGCGCTGCTCGCCCGGTTGACCGGGCGGCCGGTGAAGGGGGTGTACACGCGGATGGAGGAGTTCGTCGCCTCCTCCCACAAGACGGCCTTCGAGATCGAGCTCGAGCTCGGCTTCGCCGCCGACGGCCGGCTCCTCTTCCTGCGCGGCGACCTTAGGAGCGACACCGGCGCCTACGACACCTACGCCTCCATGGTCCAGATCCACGGCGCCGCCCACCTCACCGGTCCCTACCGGGTGCCCAACGTCCTGATCACGGGCACGGTCGTCTACACCAACAACGTCTCGAGCGGATCCTTCCGCGGCTTCGGGTCGCCGCAGGTCTCGTTCGCGCGCGAGTCGCTCGTGGACGAGGCGGCGCGGCAGCTCGGCATCGATCCCATCGAGCTCCGGCTCCGCAACGCCTGGCGCCCGGGAGACGTCACGGCGACCGGGCAGGTGCTGGACCCGGGGCGGATCGGGGTCAGCATCGCCGACACCCTGGAGGCGGCGCGGGGGGTGGTCGAGGAGCTCTCGGCCTCGGCGCCGGAGGCGGGCCGGCTTCGGCGGGGGATCGGGGTGGCGAGCGGGCACCAGGGGATCGGGGGCGGGATCTGGGCGGGGGCCGACGTCGGGACGGTGATCGTCAAGGCCAACTTCGACGGCTCGATGGCGGTCAACGTCGGCGTCGGCGACGTCGGGCAGGGGGCGAGCACGGCCCTGGCGCAGATCGTGGCGGAGGAGCTGCGGCTCCCCCTCGACCAGCTGGTGGTCAACCCCGAGCGCGACACCGACCTGGCGCCCTACGACGGGGGCGCCTCGGCCAGCCGCCAGCTGTTCGTGACCGGGAGCGCCGCGCAGGCGGCGGGTGCCCTCATGCGTGCCCGGCTCCTCGAGATCGCGGGGCAGATCCTCGAGGTCGCCCCCGAGGACCTGGTGCTCGAGGACGGCGCCGTCCACGTCCGCGGCTATCCCGACCGCCGCCTGGGCCTCGGCGAGATCGTCCGCCACTCGCTGCAGCGGCTCGGCGAGCAGCCGATCGCGGTCGGCCGCTTCGCGAGCCCCGTCGTCCGCCTCGACGCCAACCTGCGCGGCGCGCCCTTCCAGGCCTTCGACTACGTCACCACCGTGGCCGAGGTCGAGGTCGACGTGGAGACCGGGGTGGTCCGGACGACGCGCCTGGCGACGATCCAGGACGTCGGCCGTGCCATCAACCCGATGATCGTCGAGGGTCAGATGGAGGGGGGCGCGGTCCAGGGGCTGGGGTTCGCGCTGCTGGAGGAGGTCGTCCTTGAGGACGGGTACGTGGTCAACCCGCACGCCTTCGACTACCGCCTGCCGCGCTTTCCCGACGCCCCCTCCCTGAAGAACGTGATCCTCGAGCACCCCAACCCGCGCGGGCCGTACGGGGCCAAGGCGACCGGGGAGGCGCCCCTCATCCCGGTGGCGGCGGCGATCGCGAACGCGATCCGGGACGCGGTCGGCGTGCGCATGCACCGTCTCCCGATGTCGGGCGAGGCCGTGCTCGAACGCCTCTCGGCGGACCGGTCGAGGTCGCTCCCGTGATCGACGTCCTCCACCGTCCCGGCTCGCTCGAGGAGGCCCTGGAGCTGATCGGGGGGCGGGAGGACCGGCGCGTCTACGCCGGGGGCACCGAGCTGCTGCTGCTCGTGAAGCTCGGGCTGGCCCAGGTCCGAGAGCTGGTCGACCTCAAGCGGCTGGGGCTGGATGGGATCACGCACGACGGCACCGCGGTCGTCATCGGCGCCTGCGCGACCCATGCCGAGATCGCGAGGTCGCGAACCGTCCGGACGCTCGTCCCGGCGCTCGCCGCGGCCGCCGGCGAGCTCGGGAACGTCCGCGTGCGCACGACCGGGACCATCGGCGGCAACCTCTGCTTCGCCGAGCCGAGCTCGGACCTCGGCTGCGTTTTGCTCCTCGAGGACGCCGAGGTCGAGCTTCGCTCGCGGAGGGGGACACGACGGGTCGAGATCGGGCGGTTCTTCGTCCACGCCTTCACCACCGTGCTGGCCGACGACGAGCTGCTGGTCACGGTCCGGGTTCCCGCCCACCCTCAGAGCCGACGGCGGGCGACGAGGTATCGCCGGATCGCGCTCGGCGAGCGGCCGACGGCGGGGGCCGGCGTCAGCCTGGACCTGGACGCCGGCGGCCGCGTCGTCCGTGCCCGGGTGGCGGTCGGGGCCGGGAGCGCGCGCCCGATCCGGATCGGGGAGGCGGAGGCGCGCCTCCAGGGCCAGGACCTGGCGACCGCGCGCGAGGGGGCCGAGGAGGTGGGGCGGCTGGCGGCCGCGGCCTGCGAGCCGATTCGCGACGTGCATGCCTCGCCCGGGTACAAGCGGCACCTGGTCGGGGTGATGGCGCGGCGGGCGCTGGAGGACGCCACCGCCGAGCTGGAGGCCGACCGCGGATGAGGGACCGGGCAGGCCTCCGCCTGCGGGTGCGGGTCAACGGGGAGGAGGTGGTGCGCGAGATCAGCCCCGGCCGGCTGCTCCTCGACTTCCTGCGCGACGACCTCCGGCTGACCGCCGCCAAGCGTGGCTGCGACGTGCAGGTCTGCGGCGCCTGCACCGTGCTCGTCGACGGGGCGCCGGTCAGCTCCTGCTGCTACCTCGCCGCCGACGCGGATGGGCGCGAGGTGGTGACCTGCGAGGGCCTCGGCCGTCCGGGACAGAGGTCGAGGCTCCAGGAGGCGTTCGTCGCCCTCGGCGCCTTCCAGTGCGGCTACTGCACCCCGGGCATGCTGGTCGCCGCCACCGCGCTCCTGGCCGAGCACCCGCACCCGACCCGTGAGCAAGTGGCCGAGTACATGAAGGGCAACCTCTGCCGCTGCACGGGGTACGCCCGGATCGTCGACGCGATCCTGCTCGCCGCGGGCTCGTAGCGAGGGGATCCGAGCCCAGGGGAAAGACGGCTCGCCCCCCGCGACGACGCGGTTCGCGCCCGGCCCGGTCCATCGGTGCCGGAGGCGACCTCGGCGGTCACGGTCCGGGGCGAGCCGTGCTTCGTGATCGGGTCGGGCGAGGTGGGGGGCCGCTTCATCGAGTTCCTGCCCCCGGATGCTTCAGGGGGCCGGTGGTTGGCCTTCCCAGCCCCGACCTCCGGCGGTTGCGCCGTTCCCACAGGTTGGACCTTATGACGTCTGCGCCCAGCGCTCGCTCTCGGCCAGCGAGCGAGGATTGAAACGGTCACTCTGCATCATCGGACGAGCACCGTGTCGCCCGGCGGGTCGCGTCCCAGCGACGCCCGGGCCTGCACCACGGTGCCGATGCGCCCGTTGCCCTGCCTCGGTGAAGGGACGAGAAGCCGTCGGTGGTCACCGAGGTCGGCTGGATCCCGGCGGCCGGTCCCCCAACGGCGCTCCACCCATGGGGCGAGGATGGTCGAGAATGCCCGGCCATGGAGCCCCTCTACGCCCATTCCCGGAACCAGGCTGGCCGGCGCCACCCCCTGGTCGACCACCTCCGCCGCACCGCCGAGCTGGCGGCGGCGTTCGCCGAGCCCTTCGGCGGTGGGGAGCTGGCCCGGGCCGCGGGCCTGCTCCACGACCTGGGCAAGGCCTCGCCGGCCTTCCAGTCCTATCTCTTGGAGGCCGAGCGCGGTGCCGGTCCCGCCCATGGCCCTGACCACAAGGCGGCCGGGGCGGTGCTGGCGGCGCGGCTCGGGTTGGACCCACTCGCGCTCCTGGTCCAGGGTCACCACGGCGGGCTGCGCGACCGGTCCGATGCCGCCGTCTGGCTGCGCACCCACCTCGGAAGCGAGGAAGTGCGGCGGACGCTGGAGAGCCTGCCCGCCGAGCTCGAGCGGCTGCTTGGCTTCGACCCGCCCCGCCTGCCCAGCTTCGACCGCAGGGAGGCGGAGCTGTTCCTGCGCATGCTGTTCTCGGCCCTGGTCGACGCCGACTTCCTCGACACCGAGGCCCACTTCGCCCCCGAGGCGGCGGCCGAGCGGGCGCGACCCATGCCCGGCCCGGCGCAGCTGCTGGAGCGGCTTGAGGACCATCTCCGGCGGCTGGAGGCAGAAGCCTCACCGACCCCGGTCAACCGGGCCCGGGCAGAGATCCACGCTGCCTGCCTCGCCGCCGCCGAACTGCCGCCGGGGCTGTTCCGCCTGGCCGTCCCCACCGGCGGGGGCAAGACCCTGGCCGGCATGGCCTTCGCCCTGCGTCATGCGCTGGAGCACGGCATGCGCCGGGTGATCGTGGCCGTGCCCTTCACCAGCGTCACGGAGCAGACCGCCGATGTCCATAGGAAAGTGTGGGGAGACGATCTCGTCCTGGAGCACCACAGCGCCCTGGACCTGAAGGACCTGCCCGATCCTCGGCAGCGTCTTTGGATGCGGCTCGCCGCCGAGAACTGGGAGGCGCCGGTCGTGGTCACGACCACCGTCCAGCTCCTCGAGAGCCTGTTCGGCCGGACCACGTCCCGGACCCGGAAGCTGCACAACCTCGCCCGCTCGGTGATCGTGATCGACGAGGCCCAGGCCCTGCCCGTGGGGTTGATGCGCCCGATCGTGGAGATGCTGCGCCTGCTCTGCGCCTGCTACGGCTGCAGCGTGGTCCTGAGCACCGCCACTCAGCCGGTGGCCGACGTGCCCGGGCTGGGCTGGCTCGGGGAGGGACGTGACCTGGTGCCCGAGCCGCGACGCTTCTTCGACCGCTTGCGCCGGGTGGAGTGGGTGACCGTGGACGAGCGCTGGTCCGCCGAGCGCGTGGCCGCCGAGGCCGCCCGCAGCCCTCAGGCGCTGGTGGTGCTCAACACCCGACGCGGCGCCATGCGTCAGCTCGACCGTTGCGGTAGGGAGGCGCTGCACCTCTCCACGCTGCTCTGCGGCGCTCATCGCCGCCGGGTGCTGGAGGAGGTGCGACGTCGTCTGGGGCAGGGCGAGCCCTGTCTCCTGGTCACCACCCAGGTGATCGAGGCCGGGGTGGACGTGGACTTCCCGCTCGTGCTGCGGGCGGTGGCCCCCTTCGACAGCGTCGTGCAGGCGGGCGGCCGTTGCAATCGCG
>Ga0209061_1002455_pt1 | contig 23478 bp, 19 predicted proteins | sample Coa_R1_10_FD_187157 | JGI IMG/M metagenome (GOLD analysis project Ga0209061, IMG submission 187157) | Surface soil microbial communities from Centralia Pennsylvania, which are recovering from an underground coalmine fire - Coalmine... | ecosystem: Environmental > Terrestrial > Soil >...
TGCAGCTGGAACTTCTCGACCGGAAGGCATGGAAAACCAGGAAAGAGCTTGCGAACGCCATCTTCGAATGGATAGAATGCTGGTATAATCCCAAACGGCGGCATTCCAGTATCGGAATGCTCAGCCCGGTCGAGTTCGAGACACGACTCAGGTCGCCAGACCCTGGCGCCTGACCCCACACCCGACGTGTCCGGCGAACGGGGGCAAGCTCAGCGTAGGTCTGGGGTTCGAGTCCCCAAGGCGGCTCCAGCCAGAAACCCCGCGGCTACCAGGCTTTCGCGTCCCCGCCACCGGGGCCGGAGCGCCGCTGGCGCCGTCTGGGCGGCTCAGATGCCCCTATCGTGCCGCGCGCTCCAGGGCAGGCAACCCCGCGACCGTGCCTCGTGGCTGGCTGCGTCCGCGTCGTGGTACCCGCCGTGACGGCGAATCCGGCGAGGCCGTGGCGCGTCAGCCGAGGAGGGCGGCCTGCACCGGGGGCAGCCATGGAAGGAGCAGCCCGGTGAGGATCATCGCGCCGCCGGCGGCGTAGCCGAAAGCCTGGCCGGAGCGCCAGACCTTCTCCAGGAAGACCACCGCGGTGAGCCCGGCCATCCAGGCCATGTTCATCACGCCCACCGCCACCAGCACCACCATCAGGCTCCAGCAGCAGCCGGCACAGTATCCGCCGTGGTAGACGCCGGCCCGGACGTCCCTCAGCCGGCCGGAATAGCTCCCGAAGTGAAGAAGAAACCCGAGCGGTGAGCGGCAGTGCCGCAGGCACCGCGCCTTGAGCGGCGTGAACTGGTACAGCCCGGCCACGGCAAGGGTGACGGCTGCGCTCCAGACGGCAGGCCGTGACGGTGCCATGCTCATGTTCATCGGTGCCAGCTTGCCGAGCGCCCACGAGATCCCCAGTGCGATCACGCCGAACCCCGCCCAGGCCAGGAGGTACCCGGCGACGAGCGCGGCGGCATGTGCGGCTGGGGTTCCTTTCCCGCGGGACCGGAGCACGGTCAGGTACATCGATGCGACCGGTGCCACCGATGGCAGCATCATCGCCGCCATCATGACGACCCACAGCAGGAGAAACTGGCCGGGCTCACGCCACGGGCCTGCCATCGGCGCGGGCATCCCGGGGCTCTGCCGGGCCAGCAGCACCCAGGCGAAGGCAGCGGCGGCAAGCAGCCCGGCCCACAGGGCCGGGCTGCTACGCCTGCCAGGCGAACTCGCGGAAGTGGCCATTCTTGCCGGTGTTGTCGAACGACAGGCCGTAGTCGGGGTCGCTGTAGCGGCCAATGGTGCCGCGGGCGATGGGAAGGCTGGTGCCCATCGGGTGGAACACGTTGACGATTTCCATCACCGCGTGCGAATCCGGCGCGTGCAGCCCTTCGACCTCGAACTCCATGATCCCCGGCACCTCGACCCGTTTGCGGTCGCCGTCGGACGTGAAGCTGATGGGGACGAACTTCACCCCCAGCTGCTCGCCGACCAGGCCCGCCAGCATTTCCGGCGGCCCGCCCCGCGCGCCGGACAGCACGGCGCCGAGCGCCTCGCGCTGCCGTTCGCCGGCGCGCTCATCGATGTAGAGCGCCACCCGCCAGCCACCGTTGCCCATTACCGCGGGCGAATCGACGACGAGTACCGCGTTCAGGCCATCCAGGCGTACGCCGTCGCTGTGCCCCTCGCTGATGTGCATGGCGAGCGGCACATAGCAGCGCTCGTTGTCCGCCGGGCCCTGCAGCGAGGAAGTGATGCAGGGGCACAGAACGTCACAGTTGCAGTTTTCCAGGTACTCGCCCCTGAGCTGCCATGGCATGGCCGTACCCCCTGTCTGGCCGTACCCCATTCGAACCCCGCTGAAGCAACGACTGTAACCCAGGCGGGACCCCGGCGGGAAGGGGAGCTCTGGAGCGCGCCGGACGTGGCCGGTACTGTTCTGGCGCGATCTTCTTCCCAGGCTGCAGCCTGCGGTGCATGGTCCTTCACCAGGTGGTGCACGTTCCTCCGCCAGCAGGCAGTGCCCGCCGGGCAACGGCGGACGCCGGAAGGACCACGGCGTCCAGGGGCTTTCTCGCCGCCCGCCCGGCGAGCCGGCACAAGCAGAACATCTGGCCTGTATCGGGATAAAACTAGGCCTGTATCGGGGTAAACCTGAAAGGTCATTGTGGCCCGCAGCCGTGGAGCTGGCCTGCAGCCGCCTCCCTGCCGCCCCCGCCAGCCGGGATCGCAGGGATTACCATGAGTCACACCGGCGGCGCTCCCGGCCAACGTCGTCATCCTCCCGATCCTCTACGAGCACCAGGTACTCGGCGTTGCCGAGCTGGCGTCGTTCAGCAGGTTCAGCCAGGTACACCTCGCCTTCCCGGCTAGTTCGTCAACACCATGGGCGTCTCGACCAACACCATCATCGCCAACTCCCGTCCCGAGCCCCTGCTGCCGGAGTCCCAACGGAGGTACCGGGCCCGGCCTGTCCATCAGCCGCGAGATCGCCGGGCTGCTCGGCGGCCGGATCGTCGCTGAGAGCGAGGTGGGCATGGGCTCCCGGCTCACCCTCTACGTGCCCGCACGCTTCCCCGGAGCCGTCCCCGGGGCCCCTGACGACGCATGGCCGGGGACAACACGGCTCAGGGAATGGCTGACCGGCTGATGCGGCCGCGTCCTGCCGGGACGCTGCATCCTCGTCGTTGACGACGACGTCCAGCAGGTGGTCCGTGCGCGCTCCGGCGAGGACACCCTCAAGGCGATGCTGCGCCAGGACTTCACGGTCGTACTGCTCGACGTCGTGATGCCGGGCATGGACGGCTTCGAAGCCGCCGCCAGCATCAAACGCCTTGACCAGACCAAAGATGCGCCCGTCATCCTGCTGACAGGACATGACGCCCCCGCGGACTACGCCTACCGGGATACGCCATCGGCGCCGCCGATTTCCTGGTCAAGCCCATCGACCCGTGGCTGCTACGCACCAAGATCAACGTCTTCCCGGACCTGGACCGCAAGAACCGCCATCTTGCCGCGCGGGCCGGGACGCTGAGGCAGGCGGCGGATACCGGGTGGCGGCCAGGGACGGCGGCAGGCGGGTCCTGTACTCGGTGACCAGCCAGCAGCCAGCAGGGCAGCCACGCGACCATCCTGCTGCCCCGGCGCTGATACCGCGCTGCGCCTGGCCGGACGGCCCGCTGGCTGGCCCGGATACGGCTCCCGGACCACGATCGCGGACCCCGGTGGAACCCAGCAGCAGACCCTGCGGGACAACATGCCGTCCGGCAATGCCGGACGCGGTGAGCCCGGCACGTACTTCATCGGCCACACCCCATGCCGGCGGGCCTCCGGCTCAGTTCACGCAGGGAATGCCGCCCTTGCCGCTGACCGCCCCGCCCGGGGATCGGGCGGCGGGGCTAGCAGCGGGGTGCGTGGGTGGCTCCGCGCGGGCGCCGGTGGAGGGCATGGCTGCGCTGGCGCCGAGGAGTACCTCCACCGTGCGGGCCGGTACCGAGGCGCTTGCCGCGGCCGCGGTGCCGAACATCGCGGCGATCTGGCTGGCGTTCCCGGCGGCGCCGGCGCCGTAGAGGACGGCGGTGGTGGTGCGGGGGCTGGTGTTGCCGACCGTGCCAGCCTGGTATCCGGCCCTGGCCAGCGCGCCGGAAACCCGGGCGGCGAGCCCCGCCGTGTGGCCGCCGTTGAGAACATCCACCGTGATCGTCCCGGCGGGTGCGGCCTTGGGTGCGGCAGGACGGGTGCGGCTGTGCTGCGCGGTCCCGGCGCGGAACGCGGCCTGCACGATAGCCTTGAGGCGCGCGGGGTTCACCACGTTGGCGTCCTGGCCGTCGATCGTGGCGTAACCCTGGATCGGCAGGGTCCGGAAGATGATGTTACTGGTGGACAGCCCCCGCATCTCGGTGGCGAAGTCCAGAAGGTTCCAGCCGGCGTCGGTGATGACGTACTGCTTGGCGACCGACAGCAGCGCCTGGATCTTGGTGAGGTCGCTGAGCACCCCCTCGGTGCGGAGCTGGTGCAGTACCGAGTCGAGGAACGCCTGCTGGCGGTGGGTGCGGTCGAGGTCACCGCCCGGCAGGCCGTGCCGCTGCCGGACGAACGCCAGCGCCTGGGCGGCATCCAGATGCTGGTAGCCGGCGTGCCTGGCCTCGAAGCCGGAATACGGATCGTACGGGACCGGGTGGCTGAGGCAGACCTCCACGCCGCCGAGGACCCTGGCGAGCTCGTAGAAGCCGTCCAGGTTGACCTCGGCGAAGTGGTCGATGTGCACCCCCGTGAGCTGCTCCACCGTGGCCACGGTGGCCGCGCGGCCCGCCTCGTTGCCCGCGAAGGCGACCTGGTCCTGGCTCGCCTGCGGGTCCTGCTGCCGGAACTGGGACTCCCTGGCGGCCATGGCGAGGCCGTATGCCTGGTCGATCTTGCCCTGGGTCTGCCCGTCGTACGCGGTGGGGAAGGTGACCCAGTCGTCGCGCGGTATGGAAAAGCCGACGGCCTTCTTCCCGCCCGCCGGTATGTGGATGAGGATCAGCGTGTTGGTGGCGTTGCCGCCCACGCCGTTCTCGATGCCCTGCCTGCTGCCCGCATGCAGCGCTTTCAGCACATCGTCCGGCAGGATGTGGCCGTTCCAGTCGGTGCGGCTCTCCAGGCCCATCAGCAGGATGTTCTGCGGGCCGGTCGATGGCCCGCTTGCGATCGCGTGCGAGCCGCCGAGGCTGCCCACGTCGCGCACGAGGAAATAGGAAAGGCCGCTGGCCGCCATGACGAGTGCGGACAGGACGCACGCCAGTGTGTACCCGGCTCTCCTGACGAAGCCGCCCGGTGGCGCCCCGCCGCCTGGCCGGGGTGGCCTCTCCGCGGCCCATCCGGGCGATGACCGCGGGCGCGGGCCCGGTCGCCGGCTAATGGCCGTCCGTTCGTCGTCCTCCTGCCCACGCATTCATCCCTCCAGGACCGCACGGCTGCGGCGCGAAGCTCGCCTTTGGGTGCTGGGGCACCAAACGATGAGGCTAGTCTCTGGGACATGCCGCAGCCACGATGGCCCGATCCGGGCCGGCGACCGCCGTATCACGATGCCGGAGGATCATACCGCGGCACGCGCAGGCAGGCTCGTGGACGGCAGCCGCGGCCCGGGCGGGCACCCCGGCGGGGGGGCTCGCTGCCCGGGCCGCTCGGGGTTTTCCTCATCATCGGCGCTGCTGCGCTCGGCGCGCTGGCCACCGTGGCGACCAGGAGCCAGCCCGGGAACCTGCTCGGTGTCTTCCTTGTCGCCGGGACGCTTGCCGCCGCCCTCGCTGTCCGGCCCCGTGCCGTCTACCTGATCATCCCGGTCCCGGCGCTGGCATATGTGGTCGCTGCCACAGCCGCCGGGCTGGCCCGCGACCACGCCGCTGGCACGTCCCACACGGCGCTGGCCGCCAGCATTGCCCAGTGGGTTGCCGGCGGCTTCCTCGCGATGACGGCCGCAACCGTGCTCGCGGTCGCCGCTACCATCGCCCGGCGGCCCGGGCGGGGGCGGGAGCCCCAGCCACCCCGCTGCCCTCCGGCGGCCGCTGGCACCGGAGGGCCACGATACGGGCGGCCTGTCCGGGACCCGCCGGCGCCGCGCCGCCCGCAGGGTGAGCCCGGCCGCCGTTTTCCCGGGGGCGGGCCGGGCACGCGCTGGTACGCAGCGCCGTATCCCCCGCAAGATTACGCAGCGCCGTATCCCCCGCAGGATATGGCCGGGCGCTGAGATCACTGAGGACCCCGTGCCGGGTATGAGAGAGGCCCCCTTCCCGGGTATTGAGAGAGGGGAAGCGTCCAGCAGGCGGGATGTGAGGAGAGAACCGGATGCCTGGCAAGGATCGCCTGGGGGATTACCGGCGCAAGCGGGACTTTCGCCGGACCGGCGAGCCGCGGGGTGCCCGCAGGCGGCGCAGGAGCGGCGAGCCCCGTTTTGTGGTGCAGAAACACGGCGCGCGCAGCCTGCACTACGACTTCCGGCTGGAGGCAGATGGTGTCCTCAAGTCGTGGGCGGTTCCCAAGGGGCCGTCGCGTAACCCGGCGGAGAAGGTTTTCGCCACCCCGACTGAGGACCACCCGGTGGAGTATGCCGGGTTCGAGGGGGTCATCCCGGAAGGCCAGTACGGGGCGGGGCCGGTCGTGATCTGGGATGCCGGCAGTTACCGGAACATGACCGAGGACAACGGCACACAGGTGCCGGTCGCCGACGGGATCGGCAGGGGGCATGTGGTGGTGTGGCTGGAGGGCGAGAAGCTGCGCGGGGGCTACGCCCTGACGAGAATGCGGCGGCGGGGCGGCACGGAGGGCTGGCTGCTGGTGAAGATGCGGGACGAGGCCGCCGATGCCCGCCACGACCCCCGGCGCTCCGAGCCGGCGTCGGTGCGCTCGGGCCGCACCCTGGAGGAGGTGGCGAAGGACGGCTGACTGTGCCCGGGCAGCGCCCTGCCCGGGCAGGACTACGCCCGGGCAGGGCCAGGGGCCTACACCCGGGCAGGGGCAGGGACGAACGCGCGGATCAGGCGCGCGATCAGGGCCTCTGCCAGCAGGCACACGGCCCGCGCGAGGAGAGCTGCCAGGAATTCTTCCATTGGGTTTCCAGACCGTGGTGAGCTGTTATGGCAGCGGGTAACTTCCCCACCTGGCCGAAGCGCCCAGAAACCCCCGCCGGGCAGGGCATGACAGCTACGTGAACGATGAGTAAAGCTGCGCGCTTCCGTCACCCCCCGGCCATCTGGCATCATCGATGGGTGAGCAGCTCCGGCCTTGAACATCTCGCGCGAACTGCCTACGAAGCTCACCGCAGCGCCCACCCCGCATCTCTCCCGCCGTGGGAGGACGCCGCCGAGGAGGAACAGCAAGCCTGGATCGCCGCTGTCTCCGCCGTCGCTGTGCAAACCGGCAGCACACTCGTCGAGGCGGCCCCCACCCGGCCGGTGATCATCAAGACAGGAGACGAGCGTCACACCTTTCACACCGGCTTTGACACGGGCCGTAAGGGCGATCTCCCCATTCACGACGACTTCGCCTCCAGCCACCATGCCCGCTTCCAGGTCGCCCACGGCCTCTGGTTCGTCGAAGACCTCGGCTCGACCAACGGCACCTGGCTCAACGGGCGCCGCATCCACGGGCCGCAGCGGCTGAAGAAGGGCGACAAGGTCAGGATCGGGCACACCGTCATGACTGTGGTGTCGGCTTGAGCGATGTGCCCGTCTGGCCGGCTCAGGTCATGTGCCGGGCAGCTCAGGCGCGCCACGGTGGCGCCAGGCTGCGGTCGCGGGGCCGCCGGCCAGCCCGTGCCGGGACCAGCGCCGCTCCACATGGGCGGGGTGGCGCACCAGAGGCGGGGTGGCGCGCCCTGGGCGGGGTGGCGCGCCAGCCCAGGCAGCGCGAGGCCCGGCGGTTCCACCGGGCGGCGGGCCGTGCGGCCGCGCCCGGGCCCGGGCACGTCAGTTCCCGGGTCAGCCGGTAGCCGCGTAGGTACCCGCCTTCGCCGGGGCAGCCGCCACGGCCCCGTTCCGGGCGCTCGCCGTCTTTTCCCGGAGACCGTTCGGCCAGTTTCCCGGAAACCGTTTGGTCAGCGGTGGTTATGACCGTCAGTGATTGCCCGCCAGCACTGGTCACCAGCAAAAATCACGAATCGTGTCCATGACGTCCGCCGCCTGCTGGGCATTTTTCCTGCTGCTGTGCTGTGGGGAGGGCAGTCCCGGCCAGGGCCGGGGTCCCGGGCTGGGCCGGGTCCCGGGCTGGGCGCGGGAATACGTGCCGGGGGCGGCGGTTGAACGTTGTCATGAAAGCTGCCGGGGTCACGGAGTTCGGCGGGCCGGAGGTGCTGCACATCGTGGAGCTGCCGGACCCGCAGGCCGGGCCGGGGCAGGTGCGCATCCGGGTTCACGCGGCGGCGGTCAACCCGACCGACACCGTGCTGCGCAGCGGCGCGCGGGCTGCCGCGCTCCGGGACGTACCCCCGCCGTACGTGCCGGGGATGGACGCCGCCGGCGTGCTCGAGCAGATCGGCGAGAATGTGCGGACGGGCCTGCGGCCAGGTGATCACGTGATGGCCATCGTGGTACCCGCGGGCTCGCATGGCGCCTACTCGGAGCGCATCGTGGTCCCGGCCGAGTCGGTCGCCCGGGTACCGGCCGGCGCGACGGATGCGGAAGCGGCGACCCTGCCGATGAACGGCCTGACCGCGCGGATGGCTCTGGACGTGCTCGGCCTGGCGCCGGGCCAGTTGCTTGCGGTCACCGGCGCGGCCGGCGCGGTCGGCGGCTACGCCATCCAGCTCGGCAAGGCGGACGGCCTGCGGGTCGTCGCGGACGCCGCCCCGCAGGACGAGCAGCTCGTCAGGGACCTGGGAGCCGATATCGTGCTGCCGCGCGGCGCGGAGTTCCCCGGGCGGGTCAGGGCGGTGGTGCCCGACGGGGCTGACGGGCTCGTCGACGCCGCCCTGCTGAACGAGCTGGCGGTCCCGGCGGTGCGGGACGGCGGCCGGATCGCGACCCTCCGCGGCTTCACGGACGGCGGAGAACGCGGCATCACGTTTCACCCTGTGCTCGTCCGCGACTACGCCCGCGAGCAGGCAAAGCTCGACCGCCTGCGCCAGCAGGCGGAAGACGGCCAGGTCACCCTCCGGGTGGCGCGGACCTTCCCGGCGGAGCGGGCGGCTGAAGCCCACCGCCTCCTCGAGGCGGGCGGGACCCGCGGCCGGCTGGTCCTGGAGTTCTGACGCCAGCCGGACGGCTCGTGGTCATGATCTCGCACGCCGCGGCCACGGCGGTGCCGCGTGTACCGGTGTCAGGGACGCTTCCGCGTCCTGGGTTTCCGCGTCCCGGGTTTCCGTGTCCTGCGTCTTCGCGTCCTGGGTCTTCGCGTCCTGTGCTCCCGTGTCCGGTGCCTCCGCGGCTGGCGCGTGCTCGGCGGGGGCGGAGGGCCCGGGGCGCCAGCCGAGCAGCGCCGTCACGCCCAACCCCGCGGCGAGGGGGATCAGCGTGAACTGCGGGAGCTGGTAGCGCCAGTCAAAGGTCGCGAACGCCGCGACCGTGCCGAGCTCGATGAGGGTGGCGGACGCGAACAGCAGGCACGCGGGCCGCAGCCCGCTGCGCCTGGCCTGCTGCGCCGCTCTGGCCCGTGCCCCTGTCCACGCCCACCGGCCGCCTCGCGCCCGGCCTGCCCCGGCCGCGCCGATGAGGCCCACGGCGAGCCCGGCGCCGAGCAGCGGCCCCGGCACGTGGAAATCCCTGCCGTAGCTGGTCATGAAGCCGGCCAGCGCGGGCTGCACGGCCACGCGGGTGTGGCCGTAGGAGCGTATGACCTGGTAGGCGTGCGCGTAGTGCACGTAGTAGGTGTGGAACTGATGGTACCGCGCCGGGTAGTTCTCGGGCCCGTTGCCGCGGACGGGCGAGAACCCGTAGGCGATGTCACGGGCGACCACCTCAAGGTAGGTCAGCGGCTGGTGCTCGATGATCCTCAGGTCGAAATCGATGGTGACGGAATCCCTGTCGGTGCCGGGAGGCACCTTGAACGTCCACTGCGGGGACTGGGGCCACCACATGTAGAAGTCCGGGTTGCGCTGCGCGGGCGGCTGCCGCGGGCACAGCGCCCGTTCGTAGGACGGCAGCGTTACCCCCGAGCAGTCGGCGAACTGCGAGATCCTGCCGTACAGGAAGGCCCCGCCGAAGTCGGTGAGGGCGAAGTGGTGGTGCCATGCGGTGAACCACCCCCCGTAGCCGAGCACGGGAACGAGGAAGCAGCCGAGCAGCGTCCCGCCGCGCACGGCGAGCCGGCGCCACGGCCGGACGGCCACCGCCAGGTAGAGGGCGGCCGGGACGATCATGACCAGGTCGGAGTCCCTGATGATCCCGGTGATGCCGAGCAGCGCCCCGCACGCGGCGGGTGCGGCCAGCCCGATCCTGTCCCGCTTCCAGGCGAGGATGACGAGGGCGGCCGTGAAGAGGAAGACCGCGCACGTGTCGGTGAGGACGTACTGTTCCAGGTCGAGCTGGAGCGGGTCGAACAGCACGGGGATGGTGGCCATCGCGGCGAGCCAGCGACGGCAGCCGGCGTGCACGAGAGCCGCGTAGATCATGACGCCCGCGCCCAGCCCGAGCAGATGCTGCGCCAGCGAGATCACCGCCAGGTTGTGGGCCGCCACGGCGGGGGTGAGGAGAATGGAGTACCCGCTTTGCCGGATGTAGTCCGGATCCCAGTGGCCGCCGACGAAGCGCCTCGCGTACAGCAGGTACCGCTCGCTGTCAGGGAAGATCATCGCGGGCCGGTAGGCCAGCCACACCACGGCCCGCACCGCGGCTGCGAGTGCGAGGATCACGGCGAACACCCGGTGCCGCGCCAGCCCCCGGCGCCACCGCGTGGCGGCGCGATCGGCGGTGGGACGCGGTATGGCACAACGGGAGCCGTCCAGCAATCGCATGGTGCCTAGCTAACCGCACCCCAGGACCGGGCGTGACGACAACCAGGGCATACGGTCAGCCGGATGACCTGCCTCGTGGCAGAGATCTCAGGAATCACAAGCGGCAGCCAGGGTAGCCCGTAAACCCTGGCGTGTCCCCAAGCGTCACCATAGTGATAGGGGAAGTTTAATCCTTGTTTGCCGATCATTGTCCGAAGCTTGATCACCAGGCGTAGCTGGCAACTACGCATCCGTGCTGCCGGGTCTCGCGCCGATCTGGCGCCTATGGAGGATGGGATGGTGAGCTGACAGTGCCAGCTATGGAGACAGTGCCAGCCGTGGGGCTGCTGGATCCGCCCGTCATAACAGTGCGGGATCCGCAGGGCACCGCCCGCCAGGTGCGGGAGGCATGCCACGACATGCGGCAGCCGGTAGCCTGCGTGCTCGCGCTCACGGCGGCGGCGCTGGCCGAGCCTGACCTGCCGGGCGCCGCCCGTACGCGCCTTGAGCAAATTGCCGACCAGGCCGGATGGCTGGCAGACATGATCCAGCACTGGCTGGGTAGTGCCGCGCCAGGAGATCCGGGAGAGACGGCTGCCAGCCGGGCCGACGTGGTGCGGGTGGCCAGGGAGGCGGCCGCCGCGGAGCGCCTGACCTGGCCGGGCGAGCTGAAGACGGCATGGCCCGCCGGGCCCGTCCAGACGTGTGTCCATCCGGTGATACTCCGCCGCGTGATCGCGAACGTGCTCGGTAACGCGACACGGGCGGCGGGCACGGCGGGCACGGTGGCGCTGGAGGTCAGGCGCCGCGCGGGCGGGTCGGTGCTCTCTGTCGAGGACAGCGGTCCCGGATTCGGTCGCATCGCGGCCGGCCACGGCCTCGGCCTGCCCGCCGTGGCCAGGAGCGTGGCCAGGCACGGGGGGTGGCTGGAATGCGGCCACGCCTCGCTCGGCGGGGCGCGCGTCAGCCTCTGGCTGCCGTGAGCGGCGGCCAGGCCGCAGGATACGGGGTAGAAGGAGCGGGGGTTTATGCGGATCGTTCTGTGCGACGACAACAGGATCCTGTGTGAGGCACTCGGTGCCGCGCTGGGGGCACAGGGTCATCAGGTCGTGGCGACCGCCACGACCGCCGACGCCGGCATCACGGCGGTGACCAGGCACCAGCCCGATGCCATCCTGCTGGATCTGCGCTTTCCCTCCGGGGACGACGGCCTCGCCGCGGCCGAGGCGATCCTGCGGCGGTGTCCCGGCACGAAAGTGCTCATGCTGTCCGGCATCAGCGATCTGGCGGCGTGGTCCGGGGCTGCGCGGATCGGCGTGGCGGGGTTTCTCCGCAAGGATTCCAGCGTCCGCCAGATCGCTCACGCGCTCGACGTGATCGCCGCGGGCGGGAGGGCGTTCGATCCGGCGCTGTCGCGCACGTCCGGCCGGCGCAAGACCGGGGACCGGCACGCGTTCCCGGCCTGCGAGCTGACCCCGCGGGAGAAAGAAGTGCTGCGCCGGATGGTCAGCGGCCAGGGAACGGGGCAGATGGCCAGGGAGATGAACATCGCCATCAGCACGCTCCGCACCTATGTGCAGAACGTGTTCACCAAGCTCGGCGTGCACAGCCGGCTTCAGGCTGCCGCCCTCGCGGCCCGGCAGGGTCTGCTCGGTGAGGACCCCGCCGCCTGAGCGGGCAGGCCCGGTGCCGGCCGGCGGCTGCCCGCGGACGTGCCCGTCCTCCTCCACCTGGCGTAGGCACGGCCACGGCAAGCTGAGGTAGTGCGGCGGGTGGGAGTGAGCCACGATCATGGCCATGGGGATCAGTGCCTTGGTCATCGACAAGGAACGGACCTTCGCCGATGCGCTGGCGGCCCGGCTGGAGGCCGAGGAGGACGTGGAGGTCGTGGCGGCCGTCCATGCGAGGACACCGGCCCAGTGCCTGATCGTGGGCAGGCATGCCGACGTCATCCTGCTCGACGCCGACCTGGGCGACGGCGCCGCGAACCGCCTGTGCGAGGAGCTGTCTGGCCGTGACGAGGCGCCCCGTGTGATCATGCTCAGCCTGTCGTCGGAACCTGAGCGGATCGTGGACGCGATCCGGGCGCACGCATCCGCCTGGGTACGCAAGGACGAGCCGCTCGAGCACCTGCTCCGCGTGGTCCGCGGCGTCGTGGCCGGGGAAACCTGGCTGCCCCCGTCCGAGACGGGGAACGTGCTGGGTCTGCTGCTGCGCGAGCGTGACAGGCAGGAAGACGGTGACCGGCTGCTGGCCGCGCTCACGCCCCGCGAGCGCGAGGTCCTGGCCTGCCTTGCCGAGGGCGCGGGACGCCAGGCCGTGGCCGAGCGGCTCAACCTGTCGGCCAACACGGTCAGGACCCACCTGCAGAACCTCATGGCCAAGCTGGGCGTCCATTCCACCCTGGAGGCGGTGGCGCTGACCAGGTCCCAGCTCGTCCAGCCCGGCACGCAGGGCCGGGCCTCCCGCACGCGCAGTTTTCAGGGCTGGCCATTGTCCTGACCGTTCGCGGCAGCAGGCAGGCGCCTGCCCACCCCGGCCATGATCAGCGCGGTGCGCACCACGATCCCCAGGTCGGAGCGCAAGCTGCGGCGCCGCAGGTACTCAAGGTCGATGGCAAGCTTCGGATGCAGTTCGGCGTTCAGGTAGTGCAGTTCCGGGTCGCCCGCCGCCGCGGCATCCTGCCCGGCCTGCTGCACCTGCGTGTAGAAAATCTGCCCGGGCCCGGTCAGGCCCGGCCGGACGCTGAGAACGGCCAGTTCCTCCTCGTGGTAGCACGGGATGAACCGCGGCACCTCGGGGCGCGGGCCGACGAGCGTCATGTCCCCCTTCAGCACGTTGATGAGCTGGGGCAGCTCGTCGAGCTTGGCGGCCCGGAGCAGAACCCCCAGCCTCGTCACGCGCGGATCGGACCGGCTCGTGACCAGCGGGCCTGACCGGTCGGCGCCGGGGCGCATCGAGCGGAACTTCAAGATCGTGAACGGCCTGCCCGACCGGCCGGCCCGCGCCTGCCGGTAGAACACGGGCCCCCTGCCGCTGAGCCTGACAGCCGCGGCGATCAGCAGGAGGACGGGGAGCAGGATCACCAGGGCACTGCCTGACACCAGGATGTCGACCGCCCGCCGCAATGCCGAGTCGGCACCCGGGCCAGGGCCAGGGTGCGGCCGTGACGGGACCGCGTGCGCGGGTGCATGCTTCCGCGCGGCCAGCGCCGGCCCGGCCGCCTCCCCTGCGGGCTCGGCGGCCCGGATCATCCGCCTGGCCAGGACGGACAGTGTCGCGGTCGCCGCCAGGTAAGCCACCGCCGACGTGACGGCGCCGCCCAGCGCGCCGTAGCGGGGGATGAGAATGACGTCGAGCGTCACGGTGATCACCGCACCGGCGCCCATCCCCACCGAGTTCAGGCCGGGCCGGCCACGGCCGACCAGCAATGCGGACGCGACGGCCGCCCCGCCCTCGACTGTCAGCCCGATCATGATGATTTCCGCCAGCGGGATCGCCTCGTCAAAGGCGTGCCCGTAGAAAATCGGCAGCCCGATGTAGGCGGCCACGGCCGCCACGGGGGTGAGGGCAACGGTCAGGAGGGTGGAGCGCGGCAGCAGCCGCCGCGCCTCGGCTATCGCCGCGCCGTGGCCGAGGCGAGCGAAACGCGGGTACAGGACGTAGTTGATCGCGGTCGGCGCGAGCCGCGTCAGCTCGGCGACCTTCGAGGCGACCGAGTAGATCCCGGTCACCGCGGGTCCTGCGAGCGCGCCGAGCAGTATGACGTCGAAGCGAAGGTTCGTCAGCCACAGCATGTTGCCGAGCTGGCCCCGGGCGCCGAACACGGCGACCCTCGTCGCCAGGCCGCGTGACGGCAGGCCCCAGCCGGTGAAGAACCGGCGCCACCACAGGCGCGCCACCCCGGTCGCGGTGGCCAGGATGCCCGAGACGATGAGGGCTCCGGCAACAGATGCCGTCTTGTGGTAGCCGAAGAGCAGCAGCGCGGCGGGATAGACGCCCACGAACCACAGTTCCTCGGCCACGATGACCAGGTTCGCGCCTGCCATGTCACCGCTGCCCTGGCAGCAGCCCTTGGCGGTGACCGTCCAGAGCTGGGTGACGACGAGGACGGCCGTGACCGCCACGAGCCATGCCGGTATCTGCCGGAAGAACACATGGTGGAACGGCACGGCCACGGTCAGCCAGGCCAGGCCCCCGAGCGCGGCTCCTGCCACGGCCATCACGGTGAGGGTGGGCCGCATCCGCCGGCCATCGGTGCGCCGGTCGGCGAGAAAGAACGCCGAGGCTGTCGGCAGGCCGCAGGAGAACACCACCCCGAACAGCCAGGGCAGCACCCGCAGCAGCGTGTACTCCCCGACGACGGCGGGGCCGCCGGTCCTGGCGACGAGCAGGCTGGCGGCGGACACGGCCGCGAGCGCCCCGGCCTGCGCGCCCAGGTTGGACAGGGCGTGCCGCGATACCACCGTGGAACCCAGGCGCCGGGGACGGCGGGCGCGCCCCGCGGGTGGCCCCGGCGGCAATCCGGCGGGCAGGACCGTGGGCAGGCCCGCGGGCAGCCGGGCAGGCAGGGCCGGGGGCAGGAGGCTTTCCCGTGCGGGCCCTCCGCGCTCCCCGGGCCCTGCGTCCCGGCCCGGGAACGCGGTACCGCTCCCGCCCGGCGGGCGCCTGGCCTGCCTGCTTGCGTCCCAGCCGAGGACGGCGACGACGCCGAGCAGCAGCCAGAGGAAACGGACGTCCTGGACCTCCTCGTAGAAGGAGTTGGCGCCGAGGGCGAGCAGGGCGGCGACGGTCCCGGCCGGCCTCGGGACGGCCGCCGCGAACGGCGGCGACAGCGGGCGCCGGACGACCGGTGAGGCCCTGGCCGCCGCGCAGGCGGCCAGCAGCACGAACGCGAACAGGCCGAGCGCGCCGCGCTCGACGAGCGCGGCCAGGTAGTCGTCGTGCGCCTCGTTGGCGTAGGGGTACAGCCATTGCGCCAGCAGCGGCTTGGTGCTGGCGGGGCCGAGGCCGAGCACGCCGTCGCTGCGCTGGTACAGCTCGATGGTCTCCTTGATGAGCTGGGTCCGCTCCGAGCTGCTCTGCGCACTGCGGCCGATCGAGTTGACGAGCAGCGGCTGCCCGCTGCTCGCGGCCCACCGCCTGATCGCGGGGAGGGCGGTGAGGAACATGCCGGAGGCGAGCCCTATGGCCAGGCCGAAGGCCACCACCCCGGGCCACCCGCGATGCCGGTAGATCCTGAGCATCGCCAGGAACGCGATGCCGCCTGCGAGCGCGAGCATGCCCCCGTTGGACTCGCTCAGGATCAGCGCCCACAGCAGCAGGCCGTAGCCGGCAAGCCGCATCCACCGTTTCGGCGGCGTGCGCGCCGCGTAGACGACGAAGATGGTGGCGTCCCAGTACCAGGACGCGTAGTTAGGGTCGCCGAAGGTGAACATCACCCGGTTGCCTTCGGCAGCGGTCAGCCCCTCAAGGGCCGTGATGTGCCCTGCCCAGGCGGCGGCGACGACCGCGGCCCAGCAGATCCCCGACCAGCTCCACGCCCTGAGTGCCAGGCGCATCGCCCAGGGCACGCTCAGCACGCTGACCGCTGCCAGGCACCAGGCGAACAGCAGCGCGTCCTTCATCAGCGTGGACAGTGCCGTGCCCGGAAGCGGCGAGACAAGGCCGGACGCCGCCCCGGCGGCCATGTACAGCGCCACGGGGAAGAAGTAGGGAGCCCGGAGCTTGCGGTGGGTCACGGCGGCCCAGATCGCGGCGGTGACGATCGACGCGATCAGGAAGATGTCGACGGGCGAGCTGTTCTTCGGCCCCGCCGGATGCAGCAAAGGCTGGAAGATGATGGCGGCGGTCAGCGTGCACACCGCGGCACGCTGCGCGCTGCCGCGTGGCGGCTTCCGCCCTACGGGCCCTTCGCGTTCCTCGCCGCCGTGCTCGCGGGGTGCCCCGGGAGCCGGGGCGTCCCGCGCCGGCGCGCGCGGGAGGGTGATGGTCATCGGAAGCCTCCCCGGTGCAGGCGGCGGAAGAGCAGCAGGTGCTGCCAGGCGAAACCGTCCGCATCGGCCTCGGCGGCGATGGCGGCCAGCTCGGCGAGCAGCGCGTCGCGCCAGCAGGACCCGTCCGCGCCGAGCCGCGCCAGCACATCAGCCATGAACCCGCGCGCCAGCTCCGGGTACCAGCCGGTCCCGTCGACCGCATGCTCCACGCCCGCGCCCCACCGGCCCGCCCGCAGTCCCCGGTGGCCGGCCACGCGCCGGCCCGGGCGGGTGTGACGGTCCAGGTAGAGGGAGTAGGAGATGACGAACCGCGCGGGGTCCCTGAGGGCGGGGCCGCGGAGCCTGGCCGCTTCCCAGTCGATGACGCCGCTGACCCGGCCGCCGGTCACCAGCAGGTTGCCGGGCCAGTAGTCCCCGTGCACGACGGTCTCCGGGACCTGGCAGCGGGCCAGCCGGCCCTGCACGTCCGCGAGAGCTGCCAGGGCGGCGTCCGTGCCGGGCCGCCCGCCGAACCGGCGGGTGATCGCACCGCCGGCCCGCTCGAGCATCCCGGCCAGGCTGGTCGTGCCGCTGGCTGTGCTGTCATGCAGGTCAGCCAGCCACTCGCCCGCGGCGGCGAAGTCGGCGGCCACGGCGGCCGGCCGCGCCGTGTGCCGCCATGCGTGGTAGGAGGCCAGCATCGGCCGCCCCGGCAAGGCGGTGGTGACGAGCACGGGGCGGCCCCGGTGGCTGACCATGGCCACGACCCGCGGCACCGTCGCGCGCAGCGGCCCGATGCCGCGGCCGGCGAGTCCGGCCAGGTTGCCCGCCTCACGCTCGACGCTGCGGGCGGCGGCACCCGTCGTCGGCACCTTGGCGGCGTACGCCGGCTGCCTCGTCCCCGGCGGGAAGAGCAGGACCGTCATCTTCGCGTTCGGGTCCTTGGACATGGCCAGGCAGGCCACCCGGCCCCCCATCTCCTCGATGAGACCGGTGAGGGCAGGCGGCACAGCCGCGTCCGCCGTCATCTGGTCCCGCCCGCTCCGCCGGTCCCGCCGGTCCCGCCCGTGAGCACCACGCCGCCGGCACGCAGGTCCCGCAGCGCCGCTGCCAGGAGCCAGGCCAGCCGGTACCGGAACAGCTTCAGCCCGGGGGTCAGCAGCATGCTCAGCACGGGCCCGGTGCCCGGCGGCACGGACAGCACCGCGTCGGCCAGGTAGCGCAGCACCGAGGCGTCGCAGCTCGCCACGATCAGCGGTCGCTCGCGGGAAGGCACCGCGACATATGCCCGCGGCCCGCACGGGTCCGCGGGCCGCCGGCCGCGGAGCGCGCGTGCCCCGGCTCTCCAGTGCCCGCGCGGCAGCCCGGCCCCGCCGGGCAGGAGCACCGCCCAGGCGCCGTCGCCGTCCGGGGAGCTGGCATCCTCCCCGCCCTGTACGGCGGGGCTTGCGCCTGCGGGATTCCCTGTCATGTGAGCACCGCGAAAGGACGCATCCGGGCGACCGGACGCACCAGGTCGTGGCCGGTGAGGATGGACAGGGCCTCGTTGACGCCCCGGTCGTCCAGGTGCGGCACCTCGGCGGGTGCGGCGCCGTCATAGCGGTAGCGTGCGGTCGTCCTGCCCTGCGGGTCGAGCCTGGACCTGCCGGAGCGCTCGAAGGCGGAGATGATGCTGCCCGTGCCGTGGCAGGCCGTGTACAGGCTGCGGCCAGCGCCTGCGGACGGCACGCACAGGTAGGAGGAGGTGCGGTTGGTGCCGGGCAGCAGCAGCGGCTGGCCGGTCTGCGCGAACGCCGGGTGGCCGGCCATCATCGCCGCCGGGTAGGCGCGGCACGCGTTGTGCCTGTGCACGAACGCGCGGCCGCCCGCCACGTCCTCCTCGTAGATCGAGTTGTGAGGGGAATCGACCACGAGGGTGGTGGCCGCCCCGAACGCTGACCGGGCCATCGCGCGCAGCGCGGCGTAGGTGGCCATCCGGTAGGCGAAGCCGTAGTTCATGGCGAGCCTGGTGGCGAGCAGCGCGCGCCTGCCGTCATCGCCGCAGGCGGGGACCGACGGGCAGCCCGCGGTGAAGTAGGCAGCGAACCGCCGCTTCGCCTGCGCGAGCGACCGGGCCGTCAGCAGGTGCGAGAGCGGCTTTTGCACCGACATCTCCGCGCGCAGCAGCTTCGAAGCGCTCTTGCGCTTGCCGTAGAGCCCGCCGAGCTGGCCGGTGAGGACACCGCCGCCGTTGTGGAACTGGAGGGTCACCTGCCCGGCATGAAGGCCGAGCTGCCCGGCCACCACGGGGTCGAGGATCTCCTCGACCTCTTGGAGCTCAAGGAAGTGGGTGGACGGGCCGATGCCGCCAAACCGCAGCCTGCTGAGCTGGACCACGAGCCAGGGCAGCTCCCTGGCGGCCCGCCGGGCGCCGCCGTACTCCTCGATCTCCAGGGCGCCGCGCTCCTCGATGCGGTCGAGCTCGGCGTCGCCGAGCCCGTAGCGGTCGGCGGCGAACGCCGCGCCTTCCGTCGCGGCCCGCAGCACTTCCGCGCGGCTCAGCTCGGGGCGCCAGCCCGGCGGGCTGGGGAACCTTTCGATGACCTGGCGGTAGAAGGCGGTCACGGCGGCCGGTGACGGCCGCTCCACGTCGAGTGTGACCAGCGCCATCCCGCAGTTGAGCGCGGCATCGGTGAGGGCGGGGCGGATCGCGTCCCTGGTGGCGACCGCGATGGACGACGGCATCTCCGATTTCGCCTTGTGGCAGAAGTCCGGCAGGACCACGGCGGGCGCGGCGAGGCCGGCGCCATCGGTCCCCTCGCCGAGCCGCCGGAGCAGGCGCTCGTCGGCGGGTGCCGAGGTGCTGTCGAACACCCTGAACCGGTGGCTTTGCCTGGCGGCGAGCTCGCCGGAGCCGCTGGCGCCCTCAGCGCCCGCGGAATCACCCGCGCCGTCCGGCTCACCCGGCTCTCCGGGGCTGCCCGGCCCGCCGTACCCTCCGGGGCCGCCCGGAGTCTCCGGGTCAGCAGGTCCGGTGAGGATGTCTATCTCCATCTTGGTCCTTCCGTAGGAGCGTGGTGGCTACCGGCTCGCCAGTCCTGCGAGCGCCTCGCAGACCCGGTCCACATCGGAATCGGCCATCCCCGGGTGCAGGGGGAGTGACAGCAGCTTCGGGAAGAGCCGGTCCGCGGCCGGCAGCTCGCCGCACTGCTCCGGGCCGAGCAGCCGGCGGAAGTACGGCTGGTGATGGACGGGAATGAAGTGCACAGAAACACCGATCCCCGCCCTGGCGAGCGAGGCGGCCACCTCATCCCTGTGCATCCCGAACGCCTCGTGGTGGATGCGCACGATGTACAGGTGCCAGGCGTGCCGGGCTGACGCGGGCCGCGGCGGCAGCTCGATGCCGCCGATGCCGGCCAGCAGCGCGTCGTAGCGGCCCGCGAGTTCGGCCCTGCGCTGCTGCCAGCGGCTGAGCGAGCGGAGCTGGGCCCGGCCGATCGCCGCCTGGAGGTCGGTGAAGTTGGCCTTCATGCCGGCCTCCTCGACGGAGTACCACCAGCTCCCCGACCGGTGGTAGCGCCGCCACGCGTCGCCGCTCATCCCATGCAGCCGCATCCGCCGCAGCCGTTCGGCCAGCCCCGCGTCGGTTGTGGTGATCGCCCCGCCCTCCCCGATCGGGAGGTTCTTCGTCGCGTAGAAGCTGAAGCACGCCGCCCGCGAGGCAGCGCCGACGGGCCGCCCTCCCGCCGCCGCCCCGAGGCCGTGGGCGGCGTCCTCGACGACCCGGTCTTCCGGTATTCCCGCGGCGTCCGCCAAGGCGGCGCCGTCCACGGGGTAGCCAGCCATGTGCTGGATCACCATCGCGGCCGCGCCGCCTCCCGCCCGCTGTGCGAACCGTGCCGCCCGGGCCACGCCCTCCGGCGTCACCGTGAGCGTGTGCTCGTCGGCGTCCACGAGCACGGGCCGCAGCCCGGCGTGGACGATCGCCTGCACGGCACCGCAGAACGTCAGGGTCGGCGTCAGGACCGGCGCGCCCCGCGGCAGGTCCAGGGCGGTCAGCGCCATCTCGATGGCCGCCGTGCACGAGCTGACGGCGATCGCGTGCCGTGCCCCGAGCCAGGCGGCGAGCTCGGTCTCGAACGCGGCCGACTCGGCGCCCATCGTCACCCAGCCGCTGGCCATCACTCGCAGCGCCTCACGCTGCGCCTCGGCCGTGATCTCGGTACGGCAGAACGGCACCTCGGCGGGGGGCGCGAAGGGCGCGTGGGCCCGCGGGCGGCTGCCGGCCATCGCGGGAACGCCGGCGGGGGCGCCGGCGGGGGCAGCCGCGCCAGCCGGGGCAACCGGGCCGGGCGGGGCAGCCGGGGCAATCGGGGCAACCGGGGCGGCGGGCGCGGCCCGCCCGTGCTGCGCGGTCATGCCAGCACCGTCCCGGCCTGCGCAGGCGCAGCGGCAGGGTCGGCACCGGCAGGGTCGGCACCGGCAGGGTCGGCACCGTTATCCGGGCACTGGTAGGCGTCGGCCAGCACGGTGCCGAGCGCGGCGGGCGCCAGGTCCGCGCCGAGCCTGGCCTGGCCCGCAGCGCCGAGCCTGGCGGCGTCCGCCGGGTTGGCGAGCAGGTAGCCGATCGCCCGGCCCAGCAGGTCCGGCCTGCCCGCCGGCACGAGCAGCCCGGTCTCCCCGGCCACGACGATGTCGGGAACCGCGTTGACTGTGGTGGCGACCACAGGCAGCCCGGCCACCATCGCCTCGACCAGCGCGCACGGCAGCCCCTCGTACCGGCTGGCCATCGCGAAGACATCGAAACCGGGCAGCAGGGCGGCGACGTCGCTGCGCTCGCCCGTGAAGCGGATCCGCCCGGACAGGCCGCGCCTGGCCGCCAGCTTCTCCGCCTTCTGGCGGAGCGGGCCGTCGCCGATCCAGGCGCCGAAGACATCACGGCTGCCGAGCATGGCCAGCGCGCTGATGAAGTCCTCGGGTGCCTTCTGGAAATCCAGCCGCCCGACCGTGCCGACGACCCGCATCCCCGGCGGGACGCCGAGCAGGCGGCGGGCGTCGGCCCTGGCCCACGGGTCCGGTGCGGGCGTCGTCACGTCGACGGCGACGCCGATCGTGCGGACCCGTTCCGGGGGCGCTATCCGGCGCCTGATGGCCTCGGCGGCCACGGCGGACCCGACGGCGAGGAACACGTCGGTGAGCTTCCCGACCGACCGCTCGATGCGGATGTACGCCTGCCGGCGCAGCCGTGACTGGAACTGGTGGAAGGGGAACCCGTGGAAGGTGTGCACGATCCGGCCTGCGTGCACGTGGTGGGCGGCGAGCCTGCCGAGTACGCCCGCCTTGGCGCTGTGCGTGTGCACGGCGTCGAAGCCGCCAGCGCGCAGGAAGGCGCGCAGGTCGGCGAGGGCGCGACGGTCGCTGGCGGGGGCGATCTCGTTCCGCAGCCGCGGCAGGACCACCACCTCGAACCCGGCGTCCCGCGCCTGCCCGATGAGCCGGTCGCCGCTGCCGGTCGCGAACACGACCTCGTAGCGCCCCGGGTCGAGGGCGAGCGCCCCGCGCAGGGCGACCCCTCCGGCGCCGGCCATGAACCGGGTGATGACCTGCGCCACCCGCAACCGCCGTGTTGTCATGCGCTCACCCCCGTATCCGCGGCTGTGCCCAGCAGCGAGCTCTCCGTCCCCCGCCCGCCGGCCGCCGGCCTGGCGCCCGGCAGGCCGGCGTCAAGCACCTCGCGCAGCGCCGGCCCCGGGTGGCTGCCGAGAATGATCTTCAGGCACGGCAGGCCGGAGCTCAGCGCCGCCGCACCTTCCCGGATCCCCGGGTGCGGGTCGCCGGTCCCCGTGCCGAGGGCCAGCGTCGCGGCGAAGGCCCAGTACCGGCGCAGTTCCCCGGCCATGTAGGTCCCGGCGGCCAAGGCGCTGGCCGCCTCCGCCGGGTCGCAGGCAGTCACCTCCGGCGCATCGCCGTTCCCGCGTGCCAGGACGGCCAGGTAGTCGGGCACGAGGCATTCGGCCCGGCCGGGCCATGGCATCTCCCGCCGCCCATGCGGCATCCGCCGCCCATGGGGGCGTCCCGGGGCGGACGGTCCCGCGCCGGCCCCGGTGACCCCGCCGGGGCCGGTGACCCCGCCGGGGCCGGCGGGCCTGCCGCGGGTGGCCGCGGCCACCCGGAGCGGCTCGGCAAGGCCCCACACGGTGTGCCCGTCGGTGACACACAGGTTGTCGCAGGTGGCCACGGCGCCGCGGGCGAGCTCCCCGGTCACCAGCGTCGACTTTCCCGTGCCTCCCGGCCCGGCGAGCAGCACGACCCGGCCGCCCTTACCGCAGGACTCCTGTGCCGCGGCGGAACCTGCGCTCCCCCCGGTGCCGCACACCGAGGCGTGCAGCGGGACGCGGCCCCGCTGCTGGCTGCGCCACAGCGCCGGGTACTGCAGCAGGACGGCCCGCAGCAGCAGCCGGGACCGTGCCCTGAGCACGGCGGTGGCGGCCCGCACGGTGGCGGCCGGCCGCCACCGTGCGGTGATCTCCAGCGTCGGCGTGGCGGCGGTGACCAGCAGGTCGAGCCCGGAGGAGCAGGCGTTCTGCATGATCACCTGCCCCTGGCGCCGCCAGGCGCCGCGCGTCAGCACCTCCCACCCGCGGACGTCGAAGGCGTCCGTGACGGGCTCGACCGTCACGCGCACGTCCGGCGGCCCCGGGTCAGCCGCCGTGAGCTGGCCCCCGGCGCCCTCCGCGAGGACGGCGGCAAGCCATGGCACCGCGCAGCGCAGCTCGACCCGCTCGCCGGCGGTGTGCAGCAGGGCACGCATCAGAACTCGTCCGGGTAGGGACCCTGCGCGCCCGATGCCGCCAGCAGGCCGCCTTCCGCGTCCACCTGCTCCCAGGCGGGGGCGTAGTCGGGGAGCATCTCGGCAAGCATGGCGCGGGCAAGCTCGTCGTTACCCTCGGCCGTGACCGCGTACAGCTTGTCGAGCTCGTCACCGAAGCCGACGGGCAGCCTCGCGGGCCGGGTGGCCCAGATCGCCGGGTTGGCGGTCGGCAGCTTCGTCTCGCGCTCGCTGAAGAGCGTTTCGTGCAGCTTCTCCCCCGGCCGCAGGCCGGTGAAGCGGATCTGCACGTCGGGAACCTGGAGCTGGGCGGC
>Ga0209061_1002458_pt1 | contig 23450 bp, 16 predicted proteins | sample Coa_R1_10_FD_187157 | JGI IMG/M metagenome (GOLD analysis project Ga0209061, IMG submission 187157) | Surface soil microbial communities from Centralia Pennsylvania, which are recovering from an underground coalmine fire - Coalmine... | ecosystem: Environmental > Terrestrial > Soil >...
GCGGCGTAACCATCAGCAGTTGCTAGCGGCAACACCGGCATCGGGAATTCCTGCGGTTCCTCAACGATATCGACGCGAGTCTCCCCAGGGCGCTGGACGTTCATCTGATAATGGATAACTACGGAACCCACAAGGTGAAAAAAGTGCGGGCGTGGCTGGCGAGGCGCCCTCGGTATCACGTGCCTTGCACCCCAACATCCGCCAGTTGGCTGAACCTGGTAGAACGATTATTCGCGGAAGTGACGGAACGTTGCGTCCGACGCGGCAGCCACACCGCAGTTGGCGAACTGGAGAAGGCGATGCTCACATACTTGAAAGAGCGGAATCGCAATTCCAAGCCGTTTGTCTGGACCGCGGATGCCGATTTGATCTTGGGGAAGGTGGAGCGACTTTGTCAACGGATTTCTAACTCAGGACACTAGTGCTACTTCCAACAATGTAGGAGTATTACCGCTTCGGGAGCGGTTTCGATGAGTAGAACTGCATCTCTAAGATTTTGGCGAGAAGCCGTTCCAATAGCCGCCTGCCGGTCTCAGACGGGCGTTTGCTCGCGCTCTATGATGAGGCGAACGCGCTCGGATTCATGTAGGTGCACGCTGCATAAGGGCTTTGGGACACCTCAGTATAGATCGCCTCAGTTACCTGACTAGCCACGCTTCACTCCGATATCGGTATCGTACGACCTCGACCGCTGCAGAGGCCTAGTGGTTTCGCGTCTGCCGGCTCATCTTGCGCCTCGCTCACGTCATCACTTCAGCCTCACATGCGCCGCGTCCTTCTCGTTCTCGTTGCAGATGAATTCGAGGATGTCGGTATTGAGCTGCAGGTCCATTTTCTGCGCGCGAGTCGTCCAAGGCTTGGTGTAGGCTTTCGGATCGTCGATGGTCGCCACGACTTCAAGAGTTCCGAAACTGGGCCGGCGGAAGCGCTCGATGACATGCAGTGCGTCGCTGGCCGGGTGGCCCACAAAGGTATCGAGCCACGTTTTATCGTTGAAGCCCGAAGTTTCCACTGCTAGCGTATCGCCCTCCCACCTTCCGGTCGAATAGCCCAGCCATGTAGGATTTGGGTCCTTCACCAGGCGCCGTCCGTCCAGAAACACCTGGCGGAACAGGTTCAGTTGCTCATAGAGAATCACCACCAGTCCCGGAGTCTGCACGATCTTGAACGGAAACAGCCCGTTGGTATTGATGCGCGGAACGCCATGCGGGAGGCAGTGCGCCAGCGGATCCTCGCTATGCTCTTTGGCCGCGCGCTCCTTCTCGAGCGCGCTCGCCCACGGCTGCATCGCCACGTCATCGGGCTTGAGGCCCGATGCCAGATCGCGGAAGAATTCCTGCCCTTCCGCCTCCCACACGCCCGAAAGGTCCGGCTTGCCGTCCGCGGTTCGGGGAGCGGGAGCGGTCAAATCCGGTTTGCCGTCGGGTCCGCGCGGAATTCCCGCCGTGGGATAGTTCGTCCACTGCCCGCAGAGCGCGGCGGGTATCAATGCGGCAACCCAAAGCGGTTTCATCGGCAGCCTTTTAGCTCAGATGCACAATGCCCCGCTGGATCGCGGCCGTGGCGGCTTGCGTCCGGTCCTGCACGCCCAGCTTGCTAAGAATGTTCTTTACGTGATTTTTTACGGTGTGCTCGGCAATGTTCAGCGAATAAGCGATCTGTTTGTTGGCCAGGCCGCGCACGATCAGCTCCAGCACCTGCACTTCGCGCGCGCTCAGGTCCGGGCGCGGCATCTGCGCGGTCAGCGCGGCGGCCACCGCGGCCGGGAGGTACTTCTGCCCCGCGTGCACCGCGCGGATGGCTTTGAGCAATTCATCGTGCAGCACGTCCTTGGTCAAATAGGCCTGGATGCCGGCGGCCAATGCGCGGCGAATATCCTCATCGCCGCCGTAGGTGGTCAGCGCCACCATCCGCGCATCCGGAAACTCCGCCTTGATGGCCTTGGCCGCTTCCACGCCCGACATAATCGGCATGCGCATATCCAGCAATACCACGTCGGGGCGCAGCTTCCGGTACATCTCTACCGCCTGCTGGCCGTTGGCGGCCTCGCCCACGATTTTCATGTCCGGCTGCATATTGACGATGGCCCCCACGCCCACGCGGGCCACCAGATGATCTTCGGCTACTAAAATCCGAATCGGCGTACTCTGTGCGGTCGGCATATGTGCGCTCATTTGAGCGGTACGGTCACCTCCACTTCCGTTCCTTCACCCGGGTGGCTGGCCAGGTGCAGTTCGCCACCCAGGCGTTCGGCGCGCTCGCGCATCCCCAGCAAACCGAAATGTCCTTCCTGCGGGGAAAACGCGTCCGGATGCTCGAAGCCGTGGCCATTATCCGCCACTCGCAAAAACAGCTTCTTGGCTTCCATATGCAGCTTCAGGCAAATCTTGCTGGCGCCGGCGTGCTTCAGCACGTTGGTTACGGCCTCCTGCGCGATCCGCAGCAGGTGCTGCTCCATATCCGGCGGCAAGCTTTTGCGTTCGCCCGAAACATCCACTTCCACCTCGACGCCCGATCCGGCCGTCCACATCTGCGCGCCGGAATTGAGCGCCGTCGCCAGATCGCGGCCTTCCAATACCGAAGCGCGCAGATCCATCACCGCCCGGCGCGCTTCGGTGAGGCTGTGGCGAGCCATCTTGCGGGCCAGATCCAGATATTGCCGGGCGACCTCCCAAGGCGTGCCCTCCTGGTCGGGCATGGCCATCGCCACCGCGTCCAACTGCGAAGCGATGCCGACAAAGCCCTGTGCCAAAGTATCGTGGATTTCGCGCGCCAGCCGCGCTCGCTCTTCGAGCACCAGCGCGAAGCGGTAGCGCTCCTGCCGAAGTCGTAAATGATACAGGGCCCACCCCAGACCGGCCAGCGCCAGCAGAGCCAGCAGGCGGAACCAGATGGTTTCATAAAACGCCGGCAATACTTCGAAGGCGTAGCTGCGTTCGGCCGCCGCGCCGCCCGGCACCACGGCCCGTATCATAAAGCGGTATTTGCCGTGCTTCAGGCTGTTGAAGTCGCTCACGCGCCGCGCGCCCACCCGCACCCAGTCCGAATCCAGGCCTTCGAGTTTCAGCCAATACTGCACCCGTTCGGGCGCGCTCAAATGGATCGCCGTATAGCGGAACTGCAGCCGCTCCGTTCCCGGCTTCAGCCGGGCGGCGCTCGAAAAATCGATCGGCTCGCCATCGGCCGTGGCCCCGAGCAGGTGAATGGTGGGCGCGATCGGTGGAAACCGCCGCAGGGCCGGATCGATCACCGCCAACCCGCGGCTGGTGGGAAACCAGAGCCGCCCGTCGGAGGTGCGCCGTACACCACCCGGAATCGGATAGCCTGGGGCGCATTGCGCGCTGCGTAACCCATCGTCGATACCATAATTGGTCGGTTCCAGTTTGGAAAGGGCGTGATTCGCGAAGGCCTGTAATTGCTGCTTGGAGATCCGGCAGACGCCGCGAGTGGTGCTCAGCCATAGCGACTGGCCATCGTCGGCCACCCCGGAAATGTTATCGCTGAGCAGGCCGTCCTTGGCTGCAAACGAAAAGAACTTGCCATTGCGGTATTCGTTCAGCCCGCCGCCGAAAGTAGCGATCCACAGCGTCCCGTCGCGATCTTCGCGGATGGAGCGGATATTGTCGCTCGAAAGCCCATCGGCCGTGGTGAACTGGCGCATTTGCCCGTTCTTCACGCGCCACAATCCGCGGCCGAACGTGCCCGCCCACAGCGCCCCATCGCGGGCTTCGAGCAGCGCTACAAAAGCGGTATTCAGCAGCGGCCCGCCCTGGATCACCATCCGCAGCTTGCCGTCCACCAGTTGCCCTAAGCCTTGCGGCAGCCCCAGCCACAGCCGGCCGGAGGAATCTTCGAGCGAGTCATACACGGAGTAGCGCGCCAGCGGATCGGGCGGCCGGAAGTTAGTGAAATGGATCCCCTGCGTCGAGGCCATGCCCCTCGCCAGCCCATCCCGCGTGCCCACCAGCAATTCGCCGCCGCGGGTCTCGCGGATCGAAAACACCTCATCGCTGGGTAGCCCGTCCCGCCGCGTGTACTGCTTGTAGCCGTCCGGGGAGAACAGCACCAGGCCGCTGTCCCGATATCCTATCCAGATTCTTCCGGCGTGGTCCTGCAGCACGGTGCTCGCGTCGTATCCCGGAAGTCCTTCGCCGACCCCATAATCGCTAAAAATATCGTCGCGCATGCGGATCAGCCCATCGTCGTCGCCCACCCACAAGTTGCCTTCACGGTCCTCGAACAGCGATCGCACCTCGTCCAGCGTGAATCGCCCGCCCAGGCCTGCCAGAGTTACGAAGCGATTGTTCTGGAACCGCGCCAGGCCGTTATTGGTTCCGGCCCAGAGATTGCCGTCGCGGTCGAGCCACATGGCGCGGATGAACAGGTCGGGAAGCCCGTCGCGCGTAGTGTAAAGCCGGGTACGTCCGTCCGGATACAGCACAATCATGCCCGAACTGCCGCCGATCCAGAGATTGTCATGGTCGTCCACGGCCAGCCGCGAAATCGCATCGCCCGCTATGATGTTGCTCTCCAGCACCGGCACGAACCGCTCTCCCGACTTCTTCACGATGCCGCCGAAACCGCCCACCCACAGCACATGATGCCGGTCCTCGTAGACCGTGCGCACCGTGTTGAGCGGCAGGTCCTTGCCGGCTGCGAACACCGTAAACTTGTGGCCATCGTATTCGGCCAGATCCGTGCCGGCCACAATCCACAGCGTCCCCGCATGGTCCACAAAGAGCGGGCCGATGCCATCGTCCGGCAGTCCGTCTTTCGTGGTGTAGGTGTGAAATTCCCTGTTTTGATACCGCGTCAGGCCCGCGCCCGTGCCGATCCACAGGCTGCCGTCCAACCCGGCGCACAGCGCCGTGATTGTATTGGAGGGCAGCTTGCTGTTCTCCTTGTTGAACACTGTAAAATCGTATCCGTCGAAGCGCGCCAAGCCCTCGTCCGTCCCCAGCCACAGATATCCATCCGTAGTCTGGCCGATGGCGCGGATGGTATCCTGCGGCAGCCCGTTCTGCTGCGTCCAGAGCTTGCGGGAATATTGCGTCAGCCCCTTATGCGGATCGAGCGGAAAGGCGGAGGGGGCCAGCGCGCAGGCGAGCGCCGCCGCGGCGAACCAACGCACTAGCTCAGACATCCCACATATAGTATAGATACGCCGGAGGAAAGTGGGTGGAGGCTGGCCCGGGGTGCGGGAGTGCCGGCCGGGTTTTCGGCATCCGGCCGCTACCGGTCTTCCGTGGCGCGTTCGGCTTCCGCCGCGGCTTCCGGACCGGCCGCGCGGGCTTCCTCGAGCAGACGTTGCGCTTCCCGTACCTTGCCACGCGGCACCAGGACCTGAAAATACAGCGGGAAAGGACCGCCGCGTTTCAGGAGGGAAGGGATGCCGTTGGAATCGAGGACGCCGCGGATTACATCGCCTTCCAGTTCGGCATCGACAGTCTGCGAGTCGTAGAGCGGCACCATATCGAGCGCGTGGGACGTCAGGATCTCTTCATGATCCTGTTCATCTTCGTCGTGCTCGGGATCTTGCGCCATGCCTTAAGGATATCGCAGAATGTGGAAGGCGCGCTCCCGCACCCGGCTCAATACGCGCGCGCGCAGGAGAGAAACAATGCCCCTACCGGTTCCAAAGAAGATTGCCGACGAACGAATAGAACGGGACAACAACACCTTCGCCTGGTTTGTGGCGGGCGCGGTTTTGGGAGCGGCCATCGCCATTGTGTGCGCCCCAAAGAGCGGCAAGGAGACGCGGCAATACTTGGCCGATCGGGCACAGGAAGGCACGGAGCGCGTAACCGGCGGCGCCCGCGATGCGATCGATCTGGGCCGCGATATGTTCGAGCGGGGGAGAAAGCTGGTGGAAGACGCGGCCGACCTGTTCGACCGTGGGCGCAGGCTGATGCGGGGCGATACTTCAACGGAGTCATGATTCGGCCGCACAGCCGCGCAGGGGCGGAGGAAGGCCTAATCAAACCTCAAAACCCGGAACCGGCAGAGAGCACGGACAAGGTTCTCGTCGGGGATTTTGAAGTCGCTTTGATCCGCCACTCGATTCACTGGTGGGATGGGGGAACGTATTTCGGGGTGGTGCCGAAGGCGTTGTGGGGGCAGCGGATTCAGGCCGACGAAATGAACCGGATTCCGTGCGGGTTTAATTGCTACCTGATTCGCACCGGGGAGCATACGATACTCGTGGAGACCGGGGGTGGAGACAAGCAGGACGAGCGCGCGCGCGAGCGCATGAAACTTTCCCCGGAGGCGCTCGAGCCGCTGCCGGACGCCATGGGGCGCCGGGGCATCGATCCGGAGTCGGTAGACATTGTGATCAACAGCCATCTCCACTGGGACCACTGCGGGTGGAACACCATTTTGCGCGGTGGCGCGGCGAAGGCCGCTTTTCCACGCGCCCGCTACTTTGCGGCGCGCGGTGAATGGGAGCATGCGCATGAGCGGCTGGCGCGCGACGCCGTAAGCTATATTGACGCGAATTACGATCCGCTGGTCGAGAGCGGGCAGATGACGCTGGTGGATGGAGACTGCGAGATCGTGCCCGGCGTATGGATGCGGCGCGCGCCCGGCCACAACCGCGACATGATGGTGATCACGGCGGAGAGCGGCGGCCGGACGTTCTGCTTTTTCTCGGACCTGGTCCCCACCCGGCATCATGTGCAGCCCACCTGGGTGATGGCGTTCGATCTGTATCCGCTCGAAAGCATCGAGAACAAGCACCGCTGGCTGAGCGCGGCCGTGAAGGGCGATTGGGTATGCGGCTTCTCGCACGATAGCGAAGTGGCGTTCGCGCGCATCGCCGCCCATCCGAAGACACAGTTCGCCCCCGTGGTCCTATAAGCGCCTGCATCGGCGCGGCCGGCTGGGCGATCATAAGAATCATGGACAAGCTAGCGGAATTCCGTAACGAGGTGTATACCGATTTCTCGGTGCCGGCGAATCGGCAAGCGATGCAGAAGGCGCTCGACGGGGTGCGCGCGCAGTTCGGTCGCGAGTACCAACTGCGCATTGGCAGGGAATGGATCGCGACGGGCGATCTGCTGCGGTCTCTGAATCCTTCCAACACGCGCGAAGTGGTGGGGATACATCACAAGGCCACCGCGGAACTGGCGCGCCGGGCCGTCGAGTGCGCCTTTTCGTATTTCGCGCAGTGGAGCCGCACGCCGGCCGAAGAGCGCGTGCGGATGCTGCTCGATGCGGCGCGCATACTCCGGCGCCGCAAGATGGAGTTCGACGCCTGGCTGGTGTACGAAGCCGGGAAATCGTGGCCGGAGGCGGAGGCGGATGTCTCCGAGGCGATTGATTTCTGCGAGTATTACGCGCGCGAGATGCTGCGCCTGGCGGGGCCGCAAAAGGTGCTCCAACTGGCGGGGGAACAGGACGAGCTGGTGTATCTGCCGCTCGGGGTGGGCGTCGTGATTCCGCCGTGGAACTTTCCCTTGGCCATTCTGGCGGGGATGACGGTAGCCGCGCTGGTCACGGGAAACACCGTAATCCTCAAGCCTTCTAGCGAAACCCCCACCATTGCGGCGAAGTTCGCCGAGGTTCTGCTGGAGGCCGGATTTCCGGAGGGTGCTTTTACCCTGTTGACCGGCAGCGGCGGCGCGGTCGGCGACGTGCTGGTGGAGCACCCCAAAACGCGCTTTGTCGCCTTTACAGGTTCGCGGGATGTCGGGCTCCGGATCAATGAACTGGCCGCCCAAACGCAGCCCGGGCAGGTGTGGATCAAGCGGGTGATTGCGGAGATGGGCGGCAAGAACGCGATCATTGTAGACGCCAATTGCGACCTCGATAAAGCCGTGGAAGGCGTGCTGGTCTCCGCGTTCGGATATCAGGGCCAGAAGTGCTCGGCCTGCTCGCGAGCCCTTGTGGATGAAAAGGTGTACGAGCCCTTCGTGGCCAAACTCGCCGAAAAGGTCAGGGCCATCCGCGTGGGACCGGCGGACGATCCGGGCAACTACATGGGACCGGTGATCAGCGAGGGCGCGCGCAAATCGATCCTGGAATACATCGAGACCGGCAAAAAGGAGGGGCGCCTGATCGCCGGCGGCGAAGCAGTGGCGGGGGATGGATATTTTCTGGCGCCGACCATCATCGCCGACGTGGACTCTAGGGCGCGCATCTTTCATGAAGAGATTTTCGGGCCTGTTTTGGCTATTACCAAGGCCAAGGGATTTGAACATGCGCTCGCCCTGGCGAACGACTCGCAGTACGGGCTGACCGGCGCAGTGTATTCGAATGACCCGGAGCGTCTGCGGCAGGCGCGCGAGCAGTTTCACGTGGGCAACCTGTACTTCAACCGCAAGTGCACCGGGGCGATGGTAGGCGCGCATCCGTTCGGCGGGTTCAATATGTCCGGCACCGATTCGAAGGCGGGCGGGCCGGATTACCTGTTGCTGTTTTTGCAGGCGAAATCCATCGCGCGCAAGCTGGAGTGAGGTTGGAGGCGCTGGCTAGCTCCGCATTTCACGCTTCGATTCCCAGCGCGCGCGCGTTTTTCACCAGCGTGCTGACCAGGCGGTCCACGTGCTTCTCCGTGTGGGCGGCGGTGCAGGAAATGCGCAGCAGATTTTGGGCGGCGGCGGGCCGCAGGACGGGATTGATGTAGATGCCGTCCTGCAGCAGAGCTTTGCAGAGACGGCAAAGATCCAGCTCGTGCTCAATCACTACGGGCACGATGGCCGTCTCGCCCGGGAGGACCCGGAAACCGCGGGAGCGCAACTCTTCACGCAAGAGATTGGCGATGCGCAAAAGGTGCGTCCGGCGCTCCGGCTCCTTCTTCATAATCTGCAGAGCGGCGGCGACGGCTGCCACGGAAGCGGCCGGGAGACTGGCGGAGAACACGAACGGCCGCGCGGTGTGCTTCAGGTAGTCGACCACGGCGCGGTCGGCTGCGATAAAGCCGCCCACCGACGCCAGTGACTTGCTGAAAGTGCCCATCACGATATCCACTTCATCGAGCACGCCCAGATGCTCAGCCGCGCCCGCGCCGGTTGCGCCGAGCACGCCGATTCCATGGGCTTCATCCACATAGACGCGGGCGCCGTAGGGCTTAGCCAGCTTGAGGATACCGGGGAGATCGGCGATATCGCCTTCCATGCTGAAGACGCCTTCGGAGACGAGCAGGATTTTCTCGTCGGGCGAGCAATTTTCCAGGCAGCGCTCCAGATGATCGAGATCGTTGTGGCGGAAGCGCACCGTGCGCGCCGGGGAACGCAGAGCGCCCTCGACCAGGCTCGCGTGCAGATTGTGGTCGCACACCATCACGTCGCCCTTTTCGGTCAGGGCGGATAGCGATGCGTAGTTAGCCTGGAAACCCGTGCCGAAAATAATGGCTGCCTGTTTATGAGTGAAGGCGGCCAGCTCTTCTTCGAGGCGGATGTGCAAATCGAGAGTGCCGTTCAGCAGGCGGGAGCCGCTGCAGCCGCTGCCGTATTTGCGGACCGCCTGGGCGGCGGCTTCTTTTACTTTCGGGTGGGTGATCAGATCCAGGTAGTCATTCGATCCGAACATCAGGACTTTGCGCTTGCCCAGACGGGCTTCGCCGGCCTCGCAGCCTTCCCGCTCTCCGAACACCTCGAAGTACATGTACAGGCCGGCGGCCTGTAGATCGGCGGGCCGAGTAAAGCGGCGGCACTTTTCGAAGAGGTCGTTGGACGCACTGCTCTTGGTTTTACCGGCGACTTCGGTGCTCGGTACGCGCATGCTGCTCAGCTCCATTCGTAGATTCGATACGTCTTGTACCGCTTGGCGCCCATCACCTCGAGCGAGCGATTCATCAGGATATTGTCCTCCAGAATCCAGGACATTTCGCACGGCCCATAGCCCAGCTTCCGTGCGTTGTGAACCAGCGTGGCATAAAAGGCCGCGGCAACCCCGGAACTCTGGTGCTCGTGCAGAACGCCCAGGGCCAGGACACGCACGGACTTGATGCCGCGCTGGTAATAGAGTATTTTTAGCAGTCCGGTGGGAAACAGCCGGCCATTGGCCCGTTTCAAAGCGTAGTTCACGTCCGGCAAAGCCAGCGCAAAGCCGATCATGCGATCGCCGGCTTCGCCAATCAGCACCAGCTCCGGCTTCAGGATCTGCTTCATGTCCTTGCCCATGAGTTGGAACTCTTCTTTGGACATGGGAGAGAAGCCCCAGTTGCGGCTCCAGATCGCCTCGTAGACCTCCCACACCCGGTCTACTTCCGCCTTGAATTGCTTCATGTCGATCGGGCGGATGCGTACGCCATGCCTGGCCAGCACGCGCCGCGCGGCTCGCTCGATCTTGTCCAGTTGGACCTGATCGGAAGTGCTTTCATATGCCAGCAGATCTTTAGCCTTCCGCAAACCGACCCGGTCCATCAGCACCGGGTAGTAGCGCGGATTGTAAGGCATCATCACCATGGGATCGGAATCGAAGCCTTCGATGAGCATGGCGCATTCGTAGTTTGTGGAAGGGTTTACGGGGCCGCGCAGCACTTTCGCGCCGCGCTCTCGAACCCACGCCCAGGCCCGGGAGAGCAGAGCCTCGGCCACTGCCGCATTGTCTACCGATTCGAAGAAACCAAAAAAACCGGTATCTTCGCCGTGGAACTGGTTGTGAGCGCGGTCCAGAATGGCGGCGATGCGGCCAAGCACGCGACCGTTACCGCGGGCGAGGAAGAACTCGGCCTCGGCGGTTTTGTAGAAGGGATGCTTGGCGCGGTCGAGCAGATCTTTCATCGCGATCCGCAGGGGCGGAACCCAGTGCGGATCGTCACGATAAAGGGAGTACGGAAACTCGATAAACTCTTTCAGCGCGGTTTTGTCAGCTTGATCCGCTCGAACAACTTCGATCCCTCCCAAGCGTTTACGCCCTTTCTTCGTTCAGCATCCGATAGAGCCTGGGGGTGGCCACCAGGAGGATGGCCGCTACCGCCGCCCCGGCCAGCACGTCGATCGTGTAGTGGTATCGAAGATAAACTGTAGCAAAAATGATGCTCGAAGTGTAGGCAAAATAAGGCCAGAAGAGGGACTTTCTGAGATGCCGGGCGGACCACCAGGCAAGCATGGTAAGTTCGGTGTGGCCGCTGGGAAAGCAGTCATAGGCGACCGACTCCAGGCGGTCGAGGCCGTTTTGCATGGTATGGAAAAACCATAGCCCGGCTAGTGGCACGTGCTGCAAATGAGCTAACTCGAAACGCGGACCTCGCGCCGGAACGATGACATAACCGGCATAAGAGACCAGGAAACCGAGCGAGATGAGAAAGGCATAGTATTGGAACTCGGCATACTTACGCTGCCTCCAGAACAGGAACGCAACCAACAGAACCGCCGGGACGAACAGGGTGTAAACCACCTGCAAATATTCCGTGAATGCCGGGAACTGAATCCTTTCGAGCCAGACAGTAGGGTGGGCTTGCCAGAGGGCATAGTCGAGATTGGCCAGCGACTGGTCGTAATCGCGGTGCCGCAGGGCGGGAACCAGGATATCCATCTCCCGGTACGACCACGCTACATAGAATAACGGATACCAGTTGCGGAACAGCCAGGAAGTCGGGTTCGGAAAGCGGATTTCAAATAGCAGCAGCAGCGCGCCCGCCACATGCAACAACACCAGGGCAGGGGCGTGCGGAAGGGAATGCCAGCCCAGGAGGATCAGCACCAGGACAAATGCGAAGTAGCCGAGGATCAGTTTATCGACGGGCCACAACCTGCGGGCGTATTCCTCTCGCTTCATCTACAGCGGCTGGGCGCGGAAGGCCACTTCTCCGAAATAGCTTTCGGCGGAGGTGCCGGTGTGCTGGGAGTTGATCTGTAGGCGGACGCCCTTGATTTCGGGGGCCTGCTTGCCAAATGCCTGTCTGTAATCGGCGGCGACGTTGCGGGATTCGGCGAGCCACTGGCCCACCTGCGCCGGGCCGGACTCGCAGACGATGGTATAGACGCGCACCAGAAAGTAGGAACCATTGGAATCGGCGGCGCCTTTGGGCGCCGTAGAGTCCCAAATGTAGGAGAGCACGCGGTGATCGGAAAACAGCACCAGCACCTGGGCCGCCTGATCGTCCGTGGCGATATGGCGGAAATCGCCGCCCTGCGGTAATTGGGTGACTTTCCATCGCCAGGTGAGGAACGGTGTCTGGTTCGGATTGACTTCCGTGCCGCGCTCGATACCGAAGGAAGAAGCCACGCTTTTGAAGCGGACACATGAATCGCCGCCGGCGGCGCAGGAATCGATATCGGCCCGGCCATGATTCACTTTGATGCGCCAATCCGGAGGGACACGGCCTTTATCGAAGCTTCGGGGATTAAAGACAATTACGGCCAGCTCGGAGGAAAACGCCGCTCCCGCAAGCACGAACGCAACCAAACTGCCGGCCAACCGTAACCTTTGCAATAATCCCCCTGGAAAGCATGCTGCTTCTTCTAATATCGCATGGAGACCTCAGCGTTTTCGGGCCGCGCACCGCGATCATTGAGTCTTCTGCTGCACTTTGTTGGCGCCCTTTTGCGTTTCCTGGGCGCCTTTGTTGGCGGTTTTCTTGGCGCCGCTCTTGGCTTTCCGGGCAGCCTTCTTCGTGGTTTTGGAGGTGGCGCTGCCGGCTTCTTTGCCGGCGTCTTTGGCGTTCTGTCCAGCTTGTTGGGCGTCCTGCTTGGCAGTAGTTTGGGCCCAGGCGCAGGAAGTCAAAAGGATGAGAGCGAGACTGCACTTCTGAAGAGTCAAATTCATAGGTCAAGAGGGAGCAGGTGGCAGGCCAGTGGGCGGTCCTTCACCATCGGCCGTTCGGAAAATAAAAGACCGCCTGGCGCACCCACCTTGGGCACACCAGGCAGTCCGGTCGATCGTGTGTTATTCGGCCAGCGATTCTTCGCCGGTGTCTTCGGGGAGGCCGCCGGCGTATTGCAGGCGGGTCTCCTCGTCGTAACCGGGGATGGTTTCGAGAGCAGGTTCGGCGATGGGCTCTTCAACCACGTCTTCACCGGCGATCTTGACCTGGCGGTAATACTCCATGCCGGTGCCAGCGGGGACGAGGCGGCCCATGATCACGTTCTCCTTCAGGCCGCGGAGCTGATCTACCTTGCCATTGATGGCGGCTTCGGTGAGCACGCGCGTAGTCTCCTGGAAGGATGCGGCGGAGATGAACGAATCGGTAGAAAGCGAAGCCTTGGTGATGCCTAGCAATTGGGCTTCGCCCGAAGCCGGCCGCCCGCCCGCCTCCACTACCTTCTGGTTTTCGGTGCGGAACTTGAACTTGTCGACGACCTCTTCCGGCAGGAATTCGGTATCTCCAATATCCTGGATTTTTACCCAGCGCATCATCTGCCGGACGATGGTTTCCAGGTGCTTGTCATTGATGTTGACACCCTGCAAGCGGTAGACTTCCTGAATCTCGTTGACCAGGTATTTTTGCAGTTCCTTCTCACCGAGCACGGACAGAATGTCGTGCGGATTGCGCGGGCCGTCCATCAAGGGCTCTCCGGCTTTTACCCGCTCGCCTTCCTGGACGTTGATATGAACGCCGCGGGGCAGCGAGTATTCGCGTTGTTCGCCATCGTCGCCGACGACGAAGATTTTGCGCTGGCCCTTGGTGATTTCGCCGTACTTGACCACGCCGTTGATCTCCGCGATGATAGCCGTCTCGCGCGGTTTGCGCGCTTCGAACAGTTCCACCACGCGCGGCAGACCGCCGGTGATGTCTTTCGTCTTGGTGGTTTCGCGCGGGATTTTTGCCAGCACGTCGCCCGCATGCACTTCTTCGCCGTCGCGCACCATGAGGTGAGCGTGCGTGGGCATCAGGTATTTCTTGCGGTCGCCCTTGCCCGGCTGCTCAGGCCGGACTTCGAGAGTGGGCTGGCGTTTCTCGTCGGGTGAATCGGTGACGACGAGCTGCGACATACCGGTCACTTCATCCACCTGCTCCTGCAGCGTCATGCCTTCGATCAGGTCGCGGAAGTGCACGGTGCCGCTGACTTCGGTCAGAATGGAGAAGGTGTAGGGATCCCACTCGAGCAGGATTTGGTTATTTTTCACGGGCGCGCCGTCTTCCGCCATTACGCGCGCGCCGTAGACGACAGGGTAGCGCTCTTTCTCGCGCCCCTTCTCATCGACGACGGCCAAGATGCCGTTACGGTTCATAGCTATCAGGTCGCCAGCCTTGCTCCGCACCGTCTGGATGCCAATGTATTTAGCGAACCCATCGGACTTGGCATCCTGCGTGGATTGCTCACGTCCGCCTGTTGCGGTTCCGCCGATGTGGAACGTACGCATGGTCAACTGGGTTCCGGGTTCACCGATGGATTGAGCCGCAATGACGCCTACCGCCTCGCCGCGCTCCACCAGCCGTCCCGTTGCCAGGTTGCGGCCGTAGCAAGCCACGCACACGCCGCGCTTCGATTCGCAGGTGAGCACCGACCGGATCTTCACCCGGTCGATACCCGCCAATTCAATAGCCTTCGCCAGGTCTTCGGTGATTTCCTGGTTGACGCCCACGATCACGTTGCCTTCGTAATCCTTCTGGTCTTCGAGAGCGACACGGCCGACAATACGGTCGCGCAACGGCTCGATGATTTCGCCGGATTCGATGATCGGTTCGACGTAGATACCTTCCGTGGTGCCGCAATCGTTTTCGGTGACGATCACGTCCTGCGCCACGTCGACCAGGCGGCGGGTGAGGTAGCCGGAGTCGGCGGTCTTCAACGCGGTATCCGCCAAACCTTTGCGCGCGCCGTGCGTGGAGATGAAGTACTGCAGCACGTTCAGGCCTTCACGGAAGTTGGCGGTGATAGGGGTTTCGATGATCTCGCCTGAAGGCTTAGCCATCAGACCGCGCATGCCGGAGAGCTGGCGGATCTGCTGTTTCGATCCGCGCGCGCCGGAATCGGCCATGATGTAAATCGGGTTCAAATAGCGGCCCGTGCGGTCGTCCTCTTCCATGGCCTGGAACATTTCATCGGAAACCCGTTCGGTAACTTTCGACCAGATTTCGATGATTTTGTTGTAGCGTTCGCCGTGGGTGATGGCGCCATCCTGGTATTGATTTTCGACAGCCACCACCTCCTTTTCGGCTTCGTGGACCAGCGCCTGCTTCTCACCAGGGACGACCATATCGTCGATGCCGATCGAAATGCCGGCGCGGGTCGCGTACAGGAAGCCCAGCGCCTTGATCTCGTCCAGCATTTGCACAGTCGTCTGTAAACCGAACTTGAGGTAGCAATACTGCACGAGCTGGCCGAGGCCCTTTTTCTTGAGCAGGCCGTTGACGAACGGCAGATCGGAGGGCAGGTGGTCATTGAGGATCACGCGGCCTACCGTGGTTTCCATGTACTGCTTGTTGAACTCAATCGGCTCGGTGTGCAGGACATTCTGATTGTCGAAAGCGTGTACGAGGTCGATCACGCGGCCGGTGTAACGCAGCTTGATAGGCGTGAGCGTCTCCACTTCGCCCATTTCGAGCGCGATGAGCACGTCGTCGGTGGAAGCGAAGGTGCGGCCCTCACCCCGGGCGCCCGGGCGTGCTTTGGTCAGGTAATAGCAGCCCAGCACCATGTCCTGAGTGGGAATGGCAATGGGGCCGCCATGGGCCGGCGAAAGGATGTTGTTTGAAGACAGCATCAGAGTGGCGGCTTCAATCTGCGCTTCCGGAGAAAGCGGAATGTGTACCGCCATCTGGTCGCCGTCAAAGTCTGCGTTGAACGCGGTGCAGACCAGGGGGTGAATCTTGATGGCTTTGCCTTCCACCAGCACCGGCTCGAAGGCCTGAATGCCGAGGCGGTGCAGGGTGGGAGCGCGGTTGAGCAGAATGGGATGATCCTTGATGACTTCTTCCAGGATGTCCCAGACTACCGGGTCCTGCTGCTCAACTAATTCTTTGGCCTGTTTGATCGTAGTGCAATGGCCGCGCTGCTCGAGGCGATGGTAGATGAACGGCTTGAACAATTCGAGCGCCATCTTCTTAGGCAGACCGCACTGGTTCAGGCGGAGATCCGGCCCAACTACGATCACGGACCGGCCGGAGTAGTCCACGCGCTTACCAAGCAGGTTCTGGCGGAAGCGGCCCTGTTTGCCCTTTAGCGTATCGGAGAGCGATTTCAGCGGGCGGTTGTTGGCGCCGCGCAGCACGCGTCCGCGACGGCCGTTATCGAACAGCGCATCCACGGCTTCCTGCAGCATGCGTTTTTCGTTGCGCACGATCACGTCGGGAGCGTGCAGCTCCATCAGCTTCTTCAAGCGGTTATTGCGGTTGATGACGCGCCGATAGAGGTCGTTGAGGTCGCTGGTGGCGAAGCGGCCGCCATCGAGCGGCACGAGCGGACGCAATTCCGGCGGAATTACCGGGATGACATCCAAGATCATCCACTCCGGCTTGTTGCCGGACTTGCGAAACGATTCGACGACGCGGAGGCGTTTTGCGAACTTTAGCTTTTTCTGCTGTGAAGATTCGGTGCGCATGCGCTCGCGAATTTCCGCGCTGAGCGCTTCCACATCGACTTTCTTCAGCAGCTCTTTGATGCCTTCGGCGCCCATCATCGCGACATATTTGCCTGGGAATTCCTGATCGAGCTGGCGCTTGCGCTCGTCGGTGATAACTTCTCCGCGGTTCAGTCCCGGAACTTCACCGGGATCGACGATCACGAAGGCTTCAAAATACAGAACACGCTCCAACTCGCGGAGCGTAATATCCAACAGGTGGCCGATGCGGCTGGGCAGGCCTTTGAAAAACCAGACGTGCGAGCAGGGGCTGGCGAGCTCGATATGGCCCAGGCGCTCGCGGCGCACGCGGGCAAGAGTCACTTCGACGCCGCACTTATCGCAAATCACACCGCGGTGTTTCATGCGCTTGTACTTACCGCACAAGCACTCCCAATCCTGGGTGGGGCCAAAAATGCGCGCACAGAAAAGACCGTCGCGCTCCGGCTTAAAAGTTCGATAGTTAATAGTCTCCGGCTTGGTAACTTCGCCGTGGGACCAGCTCCGGATTTTCTCCGGCGATGCCAGAGAGATGCGGATGGAGTCGAAATCCGCGATCAAATTCGCTCTATCGTATGGAGAGGATCTCAAAATAACCTCCAAAAGAAGCTAGAAGCTGAGGAGTTAAAAGCTAGAATGGCTTGCGGACGCGGCTTCTAGCTCCTAGCTTCTGAATTCTGTTTTTAGTCCGCCGCCAGGGCCATATCGGGCACTTCGCGCGGCTTTTTCATCAGTTCGACATCCAGGCACAGCGACTGCAACTCGCGGATGAGCACGTTGAACGATTCGGGAACGCCCGGTTCGATTGCGGCCTCGCCCTTGACGATGGCCTCGTAAATTTTTGCGCGGCCGTAGACATCGTCGGATTTGGCCGTGAGCAACTCTTGCAAAATGTAAGCGGCTCCGTAAGCTTCGAGCGCCCACACTTCCATTTCCCCGAAGCGCTGGCCGCCGAACTGGGCCTTGCCGCCGAGGGGCTGCTGCGTGATGAGCGAGTAGGGCCCGATGGAGCGCGCGTGGATCTTGTCGTCCACCAGGTGCGACAGCTTGAGCATGTAGATGTAGCCGACGGTGACGGGCTGTTCGAAGGTGGTGCCCGTCATGCCATCGACCAGGATGGTCTTGCCGGAAGAGGGGAGATTGGCTTCGGTGAACTTCTTTTTGATTTCGCGTTCGGTGGCGCCGTCGAACACCGGGGTGGCAAAGCTCACGCCCAGCGCCTTGGCGGCCCAGCCCAGGTGGGTCTCGAGGATCTGTCCCACGTTCATACGGGAGGGGACGCCGAGAGGATTGAGCACGATTTCGACGGGGGTGCCATCGGGCAGATACGGCATATCTTCTTCGGGAAGAATCCGCGCGATCACGCCCTTGTTGCCGTGACGGCCCGCCATCTTATCGCCGACGGAAAGCTTGCGCTTCATGGCGATGTAGACCTTGACCAGCTTAATGACGCCGGGAGGCAACTCATCGCCCTTGCGCAGCTTGCCGATTTTTTCCTCGGTGATTTTCTCCAGGACCTGCACCTGGCGCGACGTCATCTCTTCGATCTCGTCGATTTGCTCGTTCAGGCGCGGATCCTTGCTGGAGAGACGCATGCGTTTGAGGTCGCGCGATTTCATCTTCTCGATGAGTTCGCGCGTCAGCTCGGTGTCTTTGGAGAGCAGGCGCTTGTTGGTCTTTTCGTCGTGCAAGTCAGCCAGCAGCTTCTTGCCTTCGAGCAGGCTGCCGAGGCGCTTGGCTCGCTCGTCGGTGAGGATGCGGATTTCATCCTGTAAATTGCGCTGCAACCGCTGAATTTGCGATTCTTCGATGGCCTTGGAGCGCTCGTCCTTTTCCTGTCCCTTGCGGGAGAAGATTTTGCAATCGACGATGGTGCCTTCGATTCCCGGCGGGCAGTAGAGCGAAGCGTCTTTGACGTCGCCGGCCTTTTCGCCGAAAATGGCGCGCAGCAGCTTTTCTTCGGGAGTGAGCTGGGTTTCGCCCTTGGGCGTCACCTTGCCCACCAGAATGTCGCCCGGCTTGACGGTGGCGCCGATACGGATCACGCCGCTTTCGTCGAGGTTGCGCAGGAACGCATCGGCGATGTTGGGAATATCGCGGGTGATTTCCTCGGGACCGAGTTTGGTATCGCGGGCTTCGATTTCGAACTCTTCGATGTGAATCGAAGTGTAGTAGTCCTCCTTGACCAGCTTTTCGCTGACCAGGATGGCATCTTCAAAGTTGTACCCGCGCCAGGGCATAAAGGCCACCAGGACGTTGCGGCCGAGAGCGAGCTCGCCCTGATCGGTGCAAGGGCCATCGGCTAAAACCTGACCTTTCACGACGCGCTGGCCAACGCGCACGATGGGCTTCTGGTTGATACAAGTGTTCTGGTTGGAGCGCTTGAATTTGATGAGCTGGTAGATATCGGCGCCCACTTCGCGCGAGAGCTGGCCTTCGTGGCTGGCGCCTTCGACGCGGACGATGATGCGCTCGGAATCGACCGAATCCACAATGCCGGAGCGTTTGCAGAGCACCACGGCGCCGGAATCGCGGGCGGTGACGTGCTCCATGCCGGTTCCGACATAGGGAGCTTCGGCGCGCAGCAGCGGCACGGCCTGGCGCTGCATGTTCGATCCCATGAGGGCGCGGTTGGCGTCGTCGTTTTCAAGGAACGGAATCAGGCTGGCGGCGACGGAGACGAGTTGCTTGGGGCTGACATCGATGTATTGGATTTCGTCCCGCGGCTTGAGCACGAAATTGCCGGCCTGGCGGGCATTGCAGAGGTCGGGCACGATGCGGCCGGTCTCATCCAACTGCACGTTGGCCTGGGCCACGATCCACTTGTCCTCTTCCCAGGCGGACAGATACTCGCAATGGGCTTCGTATTCGGCCGGCTGCTTTTTGGCGCCCAGTTTCCGGTTGGCCTCTTCCGCCTGCACGCGCGGAACGATATCGCCGACCTTGTATTCGGTGTCGCCGGGGTTGAGAATTTTGACTTCGTCGACCACTACACCCTTGACTACTTTGCGATAGGGGCTCTCGATAAAGCCGTATTCATTGATGCGGGCAAAGCAGGAGAGCGAAGAAATCAGCCCGATGTTGGGACCTTCCGGCGTTTCGATGGGGCAGATGCGGCCATAGTGGGTGGGGTGAACGTCGCGCACTTCGAAGCCGGCGCGTTCGCGGCTCAGACCGCCGGGGCCCAGAGCCGAAAGACGCCGCTTATGGGTGATTTCGGAAAGCGGGTTGGTCTGGTCCATGAACTGCGAAAGCTGGCTGGAGCCGAAGAATTCGCGGATGGCGGCCATGACCGGTTTGGCGTTCACCAGGTCGTGCGGCATCGCGGTGGACATTTCCTGGTAGACCGACATCTTTTCCTTAATGGCGCGCTCCATGCGCACCAGGCCGATGCGGAACTGGTTTTCGAGCAGTTCGCCCACGGCCCGCACGCGGCGGTTGCCCAGGTGATCGATATCGTCGACGGCGCCGATGCCTTTGCGCAGCTTGAGCAGGTACTTAATGGTGGCGCGGAAATCCTCGGCATCGAGCGTGCGCTTGTCGAGCGAAGTGGCCTCGGCCTTATCGAACAGCTTGATGTTGAATTTCATGCGGCCCACGCGGGAGAAATCGTACTTGCGCGGGTCGAAGAACATGCCCTGGAAGAGTTGGGTGGCGGTGTCGAGGGTGGGCGGGTCGCCGGGACGGAGCTTGCGATAGATCTCGATGAGCGCTTCGTTCTGAGTTTTGATCGTATCCTTCTTGATGGTGGCCGAGATGACGGTGCCGACATCGTCGCGCTCGGGGAAAAAGATTTCGAATTCCTCGATGCCCGATTCGAGCAGCTTGCCGATGGCCGTGGGGGTCAGCTCGCTATTGGCATCGGCGAGCACTTCGCCGGTGGACATGTCGACCACGTCGGCGACCACGAATGCGCCTTCGAGATCGTTGGGCGCGACTTCCACCTGCTGGATCTTGGCTTTTTGGATATCGCGCAGCGCCGAAGAGGTAATCTTTTTGCCCTGCGTGACCACGGTTTCGCCGGTCTTGGCATTGATGGCGTAGGAGAGCTTCAGGCCGGTGAGGTTCTCGTCGACGTTCCAGAAGATCTTTTTGTCTTTAATCGAGAGCCTGGTGACGCGGTAGAAGGCGCGCAGAATCTGCTCATCGGTCTTCAATCCCAGGGCGCGCAGGAAAACGGAGCCGTAGAATTTACGTTTGCGGTCGATACGGACGTACAGGATATTCTTGTTGTCGTATTCGAACTCGACCCAGCTTCCGCGGTAGGGAATGATTTTGCCCAGGTAGTAGCCCTGGGCGGGAACACGCTCGAAAAACACGCCGGGAGAGCGGTGCAACTGGGAAACGATGACGCGCTCGGTGCCGTTGATGATGAACGTGCCGTTGTCGGTCATCAGCGGGATTTCGCCAAAAAAGACTTCCTGCTCTTTAATATCGCGGACGCTTTTCTTTTGGGTCTCGGGATCCTTGGCGTAGACAGTGAGCCGGATGGTGACCTTCAAGGGAGCGGCGTACGTCATGCCGCGCTCCTGGCACTCCTGCATGTCGTATTTAAGTTGCAGGCCGACGGGGTCGCCGCACTTATTGCAGAAGGTGACTACGTTTTTGTTGAAGGTGCCGCAATGCTGGCAGAGGATATCGCCGGCGTGAAACGGGTCGGTGCGGATGGTTGCGCCGCAATTCCGGCAAGTGGACCTCAGATGGTGCAAGCCCTTGAGGTTGCCGCACTTACACTCCCAGTTTCCAATTGAATAATCGACAAATTCGAGATCGCTGACGCCGCGAAAATCCGAGATGGGGAAAACCGAATTGAACACGGTCTGCAGGCCGATGTCTTCGCGCTCATTGGGCAGCAGGTCCATCTGCAAGAAACGCTCGTACGACTTCTTCTGCACCTCGATGAGATTGGGAATGGGAATCGAGGTTTTGATTTTGGAGAAATCGACTCGCTCGGGAACGGCGCCGTTATTTTGTAATTCCATTTCTATACTCCTGACGGCCGGACAGCCGAAGCAAAGAAAACTGCGCTTACCAGGCAGCGCACAGGCCGCGCGGCGGACGCGATCCGGTATGCGCGGCTTCGCTCAAAGCCAACGGCGCTGCGGGAGGAGAATTATCCCGCAACGCCCAACGAAAACAGAAGAGAGGCAGAACGTGTGAATCCGGTGCAGGTCCGCGGGCCGGGCGTTCGGGGCAAACGAGTAAGGGCCGAAAGTCCGCAGGCTGACGTGAGTGGAAATCCTGGGCGCTGGCAACGGGAAGACAGACATATCCTGCAGTTGCCGTTCCATCGGAACAGCAATTCCCATGCCAGGATGTGGAGAGCACAGTCACCAATTGGGAAGAATCCGTCTGAATCCTAAGCCCAACAAATTAGCTTACCAGGATTTCCATTATCTGTCAAACGTAAGAATTCTGGAGCGAGAAGTCGGGAGCCGCCGCTCCGGCTCCTTTGTCTCCCCTGCTCCCGGCTGGTCTATTTCACTTCGACGGTTGCGCCGGCATCGACGAACTTCTTTTTGATGGCCTCGGCTTCTTCCTTGCTCACGCCTTCTTTAATCGGCTTGGGAGCGCCATCGACTAGGTCCTTGGCTTCTTTGAGGCCCAGACTGGTGACCTCGCGGACAGCCTTGATGACGTTAATCTTATTGGCGCCCGCCGCGGTCAGGACCACGGTGAACTCGGTTTTTTCCTCCGCCGGAGCCGCCGCTGCCGCCCCGCCCGCAGCCGCGCCGCCGGCCACCATAACGGGAGCCGCGGCCGCCGCCGAAACGCCCAGTTTTTCCTCTAGCATTTTGACGAGCTGAGAAGCCTCAAGCAGCGTCAGCCCTTGAATCTGATCCGCAATTGCGTTAATGTCTGCCATAATCGTAAACTCCTGAGAAGTCAGGAGTCAGAAGACAGGAGCCAGAAGCCGTAATGAACGCATTCTGACTCCTGTCTCCTGACTTCTTTACTGGAACTTGTTCTCCTTTACGCCCTGATCCACCACTACCGCCAGATTGCGACCTACCGCGTTCATGGCGGTGACAAGCCGTTGCGCCGGGGCGTTAATCAGGTAGAGGAGCTTGGAGAAGATCTCCTCCTTCGACGGCATGCTGGCGAGATCGTTGATCGCCGCAACGTCGATTACCCGCCCTTCGACAATCCCGGCCTTGAAGGTGAAGGCGGGATTGGTTTTGGCGTATGCCGTAAGGGCTTTGGCCAGCGCCACCGGGTCATCGTAGGTGTAGGCCATCGAAGTCATGCCCCGGAGATCCCTAAGGACCTGCCCCGCGGCCGTTCCCTCGGAAGCCTTTTCCGCCAGATTGTTCTTCACGACCCGATATTTGCCGCCGGCGCCGCGCACCACTTTGCGCAGCTCGAAATCCTGGTCGACGCGCATCTTTTCGTAGCCGGTGACGAAGACATTGCGGGCCCTTTCGAGGTCCTGGCGCAACTGCGCGAGATCTTTTTCTTTGTCGTCCTTACTTTTCATGTTTCCATTCCGCGCCCGGGTGCTCGTTTTCGAAACGCCGGCCGGGCACGCGTTTCCTCCGCTAGACGGCCGCGGCCTTAGCCGTGAACGGGGTCGTATCGACCGCCACTCCCGGCCCCATGGTGGAACACAGGGTGGTGCTCTTCACGTACTTGCCTTTGGCAACCGCCGGTTTGGCTTTGATCACGGCGGTAATCAGGCTGGCGGCGTTTTCGGCCAGTTTGTCTGGCGCGAAACTCAGCTTGCCGACAGGGGCGTGAATGATGCCGGTCTTATCCACGCGGAATTCCACCTTACCGGCTTTCACTTCCCGTACGGCTTTGCCCACCTCGGGCGTGACCGTGCCCGTTTTGGGGTTCGGCATCAGGCCGCGCGGCCCCAGAATCTTGCCCAGCTTACCGACCGAACGCATCATATCGGGAGTGGCGATCACGGCGTCGAAATCGGTCCAGCTTTCAGACTGGATTTTGTTGACCATGTCCTCGCCGCCAACGAAATCAGCTCCAGCCTCTTCCGCTTC
>Ga0209061_1002459_pt1 | contig 23447 bp, 19 predicted proteins | sample Coa_R1_10_FD_187157 | JGI IMG/M metagenome (GOLD analysis project Ga0209061, IMG submission 187157) | Surface soil microbial communities from Centralia Pennsylvania, which are recovering from an underground coalmine fire - Coalmine... | ecosystem: Environmental > Terrestrial > Soil >...
CGACGGGGTCGGGGTCGAGGCCCATCTCCTCGCGCACCTCGGCCAGCAGCGGGCGGACGTCGGTGCTGTAGGCGTCCATCAGCACGGCGTTCGCGCCGAGCACGTCACCGGCCTGCTGCGCCGCGGACAGCGCGCCGGCGTCCACCAGCAGTGCCTTGGCGGTGGCTTCCTGGACGTTCATCACCGAGCGGATCTGCGCGGGGATCTTCGGCTCGATGTTGTGGCACTGGTCGAGCATGAACGCGACGCCGGCCCCCGGGGTCAGCGCATCCGCGCGGACGACCTCGTGCATGATGCGGAAGAGCTGGAACGGGTCGGCCGCGCCGGCCATCAGGTCGTCGTCGGCATAGAAGCGGCTGTTGAAGTCGAACCCGCCGAGCCGGCCGGCCCGCAGCAGCATCGCGACGATGAACTCGATGTTCGTGCCCGGGGCGTGGTGGCCGGTGTCGACGACGACCTGCGCCTGCGGGCCGAGGGCCAGGCAGTGGGTCAGGGCCGTGCCCCAGTCCGGGACGTCGGTGGTGTAGAAGGACGGCTCGAACAGCTTGTACTCCAGCAGCATCCGCTGGCCCGGGCCGAGCCGGGCGTAGACCTCCGCGAGGGCGGCGGCGAGGCGGTCCTGGCGGGCGCGGATGTCATCCTGGCCGGGGTAGTTGGTGCCGTCCGCGAACCACAGCTTCAGGTCCCGCGACCCGGTGGCGTCCATGATGTCCACGCACTCCAGCAGGTGCGCGACGGCCTTGCGGCGCACCCGCGGGTCGGGGTTGGTGACACTGCCCAGCTTGTAGTCGTCATCCTGGAACACGTTGGCGTTGACCGCGCCGATCCTGATGCCCTGCTTGGCGGCGTAGGCCGCCAGATCCGCGTAGTCGTCGACCCTGTCCCACGGGATGTGCACCGCCACGCTCGGTGCGACCCCGGTGAAGGCGTGGACCTGTGCCGCGTCGTCGATCTTCTCCTGCGGGGTGCGCGGCACACCCGGCTGGCCGAACACCTTGAACCGCGTCCCGGTGTTGCCGAACGCCCACGACGGTGTCTCGATCCGCTGCGCCTTGAGCGCGGTCTTCACGGCGGCCAGGTCAGGCATACCAGGTCATCTCCATGCAGTCAGTTCGCGTGGCGGGTGCGGACGGTGCGGACGGCCGCCCGGCCAGCCCTCGTGCTTTGCCCGGCCAACGCTGGCCGCGAGCCGCGGCGGTTCTGCCGCGTCTCGCCAGCGCGCGAGACCAGGACCGGCACCATCTGCCGGCCGGGAGTGCAATGACCGCACCGGCCAAACCTTGCAGAGCTACTAGAACGTTTCAAAAGCAGTGTTCGTGCCGGCGGCGCTGCTGTCAAGGCGGAGCGCGGTTTCCCCGGAGCAACCCCGGCTGGCAGCCCACGGCGGCTCAGTCGAGGTGGAAGATCTCGGTGAGCTCGGTGAAGCCTTCGTCGGGGCGCTGGCCGCCGAGATCGGCGAAATACGGGGCCATGCCGGCCTGCCAGCGCCGGTTCACGTCGGTCGCCGCCATCCGGCGGCGCGCGGCGTCGAAGTCGTCGGTCTCCAGATACCCGATGAGCAGACCGTCCTCAGCGAGGAACAGGCTGTAGTTCCGCCATCCGGCCTCGCGGAGCGCCTCCTGCATCTCCGGCCATACCTGCTGGTGCCGCCGCCGGTACTCGGCCAGGCGGTCCGCGCGGATCCGCGCGCGGAAGCAGACGCGCTGCATCGCACCTCCGGGGGCGTGACCGACGTGGCAGGCGGACCGGATGCGGGTGGGTGATCATCGTTGCCCGTGGCCCACGACGACCGCCTGTGACGATCAGTTCATGTGCCTTTTAACAGTTTGTAACGCTTCAAGTATCAGAGTCTCACTCAATGTGACATGTGCTGTCAAGCGACGGGAACCCGCCGATGATGCTTGCATGGCCGAGTCGCCATCTCACGAGACCCATGTGCGCGTCACGTGTCCGCGCCGCTGCCGGATGCTGTCAACCGGGTGCAGGTGCCAGCCGTGTGCGGACATCCGCGCGGCCGGATGCGGGTAATCGTTCCAGGGCCCTTGACAGGGGCCGGCAGCGGTTCTATTTTCACTTGAAACCTTTCATAGCATCATCGATGCGTAGCACCTGCTGCTTCCCCGACGGCCACCCCGATGGCGAGCAGCGGGCCAACGCCAGCGGCGAACAGTGCGAGGCGTTGGGCGATGGCGGTCGTCCGGCACGTCGCGGCCGGATCATGGCCCACTGACGCGCTTCACGGTCCGAGGAGGAGGGGACCGGCAGACGCCACCGCGGATTCCGGCGCAGCGGTACGCCGCAGGCGGCCGGCAGCGGTGCTGTGCCCTGCTGCGTGGCCCGGTTGTGTGACCAGCGTGTGACGTGATCCCGATCGTGAGGAGGACGTCCCGGTGCAGACGGAACGCTCATATGCCGGGAGCGTGGCAGGACCCGCCGTCCGTTCCCGGGCCGTGCCGCGCGGCACTCGTCCGGAGGCGCCCCGGCCTCGTCGCCGGGCGGCCAGAAAGCTCGGTTTCGCGGTCAGGGCGGCCTTGCTGTTCGCGCCGAGCCTCATCCTCATCCTGCTGTTCTCGTACTATCCCGCCATCCGGAGCCTGATAGGCGGTTTCACCCAGTGGAACGGCTTCGGGGCTGCCACCTTCGTCGGGATCCGTCAATACATCCAGTACGTGCAGAGCGCTGCATTCGCCGCGGAGATGCGGAACGTGCTGATCCTCATCGGCGGCAGCATCCTCATCAGCGTGGTCTCGCAGTTCACGGCGGCTGAGATTGTCGCCCACCTGCACGGCCGCACACAGACGGTGGTCAAGTACGCGCTCGCCCTTCCCATCGTGCTGCCGATCATCGTGCAGATCGACATCTGGGCGTACATGTTCACGCCGCAGGGGGGTGTCATCGACACCGCCCTGCAAGCGGTCGGGCTGCCTAACATCGACTGGCTGGGGAGCCCGAACACGGCCCTGCTCGCGATTTTGCTGATCGGCTTCCCATGGGTTTCCCAGCTCGGCTTCCTGATCTTCCTCGGTGGGATACAGCAACTTCCGCATGAGATCGGAGAAGCCGCTTCGCTGGACGGCGCGGGCATTTTCAGGAAAATCTTCAAGATCGATTTGCCGCTGCTCCGCCCACAGTTCCGAGTCGTCGTCATCCTGTCCGCGATCTTCGCGGTGCAGAACTTCATTCCGATCCTCCTGCTCACCAGAGGGGGACCTGGAAACGCGACAGAAGTTCCCGGCCTCGATATGTACATTTCAGCATTCGAGGGCGACCAGTACGGTTACGGCATGGCGATCGGCACGCTGATGTTCGTCGGCATGCTGGTCATCACAATTATCTGCAACCAGGCGCTGCGCAGCAAGACGTAGCAAAGCTGGTTGAGATTTAGCTGACTGGAGGTAAGATGCGCGGATCGATCGGTCCACGCCCGGCGACGGTAAGGATCGCAGGGGCGGTCTCAGCCGCGCTCGCCGTGGTGGGGGGTGTCACGGCCTGCGGTGGTTCAGCGAATGGCTCGCCGTCCGGAACAATCACGATAAATGCACAACTTCCTCCCAAAACTGGGCCAGTGACCTCGGCGCAGAACAAAGGGCTGGAAAAATTTACCAAGCAATACGAGAGGACTCACCCCAAAGTACGGGTCGATTGGCATCAGATCTCCTTCCCCTCGATCACGGAGGCCAATGCGGCGCTGGTCACCAGAGCGTCCGGCGGAGACGATCCCGATATTGTCTGGGAACAGTACGGTCCGGTCAACTCGGGATCGATACCGGATGGCATCATCGCGGACCTGACCCCCTACCTGAAACAGAAAGACCCGTACGACACGAGCGAGCCGACCTGGCTGTCCACATTCAATTCAATCGACTACCCCTACATGAAGGCGCCGAACGGGCAATACCAGGTAATTTTGTCCTCCGACGTGGCCACCGGGATCTACTACAGCAAGGCGGCCTTCGCGAAGGCGGGGATCACGGGGACCCCCAAGACGTTCGCGCAGTGGATCAGCGACATGAAGAAACTGAAGGCGAGCGGCATCACGCCGATGCTGTTCGCCAGCGGCGGGACGAACTGCAACCCGTCCTGGTGGGAGCGGAAGATGTCGAGCACGCTGCTCGCCCCCTACGTCAGCAAGATCGACGTGGACCACTCGCAGGTGCTGACCGGTAAGGACGTCGCAACCGGGGTGGCCGATGGCGTACTGACCACAAAGAACCCCGCATATGCGGAGATCTGGAAGCTGCTGGGCAGCCTGCGGCCATACTTCGCGTCCGGCGGCTCGCAGTACGACGCGTGCGCGACCCCCACCACCAGCACACCGCCGTTGTCGCCGGAATCCCTGCTTGTCAAGGGCAAAGTGGCGATGCTGTGGGGCGGTAGCTGGTGGGGGCCGCAACTGAACGCGCAGGGCTATACCGGTAAGTGGGGCGTATTCTCCGTTCCGGCCCTCACCAAGGCGACCACCCAGTACGCGACCGGGGTGAACGCGACCGGCACGGTCGGCGGCCCGAACGGCGACGGCCAGTGGTCGATCACCACCCAGCGCGCCGACCACACCATGACACCGCAGAAGACGAAAGCCGTCGTGGACTTCCTGGAATACCTGACGTCACCGGGGCGGCTGAGCGCGTGGCTGGCGGACGAGGGCCAGGGGCCCGCGTTCATCCCGCTCGTGAAGGGCGCGACGCTGCCTGGCGGTGGGCAGGACCTGCAGTCGCTGCTTCCGGCGCACAAGCCGCCGACCACCGTGGAGGGGCTTCTCGACGACGTGCTCACCGCGTCCGGCAGCGAGACGGGCGGTCGGCTGGTCGAGCAATACGTCAACGGAAACATGAGCTTCAGCTCGTTCGCGGCGCAGTGGGATTCGGCGATGAAGAACGCAGCGCAGCAGTGGGCGACGCAGAACCACGTGACCATCCACGGCCTCGGCTGACATCCCGGGCGAGAAAGCCCACGTGGTAGCCGGAGATGTTCAGCGCGGCGGACGGCCCCTTCCCGGGCAACGGGAAACGGGCCGGCCGCCGCGCCGGGTGGAGTACGTCAACGTGACGGAAGAGGTGGGCAGGTGACCGAGCTCGCCGTGCGGACAGGACGCCCGGCGGCCTCCCCGGCCGCTCGCGGCAGGAGAAAGCGATTCGGCCGAGCGCTCGTCGTGGCAGCCGCCGTGATCGTCCTTGTCCTGGCTTATTTTCCCTTTCTCGTCGTGGTCTCCAACTCGCTCAAATCGGCGGCCTCGCTCGCCAGGTCGGGGCCGTTCTCGTTTTTCACTAGCTTCGCGATCAGCAATTATGCGGTGGCGGCATCAGGTATCGGTGGCTATCTGCTGAACACCGTCATCGTCGGCATCATTTCCGTCGCTATCGGGGTGCCGTGCTCAGCGTTGGCGGCGTATGCCTTCGCGACCACCAATTTCCGCGGAAAGGAGGTGCTCTTCTACCTTTACCTAGGTCTTCTTCTCATTCCATGGACGCTGACCCTCATCCCTCTTTTCGTCGAGGTGAAGGGGTTTGGCATGTTCGACAGCTGGGGGGCACTGATCCTGCCTTACGCGGCGTCTTCGCAGCCATTGCTGCTGTTTCTCAATCGGACCTTCTTCGAAGGCATACCCGGCGAACTGCTGCAGAGTGCCCGCGTCGACGGGGCCAGGGAACTGCAGGTCCTTGTGCGGATAGTGGTGCCGCTCGCGAAACCCATCCTGCTGACCGGTGTCGTGCTGATGGCCATCTCGGTCTGGGGTGACTACCTGTGGCCGACGATCGTCATTACGACGGACAGCAAGCTGACGATATCCGCTGGCCTGCAGAACTTCGTGGGTAGCTTCGGGCTCAGCGGACGCGGCGGCGGAGCGGTGTTCGCCGCGTACGTGATCACCACCGTGCCGCTCTTCGCGCTCGTCGCGGTGACCATGAAGCATTTCCTCGCGGGGGTGACGGCGGGGGCGGGCAAGCTGTGACGCCGGCCCGGCGGGCCGGAGGCACACCGCGGCAGATCGGCCGCGGGCCGGGCGGGCGGTTCCCCGCCGGCCGCGTGCCCCGGGCGCGGCCCATGTGGGCTGGGACAGAGTCAGCCAAGGGTGTAGGTGTTTCCGGGACTGATCGGCAGTTCCCGGCGAAGGGTGACTGACAGGCCCCGACAGGCAAGCTGGCGGGGCCCGACAGGGAGGGTAACGAGGATGACCGATGACCGGCCGGCTGTGGCGGGTAACGAATTGCCGTGGCGCCCGGAGCGGCTCCGGGTGGAGCGGCGCACCGACCCCCTGGGGGTGGGCACCGCGAGGCCGTGGCTGGACTGGCGGCTGCCCGCCGGTGCGGGAGATGCCACGCCCGCCGGTTACCGGGTGCGGGTGGCCACCTCCGAGGCCGCGCTGGCCGAGCCGGATGCGTGGGATTCCGGCTGGGTGGAGTCCAGCGACTGGGCATGCCGCTATGGCGGCCGTCCGGCCGCGAGCAGGGAACGGCTGTGCTGGCAGGTCCGGGCGCGGGTGGGCACCGGCGAGGTGAGCGCGTGGAGTGCGCCGGCCTGGTGGGAGAGCGGTTTGCTGGAGCGGCGAGACTGGTCGGGGTGGTGGATCCGCCCGGTGGCGAGGAGCCCGCGGCTTGCCCCGGACCGCCGCGTCTACCTGGCCCGCCGGCCGTTCACCGTCAGCCAGCCGCCGATGCGGGCCCGGCTGTATGTGACGGCGCTAGGGTGCTACGAGGCGCATCTGAACGGCCGGGTGGTCGGGGACGGGCTGCTGCGGCCGGGCTGGACCGACTACAGTCGGCGGGTGCAGTACCAGGTGATCGACGTCACCGATGCGGTGCGGGCCGGGGAGAACATGCTCGGTGCGATGGTCGCGCCCGGCTGGTTCGCCGGCCGGATCTCGTCCACGGCGGCGGGCGATGACCGGAGCTTCCCCGAGGCCCCCGTCCCTGAGCTGCTGTGCCAGCTCGAGATGGACCTGCCGGACGGGCGTGTGGTGGTGGCGACCGACGAGCGCTGGCAGTGGCGGGAATCGGTGATCGTCGCAAGTGACCTGTACGACGGTGAGAGCTGGGATCTACGGCTGGCGGAGGAGGACTGGGACCTGCCCGGCGGTCAGCGGACCGGCTGGCTTCCGGTGGAACGGAGCCGCGGCACGGCGGGGGAACTGGCCGCGGAACGGATGCCGCCGGTACGCGCGGTGGAGGTACGGCCGGCGTCGGTGACCTGGCGGGCCGACGGCAGCGCGCTGGTCGATTCCGGCGCCAACGACGCCGGCTTCGTGCGGCTGGAGGTGGACGCCGCCGCTGGCCAGCAGGTCGAGGTGGCCTACGGGGAGATCGTCGACCCGGCCGGGAACCTGTACCGGGACAACCTGCGCGGCGCCGCCTGCACGGACCGGTTCACCTGTGCCGGCGGGCAGCCCGAGATGCTGGAACCGCGGTTCACCTTCCGCGGTTTCCGGTACGCCGAGGTCCGCGGCCTTGCCTCGCCGGCGAGCCTGCGGCGGGCCGAGGCGGTCACCCTGTCCACCGACCTGGAGCGGACCGGCTGGTTCGAATGCTCGGAGGACCTGCTCAACCGCGTCTACGCCGCCATCTGCTGCTCCCAGCGGGCCAACTACCTGGAGGTGCCGACGGACTGCCCGCAGCGGGACGAGCGCCTGGGCTGGATGGCCGATGCGCTGCTGTTCGCGCCGATGGCCGCCTACAACTACGACGTCGCCCCGTTCTTCGCCAAGTGGTTCGACGACGTGCTGGACGCCCGGACCCCCGAGGGAGGCTTCACCGACATCGCGCCCCGGCCCTCGGCACGCTGGTGGGCACGGGACGCCACCGGCGCCCCGGCGTGGGCCGACGCTGGCGTGCTGCTGCCATGGCTGATCTACCAGCGCTACGGCGAGACCGAGCCCCTGGAGAAGATGTTCCCCGCGATGATGGACTGGCTGCGCCTGGTGCACGCGGCCAACCCGGACGGGATCTGGCAGGCCGGCCGGGGCAATGACTACGGCGACTGGGTGCCGGTAGGCCCGGACACCCCGCACGACCTGTTCGCCACCTGCTGGCTGTACCGGTCCACCGCGGTGGCCGCGCGCATCGCCGGCCTTCTCGATGCCACCGCGGAGCGGCAGTGGCTGACCGGCCGGGCGGAGGCGGTCCGCCAGGCTTTCACCGCGCGCTACGTCGACGCCGGCACCGGCAAGATCGCCGATCCAAGCCGCAGCGGCTCGTCCGCCGCCGCGCGCAGGTTCGCTCCCGTCGTCGCGGCCGAGACCCAGACCGGCTACGTGCTGCCGCTGATGTTCGGCCTGGTGACGGGGGAGGTAGCCGCCCTGGCGGGCAGCCGCCTGGCCAGCATGGTACGCAAGGCAGGCCCGGCGTTGCAGACCGGCTTCGCCGGCAGCGCCCTGCTGCTGCACGCGCTGGAAAAGGCCGGCGCGGTCGGCACCGCTTACGACCTGCTGCTGCGGCGCGAGCCGCCGTCGCTGGGCTTCATGGTCACCCAGGGTGCCACCTCGATCTGGGAACGCTGGGACGGCATCGGCCCCGGCGGCTGGCCGACCTGCCCTACCATGAACTCCTTCAACCACTACGCCATGGGTTCGATGGGCACCTGGCTGATCGAGGGCGTCTGCGGCCTGCGCCCCTCAGACGAGGAGCCGGCCTTCGCCGCCTTCGGCTTCGCCCCCGCGGTCAGCTCACGGCTCGGCCACGCCTCCTACCGCCTGCACGGCCCGCGCGGATTGCTGCGCGCCGGCTGGCACTGGGACGGCCCCGATGCGGTGATCGGCGAGGTGGAGGTGCCCGTCGCCAGCCAGTGCCGGATCGCCGCCGCCATCGCCGGCGACGGGGGCGCTGGGCACGGAGCGCGGCTGGCCGACGCCGGCGCACCGGCCGGCGGCCGGGTGGTCGGGCCCGGCGTCCACCAGGTGCGGTGGGCCCGGACGCAGTGAGAGACGATCTGCAGGGCCGCATTCCCGCGTGGGAACTGGTCGCCGGGCTAGGCAAGTGCTGGCCACAGTACTCCCTGCTTGCGCGCCGAACTGGAGCGTATAACCGCCGAATTGACGGGCCCGGGCTGCGCCGCAGTGGGCGATCCGATACGCGGGAGGATGGAGGACGTTGATGGCGGCGGCCATGAAGGATGTGACGAGCCTGGCCAGTGTGGCGGCCGGCACGGTGTCCAATGTGCTCAACAGCCCCGGCCTGGTCCGCCCGCAGCAGCCGCCGCCCCGGGCTCACAGTGATCGCCGTCCCTGCCGGGGGAGGAGGCTGCTCTTCATGCGCGTTCCCTTTCGCCGGGCTGCGGCGGCAGGGGCCGCAGCATACGGTCACCCGCGGGCGAGCTCAGGTGATCCGGGCGGCCCTGCGGGCACGGCGGGGAGCATGATTCTTGCCGGATTCTGCTGTAGCAGAATACGATGAGGCAAGCGTCCGAAGACTGCGTCAACGAGTCAACCGGAGCAGGTTAAATTAGTGATCCAAGGCATCGCTGCCTGCGGAAGCAGAAAGAGCATGCTGATCGGCGTGGCTGCCCAGGGATGTGCAACCTGCGCGGTTGAACGGCTCGACATCCTCGCCGCGCCGGGCAGTGCTCACACCTGCCGCGGCCGGTAGATGTCCGAGCGGTGCTCGATGGCCACGACATCGAGCCTGCGGCGGTGGTCGTCGACGCGGTAGATCACCCGGTAGTCGCCGCGGGGGGCGCTGTGCAGCCCCTCAAGCCCCACCTTGAGCGGCTTGCCCACCCGGTGCGGATTGGCGGCCAGGGACCCGTACAAGAACTCCACCACGGCGGCAACGGCCCTTTCCGGCAGCCGGGCGCGCAGCGCGGCGAGCAGCGCCTGGGCGAGGACGGCGAGCATGACGTCGAGGTCGGCGTTGAGGTTGACGGTGGAGGATAAGGCGCCGGCGCAAAAGGCGCGGATGATCTCGGCGAGGCGCTGTTCGATGGTCATCCGCCGGGCGTAGCGCTGGATCAGCATCCTGGCCCTGGTGGCGTGGTCGTTGGTGATGGTGACGGTGGGCTGCTCACGGCCCAGGCCGGTGACGATGAGCTGGCGGACGGTGCCGGGGTAGCTGGTCAGCGTCAGGCGGGGTCCTCGTGCACACGGGGCTTGTTGTGCGGGCCGGGCCGGTCCAGGGTGATCGTCTTCCCGGAGTCGCCGGGCAGGGCGCTGATGTGCCTGAGCAGGGACGGGGAACGCATTCGCAGGGTGAGGAACTTGACACCGCGGGCATCAAGCTCGCCGAGCACGGGCTGGTCGGCAGCGCCGCCAGCCCGGCAACAGCGCGGCGGCCGGGTCGGCGAGAAGGTCATCGACGTGGCAGACCCGCTGGGTGCGGGTCAGATTGAGCGCCAGCAGGGACAGCAGCCAGGAGATCGCGGGGATGATGGGTGCCGGGGTAGCCGGCCGGCCGCGCCAGGGCGGGCAGGTCCAGGGACACCAGGCCGGGCAGGGCCAGCAGCAGCCCGACCCGGGTGGTCTCCGGCCGGGCCGGCCAGGTACTGAAGTCCAGCACGGCCCGCGCGGGGCAGGTTCGTGTCCCGGCCTGGGGTAACCGGGGAGATGCTGGCCTCCGGTTCTGGCCGGCGCAGCAGCCGCCCGGACCCCTCTTCGGCAAGGATCTCCCCGGCCGATGCGCGGTTCAGCTTGGTACCCCCGGCAGCCAGCCGGGCGGAGATCTCATACGCGGACAGGCCCTGCTCGCGCAGCTCGATTACCCGGCCGCGAGCACGGTCCTTGGGCCGGCCCGGCCGACCGGGCCAGCCCGGCGGCGCGGACAACTCCAGCTTCCCGGCCCGGTACTGGCGCGCCAGGTCGATCATCATAGGCCCGCAGCGCCTCATACCGCCGCTAGCCTCCCAGTCACAACCATCCGTTGAGGCAATTACCCGGTACGGAAATCCGCGCTAACCTGGATCAGCGGATGGCGCCGGCCTTGGTTTACACCCGGCAGACCCGCTCGGCGAAGGATTTCTTCATCGCGGGCGACTCCGGAGCCGGGTACGTCAACCCGGGCGCCTTCCAGCCGCCCCGGCCCGGCTCCCATGAGCCGTCCGGGGTGGACGCGTGGACGCGGCATTGCCAGAAGTATTACGGCCGCTGGGATCTGTCGCTGAGCGGTTTCAACATCGACGGATTCTCCAACGCGCTCAGCGAGGAGGATTTGGCTGCCAGCTACGGCAGTTTCTCGGCCGATGGTATTGTCGGCCAGAAAGCCTACCGGATCGGTATGGCAGGGAGCCTGCCATACCTGCGGCAGGCGGGCGATCTGCCCAACGAGGCCGTCGATGAGGCGGCGAAGTTCCTGGAGCGAAACTATCTCAGCGGTGACACCAGCAAGCCCCCGCTGCGGCCCGAGTTCACCGTAATCCGGACCACCTTGCAGGGACCGACCTACACCAGCGAGGTCATACAGCAGGTGCAGAAGGACCTGCCGGACGCCGCGACCGAACTCGTCGACGCCTACACGCTGCTCGGCTTGGTCCGTCAGCACTTGGCCGGCCGGGTCACCGTGTACCCGCAGCGGGCCCTGGTGGCACCCGGCACGCCGACCCCCGTGCTGCTGGAGGTCGTCAACCGCCGCCACGGCACCGCGAAGGTCGAGATAAGCCTCCAGGTCCCCCAGGGCTGGAGCGCCAGCCCGGCGAGCGTGACCACGACGCTCGCCCGACTACCGAGCGCCAGGCATCGCCGATTTCCGCCTCGCGTCTGCTGACCCGATCGCCGTAGCCCAGGTGACCGTCAGCCGCCGACAGGGGTAGCACATGCCTTCACCGGGGTTCTCCCCACAGCTGTTTCCTTTAGCCCCGATTCGCGGGGGGATGTTCTGGAAACACCCGCACTTTCGCCCAGCCGATTCACGATCGTGATGGAGATCGCCAGCTCGCAGATGGACGAGCCGGATGCCGCGGCGCGCACCGCCGCGAGCTGCCAACGGCGTTCCGCTATACGCGTCCGGCTGGGGGAGCGGCGGAGCAGGCTCAGGTGCATCGCCGGTCCCTTCTCCCGCGGCTGCCTGGCAGGCTCACGGGAATCTCGGGCGGGTCCCGGGCGCGAGGCGGCGGGGGCACCGGGCGGGATTGTCACGTGGCCCGGAGGGCGCTGAGCGCGTCGTGCAGCGCGCGGCCGTAGATCCACAGGTCACCCCAGTAGGCGATGGCACGGAATCCGCGCTCGATGTAGGAGCGCGCCTCGTCAACCGAGGAGGCCATGAAACCGGCGGACTTGCCGTTGGCGCGTGCGGCCTCGGCGCACCGGTCCAGCACGCCCAGGTACTCGGGGTGGCCGAACTGCCCGGGGATGCCGAGGGAGTTGGTCAGGTCGAAGTGGCCGATCCACAGCACGTCGACGCCGCCGACGGTGGCGATGTCGGCCAGGTTCTTCGCCCCCTCACGGGTCTCGATCTGGACGATGACGAGCGTCTCGTTGTTGGCGCTGTCCATCGTGGCGACGGTGTCGGCGCCGGCCAGGTAGTCGTCGTGGGCGATGCCGAACGCGGCGCCGCGCCGCCCGGCCGGGGGGTACTTCACCGCGTCGACGACGGCGCGCGCCTGGCCGGCGGTCTCGACCATCGGCACCATGACGCCCATGGCGCCTGCGTCGAGTGCCTGGGCGATGAACCAGCTCCGGGCGGCGGGCACGCGGACCAGCGGCACCGCGTCCGTACCGCGGGCCGAGGCGATCAGCGCCGCGGTGGTCTCGGCCGTCCACCCGGTGTGCTCGGTGTCGAAGATGACGAACTCGGCGCCCGCCGCGGCGGCGATGCGGGCGGTGCCGGGGGTGCGGAACTCGAACACCATCGTGCCCAGCGCCGTCTCGCCGCGCCGCAGTTTCTCCTTGACCGCATTGTGCCGCATGCGCGCTCCCTTCTGGCTGGTGCCGCTCGGCCGCTGGGCTGGTCCCCGTAGCAGGGGCCGCCGTGGCCGCCCGCGGCTAGGGCATCGTTCCCGGCGGCCCGGCGGGGGAAGTACCAGGTGCTGCGCCGGCGGCTGCTTGCAGATCGGGTGCCGCCTCCGGGTTGACGGGGTAGCGCGGCAGCCTCCCGTGCGCCACGTCGAGGATCGCCTCACATGCGCTGCGGCCGTTCCCCCGGCCCATCTCGTCGGTCCAGCACAGCGAGTGCGGCGCGAGCAGCACGTTCGGCAGATGGAGCAGCGGGTGGCCGGCGGGCAGCGGCTCCGGGTCGAACACGTCGAGCGCCGCGCCCGCGATGACGCCGCCGCGCAGCGCGGCGACGAGCGCGTCAGTGTCCACGATCGGGCCACGGGCGACGTTGACCAGGTAAGCGCTGGGTTTCATCAGCCGCAGCCGGTCGCCGTCGATGAGCCGCCGGGTCTGCGGGGTGAGGGCGCACATCACGCAGACGACATCCGCGGCACGCAGCAGCGTGCCCAGGCCGACCAGTTCGATGCCTGCCGCGGCGGCCACCTGCGGGTCGGCGTAGGGGTCGCTGGCGATGTGCCGCATGCCAAGCGGCGCGGCGAGCGTGAAGAGCTCCCGCGCGGTGTTGCCGCAGCCGACCGTGCCGAGGGTGCGGCCGGTGAGGCCCATCCCCAGGTAGCTGATCCGGTCGGCGAAGCGGCCTTCGCGGGTGATCCTGTCCTTGTCCAGGAGCCGGTGGGCGAGGGCGAGAATGAACGTGAGCGCCGCGGCGGCGACCGGCCGCCGTACGCCGTCCGGTGTGATCGTGACGAGCACCCCGGCGCGGGTGCAGGCGCCGATGTCGATGCTGTCATACCCGACGCCGAACCGTGCGATGAGCTTGAGCCTGCCGTTCCCGCGCAGGGTGGCCGCGGTGATCCTGGGCGCGAGCAGCAGCAGGGCGTCGTAGCCGGCGACGGCGCTGGCCGGCAGCTCGGCAGCGTGCTCGGTGAGAAATCCGTACGTCACACCGGGGTCGGCGTCGAGCAGGCCGAGGCCGATGTCGCCGAACCCGATGCGCCCGTCGCTTGTCAGGAAGTCCCGGCTGATGCCGACGCGGAACGGGCCGCTCACCGCTGGCTCCGGACGTTCACGCCGGCCGCCCCCTCGTGCAGCGGCAGGCCGCCGGTGCCGGCGTCGAAGACCTCGAGGCTGCCATGCTCGTCCTCGGTGACGTAGATGTGCTGGTCACCGGGGCGCCCGAAGGCGACGTTGGTCGGCTTGCGCCCGTCGGTGCGGATGCGTCGGCGCACCGTTCCGTCCGGGCCGAGCACGGTGACGTCTCCCTGGCCGAACACCGCCACGTACAGGTCGCCGCCGGCGCTGAAGGCCATGCCGTCCGGTCCCCGGACACCCCGGGCCGTCGCTCCGGGATCGAGCACGTTGCCGAAGTGCTCGCGCTCACCCACACCCTCCGGTGACCACGCGTAGCGCACCACGTCGCCGGTGACGGTCTCCGCCACATACAGATGGCGGTCGCCTGGGCCGAAGGCGAGGCCGTTGGCGAACTTCAGGCCCCGGTCGAGCTCGGTGATGCTGAGCGTCCGCGGGTCGATGCGGTACAGCCGGCCGTCGATGGGGGCTGTCGCGTAGTCGTCGCGGACCTCGCCGCCGGGCGCCCAGTCCGGGTACCGGATGCCGGAGTCGGTCAGGTACAGCATCCCGTCGGGCCCGAAGCACAGGTCGTTGGGGAACAGGAACGGCTCGTCCCCGCACCGGTCGAGGACCGCCTCGTACGCGCCGTCCGGCGTCATCCGCAGCAGGGCCGGCTGCTGCGACTCGGCGACCCAGATGATGCCGTCGCAGTCCACCGCGAGGCCGTTCGGGCGGCCGGTGCGCGCGAGCTCCCGCCGCCCGCCGCCCGCAGGGAGATGGGTGACGCACCCGCGGTCCGGCCCCATCTCGACGACGAGCCAGCTTCCGTCGGGCAGCACGACAGGTCCTTCGGGGACGCTGAGGCCGCTCACATGGATCACCGCGTCCTCCTCGCGTTCGGGGCAACCGATCGGGTGCCGCGCGTCCTGGCACGGTGCGGGGCTTCACCAGGACGGTGGTCCCGCGTGTGATGAACGAACCTAGCATTGGCCAGTCAACCGGTCAACCGGTTGCTAGGCAGATTGCGTTCCGTTAGGGTATGACCGCGCGCCCGCTTCCGCCGGGCGCGGCCGGCCGTCTCGTGCGAGCCCGCCGAGTCGCGGGGCGTCCCAGGTGACGGAGGAGGTGGGAGGATGGCCGCGGCGGAGCCGGTGGCGGGTGAGCTGACCGGTGCAGCTAACGGCTGCACCGGCCATGTGGCGGTGGCGGTCACGGATGCCATAGCGCCTCCCGGGGCCGTGGTCCTGTTCGTGCCGGCGTTTCCCGACGGAGGGCAGCGGACGGTGGGCGGCGTCCACTACCTGGACCAGGACGGGACGCCGGTGCCGGTGAGCGAGACCGAGTTCGCCGTCGGCCCGGTGTTCGGCTACCGCAGCCGCCACCTCGCCGATTGGGTGCGCGAGGCCGGCGGGCCCCGCCGCGCCGCCCAGCTGGTCCCGCTGGGCGAGCTGCGGCTCCGCGGGCCCGGTGCGGTCGCCCGCGTGCTCCGTGCCGCGCAGGCGGGCACGGTGGTGCTCCCGGACGCTGTCAGCGAGGCCGGCATCCGGGCCATCGCCATCGGGCTGCTCGACGCGGAGCGTTCGGGAAAACCGGTTGCCGTGCGCAGCGCGGCCACGTTCGCGGCACTGCGCGCGGGCGCCAGGTCGCCCGGCCTGCTCACCCGGACCGGGCCGGCGGGCGGGCCGGTCCTCATCGTGTGCGGCTCGCACACGGCGGCGTCCACCCGTCAGCTCAGCCGGCTGGGCGAGCGGCTGCCCGGCCCCGTTGTCCTGCCGGATGACGCCGCGGCGGGCGACCCCCGGGACGCCGCGCGGCGCCTCGCGCCGCCGCTGCGGCAGCGGCTGGCGGACCGTGGCGCGGCGATCCTCGCGACACCGCGGCACCGCAGGCCGGAGCACAGCAGCCTCGGCTGGGGCGCCCGTGTCATGGCAGCGCTCACCGCCGTGGTCGCGCAGGTGGGACAGCACTGCGCAGGGGTCATCGCCAAGGGCGGGACCACCTCGGCCGAGGTGGCCGTCCGCGGTCCCGGTGCCCGCCGGGCCCGGGTGCGGGGACAGCCGCTGCCCGGCGTCTCGCTCTGGGATCTCGACCTTGACGGCCGTACCCTGCCCTACGTCGCCGTTCCCGGCAACGTCGGCGATGACGGCACCCTCGTGACGCTGGCCGGGCGGCTCGGTGCAGTCTGTTAGCCTGGCCGCCCGCACGGGAGCAGCCGGCGACGGAAAGGCGGGAGAGGTCACGCCGGCTGCCGGCCCGCTCGCGCCGGCCGGCAGACTGGGAGCGCCCATCATGGGCATGCGGCAAGGAGGTCACCGGTGACCGGCGGCTTTCCCAGGATCGAGCGTGCGCGCACGACCACCTCCTACGAGGTGGCCAGGCACCTGCTCTCCTACCTGCTGTCGGGCCAGCTCCCCCCGGGCGGCCGGCTGCCGTCCGAGCGGCAGCTCACCGAGGCCTTCGGCGTGGGCCGCTCCGCCGTGCGCGAAGCCCTCAAATCCCTGGACCTGCTGGGCATCGTCGAAGTCCGTCCCGGCTCGGGCACCTACCTGAAGGGCATCGATTCCGACCTGCTGCCCCAGGTCATCGAGTGGGGGCTGCTGCTCGGCGAGCGGCGCACCACCGACCTCGTGGAGGCGCGGCACCACATCGAGGTGACCGTGGCCAGGCTCGCGGCCACCCGGCGCGACGAGGCGGCGGTCGCCGATCTCCGTGAGGTGGTCGCGCGCATGGCGGCCGCCGGCACCCCCGACGCCTTCGTCCGCGAAGATGTCGCCTTCCACCTGCGGCTGTCCGAAGCGGCCGGCAACACCGTGCTGACAGAGGTGCTGGCCAGCATCCGCGCGCTGCTGTCCGTCTGGATCTGCCGCGCCATCGGCACCGCCGGCGGGATCAGCGTCACCCTCGACGAGCACCGCGCCGTGTGCGAGGCGGTGGCAGCCGGGGACCCCGATGCCGCCGCCGCCGCCATGGAGGCGCACATGGCGGGGGCCAGCGGCCGGCTGCGTGAGAGCCTGGAGAAACAGCGGCAGGAGGGCGCCGCGTCCGGGCCGGGGGAGACGGCGCACACCGCGGGGCCGTAACCCCAGCGGTGTGGGCCGTGAGCACCGTGATCCGGGCGGGGCAGGACCCTCCCGCCGCGTACCCGGGTGCCAGCCGCGTACCCGGTGCCAGGTCCCTCTGCAGCCCAGGGCCACACCCGGTCACCCTTCGATGCGGACCGCCTGCTGCTGGGCCTGCAGGCACAGCTCTGCGGCCTTGAAGGCGTGCTCCTGGGTCATCGCCCGCTCGGTTCCTTCGAGGCAGTCCAGGATCAGCTCGCCGAAGAAGGGGTAGCCGACCTTGCCGGACACCGGGATGTGGTGCTCGCCGCTGGAGTCAGCCAGGTACACGTGGTCGCCCTCGGGGTCGCGGGCCACGTCAATGTACTTGCGCAGCTCGATGTAGCCCTCGGTGCCGAGGATGAACGTCCTGCCGTCGCCCCAGGTGCCCAGGCCGTCCGGGGTGAACCAGTCGACCCGGCAGTAGCCGGTGACACCGTTGGCGAGCACGACGCTGACATCACCGAAGTCCTCGATGCCCGGGTGCTCCTTGTGCGCGTAGTTGGCCACCCGCGCCGAGGTGATGGTCCCCTCGTCGCAGCCGCCGTAGTAGAGCACCTGCTCGAGCTGGTGGCTGCCGATGTCGCAGAGGATCCCGCCGTAGGCGTCGTGGTCGAAGAACCATGCGGGACGGCTGGGCGCGTTCATCCGGTGCGGCCCCATGCCGAGCACCTGCACCACCCGCCCGATCGCGCCGCCGGCGACGAGCTGCCCGGCGTAGACAGCGCTTTCCACGTGCAGCCGCTCGCTGTAGTAGATCGCGTACTTCTTGCCGGTCCCGGCTGCCCTGGCCCGCACCTCGGCGAGCTGGCCGAGCGTTGTCATCGGCGGCTTGTCGGTGAAGTAGTGCTTGCCGTGCTCCATCACCCGCAGGCCGAGCCCGGCTCGTTGCGAGGGGATCGCGGCACTGGCGACAAGCTGCACCCGGTCGTCGGCCAGCACGGCATCCTGGCTCTGCGCGGCCTCGGCGCCCGGGTAGCGCCGGCAGAACCCGGCCACCTTGTCCGGGTCGGGGTCGTAGACCCACCGGAGCTGGCCGCCCGCCTCGATGAGCCCGTTGCACATGCCGTTGATGTGACCGTGGTCGAGGCCGACGGCCGCGAACACGAAGTCACCCGGGGAGCAGACCGGCTCCGGGCGCCCGCTCGGCGCGTAGTTCATCCCGTCCTGGCCCGGCACTGCCATGCCCTCCTCGTCTTGCCGGTACCGCTACCGGCCGGTTGTGGTGATCTCGTTGTCGGCGAACCCGGTCACCGAGGCCGTCTTCTCGTGGAAGCGCGGGGCCGCGGCCAGCAGCCCTTCCTTCGTGCGGAAGGGATCGTCCGCGTCCAGCGGGAGCATCACGCGGCCGGCGGTGATCGCCGACTTGTAGATCGCGGTGATGAGCTCCAGCGTCTTGCGGCCCTCGTGACCGTCGATCAGCACGTGCCTGCCCGGGGTCTCGATCGCGGTCAGCACGTCGTCGATCTGCCCGGTGTGGCCTTGATGGGTCACTTCGGGCAGGCCCTCGTAGAAGCCGGTGAGCGCCCGTTCGGTCGCCTCGTCGCGCTCGGGGAAGCCGTTGGCTTTCTGCGTCGAGGCGTAGACCGTCCACGGCACCGCGACCTTGGCCTTCTCCGCCTGGAACACGAGCTGCTGGTCCTGCCCGTGGTGGATGACCGAGCTGGTGAGCTGGCCGAGCGCCCCGGACCCGAACCGCATGATCGCCATGGACAGGTCCTCGACCTCGGCACCCGCGTGGGCGACGTTGGCGAACATGGCCTGGACCTCAGCCGGCATGCCCATCATCCACTGCAGGGCGTCGATGTGGTGGACGGCGTGGTTGAGGGTGCACCCGCCGCCCTCGCTCTTCCAGGTCCCGCGCCACCACAGGTCGTAATAGCTGGGGCCGCGCCACCAGTGGGAGTCCACCCGGGCGTGCAGGATCCGGCCGGCGAGCCCGCTGTCCAGTACCTGCTTCAGCCGCATCATCGGCGTGGTGAACCGGTTCTGGGCGACCACCGACAAGATGGCGCCGCTGCGCTGCGCGGCGGTGATGATGGCGTCGCACTCCGCCAGCGATGCGGCCATCGGTTTCTCGCAGAGCGTGTGGATCCCCGCCGACAGCAGGCGCTGCGCGATCTCGGCGTGCGTGCCCGGCGGGGTGCACACCGAGGCCAGGTCGAAGCCGGGGTGAGCCAGCAGATCACCGGGATCGCCGGCCGCGGTGGCATCGAGGCGGTACCTGGCGATCTGCCGCTCGGCTTTCGCGCGGTCGATGTCGGCGACGGCCACGATGCGGCAGCGTCCCGGGAACGCGAGATACCCCTCGATGTGGAAGCCGGAGATTGCGCCCGCTCCGATGACGGCAACGTTGATCATCGCTCTCCTGTTCTGCTGTCCAGCCTGCCGGGCGGGTCCTCGTTGCGGGGCGTTCTCATTGCTTGGCGGCGTAGCGGAGTTCGTCGGCGCACTCGGTCAGGGCGGTGACGACGTTGCGGCGGTGCTCGTCGGTGAGGCGGGCCAGCGGGATGGAACAGCTCAGCGCGTAGACCGCCGGGTGAGTGCTCGGGATGGCGACAGCGAAGCAGCACAGCCCGGGGGTGTTCTGGCCCGATTCATAGGCCCAGCCGCGCAGCCTGGTCTCGGCGAGCTCGGCATGCAGCGCCCGCCGGTCGGTGACAGTGTCCGGGGTGAGAGCGGCCAGTGTCCCGGGCAGCAGCGAGTCGACTTCGGCCGTGCTGCGTGCGGCCAGCAGCGCCTTGCCGAGTGCGGTGGTGTGGGCCGGCAGCCGCCGGCCTATGCGGGAAATCACCCGCAGGTGGTGCTGCGATTCCCGGCTGGCGAGATATACGACGTCGGAACCGTCGAGCCGGGCGAGGTGGATCGTCTCGTCGAGCTGGCGCTGCAGCCCGGCCAGCAGCGGTCCCGCGGACCGCACCATGGGGTCGTGGTCGAGGTAGGCGGCGCCGATCCGCAGCGCACGCGGACCGATGGCGTAGCCGCCGCGGCTTTCATCTACCCAGCCGCGCGCCACCAGGGTGTGCAGCAGGCCGTGCAGGCTCGACTTGGGCACGCCGAGGCGGCGCTGCAGCTCCGCGAGGGTGAGCCGGTCCGGCGTGTCGGCGAGCACCTCCAGCAGCTCTACGGTGCGGTAGGCCGACTTCACCGGCTCGCCGCGGCGCTGCGCCGCACGGCGCGGTGCCGTGCCGCCGTCATCCAGCGCTGTGGAGCCGATGGTGGCGGGCATTGCCTCTCCTGACCGTCCGGACCGGGATGTCCCGGCCGATGTCCCGAGCCTGCGGGCCGATGCCGGCGACGGCCGTTGACAGGTGCGGTCACGGCCGTTGACAGGTACGGTCACGAATCCTATATTCGGGCTACTTGATCGTCAATACGAACATCGTTCATATATGCGAACAGCGGGATCATAGGATTCAGAGGACGAGCGTGCACCCTTTCGCCGGAGTCTTGTTCTTCCCCGTCACCCCGTTCACCGCCGGCGGCGCGGTCGATACCGAGACGCTCGCCGAGCACCTGCGGCGGGGACTGGCCGCGGGCCCGGGCGGCGTGTTCGCCGCCTGCGGCACCGGCGAGTTCCACGCGCTCGATGTGGCGGAGTACCGGCAGGTCGTGCGTACCGCGGTGGAGGTGGCCGGCGGCGCGGTGCCGGTGTTCGCGGGTACTGGCGGCCCGCTTCCCATGGCCCGCGAGTTCGCCCGCGCGGCGGCCGGCGCCGGTGCCGACGGCCTGCTGCTGATGCCGCCCTACCTGGTGGCCGCGCCTCCGGCCGGCCTGGTCGCCTACACCCGCGCCGTCGTCCAGGCAAGTGAGCTCCCGCTGATCGCCTACCAGCGCGGCAACGCGGTGTTCGATCCCGAGACGGCGGTGGAGATCGCGCGGATGCCGCAGGTGGCCGGGCTGAAGGACGGCCTCGGCGACATCGACCTGCTGTCGAGGATCGTGACCGCGGTGCGCCGCGCGCTGGACGGCGGGAGCAAGCCGTTCCAGTTCTTCAACGGGATGCCCACCGCGGAGGTCAGCGTGCCCGCCTACCGGGGGCTGGGGGTGGACCTGTACTCCTCGGCGGTGTTCTGCTTCGCCCCGGAGATTTCGCTGGCCTTCTACGACGCGGTGACCAAGCAGGACGCCGCCCTGGTGGACCGGTTCCTCGGGGAGTTCTACCACCCGCTGGTGGCGCTGCGGAACCAGGTTCCCGGGTATGCGGTGTCGCTGATCAAGGCGGGGGTGCGGCTGCGCGGCCTGGACGCCGGCGGCGTGCGGCCGCCGCTGGTCGATCCGGCACCGGAGCACGTCGCCGAGCTCAGGCGGATCATCGATGCGGGCCTGGCGCTGACCGAGGAGGCATCCGGGTGATGAGCAGCGGGAGAGGCGCGACGGCCCAGCCGATCCGCATCACCGGTGTCACCGTGACGCCGGTGGCGTTCCACGACCCGCCGCTGCTCAACGCCGCAGGCGTGCACGAGCCGTTCGCGCTGCGCGCGGTGATCGAGGTGGTCACCGACGCGGGGCTGTACGGCCTCGGCGAGACCTACGCCGACTCTGCCCACCTGGAGTGGCTGCGGGCCGTGGCCGCCGAGATCGTGGGCTTGGACGTCCACGCGACCAGCGAGCTCCGCCGCCGCGTCGCAACCATGCTGGCTGGCGCGACCAGCTCCGACAAGCACGGGCTTGGCGGCTCGACGACCGCGGGCGGTACCGTGGACCGGGTATTTTCCCCGTTCGAGGTGGCGTGCCTGGACGTGCAGGGCAAGGCGGCGGGCCGGCCGGTGGCCGACCTGCTCGGCGGCGCGGTGCGGCAGGCGGTACCGTACTCTGCCTATCTGTTCTACAAGTGGGCGGCGCACCCCGGCGAGCCCGCGGACCCGTGGGGGCCGGCGCTCGACCCCGCGGGCATCGTGGCGCAGGCGCGGACGATGATCGGCCGGTATGGCTTCCCGGCGATCAAGCTGAAGGGCGGGGTCTTCCCGCCGGAGCAGGAGATCGAGGCGATCCGCGCGCTGCACGCCGCGTTTCCGCACCATCCGCTGCGGCTGGATCCCAACGCCGCGTGGACGCCGCAGACCGCGATCAAGGTCGCGCGCGAACTCGACGGCGTGCTGGAGTACCTGGAGGACCCCACCCCGGGGATCGACGGCATGGCCCAGGTGGCCGCCGAGGCGCCGATGCCGCTGGCCACCAACATGTGCGTGATCGCCTTCGAGCACCTGCCAGCCGCGGTGGCCAGCCGCCCGGTTGGCGTCGTGCTGTCCGACCACCACTATTGGGGCGGGCTGCGCCGCTCGGGGCTGATGGCCGGGATCTGCGACACGTTCGGCTTCGGGGTGTCCATGCACTCCAACTCGCATCTCGGCATCAGCCTCGCCGCGATGACCCACCTGGCCGCTGCCACCCCCAACCTCGGCTACGCCTGCGACACGCACTGGCCGTGGAAGGACGAGAAGGAGGACGTGATCGCGCCTGGCGCGCTGTCCTTCACCGGCGGTTCCGTACCGGTGCCCGACGCCCCCGGCCTGGGGGTCGAGCTGGACCGCGACGCGCTGGCCATCCTGCACGAGCAGTACCTGCGGTGCGGGCTGCGGGACCGCGACGACACCGGCTACATGCAGCGGATCGACCCGGACTACCGCCGTGCCATTCCACGGTGGTGACTGCGACGCCAGGAGAGAAGGTACGTCATGCCCGGACAGGAACGCAGCGGACAGCCCGATGACGTCGCCGTCCTCGCCGAGCGCGGCTACGCGGTGGTCGACGGCGTGCTCGACCCCGCCACGGTCCTTGACCCCGTCCTCGACGCGATGGCGAACCATCTTGGCTCGTGGGCGCGCGAACAGGTCAGCCGGGGCACCCTGCCCCGCACCTACGAGGCCTGGTCGCTCGAAGAGCGGCTGATCGAGTGTGCCCGCCGCGGGATCCCCGGCCTCGCGCAGGCGCTCGACATCTCCCTGCCGCAGGGCGGGATCCGGGCGGACACGCCGATGCTGCTGGCGGAGGAGGTCTTCGCACTGCTCAGCGCGCCTTCTCTGCTCGACGTCCTGCAGCCGCTCCTCGGCGAGGAGATCTGGCTCAGCCCGGTCGGCCACACCCGGATGAAGGTTCCCAGCGGCATCGCCCCGGAAGCCAGCGGAATGCTCGGCCACGTCCCGTGGCACCAGGACAACGGCGTCCTGCTGGAGGAAGCCGACGGCATCGACGTGGTCACGGTATGGATCCCGCTCGTCGACGCGACCGAGCAGGTCGGCTGCCTGCAGGTCATCCCGACCCGGCGGGGGCACGAGCTCATCCCGCACTGCCCGGGGGGTGGCGGGCTCGCGATCCCGCCGGGCCAGTTGCCCGGCCGCACGCCAGTGCCCGTGCCGGTGCGCCGG
>Ga0209061_1002461_pt1 | contig 23426 bp, 14 predicted proteins | sample Coa_R1_10_FD_187157 | JGI IMG/M metagenome (GOLD analysis project Ga0209061, IMG submission 187157) | Surface soil microbial communities from Centralia Pennsylvania, which are recovering from an underground coalmine fire - Coalmine... | ecosystem: Environmental > Terrestrial > Soil >...
TAGGCGCGCGTCAACTCGGCCAGGATGGCGGGATCGGGCGGAGCGTTGCCCTCCGCTGCCGGGATGAGTGCTCTTGTTCTTGCCAGCAGCAGGAGGCGCCTTTGATATTCCTCGGGTGTCTCGCTGGCGCGGCGCTCAAGGTCGCCGCCCGCGTCGGCCAGCGTCTGGAGGAACTCACGGTAGCGGGCGCGCACGGAGGCTGGATCGAGTACTTCGAGCGCGGCCTGTCGCTCGCGCTGGCGCTGCTGGCGTTCCTGGCGCCGCATCCTCAATATCGAGCGCATCGATAGCCCTTCGCGCGTCTCCTCCTCGCTGCCATCGTCGCGCGCGATGTGCCAGCGCTTCTGGAGCGTGTACAGAACGAATGCCAGCGCGAGCAGGAGGGCGATGCCCAGCAGGATCAGCCCGACTGATGGAGCGGCGTGCGGGTGTTGCAGTGCCGGTGGGGGTGCGGACGGCGCCAGCCTGGTTTTTTGCGGCTCGGTGCCAAAGAGCAGGCCCAGCAGCGCGAAGAAGATCCCGAGCATGAACAGCGCGATGGTAGTGAGAATTTGCGCCACGAAATAGAGCGCGAAGATAATGCCGTTGGCAATGATGCCCAGCAGCGTCCAGAGCGGTCCCAGGACGTTTGCGATAGACTGAAACGAGAAGATTTCGAGGGCGAGAGCGGCGGCAACAACCACAATCCACACGCTTACCAGAGCCACGAGCCAGGAGCGCGTCGGATCCGCCCCGCCGGGCGAGCGGCGCGCGTTCTCCTTCCTGATGATACCCAGGCGCGTCAGCGAGAGTCCGATCAGCCCGCTGAGGAAGAAGAGGGGCAGGGCGTGAGCAAGCGCGTCCATGAAGCCGCTGCTGAGGAAGTTATAGGCTACAGTGTTTACGACGGAAAAGAAGAGCGCGACAACGATCACCACAAAGCCAACTTTAAAAAAGAGCACCTGCTGTTCGTCGTTCAATCCCTTGCTCGCTCGATCCATGCCACGCTTCCAGAACCAGAGTGCCAGCACGAGCAGGATGATAAGCGCAGGGATGTCCTTCACCATCCCCAGGTGCGTCGCAAGCACCATTGTGAAGGCGAGGAAGAGGCCAAGCAGGTGCATAACCCGCGTGTGATATTCGTTCAGGCCATGCTCCACGCGATACCTGACGAATATCGCCCACCAGTGCAGGCCCAGGATCAGCAGCATAATCGTCGCTTCGTCCAGCGAGGTGATCGCGCTCTGCCCGATGAAAAACGGCAGCACGATCATGAGGATGAGCGCGATGGGCTGCGTCTCCATGATGCTGTTAGCGATAGGAACAGCCAGGATCTCAATCCAGTCGAAGGACCGTTGAACTTGTGCCGGCGGCTGCGCTTCTGCCGCCTCCAGCGGTTCTAACGAGTTCATGCCACTGCTCCTTTCCTCCCAGGTGGTGGACGGGCAAATCATACGTCTCGGTCATCGTCCTGTTGTCCAGATCGTCGGCGAGCACCAGATGGACCGCGCTGCCATGCCGGCGCCGCTCCAGCAGGCGCTCAACGGTGGCTTCATTGACGGTTGTCGCCGCGCTTACCAGCACAATCGTCGTGCCGAGGGGGAACATGTGATCTTCGCTATCGATAAAGCGCTCGATGGGAGCATTATGCGCCGGGACCAGCCGCGCCAGCGTCACCAGAATACGTTCGTATTGTCCATGATCGCGGGCGAAAGGCACGCTCACACCGGGGGGCGAAATGCGTGTGCGGATGACCTGCCGGGCGCGCTCGATGCTGTATTCCTCTGTAACAGAGCGCCTGGCGCTCTCGGTCCTGTAATCGATGGCGCTCTGTGGCGTCGCTGCCTGCGTCTCGATGGCGGTAATCATCGCGCTGTTGGTCAGGATACCCACCATATAGCCCTCGTCGAGCGCCCAGAGCGCGATAGAGGCCGCCGCCGTGATCGTCAACTCCTGGATCTCAAGATCGATGCCCTGGCTGGCGGGCGAATAGTTCCAGGGATCGAGCAGCAGCAGGAGGCGGCGCAGGCTGCTGTGCTCATAGATCTTGCTTTGCAGCGAGCCGGCGCGCGCGGTGGCCTTCCAGTGGATGCGGCGCGGATCGTCGCCGAGCATGTAATCGCGTACCCCCGCCACGCGCAGCGGATCTTCGAGCAGGGGACGCTGCGTGGTGTGCTCGCCCAGCGGATGCACCGAGGGCAGGCCCAGGGTTTCGAGGGGCGCGATCAGCGGATAGACCAGCAGCGTCGCGCTCGCCGGAACGGTCACGTCGCTATCGAGCCAGCCAAAGGGGTCGCTGCTGGTGAGCCGCAGCGGGCCGAAGATGTGGAAGCCGCGTGTATGACAGAGCAAGCGATAGCGCCGCGTGACGCGCTGGAAGGACCAGAGCAGCCAGGTGCTTGCGAGCATATCCTGATTGGCGACTCGCAGGGGCGAGGCGCGCCGGCTCAGGACTGTGAGGGGCGGCGATATGATATCTTCGATTTGCAGCCAGGGCAGAGGTAATAATTTCTGGTTCTCAATACTGATCGATAGGGTCACTTCCTCACCGAAGAAGAGATGCTCCTGGCTGACCTGCTGGCGAATCACGATATGACGCAGCGCGTAGCGGTACCACAGGTCGGGCACGAAGCCAACCAGCAGCGTGAAGAGCGCAGCGAGGAAGGCCAGCGCCTGGTGTACGAGCAGGCTGAGCAGAAAGAGCGCCAGCGCCAGAAAATACCAGGGGCGGCGTTTTTTCAGCAGTTCTTCGTCGTGAGAGATAGTGAAGAGATCGGTCTTCATCCCTGAGATTACCTTTTAGGCGGAGGCGTAATCGTCTCAACGGGCACGGGCGCGGCATCTACGATCTCCGCGATGATTTCCAGGTTGCGCTGGCCGCGCATGCGCGTGCGCGTTGTCGTCAGCAGGCGATGGGCCAGCACGCTCGGCGCCAGGCGCTTCACGTCGTCGGGCAGCACATAATCGCGGCCCTGAATGGCGGCGAACGCTTCGCAGGCGCGATAGAGCGCCAGGGCGCCGCGCGGACTGACGCCGAGCTGTACCGCCGCATGGGTCCGCGTCGCGCGCACGATCGCCAGCAGGTAGCGCTCGACCTCCGGCTGCCACTGTACAGAGCGCACCGCGCGTTGCAGTGCGATGATCTCTTCAGCAGCGATCACGGGCTGCAAGGATTCCAGTGGCTCATCGAGCTTGAAGCGATGAAGGATGGCCTGCTCCTCATCCTCGCTCGGATAACCGATCTGGATACGCAGCAGGAAGCGATCAAGCTGCGCCTCGGGCAGCGGAAAGGTGCCCTCCAGTTCGACGGGGTTTTGAGTCGCAAGCACAAGGAACGGTCTGGGCAGGAGCATGGTCTCGCGCTCGACTGTCACCTGGCGTTCGGCCATCGCTTCCAGCAGCGCCGACTGTGTGCGCGGCGTCGTGCGATTCACCTCGTCGACCAGTAGAATTTGAGCGAAGAGCGGGCCGTGACGAAAGACGAAATCGTTGCGGCGCTGATCGAAATAGCTCACGCCGATGATATCGGTAGGGAGCAGGTCGGGCGTTCCCTGCACGCGTTGAAAGGTCGCCCCCAGCGAACGCGCCAGAGACTTCGCCAGCATCGTTTTGCCCATGCCCGGCACATCCTCGATCAGCACATGCCCATCGCTCAATAAGGCGACGAGCAGCAGGTCAATGGCCTCCGGTTTGCCGATTATCACACGCTCGACGTTCGCGCGTATCGCTTCCGCTACCTCTCGTACTTTGTCCAGGGGGGCGGAAGCGCTCTCGTCAGTCATCGGGGTGAGTCTCCAATCTTTCGAGAATCATTAATTATACTATACAATATCGCGTGCGGAATCGAAAACGTTTTCGATGCCTATGAAACGTAATTGCGGGCAGGTCCTCAATGTCTTCACTCTCTCGCCGGGCCTTCGCGCGGCACCCCCGCACAACTGACAGACAAGGCGAGCGCCGCAGGCGCGAGCAAGCGAAGGGATCAGAAATCAGGTACACTCTGGATAAAGAATAAATATAACGGATCATTGATGGGTTAAGAAAAATAAATGCAAACGTATAAATTAAACACCTTTTCTTAACCTTATCTCTACCTCTTTTGATCTGATTATTTCCTATTATGAGATCAGGCATATTTATACAATAACTGGCGCTGCTCTTTAAAATAGTAATTTTGCTATGTAAAAATAATACTGGAGCAGCGTTCTTGTTGTGGAGATCCGGGCGACTTTTTTGGAATACGTGTTGTTAAGGTAGAATGCCCGAAAGGGGGCCTGTATGAAGCATTATTTTCCTCCTGTGCGTATCTTTTATCGTATTGGAATCGTGGGTATTGCGTTTATTCTGGCAGGTTTATTCTCTCTCCCCGCATATGCCGCCACCACCCAGAACCCCGCCTATGTGCGCATCATCCACGCCTCTCCTTTTATTGGTACCGCTGATGTATTTGTCGATGGCAAGCAGCTTCTCAGCAGCTTCCAGTTTGCCGCCGTGACCAACTATGTTCCTGTGCCGGCGGGCGTCCATAAGGTGCAGATCGCCCTTGTGGGCAAGGGTATCAATGCCTCCGTAATCACGCAGGATCTGACCGTTAATGCTGGCTATGTCTATACCGTTGCGGCTCTTGGGGCAACGCCGAATAATCTCTCCTTGCAGGTATTTGTGGACAATAATCTGGTAGCACCGGGTCAGGCGAAGGTGCGCATCTACTGCCTCTCGCCCAATGCCGGGGCAGTTACTGCTGCTATGGGAGAAATCAAGCTTACGAATCCGCCCTATCCCTATGCCAGTAATTATGTGAACATGAGCACAGGCGCCTATACGATCAACTTCAGCGATCCGCAGCACAATGTAACGCTGTCTATGCCGATGACGCTGGAACCCAATACTGTCGCCAGTGTGTTTGCCGTTGGCCTCTTCGGCGGGAATCCCAGAGCGCAGCTTGTGACTGCTGAAGTACCAGGCATACCGGGGCTACCCGGGACCGGGAGCGATCCAACGCTCATCGATCATGTAACGATCCAGCCCTTCCTGACATGGTTACTGGTTGCGGTCCTGATCCTTCTCGTCGGCATCGGGCCGGCTATGCGCTATCTGAAACGGACTTAACAATTTTGTCAATATGTGCTACTATGCTATCTGTAAACTCCCTCTTCAATCATGGATCGATGGGTAGCCATATTTGCCATGAGCGGGAAGGGCCGGCTATGTCGTCGCGCGGAAAATCTGAGGGTGACGGATAAAAGATGCGCGTGCAGAGGGGTTATTTGCTATGCACTATTATCCTCAACTGCCTGGCTGTTGTTGTACTGGGTGGGTGCAGCCAGGTCGTAGCGCGTTATCCGGGAGTTGAAATAGCGGAGCGCCGGCCCTCTGCACCGCAGTCCCTGGCGAAATCAGCAGCACATATAGTAGATAAGCCGATGCGCCTCATCATTCCATCAATTCAGGTTGATGCAATGGTCGAGGCCGTTGGCGTTCTGGCAAGCGGGGACCTGGACACACCCCGACAAAATCCCTGGACCGACGTAGGTTGGTACGAGGCCGGTCCACGGCCCGGGCAGCGCGGCAGCGCGGTCATGGATGGGCACCTGGATCGTCCCGGCGGTTTCCCTGCTGTATTCTGGAACCTGCGCAACATCCATGCAGGCGACAAGATTACAGTGATAATGTCTTCTGGGAAGAAGTTGTTATTTCATGTAACCAGCTTCGCCTTCTATCCTCCCGAGGAAGCGCCATTGCAAGCCATCTTTGGCGATGGGAGCGGCGAATATCTCAATCTGATTACCTGCGCGGGTGATTGGATTCCGAGCCAGCATCAGACAACGTTGCGAATGGTAGTCTATGCCTCTTCAGGGTAAAATCGGTATTATGCCCATGACAGAAGCATATGCGTTTAACTTGAGACGGCTATAGATTGTTGTTTGTAAATGCGTTCGTGAGGTAATCAGTGATGCAGCAACAGATGACGCTTCCGATGGGGGCCATCATACGTAGTCCTCAGGCAGATGGTTATGTTGTTGAAGGTATCCTGGGCAAGGGCGGCTCCAGCGCGGTTTACAAGGTGAGAGACTGGCGCACGCAGCAGCTCTATGCTCTCAAGTCACTGGTCAATCCCAGCAGCCAGGACAGGCACAGTCTGACCTTTGAGGCCGAGCTGCTTATGCGCCTGAATCACCCCTCACTTCCTCACGTCTACCAGGTTTTTGAAAATACCAGGCATAACCGTATCTACCTGCTCATGGACTATATCGAGGGAAAAGACCTCGAAAGGCTGCGCATGATGCAGCCAGATCTCTGCTTTTCTCTGCTTTTTGTGCTTACGCTATTAGCGCCCATTGTCGATGCGATAGCCTATCTGCATACGCGGATGCCGCCGGTTGTGCATAGAGATATCAAACCTGGCAATATTATTGTGCCCGAGAGGTCGGCTGATGCACTGCTGGTAGACTTTGGTCTGGCGAAGGAGTATATAGTTGATAAGACGACCAATCTCTTCCGCTTTGGCACGCCGGGCTATGCGGCTCCCGAACAGTATGGGCAGGGAACCGGTCCACGCACCGATATCTATGGGCTGGCCGCCACAACCTATACCCTGCTGACCGGTATCGTGCCCATAGATGCGCTCACCAGAAGCGTGAATCGCTTTGGCAGCGATCCGCTTATGCGCGCCGATCAAGTCTGTTCAGCAATTCCGCCCTCCGTCGGTAAGGTCATTGCGCGTGGCATGAGCCTGCACAGCGAGGACCGCTACGCCACAATCGAGGAGTTCTGGAACGCGTTGTCTGCCGCCAGCACGCAAACCGAAGCAGCCGAGGAAATCCTGCCCCTGGTAGTTACCGGTCCCACCAGCGTCGAAAAAATGCCCCTGACGCTTGAAAGACAGGCGCACCGGGAGCAGGATCATTCATCTGATCAGGAACATTCACCTGAAAAGGGGCGCTCGCCTGGTTCCTGGAAGCTGCTGCTGTTCGCTCTGCTATCTATTGTTGTGCTGGGATCTGTAGCGGGCGGCTTCCTTCTGTTCACGCTCTGGTCTCGCCATCCCACCCCTGCCCCTGTCGTTCGCCGCGCAATCCAAAAGCCAGCGCCGACATCAACTTCTGCTGCCTGTGCTGCTCCCGGCACTCCTGTTCCCGATTCCCTCTATCCTCAGCTTGCGCCATGTTATGCTGGCACAATCAATGATGTAGGAGTGGCGGGAAGAAAGACCGCCTTATATCTCACAGGGGTTAATCAGCAGCAGGGAAATATCTCAGGACGCTTTCAGGGACTTGGAGTAACCGGAACCTTTACAGGAACGATCAGCCAGAGCGGAAGTGTGCAATTTGTGGTGAAACTAACCGGGAGGGCGGATACCATCCGCTTCGAAGGGAATAGCAAATATGGCGGCGATATAACAGGGTATTTTACGGCCTATGACAGGGATGGGCAGCCTTCTCTGGATGAATACGGCGACTGGTATGCGCAGCCCCTTCCTTAGATGTGCCTGATTGCTAGCACCCTCGCATGCTCGCGCCTGCGGCGCTCGTATGATAGCAGTTGTGTTGTGGAAAATGCGTGAAGCGCATTTTCCACAACACAACTGCTATGTCTCTGGCGCGGCGGCGCCACGCGCACCAGAGGAGAGGCGGCGCGAGGCGTTAGCTCAGGCTGAGCGAGGGCTGGCCGAAGAAGATCTTGTTCTGAGAAGGCGGTTGAACGCCGACGCGCATCAATATACGCCCGCGTGGCCCCATATAGGCCACCGTATCCGTGGTCTTGAAGCTATCTCCTCGCAGCCTGATCGCGTCCCATTTTTCCGTGCGCCAGTTGTAAAGCTGGACATGCAGAGGGCTGGCTACGAAGTCGGGTTCGCTGATCGTCAGGGCATGCACCGGCTGATTGGTCGAAGCCGGCGTGAATTCAAAGGTCAGACTGCCGTTTGACATGCTGTAGATGCCGGGCAGGTTGAGCTGAGCATCATAGCTCTGAATGTCGATGACATGCCCCAGGATGAAATCTTGTGGCAGGCTGGCGGGGCTGGAGGCGCTGATGTTGAGCGGTACCTGTAAAAAGTCCTCGTGCTGACCGGCAGGGCGCGTGCCATTGATGGTCGCGTTATCGGCGTTAGTCATGGGCTGGTCGGCCCAGCCGATCAACGTGGCCGGCGCGCCCGGCAGCACAAGCGGATCGGGGCCGCCGATGCGATTGGGATTCGGCACCTGGCTGCCGGTAACGTAGATGACGCCGCCGCTGGTGATAGCGTGGGTGTTGCAGGGGCCATTGCAGGGCGGATAGACGTAGCCGACGCCGCTGAGGGCAGACAGCAAGGCCATGTGGCGCTGAAAATTGTTCTGCGGCCAGCGGTTCTGCTGGTACGGGAAATAGGGCGTGGGCAAACCGTTGTGCTGCGCGATCTGGTCGGCCAGCGATTGGATAGGGAAAGGGGGCGAACTGTAGAGCGGAAGGCTGACCTGCCGCGTCTCCCCGGCTGCCAGGTGCCCCACCGGCGCGAAGCTGTGCGCTACGAGTACATAGGCATCGCTCAGAGCAGTGGGCAGCGTATTAGTAATCGTGCCCACGAGCCGGTTGTTACGCAGACTCAGATGCGCGACCAGGTTCCCATGAAGGTCAGAATCCTGCTCGGAGACTATCGAGTGCAGCGACCAGGAACTGCTGGCCTGGCGCTCCAGATCGCTGCCACCCGGTCCAAAGGTCAGGCTGGTCGGCGCCATATCGGCGGCATCGGACGATATCGAATGTGTGGCCGAGAGAAGCTGATCCGGTACAGGCTGTGCCAGGCTTCCGCCGGGCAGGTGCAGATCGAAGGTTCCCTGATCGGGTACAAAGATGCCCATGTAGGTCGTAACGTGAGCCAGCGAACCGTCCTGATCAACCTGGATCAGCGAGATACTGTTGTCGGTAAGCGAAGCCTGGCGCTGGAACGAGGAGAGCGCATAGGAGAGCAGCGAGAAGACTACAATCGCGCCGATAATAATGCGCCAGCTCCACCAGCGCGGCAGTTTGAAGCGCCTGACGATCAGAAGGCGCACCGGACCGAGAATAGCGAGGTAGCCGAGCAGCAGGACGATGATGATCCAGGGACCGAGCAGCGATTCCGGCTCGACCATGCTGAGGATGCCCGCGCGCGACAGGATATTGCCGGGGCCAGCGGGATAGGTTGGCACGACGTTGGAGATGAGAAATCTATCGCCGAAGGCGTGGAGCAGAACGGCTTCCCATAGATCGCTTGTGGTTGCCCAGGTGGCGAACGGCGCGCTGGCCGGATCGAAGGCCAGGTAGCTGAGCACTCCCTGCCCCTGGCGGGCCTGGAGGATCAGCGGCGTCGTGGAGGAGGCCAGGATGGTCTCGCTCTGTGAGAAGGCGTTCTGCGCGCTCAATGTTGCTGTGCTGATGGTGGCGGGTGCGGGCAGGATATCATTGTGCCTGTACTGAGGATAGGGCAGCAGCGCCGGATTGATATGGATCGAGCTGCCAGCCGGCAGCATGTGTGTCTTTGCCGGAAGCGTACTCGTGCCGTTGACCGTCACCGGCAGCAGATCGGCGGGCAGCGCGCTCAGGGTGCGCTGCCACTGCGCGCCGCCGACCTCGATCAGCACGCCGCCCTGGTTAACCCAGATCTGCAAGGCCGACAACTGCGCGGGGCTGAGCGTGCGGGTATTGAAGTCGTCGAGGATGATGACCTGAAAGTTCGCCAGCACGCTGGCTAAACTGGGCATAATGCGGGCGTCCAGAGGTGCCAGGGTGAGCGAATTGGTCTGGTTGGGGAGCGAGACGCTGGACAGTCTATCAAAGCCGGCCTGCACGTCGGAAAGCACGCCGATAAAAAGATCGCCCGTCCTGATCTCGTAGCCGCTCTGGCTCTGCTGTGTGGTGATAACGCGCCCGTGAGCATCGAGCAGCCGCACGATGACGCCGTTCGGCGAGAAGTTGCCGAGGTAGAAGGGCGCGTACAATGTGATCTCTTTATGCGCGCCGGTGGCAAGCGAGACCGGCGCCTCGAAGCTCCACGGCGAGATAGCGGCGGTGGGCACGCGTGTATTGCCGCTGTAGACGCGCACGGAGAGCGAGCCGCTGAAAGCCGGGCCACTGTTATTGATGCTGACACGTACCGGCGTCCAGTAACTATACTGGAAAATGCCGCCTCCAAAGCCCACATCCACGCTCAAGGTCGGGCCGCGCGCGCCATTCGCAGCATCATGGGCCGCAGCCGCAGCAGGAGGGCCGAGCAGCAGGAGCAAAGCGAGCGCCAGGCAACCGCCCACAAGTATCTGGCAGGCTGTCTTCAACTGGCGCCAGGCGCGATTATCGATGGGCATTCAAAAATCTCCTGCTGTCATACATTGCATTATCTTGATATACTACTACAGCCCCTTGCCTCCCACGGCGGCTTATCTATGAGAGATGAGAACCCTCACAGCCCCTCGGCCCGATCCCTTGCCTCTCACGGCGGCTTATCTGGGAGAGGCGATACCCCTCACAGCCTTCAGCCAGATCTCTTGCCTCTCACGGCGGCTTATCTATGAGAGATGAGAACCCTCACAGCCCTTCGGCCCGATCCCTTGCCGTCTCCGGCGGCTTATCTGGGGGAGGTGAGTGTTGCTGAGGCGGACGCAGTTCGCCTCAGCAACACTCACCTCCCCCACTTGCGAAGCGCCGAAGGCGCTGAGGTGTCCGGGAAAAGTTATCCTTGATACAAACAGTATTACGTTCTGATGGTCGAGTATTTCACAGCACATACTCACGGCCCAGGCGATACTTGATATCGTAATAGATAATAAAATCCAGCTCCTCACCCGTAAAGCCATAATGCCGCGCCAGTACACAATCGATCTCATCGATAATCGCTTTAGACTTTCTGGCGTAGACGGTATAACTGCCGGTCTTGCCGCGCTTGAGATGCTGCGCGTGGCGACGAAAATCATCCATGAGCTGCTGGCAAAGCGCCTTGAGCGCGCTGGTAATTTCCGCATCCTCTGGATAAGAGAAGCGAAAACCCAAAAGCATGTAATCCTTCAGATTAAAGGTATCGAACGTGACCGTATAATACCACCAGAACAGAGAACTGTTAAATAGCGCGACGAAAATATCGCGATCATATGCTTCCTGAAAGCTGCACTGCTTATTGGAGGTGGTGTGATAGGGCCAGGCGAAATTGGTAAAGACCTTCCAGTACAATCCGCCGGCGGAACGATAGTACATGGTGTTCTGATTGGGCATGCGCGCCAGGTAGTCGCGTACCGGCGTATGGGCCAGTACCTTCTCCAGCAGAGCGTTTTCAAGGGGACGCCCGAATTTGGGATAATAGTGGCGATTGACGGGATCGCGCGGCGCGGTGACGCGGCAGTAAGTGAGCGAGGGGAAGATCAGGCCGCGATATCGCGTCGGCCACTTGGCGATATGCGTGCTGAACCGCTGCTCAGGCCCCTGCGTGCTGGCGAGGTAGATGCAGGTTGGAATGCTGGCGACTTTGCCGCCTGAAAAGAGCATCGCAGGGCGAAAATGGTAGAAAGAGAGCCAGGAGCGAGGGAACCAGCGATAGAAGCCCTCGATCAGGGGGATCATATTGCGCGTCGCGAAAGCCGCCAGGGGCACGATCATTCCCTGACGACCATGCTCCGCGAGCAGGAGCCGGCTCCTCTCAATTACACAGGGGTACAGATTGGCGCATGGCAGCGTTGCAAAATCGCGCAGCGTGTAGGAGAAGCTCCCGGCGCTGTACTCGACATACGGCGGGTTGCCGATGATGACATTAAAGCCGCCCTCCGCGAAGACAGCGGGGAATTCGGCGCGCCAGTGGAAGGGAGGTTGATCGGTCTGGGAAGGAGAGGAGCCGGCAAGCCTGTCATCCTGAGCGGCAGCGAAGGATCCGATGCCCCGGACCGCGGATCCTTCGCTGCCGCTCAGGATGACATGCCCCGACGAAGCGAATTCTGAGCGCAGCGAAGGATGACCTTGCTGCTGTTGATCGTTAATATTCATCATTCGGCCCCTACCGGGGGAGATATCCTCGATAGAGCCAACGAGGGCGTTGCCAGAGCGGATATGCTGGCCGAGGGCTGGCAGTGGCTCCAGGTCTTCACCGCGCTCGACCTGCGCCGCCAGTTCAAGGAAGAGGCGTAACTTGCAGATCTCCGTGGCCTCCTCCATGATGTCCACACCGTAGAGGTTGTTGCTGATGATGGTTTTGAGAATAAAATAGCGGCGGCCGGGCTGCGCCTGAATTTGCTCAAGGGTGGCGAGAAATTTATTGCGCGCCGCGTGATCGGAGGTTAATTCACACATACGCTCTATGCAGGCTTCGTACAGCGGCGCGAGCAGGTGCAGCGCGGCCAGCAGGAAAGCGCCGGAGCCGCAGGTAGGATCGAGAATCTTGATTCGCTGAAGTTGCTCATAAAAAGTGTGTAGCAAGGCCGCGTCGTCTGTGTGGCAGAGTGCATCGCGCGCGAAACGGAAGATATCGAGATTGTAAGTGATCAGATCGTCGATGTCGTGGATCTCGCCATTCGCAAGCCTGGCATGTAGTTGCCTGTAGTACGAGCGACGGGCCGCATATTCCCTCTCCGTTTCGGCTGGCAGGGCTTCAGTACTGCGCACCGGGGCGTAGATATAGTGATCTGGCTGCTGCTGGAGAAGGCGCCAGAGCGGGCCGCCTGCTCTGAAAGCGCCGGGGTATACCTGTGCGACGCTGTTGAAGAGATACGGAATGATCGTGTTGCTGGCGATGTAGCCGGTCACATCCTCGCGGGTGTAGTATGCCCCCATCTGCTGCTGATTGACCTGCTGCTCGAAAATGTATCCCAGTATGGCCGGGTTGATCTCGTCCTCGCCGCGCGGCAGTGTGCCAGCCAGGTTCCAGTGGTAGCCGTCGTCCTCGCCGCGCGGCAGTGTGCCAGCCAGGTTCCAGTGGTAGCCGTCGAGGAAGGCGAATATGCGCTCGAAGGCTGTGTCTTTGATCTGAATGGCGGAGTAGCGGCGTTCAAGTTCGTGCGGCGCGAAGAGATTGCCGTCGAGGCGCGGCACGCTGCCGAAGAGATGGCGCGCTGTGGTGGGGTGCTCTGCCCGGGCCAGTCCCTCGTGCAGCAGGCGCAGCAAGAAATGGCGGTAAAACGTATGCGCTCCTGCCTCTGCCTGCACCATGCGCAGGCGATGGGCGAGGTAGTCGCCGTCACCATCCAGGAAACCTCTGCGCTGGATGAAATAGAGAAACATCAGGCGGTTGAGTATGAGCGTGGCGTAGCGCGCACGCTCCGCCGGGTCCGCGATGCCCTGGATGCAGGGGAGGAAGGCCGCGTGCTCGTCAGTGAAACGTTCATAGAAGCGGCGCGCAATGCGCTGCGCAGCGTGTTCCGGCTCTATATCCGACCGCTCCAACCCGGCGGATATCATCGTCTCATGGCCGTCCTCTCTGACAATCTCTGCGCTGGTGTACGCACGTCTTCTCCTACCTGCCCCCCTGCCCGAGACGATATTTGATCTCATAGTTCATGATAAAGTCCAGTTCATCGGCTGTAAAGCCGTAATACTCTGCCAGCGCCCTATCGATCTCATCGATAATGGGCCTGGAATAACCCATCCTGTATTCTTCTAACTCGATCAACTGGCCCGCTTTTTTCCCCGCCGCCGATGGCCTGGTATTTCTCGTACTCAGGCGGGCGTGCTGCTGAATATCTTCCTCCAGGCGCCGGGAGAGCAGTGGCAGTTCCTCAATATCGTACAGATCGCTGCCCGTCGGGAACTCTTTGACCAGCGCATGCGAAAGGTGGAAGCCGTCCGCGTAGGTCACGAACCAGAGGTAAAAGAGAGAACTGTTCATAACGGCCATGATCGTGCGGGCAGCGAGAGCATCGTTGAAGAAGAGAAAGCGCCCGTGCGGCGGCTCCATAGTAACGCCATTCTTTTTATAGAATGGGACGTGGCAGACGGCCTTCATCCAGTAGTTGGTGGCCTCCTGGTAGTAGATAAAATGCGGGGTGCGCTCATCGGTGAGCGCTGTGGCGATGCTGATGCCCCCGGCGCGCTCCAGCACTTTTTGCAGGATCGTTTCTTGCAGCGGGGAAGCAAGTTTGGGAAAGACGCCGGATCTGATGCTGTGCCGCACCTCCGTATAAGAGATCAGGTCCAGCAGATGCGGGCGCTCTGCCGCGTACCAGCGCTGTATCCTGGTGACGTATGTGCTGCCACACCGCGCCGTATCATCGCGCCGAGCTATGAAAATTGAGAGCCGCTGAAAGGCGCCCTTGAAGAGCCGTCCGGGAAAGATCTCAAAGTTTGCCAGCCAGCGTGCAGCGGTCTGATCGAGAATGGCGCGGCGTAATGGCGCAAAGCGCTCGCTGCCACACAGGCTCAGCGGCACAATCAGCCCGATATAGCTGTGCCGCGAGCGACACAGGGCCAGCGAGCGCTCGACCACTGCTGCGTAGAGGTTGCCGCAACTTCCCGTCTCGTAGCCGCTTACCCTGTACTGCTGCCTGACCTTGCTGTACTCGATATATGGCGGGTTGCCGATGATGACATCGAAGCCTCCCCGGGCCATAACATCGGGAAATTCCGCATGCCAGTGGAAGGGGCGCTGATAGGTCTCACCTTGCACCCTGCCGGGAGAAAAATTACCTGTAGATCCGACGAGGACATTGCCGGCGCGGATGTTGGCCGTGAGGGCGGGCAGTGGCTTGATAGCGCCGGCGCGCTCGACGTGGGCGAGCAGGGCCAGAAGCAGGCGCTGCCGGCAGACCTCTATCGCCTCGGGCATGACATCCACACCATAGAGGTTGTTGGTGATGATGGTACGCAAAATGTAGAGTTCGCGGCTGCCGTACTGCTCGCAGCGCTTGAGGATAGCGCGGCACCTCTCGCGGTCCGCATGATCGGGCGCGTGGTCTGTGGATGGTGAGTGCGTTATGCTCGCAGCGCTTGAGGATAGCGCGGCACCTCTCGCGGTCCGCATGATCGGGCGCGTGGTCTGTGGATGGTGAGTGCGTTATCAAGGCGTCGCGATTGTTCACAAGGGTCTGCATGCGGTCCAGGCAGGCGGCGTAGAGCGGGACGAGCAGGTTGAGCGCCGCGAAAAGGAAGGCGCCCGGCCCGCAGGTAGGATCGAGGATAGTCATATGATCCATGCTCGTATAGAAGGCCAGCAGCAGAGCGAGATCGGCGCAGCTTGCCAGAACATCGCAGGCGAATTGCTGGATGGCAAGGTTCAAAGTAACAAGCGCCTGAATACTATCGATGGTTCCAGACTCTAGCAGCGTGCGCAATTGCCGGTGGCGAGCGCGGCGTGCCGCGTATTCGCGCTCCGTCTCGGTTGGCAGGTACTCAGGCTGGCGTATGGCGGCGGGAATGTAGCGCTCTGGATCGGCCTGGAGCAGCCGCCACATCGCCGCTCCGCGCGAGAACGCCGCCTGGCAGCGTTCTCTGGCGGCATCGAACAGGTAAGGAATAATGGTGTTGCTGGCAATGTAGACGGCCACATCTTCTTTCGTATAGTAGGCGCCCATCTGCTTCTGATGGGCGCGCTGCTCAAAGATCGCAGCCAGCGTAGAGGGATAGAGCGCCCCCTCATCCATACCGTATCTCCGGTGCCTCGACCACGTTTGCTGCTCCTCAGCGATAAGAAGCAAGGTGATTCCTATCGCATGTTCATAACGTATAATATAAGAAGGTGCCTTTTGAAAGAAAAGGCTCAGTTTGAGTATCCTCGAAACCGATGACAAAGCCAGCGGCTCCAGGTCCTTCCTTAACAGGGGAGGATACATGGCGAGGGTAAAAAAGTCAAGTAATTTTCTGCACTGGAGCCTGAAAGCGGATAAAGTGGAGTGAAGATACCCGATATGGCGAATTGAAGAGATGAAGGAGAGACAATGACGACGACACAGACGAACCCGCAAGTACAGCAGTGGACCAATCTTGCTCAGCAGTTGCGTGTCGATAGTATCCGTTGCACGACTAATGTCGGCTCGGGGCATCCCACGTCTTCCATGTCGGCGGCTGATCTGATGGCCGTGCTCATGATTAGCTACCTGCGCTACGATTTTGACAACCCGAAAAATCCTGACAACGATCATCTCATCTTCTCCAAAGGACATGCCTCGCCGCTGCTCTACTCGATGTACAAGGCTGCTGGCGCGATCAGCGATGAAGAATTGATGACGCTGCGCAAGTTCGGCAGTCGCCTTGAGGGCCATCCCACGCCGGCATTGCCCTGGGTGGATGTCGCTACCGGCTCGCTGGGCCAGGGCCTGCCCATTGGAGTCGGCATAGCGCTCGCCGGCAAGTACCTCGACAGGCTCTCTTATCATATCTGGGTATTGCTGGGGGATAGCGAGATGGCCGAAGGCTCGATCTGGGAAGCCTTCGATCACGCCTCACACTACAAGCTGGATAATCTTGTTGGCATCCTCGACTGCAATCGCCTGGGCCAGCGCGGCGAGACGGAACTTGGCTGGAATACGGAAGCCTACGCCGCACGCGCAAAAGCCTTTGGCTGGAACCCTATCGTTATCAACGGCCACGACTACAACGAAATCAGTTCGGCCTACGACCAGGCGCTCAAGGCGAATGGCGCCCCGACGCTCATCATCGCGAAGACGATCAAGGGCAAGGGCGTCTCGTTCCTGGAGAACGTCAACGGCTGGCACGGCAAGGCGCTCAATAAACAGCAGGAGGAGCAGGCTATGCAGGAGCTGCATCCCTCCGCGCGCAGCATGACCTTCCCCGTGCAGAAGCCAGAGAACAGGCAGCCCGCTCCGTTGCCTGAGCGCAAGCCGCTGGAGCTGCCGCGCTACGAAAAAGAGCCTATCGCGACGCGTAAAGCCTATGGTGACGCGCTCAAGGCGCTGGGGGCCGCCAATCCAGAGGTAGTTGCCCTCGACGGCGAGGTGAGCAACTCGACCTATGCCGAGGAGTTCGCCAAAGCATTTCCTGACCGCTACTTCGAGCAATACATCGCGGAGCAGCAAATGATCGCCGCCGCTGTAGGCATGAGCGTGCGCGGCAGAATTCCGTTCGCCTCCACGTTCGCGGCATTTCTCACACGCGCCTACGATTTCATCCGTATGGCGGCGGTCTCGCAGGCGAATATTCGTCTCTGCGGCTCGCACGCCGGCGTCTCGATTGGCGAGGATGGCCCTTCACAGATGGGCCTGGAGGATCTGTCGATGATGCGGGCAGTCTTTGGCAGCACCGTGCTCTATCCCTGCGATCCCAACCAGACCGCGCAACTGGTGGCGGAGATGGCCGCGCATAGCGGCATCGTCTACATGCGCACCACGCGTGAAAAGACGCCGGTGATCTACGGACCCGATGAGAAGTTCAGCATCGGCGGCAGCAAGGTCATTCACCAGTCGCCCGACGACCAGGTGACGGTTGTCGCAGCCGGGATCACGCTGCACGAGGCGCTCAAAGCGTATGATGAACTGCGCAATGAGGGCATCACAATCCGCGTGATCGACGCCTATTCGGTGAAGCCCATTGATGCGGAGACGCTGCTGGCGGCGGCGCAGGATACGGGCAAGATTGTGACCGTGGAAGATCACTGGCCGGAGGGCGGTCTGGGCGATGCCGTGCTGGAGGTCTTCACCGGGAGCGATGACCCGCTGCCCCGGGTGGTGAAACTGGCAGTGCAGACAATGCCGGGTTCTGGCACGCCCGACGAACTGCTCGAAGAGGCCGGCATCAATGCCCATCACATCGTGCAGTCCGTGAAGGCGCTTGTGCAGCGCGCATAACAATCAAAGCGTGTGCGGCAAGGCTCCGCCTCGCTGCACACGCCTGCCTGTCTGTATTTTCAGGAAAGTAAACGTTGAAAGAATCACCCTGGCGAGCCTGATCCAGAGCAGCTAGCATGGGAACTCACTGGCCGCCTGTGACCGTAGTTATTCTGCTCATCTTCTCCCGCTGATGGCCTGGCGCCTGATGCATCCTTCGCCATTCGTATTACGTGATATACTCAGCGACAACCCACACTTAAATTCCCGAACACAAGGGGGTACATAAAGCATGCATTGCAAAAAGGCGGCCCTGGTCATTAATCCCAGGACGGGCCAGAATCTGGCGAATCTTTCGGATGTGCTCGCGGTACTGGCGGCGGCGGGTTGGAAGACGGATATTGCCATTAAAGAATATGGCGGCCATAGCATGGAACTGGCGCGGCAGGCAGCCGAGGACAAATCCGACCTCATTATTGCCTACGGTGGCGATGGCACAGTCAATCAGGTAATTAACGGCGTGATGAACGCCAGGAAGCAGCGCGGCATCGTCGGCGTGATTCCCGGGGGAACGGCAAACCTGTGGGCGGGCGACATCGGAACGCCCAGCGATCCCGTGCTTGCCGCGCTCTCCCTCGTCAATAGCGAGCCGCGCAAGGTTGATATTGGCCTGGTCAGCGTGCAGGAGATTACGTTCCCGGATGGAAAGCGTAAAGCGGTTAAGAGCAGCAAGAAGCTCATCAGTAAGGCCAGGCATCACTTCCTGTTGATGGCGGGCCTGGGCCTGGACGCGGCGGTAATGAGCGGTGTTTCCAAGTCGCTTAAATATCGCGTTGGCCCGCTTGCCATCGGTGTCTCGGCTGCCAGAGAACTGCCCGCTCAGTCTCCATTCCCCATAGAGATCCGCGCGGCGGATGACGGGGGGAAAGATGAACTGCTCTGGCAGGGGGAAGCGGTGCAGATTGTGGTCGGCAATACGCGGCGCTATGCAATCGTGCTGGAAATGACGCCCGAAGCCTATATCGATGACGGTATTCTCGATGTTTGCGTCATCACCGGCGGCGACCCGCTCTCGACGATACAGCAACTCTCGTCGCTGATCCTGCGGCGCAAACCCGATAACGTCAATACCGAATTCTTCCGGGGCGCCCATCTCTCCATCAGGGTGCCGGCCTCGGTGCTGCTAGAGCTGGATGGCAGCTTTATCAAGCTCAAGGATTACCTGAGCAAAGCGGATTACGAGGCCATTGAGCAGACGCACGATAAAGAGCATGTCATGGTGACGTATCGCTTCGATGCGCTGCCGGGAGCGCTGAACATTGCTATCCCCTGTACGTATGATGGGGATCTGTTCGAGCACGGCGCTGGTCATAATGGTTCGCATGCTCACGGCGAGAAGCAGAGCAAGGCTGTGCATGAGCAAGCTGAGGCTCAAGAGAAGGGTGGGCAGCCTGAGCAATCGCCATCGCAGGAGCATACCTTGCTGCACGAGACGCAGCCACTCTCTGAGGAGGAAGCGGAGAAGCAGAGCAAGGGACACGCGGAGGAAGCAAAGCCGCTGCCGGAGCTGGTCAGCGCGCTGCTCGAACGCGGGCGCAAAGTGACCATAGTGGGCAAGACCCCCAACCCTGATAAGCCGCAGACCTTCATTATCGCCGGCCATACGCCGAAGCAGTTGTCGGGCGATAACCGACCCGTTGCCGTGGTCGTCAATGACAAAACCGACCTTTTCAATCGTGATGGGCGGCGTGTTTCGCTGGCGGCTCTCGATGAGCAGTTGCAGACGGGAGCAGAGATCGTTGTTGAGGGCAGCAAGAACAGGTGGGGCGTGATCTCCGCCAGGCGCGTCGTGCTCTGATATCGCGCCGCGCAGCGCCCCGGCCTTTTTACCAGGCAGGTCTGGGCGATCATTCAAGACGGGGGCAAGAAATGTAGAGACGGGGGCAAGAAATGTAGAGACGGGGCTTGCCCCCGTCTCTACATTTCTTGCCCCCGTCATATTTCACAGGCGGGCACACCAGACAAGGCGCGCCTGTCATATCTCACCGAGTGTGCACACGTATAAACTCGCCGACGTGGGCGAGCGCCTCCGTCTCTACATTTCTTGCCCCCGTCATATTTCACAGGCGGGCACACCAGACAAGGCGCGCCTGTCATATCTCACCGAGTGTGCACACGTATAAACTCGCCGACGTGGGCGAGCGCCTGGTGCGCCTCGGGGAGCAGCGTGCCCCATGCCTGCCAGGAGTGGAACATGCCCTCCCAGATTTCTAACGTGACCGGGACCCCGGCATCGCGTGCGCGCGCTGCCAGCCGCGTCGCGTCATCGAGCAGCACCTCGTCGGTCCCCACCTGAATGAGCAGCGGCGGCAGGCCGTGCATGTCGGCATAGAGGGGAGAAGCCAGCGGCGTAGCCGGGTCTGTCTCGCCGAGATACGCCTGGATCACCAGCGGCATCAGGTCGGCCTGGATCATCACATCGGCCTTGCGCCTGGTCTTGAGCGAGGTACCGGTCAGCGTCAGATCGACGAATGGCGAGAGGCAGGCCGCGACAGCGGGTTGCGGCAGTCCCTCATCGCGCGCCGCGACCAGCAGAGAGATCACCAATCCTCCGCCAGCGGAATCGCCGGCCACAGCCAGATGGTGGGGCGCGGTCCCCTGACCGAGCAGCCAGCGATAGGCCAGCAGCGCATCTTCAAGCGCGGCAGGAAAAGGATGTTCGGGCGCCAGGCGATACTCGACGAGCAGCACACGCGCCTGCGCAATCTGCGACAGGTCAGCGGCCAGCGAGCGGTGGGTGTTGATCGATCCCATAATGTAGCCCCCGCCATGAAGGTAGAGGATCGTGCGCTCCTCGCCGGCGCCGGGTGCGCTAATCCACTCGGCGGGCAGCCCGGCCACGCTGCACGGCTCATACCTGATACCACGCTTCCTGGGGACGCGCGCGACACTGGTCTCAAGCGAGGCCCGCGCCTTCTGGATCGAGCGTGACCTGTAGCTCTGAAGTTGCCACAGGCGCAGAGCCAGCTTGATAACATGGCTCTGCCAGCTTGCCATGAGAACCCTCTTTCTAGTTCGGCTTTCCTGTTCCTCTCTATCATCATACCGCTACCGGCGCTGGCATGCAAGGTTTTACCAACGACCAAACCTTGACGTAATGCGCCGAATTCTCTAAAATCAACAGGGATACCTGCTAAATAGATAGAAATATCTTCTTTCTATTTGTAGAGTGTGTCTGCTTGCCGGCACAATCACGTACTCGCGCTGCGGCGCTTACCTTATGTAAATTGTATTATGAATGTGCACGAAGAGCACATTCATAATACAATTTACATCCCTTGCGCGGAGGAGCCGCGCGGAGGAGACATGGTAGATCGCGTGGGACAACAACTTGGTAATTATCGCCTGGTGCGCCTGTTGGGGCAGGGGGGCTTCGCCGAGGTCTATCTGGGCGAGCATATTTATCTGGAGACGCCCGCTGCCATCAAGGTGCTGCACACTCGTCTGACCGAGGGGGATGCCGAACATTTTCGCAACGAGGCGCGCACGATTGCTCGCCTGGTGCATCCTCATATCGTGCGCGTGCTCGATTTTGGCGTACAGGAGACGACGCCCTATCTCGTCGAGGACTACGCTCCCAATGGCACCCTGCGCCGGCTCTATCCCAGAGGCTCGCGGCTCCCCCTCGCGACGATTGTGAGCTACGTCAGGCAGATCGCCGACGCTCTGCAATACGCTCACGATCAAAGAGTGATCCACCGCGATGTCAAGCCGGAGAATATGCTGCTTGGCCGCTCTCACGAGGTGCTGCTGAGCGATTTTGGTATCGCTGTGATGGCGCAGAGTTCGCGCTATCAGAGCACGGAGGGCATGCAGGAGATGGCGGGTACGGTAGCCTACATGGCGCCGGAGCAGATCCAATCCCGCGCGACGCCGCGCAGCGATCAATATGCGCTGGGCATCGTCGTCTACGAGTGGCTGACCGGCGAGCGTCCTTTCCAGGGATCGTTTACCGAGGTCGCCGTGAAACAGGTATTGACGGCTCCGCTGGCTCTGCGCGAGCAGATACCCGCGCTGCCTTCCGCCATTGAAGCGGTAGTCATGAAGGCGCTCGCCAAAGATCCCGAGCAGCGCTATCCAACGATCAAGGCGTTTGCCGATGCATTGGAGGCAGCCTACCAGCAGGAGCCGCTGCCGCCGGGGGTGTTGACCGATGGCTTTATCCCGTCAGCTCAGGCATCCTCCAGCGAGACCATCCTGCTGCCGGATCGTGAGGCGGCGGCTGCGCCTTTGCTGGACGTACAGAGCAAAGCGCCCGAGACGACGCGACTGCCTCCCGAAACCGAATCGCTGGAGACAATGAAAGTGCCCGAGGAGGCTGTAGCGATTGAGACAACGAAGCCTCCCGGCGAAGCGCTGCCAGATTCCTTGCCCGGCGAGACAGCGATTCCTGCATCACCGCCGCAGGTCGTGCCATCAGGTCTGTCGCGGCGCCGTGTGCTGCTGGGATTGGGCGGCACGCTGGCCGTGGCCGGTGCGGGCGGGGGTATTGCCTGGCTGGTGGGGAGGAGACTCGAAACTTCGTCTACAGCTTCTCCGGGGGGGACAGCCCTGCTCTACACTTATCGCGGCCATGATGCGCAGGTGTGGTCGGCGGCCTGGTCGCCCGATGGCAAACGTATTGCTTCGGCCAGCAGCGATAAGACGGTACAGGTCTGGAATGCGAGCGATGGAATGCTGCTCTATACCTACACCGGCCATAGCGACACGGTATATGCTGTAACGTGGTCGCCCGATGGCCGGCGCGTCGCCTCGGCCAGCTATGATCGAACGGTACAGGTCTGGGATGCGACCACTGGCTTCTATCCCATCACCTACACCGGCCATACTTCGTGGGTGTGGACAGTAGCCTGGTCGCCCGATGGCCTGCGTATCGCATCTGGCGGCGGCGACAGGACGGTGCAGGTCTGGGACGCTGCCACCGGAGATGCTCTATATACCTATCGCGGCCACACCGGGTTTGTACATAACCTGGCGTGGTCGCTGGATAGCAAAAGTATCGTCTCGTCGGCAAGTGACATGACGGCGCAGGTCTGGAATGCCAGCACGGGAGCGAACCTTGATACCTACCGCCCATACCAGGCTGCGGCATGGGGCAATTGCTGGTCGCCCAATGGGGAGCGCATCGCCTCCGGCTGTGACGATAAGACGGTGCAGGTCTGGGATGCAATCGGCGGCGATCATCGCTACGTCTATTACGGCCATAGCGATTTCGTTTACTCGGTGGCCTGGTCGCCCGATGGGGAGCGTATCGCCTCGGGGGGCGATGATAAGACCGTACAGATATGGAACGCCGTGGATGGCAGTGATGCCGTCACCTACCAGGGCCATACGCTGGGAGTGCGTTCGGTGGCCTGGTCGCCCGATGGTAAGCGTATAGTTTCGGCATCCTGGGATAAAACGATAAAAGTCTGGGCCGCGCCAGCATAAAGTGAACTGGCTTGCATCCAGGTCTTTGCCTGCTAGCTTGACATATGAGCGATATTTATTGTAGCATGGCTATATTGACGAGTCTGGACGACAAACGTTAATACTCGATCTATTTTTTCCCTTTCCCACGTCGTCCCGGCCCATCTTCCCGCGTGCATTGAGATGTGTGGTCTGTGTAAGCAAGGCGAACGTTAGTCTTTACATGGCTGGATATCTCAGCGCTCCGCCGGGCAGGGTGCGAGCAATCGT
>Ga0209061_1002462_pt1 | contig 23418 bp, 24 predicted proteins | sample Coa_R1_10_FD_187157 | JGI IMG/M metagenome (GOLD analysis project Ga0209061, IMG submission 187157) | Surface soil microbial communities from Centralia Pennsylvania, which are recovering from an underground coalmine fire - Coalmine... | ecosystem: Environmental > Terrestrial > Soil >...
CCCATCAACCCGAAAGGAGAAAAGTAAGATGTCTGGTTCCAAGAGGCTACTGAGCCGGTTCGGCATAGCAGGGTTTTATGTGCTGTTAGGCGTTCTTATAGGGGCCTTTGGGGTAACGATGCGCAGTGCCTCCTCGCAGCCTCAGGAGGGGAGCGTCACGATGCCTAACCTCAGAACCCAATCGTTGACCATTGTGGATAGTCAAGGCCGGCCTGTAATCACTATGGGTTCTATAAAACAAGGAGAAGAGAGCACTCCGGTTCTTCAGCTTAGCTCCTGGGAAGGGAACAAGGTTCTTGTGAATGGCTTTCTTGTGGGGCAAAGTTCCGTGCTCAATCAGCTTGTTAAGAAGGCAGGGGATATGGGGAAGTATCCTCTAATTCCCTTCACGCCGTGTGTCGTGCTCGCGTATTCGCGTGTGGGCAAGCTGCCTAGTATCCTTCAGATAGGTTTTGCTGCGGATGGGAAGAGTGGGGAAGTCGTCCCCGTGATTGGAGGAGAGGATTCGAAGTACGAAAACTGGTATATCCGTCTCGAAGGGAAACATCTTCTTAGTGGGGCGGTTCCCTCGCATCTATCAAAAACGGAAAGTGAGCAACTGGGAGCATTATGGCAGAGCCTAATGGACAAATTTGCCCAAAAGGAAAACGGAGCCGAGGATGCTCCTGCAGACCCAAAGTAAATGGCATGTACTGCCCTAAGTTCCAGCAGATGGGCATAAAGGAAGGAGAGGGGATGCCATAAACCATTATGGGGACGTGCTGGGTAATGAGGGGGTGATAACGGACGGGAGTGGGAACGTGCTGTCGAGTAATGAGGGGAAGGGCGTCGGCCTTGAGTATGATAGCTTTGGCGTAGCTATGTTCACGAGCGGGACTGCGCAGACCCCTTATCGTCCTGCAGGGTTGGTGTTAGATACGGAGGGTTTGGACTTCAGCGGCCCTCCTGTGGCCTGCCCGCTGTATGCCAATAGGGCGCTGGCTCTGTCGGAAGAACAGTGCGGAGGAGGACCACCAGGACAACCCGTTTTTGTTATCCCTATCATCTGTACAATCGCCTGTATAGGCTTCGCTATTGACATTATCACTTGCTGGCCTATAGCTAAGAAAAAGTGCAAGAAGAAAAAAGGAGTTGAATACTTCAAATGCATGTACAATGAGCTGGCTAGGTGTGCCTGTTGGAACAAAAAACATCCTTTGGATGTCGCAGCCTGCCTTGCATGCGCAGCCTGCGTAGTTCATGTTGTGCCTGTTCCCATTCCTGTTCCACACCCCGTTCCAGCCATTTAGCTCAAACGGACTCTATTCTTGCTATGCCTGTTTATTAGGCCAAAACCTCCCACTAGGGTAAGCTCTAGTGGGAGGTGGAATATCCTTTAAGGAAGGAGACATCAGTGATGTGGACAATACTTCTGTGGGTTCTAAAGTGGTTCGTGCTTGTGTTTGTCTTAGGTTTTGGTCTTGCAAATCACGTGCACTGCAATTTTGAGTCTTGGAGGCGGCGTTTTTTAGAATTGGTGAAGTTATTATCTGTAATCATACTCCTGTCGGCACTGCTCTACAGATTTCCTATTCTTCTAGAGCCAGGAGAGATTCTACAAAAGCTAGCCCGATTTATGATGGCAGTGATGTGGTATTATGTTGTTGGCATGATCGAGATGTTTGTTATCTGTGCCTTATGGCTAGGGGTGTTCTACTATTTCATGGATCGTAAAGGTCGAGATAGAGGGTGTTGACGATCTGTTTATCGTGGCTAGACAAAAGTGTGCGCAATGTAATATAGGCTGAGGAAATAGTGGCTCCAGTGTATGCCGGCGGAGGCTGCAGCAGCCTGTTGGTGCGTCGAAATGGGGAGTACCACCATGGAGATGTGCTGGGCAATAAGGGGGTGATAACGGACGGGAGTGGGAACGTGCTGTCGAGCAATGTGTACGATGCGTTCGGTGTAAGCATGTTCACAAGTGGGAGTGCCCAAACCCCCTATCGTCCGGCAGGGTTGGTATTAGATGTGGAGGGCTTGGACTTCAGCGGCCCTCCTGTGGCCTGCCCGTTGTATGCCAACAGGGCGCTGGCTCTGTCGGAAGAACAGTGCGGAGGAAAGCCGCCACAAAAGAGACCCAATCCACCTTCTTCTCCACTTGGTTTGCTCCCCATCTTGCTGTGTCTACCCGTTTGTTGGCCGGTTGCCCGGCGAATTCCTAGTTGTTGGGCATGGGCAAATAAAGTCTGTGCGGGTAAACACGGGAAGGAGAAGGCCGCATGTATCGCAGGGGCACTCGCTTTTTGCTTATGTGGTGACTCAGAGGAGAACACAGAATGCATCGAATGTGGCCTGTGTCTTGTAGGGGGAACTATTATCGAGCCATAAACAATAGGAGGCCCAGTTTCTCCAAATCTACCGGTAAAGCTGGGCTTTTCTTTAGCATGAGAGGGATGAGGCTATGTTTGGAAAGGGTCTGAAACGAATTCTAAAGTGGTTGTGGCAAAGTGCGATGTTTGCTTTCTATACGACCAGTCTAGCCATTCATGCGGTAGATAACAGACATGGGGACACTCTAAGCAAGAAACTGGCTCGGGTTTGGTACAGCAACCTTAAGATAGGTCTGCTTCAATTGGTCAGTGCCTTTTTATGCTATGCCCACTGGCGTGTTCTCCGGCATGATCGAGGGACGATTGTGCTGCAAATTACGGGGTGCATTCCCTACGCGAAGCAAGGCTTGCTGATCCTCTTCTTGGGCCTTTGGGCAACCCTTGTCATCATGGCGCTACATCGGCAAAAAGAGTAGACTGTGTAGAAACTCGGCTTGACACAGAAAGACGGTGACTTTGTGACATTCTGCATAGTCTAAAGACCGGCGGCTTTTTGCGGCAGGGTAGGTACAAGGTCTACCCTCAACTTGGATACGGTTTGAACAACGAAACGCTGGAATCCACCCGGTAAATGTGGAAAAAAGTTGCCTTGGTAGGAGAAAACTATGCTCTTTAGAAAGGGTTACATTCCTTGGTTTTGGCTGATAAGCTTGGCCTCTTTGGGGGTACAGAAGCCGGCGAAGCAGCATTGCCTATCCTGCTACTCTTTCCTCGCCTATCCTTCCCCAAACGGGCAATACATCGCGGTGGAGAATAACAATGGCCAAATAGCTCTCTATAACCGCATCGGTCGCCTGCTCTATCGCTTTCCCTCTCAGTTCTCCTTCTTTCCTGCCAACTTCACCCCTTGGGGGCAGCAAAGTCACTTCCTTTACCTATTGGTAGGCGACCATAATGTAAAACAAGTTGCCCGCTTCAACGTGTTCACGAAACGATACCACTTTGTGGAGACGGGCGGGTTTTTAACAGCGAAACTCGTTCCGTCTCCTAATGGGCGCTATATCGCTCTGGATGTAAATCTTCCAAACACTAGTCGAGCTCTCCTAGGGATTTGGGACACCTTGGCGCAGAAGCCACACCAACAGGTGCTTCTCTATCCTTTCCGTCTTGATGTAGAGAAGTTTGCTTGGGTAACGGATAGGCTCCTGTTCGTCAATACGAATGGATTGGATTTGGAAGTAGATGCGCATAGCCGACCGTCTCAGGCAGCTTATATGGGGCGGGATGAGGATTTTCTGCTAGATAGGCGGCTAATGACAAGTAGACAGTTGCCTTTGCCATTTCGCATTACACAATTGGCGCCCTATGCCGATGCCTCAGGGCGTATTGTGGTTCTAGCGCGTCAGCGGCAGAGTGGTTTAATGGCTGTGGTCAGTATAGACCCTGCTACCGGGGCGAGCCATGTAGAGAAGGAGTTGCCTGCCTCAACAAAGTCTCCTTGGCTGTTAACCTGGTCTTCTCCACAGCGGGTGTATGTATGGCGTTGGCGTCAGGCAGGAGAGATAGAGGTGTATGTCTATCGAAGTTTGGCAAGGCCTCATGTGGGGGCGTTGCAGGTGGTGAAAGTGCCGATGTCCATTTCGTTTGTGGCAGACAGTGCTGGTCGTGTTTGGGGCTATGATGGGAAAAGGCTACGGTTCGTTCAACTGCCCTTGAAGTGAGAGCGGGAGGCAGGTAACACGATCGGAGCGGTGCCACAGGGCAGGGGCACGCTGCGCTCTGCCCTGCACTATAACCAAGCCTTGCGTAGATTATCCACCGTGCGCTTGAGAATAGGCCACTATATCGCCTAGAACTTGCTGGATAAAGAGAGGAAGATGCGACGGCCTTGTTGGAAGCGGGTACCGCTAAAGCCCGATTGAAAGTTGATGACGCTGCGGCTATCAAAAACGTTCTCGATATCGAGGTTAAGCGCCCCCAAGCTTTTGAGGAAACGGGAGCCGGTGGAGAGATGCAGGTCTAACTCGCTGTTGGGCGTTCGGAAAGGACTGGGGGGCACAATGCTGCTGGCGAGGCCGCTGCCGTAGGTAAAGACGAAAGAGACGTTGGCCTGGTTTTTCCAAGTATAGCCAAACCCTGCCCCCACGGTGTTGCGTTGGTCGTGATCGTTAAAGAAGGGCGCAGGTGCACCCGTGTTGTCGAAGCCGGCAGGCGAGGCGATAGAGTAGGTGTAGTTTACAAACCCATCAAGGCCTATGCCGTTGGGCGGGGTGAGATCGTAGCTGAATTCAACACCGTGTACCCCGCCGATCTGGAAGTTGACGGCGGAGTAAAGCCCGATTTGGCTACCGGGGATAAGCAGACCGGTATCCACCTGGTTGCGGATGTCTTTAACGTAGTAGGCGAGTTTCACCGTTTGATCTCGGCCGATCAGCCGTTGAACGCTGATATCGTACTGGTTTAAGGTCTCCGGCTGAATGGGGGCGCCCACAATGCTGCCTTGGGCAAGCGGCGGTGTGTTAAAGAGGCGGTTATAAGACCATCGTATCGAGGTGAACCGATCGGGATTGTAGGCGAAGTTGAGACGGGGACAGAGCGAGTTAGTGTCCACAACGGGTTGCCCCAAGTTCTGCCCCTGCCGAAACCAGTCGAAGCGAAGGCCATAGTTAAAGGTAAAACGGGAAGAGAATTTCCAGGTGTCTTGAATGTAAGCGGCGCGATAGAAGCCGGAGCGATGAACGTTCAGCGTTGGCACCGTGCTGCTGGTGGGTACATAAACGGGATTGCCGTAGACGTCGGTGACATAAACGGGCTTTCCGCTTGAATCGAATAGCAGGTGCCCCTGGGCGTCGGTCGCCTGTTTGGGGGCACCAGGAGGGGCGAGAGCCGGGTCTACAACCGCGAGATCGTCTAGGGCGAGCTGGCTGGCCGGAATGATCTGATACGACTCGTTGCCGATCTGCGTATCGTTGAGAATGCCAAACTTGATCTCATGGTTTTTTCGAGGGAGCGTAACGGCCGCATAGATTTGAGAGTGATGCACGTTCCGAATGGCGGTTGGGTTGTACTCTATGGAGTTATCTACGGGTAGGTTAAGCACATCTACCGGCGGATTATGGTTGGTGAGATCGGCGCCGGCATGGAGAAAGGTAACGGCAAAGAGCAGGGAGTCGGTGCGATTAAGCTGACGCTGCCATGAGAGCGTGGAATATTCGTTAACCTCTCTTTGGTCAATATCCATATGCTCGGCCTGTTGGGAGGGCAGCACGATGGGAGCCGCACCAAGCCCATTTGGGTTCACAATGTTAATAGAGGGAATGGAACCGTCGCGGTTGCGCAGGCCGAGAAAGCCAAAACCTTCCCCTGCAAGGGCGAACGAGTCGGGAAGGCCGGTACGGTTATTGATCTGATAGGTGTCTGGCGACTGGTTGAGGGTGAGGATGAGGGTGTCTTTGGGGCTTGGCCGAAAACGCAGTTTGGCGAACTCGTTTACGCTGGAACCGGCGTTGTGGGCGGTCTGGTCATCGGGTTGTTGAGGGTCTTGCGCGTTCAGGGTGCGGGTGGCAGCGAAATCGAACACATAGTCTCCTCTCTTTCCGATAGGACCCTCTAGGTTCAGATCGCCGTTTGTAGTGGAGTAGCTGCCAGCTTGAAGGTCGTACTCCCCAACGGGTTTCCTGGCGCCGGGCAAGGTGGTGATGTTGAGAATGCCGGCCGTCTGCATGCCGAATTCGGGCGGGTAAGAGCCGGTGAGGAGCTGAAGGGTTTGAATGGTGGAGGGGACGACGACCGCACTCTGCTGCCCGGAGAGAATTTCAGGCAGGGGCACGCCATCCACCACGTAGGAGATTTCCGCATGTTCTCCGCGAATGTGCTCTTGACCGGCAGAGTCGTTAGCAACGCCGGCCTGGGTTTTTGTAATGGACTGAATGGTGGCTCCGGCTCCTCCACCAAACTGCTGAATCTGGTTATGGGTAATGGTGGCGGACTGCTCTACCTGGCGACGTTGAAGCAAGGAGGCTTTCACAACCACGAAAATATCTGCCGTGGGGGGAGACTGGTTTGACGAAGAGCGCCGAGAACTAAGCTGAAGGCACAGGCTGTGGTTCAAAAACAGGTGAATGATGGCCGCCTGTTGATGTTTGGGCACAGACGAAACCGTATGCCAGGTGCAGAGATCGAAGACCGGGGTGGCATGGCTTTTTTCCAGGAGAGAGGGAGTAAGCACGGCAGCCTGCTCGCCGTTTGAGTCTCGCTGCAGCGTAACCTCAGCGGTAGTTAGCGGTTGCCGAGTAGCCGGATTCAGCACGATGAAGCTGACATAGCGTGGAACGAAGGTTTTCGTGTTGGACGGGATAGGCGTGTTGATAAATGGCATAACGATTTTCCCCCTAATCTACCTCGAAGTGAAAATGCAGTCTGGCTGTGCTCTCTACAGGAACGCCGTTGCGTGTACCGGGTTTGAACTTCCATTGGCGTGCAGCCTCGAGGGCGAGTTGATCGAGCGTATCATGACCGGAGGATTGCACGATGCGCGCCGAGGCTACGGTGCCGTCAGGCTCTACGGTCACCTCTACGACGCACATGGCATCGAGCGGCTGATAGCGCAGGTCATCGGGAATTTGAGGTTGTGGCTCTTCGGCCAACGGAAGCGCCGGCTCGGCCAAGGTAAAGACAGGTTGCGGCGCCGGTTGTGGCTGTGGCTCTGGCTGCGGGGTTGGTTTTGCCACCGCAACCTCGGTGGGTTTTTGGGGTGTAGGCGGCGGCGTCGGCTGCTTGGGTTGTGGTTGGGGCGGTGGAGTGGGCTTGGGTTTGGGCGGCGGGGTGGGGGTCGTAAGGGGTTTAGGCACTTGCCCGGCCACGCCGGTGCCCGTATTATCCACCGTAGCCCCTCCATTCCCACTGCCACTGCCTGTGGAGGAGGCCGCGATCACTTTAGGCAGGTTAGAGGGATGCGTATGAACGGGTTGCTGTGGGTGTGCATTGGTGTGTGTCTTCTTATTTTCAAGGTGTTTTGGCGGAAGTTTTTTGGGTTGCTTCTTTTCTGCTTTTGGCTGTTGCCGCTCTTGAACCGGAGGAGGCAATTGCACCATGGTGACATGAATTAATTCACCCTCCACCTTTTTAAAGGCTCCAAACTTCGCCAGGATGGGCAGAAGCACAACGTTGATCAGGATCGAAATAATGAGTGTTTTGGTGAGCAGCGAGTTGCCTCTACGTCGGCGTCGCATTGTTATAATCTCCTCACTTTACCGCTGCAATGGCGAACTGGGTGACGCCGGCCTGACGCGCCTGATCCATCGCCTCTACCACCACTCCATGAAGCACATCCTTATCGGCATTGATGATGACGAGGTCTTTATCGGTAACGTGGAGCGCTCTTAAAGCGTCTGCAAGGCGATTAAGCGGGGTCGGGGTTGTGTTGAGGAAGGTTGCACCGTCCCTCTGAATCGTAATGGTGATGTTTTGGGAGGAGTGGTTTGAGGCCGTTGAGGCCTTCGGAAGGTTCACCGGCAGCCCCGCCTGAATGACCATGGCCAAACTGGCGACCATGAAGAAGAAGAGGAGAAACATCATTACGTCAATCATCGGAATGACGATGATCTCGGCCTCTTCCAAGGGTTTTCTGCGTGGAATCCTTACAAGCTTCCGCATGATGTACCCCCTTTCAATCCACGCGACCGGTGAGATAGTTAACCAGTTCGGCGCTATAGAACTCGAGGTCTTCGTTGATTTTGCGCACGAGGTTGCTGAAGTAGTTAAAGGCGATGAAGCCGATGACCGCCAAGGTGATGCCGGTTGCCGTGGAGATGAGGGCTTCTGCAATGCCTCCGAGAATCTGGGTGGGGTTGGAGAGGCCATGTTCCGATGCCGCGCGGAAAGAGCGAATCATGCCGGCAATGGTTCCTAACAAGCCGAGCAGAGGGGAGATGTTGACGATCGTTTTGATGACGATAAGGTTGGCTTCCAAAGCGGGTATTTCATTGGCGGCTTCTTGCTCCATCGCCATCTCGATGGCCTCCACATCACGATGGGCGTTTCTGAGACCTCGTGCGAAGATACGGCCGAGGGGAGTGCGGGTTCCTTCGCACACCGCAATAGCCCGCTTATGGGAGGGGTCTTGCCGATCGGCCTCTTTGATCAGCTCGAGCAACTCATCTCCATCAATAATGGAGCGTCGAAGCGAGATAGCTCGCTCGATGATGACGGCAATGAGCACGATGGAGGCGAGGATGAGCGGATACATCATAAAGCCTCCACCGTGAATGAACTTTAGAACCTCATTCATGGTGTTTTCCTCTCAAATGATTGTTATAAATGTTGGGATTTGAAGTAGGTATTTGCGTGTCTTCAAGGCACTCTAAGAGGAGACCTTATGCAAAGGCCGCCTACAATGCCACCAAACAGGGTTGAAGACAGAAGGAGAACGTATTTGAGGAGATTAGGCGTGAGGCGGTGAGCGAGAGGAGGTGGTTGGCGGGTAGATGAGCAAAGCGGCTACAGAGTAGATAGATGGCGACAGCGGATAGTTGTTAAGACGCTCTACAGGGTGCTGTGTAGGAAGGCTTGGAGAGAGGTTATTCGCCTGCCAAGTGCACAGAGCGCAAGGATGCGGCTGTAGTAGCGCGATCGCGGAAATATGGGGTTGGTGAGAGGATTGTTCCGAAGCGATCTGTTGGACAGCAGCCTGCCACTCCCCTTGATGTTCGTAGGCATGGGTGATCTCGCCCAGAACGGCGAGCAAAAGATAGGCTAACAGCATTAGTCGAGCTGTTTGCCGTATCCAGCGGAGATAGTTAGAACGCTTATGGCGCGATCGCCTCTGTAGCCCAGACATAAAAAGTATCCACTCCACCTTAACCTAGTATACTTGATTTCAAGAAAACTTTGTTCCCTCCAAAGGCATCACCAAAGTGGGGAGGATATTTTTCAGAAGGTCTCGCCTGGAAACATCGACGAGGTTGCCTCTCTAAGCGGGCTTTCGTATATAGACACCATACGAGCGCAGAAGCTCACGCGAATAGGGAGGGGAGAATTTTTGTTCTTCCCGAAAGTCGGCACTATAGTGCCTGTCGTAAAATGGTGACAATGCGTTCGGCTGCGCGTCCATCGCCGTAGGGGTTCACGGCGCGTGCCATTCGGGCATAGGCTTCCTGGTCGTTAAGCAACCGACTCGCCTCGGCCACGATCGTTTCGGTGTCGGTACCAACGAGGCGGTTGGTGCCGGCCTCCACGCCCTCAGGTCGTTCGGTGGTTTCTCGGAGAACAAGCACAGGCACTCCCAGCGCCGGGGCCTCCTCCTGCACACCGCCGCTATCGCTTAAAATAAGCGTTGCGCGTTTCATGAGGTGCACAAAGGGAACGTACTCCTGCGGTTCCACAAGGACTACGCCGTCAACTTCTGCAAGGACGGCTTGCAGGGTCTGCCGCACAATAGGGTTGCGATGCATGGCCACCACGATGGTGCAGTCGGGAAAGCGTTGCGCGAGCAGAGCCAAAGCGCGCGCGATTCGCTCCATAGGCGCCCCCCAATTTTCTCTGCGGTGAGCGGTCACTAAAATCAGGCGCCGGTCGCTTTCCACAATCGCCTTCAGCCGCGGGTCGTCGAACGTAGCCGGTTGGGCAGCCACAGAAAGCAGTGCGTCTATACTGGTGTTGCCCGTAACGAAGATGGTGTTAGGAGCGATGCCTTCTCGCAAGAGGTTCTGGCGAGCCTGCTCGGTGGGGGCAAAATGCCATGTGGCAAGAGGGGCGGTGAGGCGACGATTCATCTCTTCCGGAAAAGGGTCGTAGCGCTGGCCGGTACGTAGCCCGGCCTCCACATGGCCAAAGGGCACCTTATGATAGAAGGCGGCGAGAGCTGCTACAAAGGTTGTTGTGGTGTCGCCTTGGGCAAGGCAGATGTCGGCAGGATGGGAGGAAAGCTCTGCATCTAGCCCTTCAAGGGCACGTACGGTGATCTGGGCAAGGGTTTGCCCGTGCTGCATAATGGCCAGATCGCTGTCGGGCGTTATCTGAAAGACACGTAGGGCCTGTTCCATCTGTTCTCGGTGTTGGCCGGTAACCACCACACGCACGGCGAAGTCTTGTGGGTACCGTTTTAAGGCGTGAACCACCGGCGCCATCTTCACCGTATCGGGGCGCGTGCCAAACACGCAGAGCACACGTTTCGGAGCAGATGTCTTAGACATGACACTACAGATTACCTCAATTCTCCAGAAAAGCTGAGACAAGGGTGAGGACAACACATAGGGGCACGATCACCGTGCCCCTACAGACAGGCTCGTTTGGTAAGCTTTCCTTTGGAAACTCAACACAACCGCCCCCTTTGTCCATTTCGGATACAGCAAGCACCGCAGCGGCCTGAATCACTCCCTTCATCGTCTATCTCTCTGGCCGCTGCATTGCTGTCTGCAAGACGGAAAGGTCGGAATAGGGGGCGAACAAGGTAGACTTGCTCTGCAAACTAGCTCTAGAACCGTGAGATTGACAGTCTCTGCAGCCCTCCCTCTACCCCCATCAGAACTGGTGGGAAGTGAAACTTAAGATTTCTCGCCTTCGGCTCGAAATGACAGTCGTATCGCCAGCTCTTCAAGGCCGACCTCTATAAGTCCCCACCCCCCGCCCCTCAAGGCCAACGCCCTTCCCCTCCCCCTATCAGGAAGAGGGGCACCTCGCGGTGGGCGCCTCAAGGCCGACGCCCTCCCCCTCAGCGGCCAGAAAGGTTGTCTTAACCGCTTATTTCCATGGCCGCTGCATCGCCGTGCGCTAGCACCTCCCGAATCGGGGGAAAGGACGGGATAAGGGGCGAACAAGGTAGACTTGCTCTACAAACTAGCTCTAGAACCGTGAGACTGACAGCCTTTGCAGCCCTCCCTCTACCCCCCTCAGAGCTGGTGGGGATTGAAACTCAAGATTTCTCGCCTTCGGCTCGAAATGACAGGCGTCTATTTCACAAGAAATGACAGTCGTCTATCTCATCGGCTCTTCAAGGCCGATACAGGGGTCCCCAGAAAATTGCAAGATTTTCTGGGGCAGGGCACCCTCCCCCTCAAGACCGACGGTGCTGCGCACTGCGCCTTTCCCTCAAGGGTACCCCCTACAGCCCCATCTTCTCTCCTCCCCCTGCAGGGGGAGGGGAGACTAGCAAGCTAAAGGCGGTGGGCATTGACTCGAGCGAATTGGGCTTGGCATGCGGGTTACAGCGGTCGCCTTCTGCTGCGAGGTAGGCAACAGAGCCTTTGCCCTCGATAAGCTCATTCGCTAAAGCGAATAGTGTTTTACCGAGATTGTGGGTAACATACAGCATAGTTTTAGAAAATCTCTTGAGCACGGTACTACTGCTCTCAGAATGCGCCTTGTGCTAGGCGTCAAAGGTGCGAAAATATGACCCGTTTTTGGAAAACCATCGTCTTGCTTTATGCTGTGGGCGGTTTTTGGATAGGTGCCTCTCCATCCGCAATGTCCCTCCCTGGCACCGCCCCTCCCTTAAGCCCGACGCAGGGGTCCCCAGAAAATCGAAAGATTTTCTGGGGAAGGGCGCCCTTCCCCTCAAGGCCGACGCCCTTCCCCTCAGTAAAAGCGCTCCAGATGGCGCAAAGCCCCGACCCCGAACGGCTTTTTCTACAAAACCAGTTTGAAGCCGCCGCTAAGGCTTATCGGCAGGCCATCCAACGGGCTCCCCAACAGATCGGGCTGAGAATAGGGCTTGTCCGCACGCTGCTTCGCCTCGATCTTTGGGAAGATGCGATCTCGGCAGCCGAAGGGGCGATTCGCCTCGACCCCAACAACGCAGACGCCCATGGGATACTGGCCTGCGCGCTTCTTCGAGCCGGCGAGCCAGACCGTGCGCAGGGTGAGGCCGCTCGCTCGTTGCAACTCGATCCTAAAGACTATTGGGGCCTTATCGCTCAGGGGCGTTTGTATGAGTGGAACGGAGACGACGTCCAGGCACGTACCCTGCTGCTGCAAGCCACCGATATTCACCCATTATGGCCTGAGGCTTGGTACTATGTGGTGGATGAAGCGAGCAATAAAGACACCATTCGACTCAGCGACTTTGTAGACCTCGCTGCTTACCTCAGCCTTTGTCCTAAAGGGCACCCTAACACGCTGACCATGGAGGTGCTACCCTCGCATCTGCCCTTGCTACGGCGTCTCATTGACCATACTCCCTTTGAGCCGCTCTCTCCTATCTCGCAAATTCAGATGAAGACGGCGGAAACCGATGGCGGAGTTCAGTCCTTTACCGTTCCCGTGGAGTTAGTCGGCAACTATGTGGTCGTTCCGGTGCAGATCGGCGATGTTCAGGCGCGTTTAATGTTTGATACGGGCGGTGGCGCCGACATTACCCTCAACACTTCTGTGGCCGATAGACTGCAGCTGCCGCTTATCTCCCGTTCTCTTATCTATGGGGTGAACGGTAAGGAGCCTACCCGCATCTATTTGGCGCCGCGTATGCAGATGGGCCCCGAAACTTTTGCCACCATACCGATAGAGACAACCTCCAACTTGCCAGGCAACTTCGATGGCATTTTGGGGGTAAGTGCCTTCACGGATTATGTGATCACCATTGACTACACGAAAAAGACCCTCCTATTTGCCCGCGGAAAGGATGCGAAGGCACCGCCCCCTGAACCCGGTGACTATAGCGTAACCATCCCATTTCACCTTCAGGAGGGCGATATTGTGGTGCACACCCTGTTCAACACACAATCCACCTGGTCTTTGGTGGATACCGGCGCTGATGCCGAAGGGCTTGTTTCACTTCGCCTGGCGCGCCTGTTGCAGCAAAAGCTGGGGCCCAACAGCGCCAGAGAGCTTCAGATTCAGGGGCAGTTCGGCATCGGCAACAGCGACACACATCAGAAAGTGATGGTGTTTCGTGAGCCGTTAACTCTTCAAATCGAATCGCAAGAGGGCACGCGGCTTAAATGGCAGATCAATCCGGCCATTGGGGCCGATCTGCTCGATTCGCAGATAAACCCTGCAGAGGATTTTGAATTCGGTGGGCTTTTAGGCACCGGATTTGTGGCGAGCGCCAAACGTGCCACCATAGACTACCCGCATCGCCTGTTAGTTTTAGAGTATGCAAAGGGCGATTAGGCCTATTTCGGAGGCGAGACAAGCTCAATCACATAGCCATCTGGGTCTAAAATGAAAAGCTGAATGGCTCCATCGGGGCGAGGGCCGTGGCTCACGAAATGATTCCAGCCCTTCGCTTCTAGCTCCTCGCGAACTGCATAGGTGTCTTCCACTTGCAGCGCGAAATGGTGATGTCGGCGGGTGCATGGGGTAAGCTGCTTGTCTTCGATGAGGTGTAACTCTTGGTTCCCAAGGGCAAACCAGGCACCAGGGAAATTAAAGTTGGGGCGTGGAATGCGGGGTAGCCCCATCACCCGCTCATAAAAATCTACGGAGGTATCGAGGTCTTGCACATGAATGGCTACATGGTTCAGCTCGCGAATGGTAAAGCCCATGCTCTTTCTCCCTTCTAGGTGTTTAGCTTTGCAAAACCTATTCGGTGTTCTCTGCGGCTATTCCTGCTTAACCTCACGCGGGCATGTGTGCAAAGCAGATGCACGTTTGGTGGATATGCCCATCGAAAAACGAATGGTGAGTTTCCCTAAGGGCTTTCTTAAGAGGTGCCGAGGGGTAGATTGAGAGTGCGGGAAACTCTAGCTTGGTACGACGGTGATCTCTACCCCTATCTAGGGGCTTTCGCACAACAAAGATGGGCGGTAGTGGATTTGAACCACTGACCTCTTCCGTGTCAAGGAAGCGCTCTACCCCTGAGCCAACCGCCCAAACAGGGCCTATTTTACACTCCTCCCTCTACCGATGTCAAGCCATAGAGATTAAGACAAGGGCACAGTCTTTGACATAAAGAAGCGTCTTGTCGCCTTTTGAGGCTACGGAAAAACCCTCTAAGTCGTCCCATCGCCCTGTCTACCCCTCCTTTCGTTTACGACTAGAAACTAAACACAGTAGCCCCCTCCCCCAATTTGGGAGAGGGGCACCTTGCGGTGGGCGTCCTCGCGGACGGCGCCTTTGCGGCCAGAAAGATTGCCTTACTCGCCTATTTCTCTGGCCGCTGCATCGCCGTGCGCTAGCACCTCCCTAATAGGGGGAAAGGGTGGGATAGGGGGCGAACAAAGCCGGCTTACTCCACGAATTGGCTCTAGAACCGAAGTAATAGGCAGTCTCTGCAGCCTCACCCCACCCCTCAGAACTGGTGGGGATGGAAACACAAGATTTCTCGCCTTCGGCTCGAAATGACAGGCGTATCGTCGGCTCTTCAAGCCCCACTTGTGCCTACCCCTGTGCCTTTACAGAGGGAATAGCGCATAATAACACCGCAATGGAAAGGAGGGATTGCGCTGCAATGGGAGTTTTGAGCATTGTGGTCGGCACCGTCCTCGCTCTATTAACGGCATGGGACGCCTTCGAATCGGCGGTTATGCCCCGCTCGGTAATAAGCTTCTTTCGCTTTACTCGCTATTTCCACAAGCTTTTCTGGTGGCTTTGGGTCGCCCTTTCTCGCCTCTGCGACAATAGAGGACGAGAGCTTATTCTGGGTATGTACGGCCCGCTGGCAACGCTGCTGCTGATCCCTATCTGGGCGCTGGGGCTTGTGCTCGGCATTGCCCTTGTGCAATGGGGTCTCGACGCGCTGACTTTCACAAAGGGAACGCCGAGTTTTCCGATGGAGCTGCTCAATACGGCCTCCTGTTTTGTTACCCTTGGACTGCAGCGCCAAGATGCCTCTCTAGGAACACGCACGTTGGCCGTTGTCACGGCCGGAATAGGCCTTGGCTTTCTCGCCCTTATTATCAGTTACATGCCCACCCTCTATCAAGCGTTTTCCCGCAGGGAGAGCGGCATTCTACTGCTCGACTCGCGGGCAGGCTCGCCACCTTGTGGGGCCGAGCTAATCCGGCGCCACGCAGAGATCGATCAGATCGGGGAAGAGAATGTCGGCCTTGAGGGGGAGGGCGTCGGCCTTGAAGCCCTTTGCACCTTCCTTCAGGAGGCCGAACGTTGGTGCGCCGAATTGCTAGAGAGCCATCTGTCGTATCCTACCCTCCTTGCCTATCGCTCGCAGCACGATAGGGTATCTTGGCTTTCCACCATCACTGCCCTCCTTGACGCTACAGCCCTGTTGAAAGTGGGGCTAGATGCGCGCACACCGGCTCAACGCCGACTGGCCTGGCGAGCCTATTGCTGCTATGCCATGGCACGCCATGCAGTGGTAGATATCAACTACATTAAAGTGGACTCCCTTATTAAAGCAGACTCCCTTCCGCGGCACCTGCTACCGGATAGGCTGCCCGACGCACAGCAGGAGGCGCTTGCGCAGCTGTTAGAGGGGAGTGGGGTTGACATAGGGAATCCAGAGCGATGGGCTGCCCTCCGTCGGTTGCGCCAAGAATATGAACCTTATGTTCAGCGCCTTGCGGAAACGTTGCTACTTGAACTGCCGCCTTGGCTGCCGCCGCCCGATGCGCACGATAATTGGGAATCGGGCATGCAAGACCAAGCCGAGCACTTCTACCGCGTCCAACCGTTTCGGCAGGGCGAAGGAAAGCCGAAGTCGCAACCCTAACAAACGATAGTAGTCTCCTGTCTTTTCTGTGGAAAGACGGTGTGGTAGAATACTAGGCGGTGCTCGGAAAAGCAACAAAACCAAGGAGCTGACAATGGCAAAAATACCGATTGGTCTTCAACTCTATTCGGTGCGCGAACAGTGTGCCAAAGACCTTCCCGGCGTTCTGAAGGCGGTAGCCCAGATGGGCTACGAGGGAGTGGAGTTCGCCGGCTACCATGGCTACGGGGCTGCAGAGCTTCGTAAGATGCTGGACGATTTTGGTCTCAAATGCTGCGGGGCGCATGTGGGAATCGAAACGCTTCTCGGCGATGAGCTGGCCAAAAGCATCGAGTTTCATAAGACCCTAGGCAACAAATTCCTCATTGTGCCCGGCCTTCCCCGTCAATACACCGAGTCCAAAGAGGCCTGGCTTAGAACGGCGGCACTGATGAACGAGATAGCCGATAAGCTCGAACCGGAAGGGATGTTTACCGGCTATCATAACCACCACACGGAGTTTCAGCCTCTGGAGACCGGAGAGCTGCCGTGGGATGTCTTTTTCAGCAACACCTCACCGAAGGTGGTTATGCAGTTTGATGTGGGCAATGCCCGACATGGTGGTGCCGATGCAGCGGTGTTTCTGCGGCGCTATCCGGGACGGGCGCTTACCGTGCACATTAAAGAGTATTCCGCCACCAACGACAAAGCCCTTATCGGGGAAGGGGACATCAACTGGTCGGAAATCTTCCAGCTTTGCGAAACCATCGGGGGAACGCAGTGGTACATTGTGGAGCAGGAGAGCTACGCCTATCCGCCGCTGGAGTGCGTAGACCGCTGCCTCAAAAACCTCCGAGCCATGGGCAAATAGCAACCGTCGCAGCAAACCCCTAATCGCAACATGGCAGGCTCGCTGTGGCAAACGGCGGGCCTGCGAAGCCCAATCGTATGTGGTATCAATCTCTTCGCAACATAAGACGATGGTGGCCGACGGTTTTTATCGTCTGTCTGCTCCTTAGCAGCGCTATGGGCAAGGGGTTTTCGTTACCGCTCGGTGCGTCGTCAGCTATCACTCGACACTCCTCGCTCTACGGACGCGCCATCGAGATCGACCCCGGTTTTCCGTACTTCCAGAACCGTTCGCCCGATTCGATAGCCGAAGAGCTGAAAATTCACGGCTATCGTGTGGTCTACTACGTGCTCACCGCCGATTCGGATGTTCAGCCGGCCCTTATCCAAGCGCTCCATCGTCATGGCATATATGTGTGGTACGCTACCTTTGTGAACGGCGTCTATAGCCGCAAGGATTTACCTGCCGATTGGCCTGCTTGGCAGATGAGAACACGGGGCGACCTCGTAGGCCAGCCGGTAAAGGATGGGTTTACGCGCCTTTGTCTTAACAATCCGCAGTACCGTGCATGGAAAAAGCACCAGATCGTGAAGATGCTAACGTCTTATCCCTTCGACGGGGTAGCCCTCATGGAGCCTTATTGGCCGGAGTATCCCGGCCCTCAAAGCCCGGAGTATGGCTGTTTCTGTACCGCGTGTCGTGCCGCTTTTCAACGGATGTTTCCCGGCTCACCGCTGCCGGATATTCTCCATCCTGAATCGCCAAATAGCCCCGCTCAAAACCCGACACTTTGGCAAAACTGGCTTGCGTTTCGACGTGCCAGCGTCATCGCTTGCCTCAACGATCTCATCAACAGCCCCGATGGCATTCGCGCGAAAGTCCCTTCCAAACCTGTCTGCGTTTGGACGTTGGCTCTGGACGTTCCGAATGCCACCCAACAGCTAGCCGATATCTATGGACTTGATGCGGCGGCCATTGCGGCCCAGGTACGCCCCGACGCAATATGCTTTGAAACCGACTGGCCGGACTGGTCGCGCCCCGATCTGCCACCCGACTATGTGAAACGGTATGCGGGCCTGTTCGACGCTGTTAGGCAAGTAGCGCCCCATATGCCGCTGATCATGCAGGCCGATATCGGCTCTGAACCACAGGATCGGCGCAGCACCGAATGGATACATGCTTTTGAAAGAGCCTGCGCCGATCTTGGCCTACAAGGCACGCTGCTCTACGCCTACTCGCTTGGAGATGCCACCTATCACGAACCGCCTAGAGTTGCGGAAGTACGTGTTCGGCAGCATCAGATTCAGCTTGTGTTCACGAGCTGTGTTGCGGCCTCCTCGGCCGGAGATACGCTCCACTACACCTTCTCGGCAGGTGCGCTCGAAAAGGCCATTGTGGACGGCAATAGGGTGACCCTTATCCCTAAAACACCTCCTGCGAATGGGGCGACATGCACGCTTACTCTACGCTTCATCGCCGGCGACCCCGCCCGCCTCTTCTTTCACGACACGCCTCCTGCCGTTCTTAAAGAGCAGACCCTCTCTTTCGTTTGGCAGGAGGGGCTTGAGGTCAGCTTGTCCATATGAATGCCTACGCAGTGCACCTTCAACTCTGCTGTCCGCTGGATGGCCTCTCGCGTAAGCCTTGTATCTTTCACATTATCCTGTAGGGCTTCCACCAGCATGTAGAATCCCTTCAGGCCGCGCAGCGCTTGCCAGGTGTCTGCATTCGCAAAAAGATCGGAATCATCGGTGCTCTGTTTGTGCTGTGGGTGTTGGACAGGGGCTTGAGTATCTTGCGCCCATACCGTGTACGTCAGGCCAATCATTACAGCCCCAATCAATAAAATAGAACGAAAAAGTGGTTTCATCGGCAGCTCCTTGTTAACGCAACGATAGGGGCGGACCGCTGAAGAAGGTCTCAAAAGAGAACCTGCTTTTCTGAAAGGCATACGGAGGTGATAGAGAGTGGAGGAGGCGCAAAAGTGCGCCTCCCATCCAAAGAACGCGCCTCAGAGTGTGTGCGCTTCATGTTTTTTGAGTTGTCGAATTGTTGTAAGAGGGAACGATGGAGAGAGGGAGTTCACGATGGAAAACGGAGTGTTTTTCAGGAACCGGTTTTCGAGGAGAGCCTAGCTCTCACGATAGATTTTGGGGATCGAGCCTTCTTTTACAACCAGTCGTGCCGGTTTTCCGCGATAGACCCCGCGCAGCTCGCAAGTCCAGATGTCTTCGTTGTTTTCTTTGAACAGGCGCACGTCGTAACCGCCGATGAGGAGAAAATCTTTGATCGGTACCGGCAGGAAGTGATTTCGCACCGGTCGCCCCGACACCTGTAAGGCCCATCGGTCTACGATCTCCCAGCGTTTTTCCATAAGCTTTTTGGGGTTGGATGTTAGGAACAAGTTGAACGTCTCTAATCTACTCTTCTCCTTGCGTGTGTCCATTCATCCTCCTTTTGTATAGTTACCAAACGACGAACCTACCGCTCTGCTGCCGATGGCTAAAGAGGGTTTGCAGCCCATTAAGTAAGCTGCGACCTGCTGCCCGACCGCACTTGCGAAGTGCCCTCGCAATACCCCCTTAATAAAACTACAACCTGCCTCAAAAAAGCGGAAAGTCGAGTGTAGAAAGAGGAATACGCCCAAAATAAAAGGAGGTGAAGGGGAACCCCCTTCACCTCTGATCAAATCAAATAAAGTTCGATTAGAGCTCTATTGTGGTGCGTCTTGAGGAGGCCAACCGGTTGCCGGTGTGGTACGCCACTTCTGGCCATAAGGAATTAGTTTCGCATGTCCATCGAAGAAGAGGGCATTGTAGCCCCGAGGGTGATTATCGTGAGAATTAACACACTGATGGTCACATCCATCCGGTCCGTCCCACCCGAAAATTCCACGTTCGGTGAAGAGAATACGCTCCGCAACGTAATCCGAAAGTTCGTTGGGCGGCATGCCGGAAAGGTTACGCACCTGTCCATCCGGGTACTTTACGCACGGGAAGGGGCCGGTGCCGTTCGGGCACCAGGTATTATATACCCAGTTTGGGAACCAGTGATAGGACTGCAGGCCTAAGCTGATATCCGTCGTGTTCGGTAGATAGTATTTGTCGGATGGGCAGTACCACATCTGGTCGTTCTTGATGTAGGGGCCAAGCTGCACATGCATGAGGGTGCGATAGAACTCGCTTCCGTAGGCACACCCCACATAGTTAGGGCCACCATCGCCGGGGTTGAATCCCTTCCAGGCCATTGGCCCTTGCCCTTGCGCATTGACATAGCAGTCTAACTGAATATGGTATCCAGGCCCTGTGTTGTAGGGATTTACATCGGGGTTTACCTCCCAGTTACGTGGGCCATCGTAGGTGCCCATTGGGAACTGCTCATCATAGTCTTGGGCATACATGTGCACGGCCAGGCCCATCTGTTTCAGATTCGAGAGGCAGGAAATCGTCCGGGCCTGCTCCCGCGCCTGGGCGAAAACCGGGAACAGAATAGCAGCAAGTATCGCGATAATCGCGATAACGACGAGAAGCTCGATAAGCGTAAAGGCTTTTTTCATTGCGATTCGTCTCCTTGTAGAGATTGATTTTTGATAGTTAAACGATCGGTCATAACGACATCTTAAATGAAAGAGTTTTTAGTGAGGGCCTGCAGGCGGTGCGATGTACCCTCCATTAGGCATCCCGCCGTTGGAATTTTGCGGGACTTTGCCATTTGGAGGAGTGATACCTCCCATCCGTCGCTGGAATTCGGCGGCGACATTTGGTGGGATCCCGGGCGGTTTCTCTCCGTAGTGCGTGGGTGGGTTCATTGCCCGCCAAATAGCATAGCCGGCAATGGCCAGCACTACGATGACGATAACAGCCGCCACGATCGGGTTGACATCTTGTTTCATTGTTGTTTCACCTCCTTATCTAATGCGATAACCTTACTCAGGTAAGGTTATCTTTTCACGTGAAAAAGGCCGTCGTCGCAACGACAGGCGACGATTATGAACAGGAACCGGAAGAACGTAGGTTAACGCCTCAACGGTTTGACCTTGCATAAGTGAATAGGCCAGCCAGGTCGCAATTTCGCCCGCCTTACGAAAGTCCGGTAGGGTTGTTGGGAAGGCCGGATGGAAGTTGCGGGCGGGTAAGAGGTTATCAAAACCTGTTACGGCGATCTCTTCTGGCACCTGTACTCCATGCTCTAGCAACAGCTCGATAACGCCCATGGCGGCGATGTCCTCAAGCGCGATAAGTGCGGTTGGTGGATGAGGGAGTGCGAGCAGCCTATCAAGGTACTCTGCATCGAGGTCTGCATGGAAAGAGCCTTTTTTAAGCGTCCACACATACTCATCTCGCAGGGGAATGCGCGCATGGCGCAGGGCATCGCAGTAGCCACGAAACCGCTCTTCTACGGCATAGTGTCGGCAGGCGAAGCCAGCCTCCGAATCGGGGTTCAGTCGCATGATCGCGATGCGCGTATGACCTGCCCGCAGCAACGTCGTGGTGACATCGTAGCCGGCATGGTAGTTGTCGAACACCACGCGCGGCCGCCGGTGTTGAGGGTAGGCGAGATCCACAAGCACGATGGGAAAATCGAGAAATTCGCGACTGAGATAGTCTTCGACGAGTTGTTGGGGCGTGCGGGTTGTTGGTGAGAGCACAATGGCACCGCATCCCGCCTCGATCATTCGGGCCACTTGCTTGCGCTCGAGGTTGTAGTCATGACAGACGCTGGCAACAAGCACATGAAGATCGTAGAGCCGTGCTGCGCTTTCGACGCCCTCATAGATTCGCAGCATCAACTCCGAATCGGTACTGGGGGAGATATAGCCGAGGAAGTGTGGAGGCCGGTTCGAAGATGCTGTAGGGGTACCTTCTGCCACAAAACAGCCTAGCCCGTGCTGGCGTACGATAGCGCCTTGCTGTTCGAGAATTCCTAAGGCGGCAAGAATCGTCGAGCGCGAGGCTCGGTACTGCCGTTCCAGCTCCCGCACGGAGGGCAGGCGATCACCTGAGTTCAGAACACCGCTCTCTATGTAGTCCTTTAGAACGGCCGTTGCGATCTGTTGTGGCAGCGAGCGGCGCATAATCGTCGCTATTTCTCCTTAATTCTCCTACTGTTCGGAACAGTTCACTGTTCCGAACAGTTCATCTCTATTATAACACGGGGCTTTTGAGTTGTCAATCAATGGCGTAATTCTAGATGCCTTCATCCCTTATAACAGAAACAAAAAACGCAAAAATCCGAGCTATCTAGTGCGTTAAGAAACCGATTCTAGACCATAGAGTATCTCTTTTTGCAGTGTGTGTTCAGCATGGCGATGCAAGGGTAAGAATGCCGAGATGAGTGAATAGAGTAAGTTTTGTGGCCGATTGGCAGCCGAGGAACCCTCTTGACAAAAAATGTCATATGGTATACCATAGTATGGTCATAGAAGATGAGCACAGAACCCTTGCACATAGACGTACCCTGCACCCTGACAACGGAGGCGTTTTCGCTATCCTATGCACAGGGCGAAATTCGCAATCTAAAGGCAGCAAATAAAACGCTGGTTCAGCGAATCTATGTCGCTGTACGCGACCGGAACTGGGGCACTGTTCCTGCCGATATCGAACTCGTTACCAAAGAGATTTCCCCGAAGGCCTTCCTTATTGCCGTAAAAGCGACCCATAAACAAAACGATATCCATTTCGTATGGAACGGAACTATCATCGGCCGAGATGATGCGCTCACCTTCGATTTTTTCGGAACAGCCCTCTCGACCTTTTACAAAAACCGAATCGGCTTCTGCCTCCTGATACCTGCCGACATTGCCGGCACGCTATGCCACATTGAACACACCGACGGCACCACGGCCACAACGTCACTGCCCCTGAGCATTATCGCAGAACAACCCGTTCCTCCTTTTGCTAATCTTAAGGCTCTTACCCTCATTCCAAATGAGCACCTCCGCTATCGGATCGAACTCGATGGGGATATTTTTGAGATGGAAGATCAGCGAAACTGGACGGATGCCTCTTATAAAATCTATTCAACACCGTTAGGCCTTCCGTTCCCTGTCCGGGTTACGGAGGGCACTACATTTCGTCAGCGAATTACCGTTCGCATCGAAAAAACGTCGCTTTCCCCCGCTCATTTTACGGTCACGTCGTCTCTCCTGCCCCGCCTTGATTTTGCGCTGAATCGATCTCTGCCCATTCCCCCCGTCGGCTTCGGTGTTCCCTCTACTCCCCCTCGTAATGTGGAGCGGTTAAAGCTCATCGCACCGGCACATCTTCGTTGTGAACTCCATCTCGACACTCCCAACTGGCCCCAAACCCTTGAAGTGGCTGGCCTGTGGGCAAGCGCCCTTGCCAGACCACTAGAACTTGCGCTGCTTTTCTCGGAAAATCAGCGTGCACAGCTCTCTCTACTCAAAAACAGGCTTGAAGCGTCTCCGCTTCCTATTGCGCGTTGGCTTGTACTGCCTGCCACAGAAAGCCCTCAACAAGCTCCACCCTACTCCTTCCTTCTGAATGCGCATAGAGAGCATTTTGCTTCAACGGCTCCTGTAGGAACCGGCACCAATAGCGATTTCTTGTTCATCAATCGCTTTCGGCCACCTATGGATCGGGCAGATTTCTTGGCGTTTTCAATCAATCCACAAGTCCATGCTTTTGATGACCTCTCTCTTATAGAGAACTTAA
>Ga0209061_1002463_pt1 | contig 23417 bp, 25 predicted proteins | sample Coa_R1_10_FD_187157 | JGI IMG/M metagenome (GOLD analysis project Ga0209061, IMG submission 187157) | Surface soil microbial communities from Centralia Pennsylvania, which are recovering from an underground coalmine fire - Coalmine... | ecosystem: Environmental > Terrestrial > Soil >...
GTTACGAGCAGGCGAGCGAGCCTCCCGCCCAAGCGCCCCGCGCCCCCGGACATTCGGCCGCCGCCGGTCGGCGGGCTAGCTTCCCGGGGCGATGCGCGTTCAATCCGGCCGTGAGCCGCTGGTGCTCGACGACGACCTGGTCATCCAGGCCGACAACGCGGCGGTGCTCGAGCGCCTGCCGGAGGGGCGCTTTGACCTCATCTACATGGATCCCCCGTTCAACACCGGTCGCGCCCAGGCCCGCCGCACGCTGGCGGTGAGCGCCGACGAGCGGGGCGAGCGGGTCGGCTTCGGCGGCCGACGCTACCGCTCGCGCCTGTTGCGCCGGCTGAGCTACGAGGACGCGTTCGGCGACTACCTGGCCTTCCTGGAGCCCCGGCTGGCCCGCGCCCGGCGGCTGCTGGCCGCCCACGGCACGCTCTACTTCCACGTCGACTACCGGGAGGCGCACTACTGCAAGCTGCTGCTCGACGAGCTGTTCGGCCGCGAGGCGTTCCTCAACGAGCTGATCTGGGCCTATGACTACGGCGCCAAGCCGCGCCGCCGGTGGCCGGCCAAGCACGACACGATCCTGGTCTACGCCCGCACGCCGGGAGCCCACCACTTCGACGCCGATGCGGTCGAGCGCGAGCCGTACATGGCTCCGGGACTGGTGGGGGCGGAGAAGGCGCGGCGGGGCAAGCGGCCCACCGACGTGTGGTTTCACACCATCGTCCCCACCGCCGGGCGGGAGAAGACCGGCTACCCCACCCAGAAGCCCGAGGGCGTGCTGCGCCGGATCGTGGCCGCCTCCTCCCGGCCGGGCGGCTGGTGCCTTGACCCGTTCGCGGGCTCGGGCACGCTCGGCGCGGTGGCTGCCGCGCTGGGCCGCCGATTCGTGCTGATCGACTGCAACCCGGCGGCGATCGAGATCATGCGCGCCCGCCTGGCGCCGCCCGGCGACGGCCGGACGGCGCCGCTGGCTGCTACAGCCCGGCGGTGACCGCGGTCAGGAACGCCGCCGCCGCCTCCCCGTAGAGGATGCGGTGGTCGCAGGCCAGGGTGAGCGTGCGCAGGCCGGCCACCAGGACCCCGGCCTGTGGCGGCACCACCGGCAGCGCGGCCCCGGCCAGCCCCAGCCGGCCGGCGTTCCAGACGGTGAACGTGGCGCCGGCGAAGCTCGGCGCCGCCAGCCGGCCGGCCAGCGCCTCGGCGCTCAGGCGCTCGGCCCGCTGCTCGAGCTCGGCCGCCGAGCTCTGGTCGGCGTCGAACAGCGTGGGGATCAGGTACCGCCCTCCCTCGGCCACCACCAGCCCCAGGTTGACGCGCGAGTAGAGCTCAAAGCGCCCGTCGCGGTAGGCGCCGTTGGCCCGCGGGTGCTGGCGCAGCGCCTGCGCGCAGGCCGAGAGCAGCCGGCCGGTGGACGGCGGCGCCGGCAGCTCGACGCTCAGCTCCAGGGTGGGGATCGTGGCCCGCGACTCCGCCGCCCGCCGCGCCACCACCCGCTCCTCGGCGGTGGGCTCGATCAGCGTCACCTCGCCCTTGGCGCCCGCGCTGCTCAGAACAGATCCTCCGCGTCGGCCCCGATCCACTTGTCGATGAACGCCTCCGCCTCGAGCGCCACCAGATCCTCCCGCAGCTCCCTGAGCAGCCGGGCGGCCAGCTTGGCCGGCAGCTGCCAGTAGAGCACCACCTCGCCATCCGCCACCGACACCACCTCGACCCGGTCGACGCGGTGGGCGTCGGCCAGGAACGCCGGCTCGTGGCCGGCCCGAGAGACGATCAGGTGATAGGCGCGGTTGGCTCTCATCCGCCGCCGCCGGCGCCCCGGGGAAGCCGCCTCTCGCCCGCCTGCGCGATCGCCTCCGCGGCCGCCTCCAGCGCCCCCACGCCGGCGAACACCCGCTGACCGACGCGGATCGCGGGCAGCCTGCTCACTCCCGCCGCCGCCGCGCGCGCGCCGGCCGCCTCGAGCGCGTCGAGCACCGAGCGCAGCTCGAGCGCCTTCAGCAGCGCGGCGGGGTGCATCTCGCAGGCGGCGCCGGCGATCAGCAGCGTGTCGCGCTCGCCCAGATCCCGTCCGGCGGCGAACGTCTGGCGAAACGCCGCCAGCGAGAAGGCCACCGCGCGGCCGATCTGCTTGGCGTAGGTGGCGGCGAGCATCGCCTCGCGCGTGTGCGGCGGGCGCGCGGGCCAGCGGAAGGGCTGCAGTCCGTGTGCGGCGGCCTGGGCCTCAAACCACTCCCGCTCGCGCCGCCCCTGCGGCCAGGCGGCGGGCGGCGGCGCCTGGAGTCCGGTGGCGCCCGCAAGCCGCGGCGCCCACACCGGCTCCCACTCGGCCACCACCGGCAGCGCGCCCATCACCCGCTCGGCGGCCAGGTAGCAGGCCGGGTCGCCCAGGTCGTAGTAGAAGACCGGCTGGGCGGCCTCGCGCTCATCGGGTGCTCGCGGGTGGCCGCGGCCCTCCACGTCCCGCCCATCGGGTGCTCGCGGGTGGCCGCGGCCCTCCACGTCCCGCTCATCGCGCGCTCGCGGGTGGCCGCGGCCCTCCACGCGCACCATCTGCACGGGGCTCAGCCGTGGATCAGCCACCCGTCGGCGGCGCGGCCCGCCTCCATCACCGCCTCCGACAGCGTCGGGTGCCCGTGGACGATGCGGGCCACCTCCGGGAAGCCGCCCTCGAGCGCCCGCAGGTTGACCAGCTCCTGGATCAGCTCGGTGGCGCGGGTGCCGACGATGTGCCCTCCCAAAAGCTCACCGTACTTGCGCTCGCCCACCAGCTTGACCAGCCCGCCCCGGTCGCCGTACACGGTGCCGGCCCCGACCGCCCCGTACTGGACCTTCCCCACCACCACGTCGTAGCCCTCGTCGCGTGCCTGGGCCTCGGTGAGCCCGAAGCTGCCCACGTTGGGCGTGCAGAAGGTGGCGCGGGGCACGTCGATGTACTCGATCGGGTGGGTGGGCAGCCCGGCGGCGTCCTCGACGGCGATCACCCCCTCGTCGGAGGCCTTGTGCGCCAGCGCGGGGCCCGGGACCAGGTCGCCGATCGCGTAGATCCCGCTCGCGGTGGTGCGCATCGCGCCATCCACCTCGATCAGCCCCGTCTCGGTCAGCCCGACGCCGGCGGCCTCCAGCCCGAGCGCGCCCACGTCCGGCGCTCGCCCGGTGGCGATCACCAGCCAGTCGACCTGCCGGGACTCCTCGCCGTGGGTGAAGCTCACGCCGGTGTCGGAGGAGACGATGTCGCTGACCAGCGTGCGCGTGTGGACCGTGACCCCCTGGCGTCGGAGCCCCCGCTCGACCACCCGGGAGATGTCGGCGTCCTCGGTCGGCAGCACGCGCTCCAGAGCCTCGAACAGCACCACCTCGACGCCCAGCCGGGCGTACGCCGAGGCGATCTCCGCTCCGGAGGCCCCGGCGCCCACCACCGCCAGGCTGGCCGGGAGCTCCGGCAGCGCCCACGCCTCCTCGGTGCCGATCACCCGACCGCCGAACTGCGCCCCCGGGATCGGCCGCTTGACCGAGCCGGTGGCCAGGATGATCGTGCGGGCACCGACCTGCTGCCCCGAGACGCTCACCATGCCCGGCCCGGCCAGCGCGCCCTCGCCCTCGATCAGCTCGACTCCGTTCTTCTTGAACAGCCCCGCCACGCCGCCGGTCAGGGTGGAGATCACCCGCTCGCGCCGGCGGGAGATGGCCGGATAGTCGATCTCCGGCTCACCCACCCGGATCCCGAAGTCGCCCGCCTCGCGCACCTCGCTCAGCACGTCGGCCGAGCGCAGCACCGCCTTGGCGGGGATGCAGGCGTAGTTCAGGCAGCGCCCGCCCACCCGGTCCTTCTCGATCACCGCGGTGCGCATGCCCAGCTGCGCGGCGCGGATGGCGGCCACGTACCCGCCCGGCCCGGAGCCGATCACCACGCAGTCATAGGAAGCGTCTGCCACGGCGGGGGAGCCTACCGCGCCGGATACTTCGGCATCTGAATGCGGCTCAGAACCCGGACCAGCTTGTAGAACAGAATCCCCGCCACCAGGATGATCGCCAGCGCGATCCCGGCCCCCAGCAGGCTCGCCGCCTTGATCAGCGCCCCCACCGCGAACACCAGCAGGATCGCCAGCAGGGCCATGAAGCCGAGCACCGCCCAGTAGCGCATGAACCACATCCCGCCGGCGCACAGGAACATGAGCACCGCGAACGCGATCGTCTGGCCGGCGGAGGCGTGAAGCCCGGTCGTCCGCAGCCGGACGCCGACCAAAAACAGGATCAGCTGCACCAGCCCGCTGAGCGCCGCCAGCGCCGCCCCCACCCTCACCACCCAGGGCCGCTCCCCGGGCGCAAGCGGCGTCAGACCCGCGCGCACGGCCGCGTTGCGCTGCTCTGAGCGGCTTGTGTGGAGGGCGGGGCGGGGCTGCGCCCGCCGGCCGCTTCCGGCGGCCGCCTGAGGCTGCTGCGCCCGCACGCCGCTTCCGGCGGCCGCCTGAGGCTGCTGCGCCCGCGCGCCGCTTCGGGCAGCCGGCTGAGGCTGCTGCGCCCGCGCGCCGGACACCGCCGCCGGGCGGCTGCGCCGCCCCCGCTTCCGGCTACGCTGCGCCAACCTCGACCTCCGTCAGGCCGGCGCGCAGCTCCCTGGCCGTCCGCTCGGGGTCCTCGGCCTCGGTCAGCGCCCGCACCACCGCCACCCGCCTCGCGCCGGCCGCGCGCACCTCGGCCAGGTTGGCCGGCGAGATCCCGCCGATGGCGAAGAACGGCACGGTCGCGTGCGCGGCCGCGTAGCGGACGAGCTCGGTGCCCACGGCGGGGCGGCCGGGCTTGGTGGGCGTCTCGTTGACCGGGCCCACGCCGATGTAGTCGACTCCCGCCGTCGCGGCGGCGTCGATCTGCGCCGGGCTGTGGGTGGACAGGCCGATCAGCCGCTCGTCTCCCACCAGCCGGCGCGCGGCCGCGACCGGCATGTCGTCCTGCCCCAGGTGGACCCCGTCGGCGTCGACCGCGGCGGCCAGGTCGGGCCGGTCGTTGACGATCAGGAGCGCGCCGTGCGCCGCGCAGACGGCGCGAAAGCGCCGGGCGGCGGCCAGGATCGCCGGCTCGGCGGCGTCCTTCATGCGCAGCTGCACGACATCCACCCCGCCCCGCAGCGCGGCCTCCAGGAAGGCCTCCTCGCGCTCGTCGCAGACGAGGTACAGATGGGCGGCGGCAAGCCGGGCGCGTCGCGTGCTCACGCCCACCAGTCTGCCACCACAGCCGCCGCGGGCCGCCGCCCTCGCCTGCCGGAGCTGGCCCACCCCCGCGCTACGATTGACGCAACGGGAGCCCTGCTGCGTGGGCTGAGAGGGCGGCCAGCGAAGGGCCGCCGACCGTCTGAACCTGAACCGGTTAGTACCGGCGTAGGAAGCCATCTTGACCAACCCGAGCAGTTCATTTGACGTGGCCGTCATCGGGGGCGGGGCGATCGGCCTGAGCATCGCCTGGCGCGCCGCCCAGCGCGGTCTGCGCGTGGTGGTGCTGGAGCGTGACCAGCCGGGCCGGGGAGCGTCGTGGGTGGCGGCGGGAATGCTCGCCCCCGCCACCGAGGCGACGCTGGCCGAGCGGGCGGTGCTCGACCTCGGGCTGGCCAGCGCCCGCGCCTATCCGGCGTTCGTCGAGGAGCTGCAGGGGGTTTCGGGCATCGACCCGGGCTACCGGCCCTGGGGGATGCTGGTGGTGGCCCGCGACCGGGACGAGGCCGAGGCGCTCGAGCGCGAGCTGACGATGCGCCGCGAGCTCGGACTGCGGGTCGAGCGGCTGCGTCCCAGCCAGGCGCGCGCGCTGGTTCCCGCGCTCGCCCCCAGCGTGCGCCTGGCGCTGGATGTCGCCGGCGACCACGCGATCGACCCCCGCCGGCTCACCGCCGCGCTGCTCGAGGCGGCGCGGCGCGCGGGCGCCACGGTGAGGACGGGCGCCCGCGTGGACGCGATCCTCACGGTCGGCGGCGCCGTGGCCGGCGTTCGGCTGTCCAACGGCGAGCGACTCGCCGCCGAGCAGGTGGTGATCGCCGCCGGCGCGTGGACGGAGGCCCTGGAGGGGGTTCCGGGGGAGGCGCGCGTGCCGATTCACCCGGTCAAGGGCCAGATCCTGCGCCTGCACGACCCCGCCGGCCCCGGCCTGCTGGATCGCGTGGTGCGCATGAGCGTCGGCTACCTGGTGCCGCGCGGCGACGGGCGCTACGTGCTCGGAGCCACGGTGGAGGAGCGGGGCTTCGACACCACGGTCACCGCCGGGGCGATGTTCGAGCTGCTGCGCAGCGCCGGCGAGGTCATCCCGGGCGTGCTTGAGCTGGTGATCGACGAGTTCATCGCCGGGCTGCGGCCGGCCACGCCGGACAACGGCCCCGCCATCGGCCCTGGGGCCCTGCCCGGACTGCACTGGGCGGTGGGTCACTACCGCAACGGGATCCTGCTCACGCCGATCACGGCCGAGCTCGTGCTGGCCGGGCTGACCGGGGCCGGCACCGAAGGCACCGGAGAGGCCGACCCCGACCCCGTTGTCAGCCTCACCGAGCTGGCCGCCCGCTTCTCCCCGGCCCGCTTCACCGCCGCCGCCCCGGTGGAGGTCGCGCTGCGATGATCGTCACCGTCAACGGCGAGCCGCGCGAGCTGTCGGGCGGGGCCACGTTGGCCGAGGCGGTCGCCACGCTGCCCGGCGTGCCCGAGGGACGGGGTGTGGCCGTGGCGCTCAACGGTGAGGTGGTGCCGAGGCGCGAGTGGGGCCACACCGCGCTGGCCGACGGGGCGCGCGTCGAGGTGGTCGTCGCCGTGCAGGGGGGCTGATGGCAGCGCCGCCGATCAGGGGGTCCGAATGACACCGCCGCTGAGCATCGCCGGGCGCGAGTTCAGCCAGCGCCTGATCCTCGGCACCGGCGGCTTCGACAACCACGAGATCCTGGCCGAGGCGCTCAGCGCCTCGGGGGCCGAGCTGTGCACGGTGGCCCTGCGTCGGCTGGATCCGGCCGCCCGCGGCTCGATCCTGGACGTGCTGCAGGCCGCCGGCGTGTCGGTGCTGCCGAACACCGCCGGCTGCTACACGGCGCGCGATGCGATCGTCACCGCCCAGCTGGCGCGGGAGGCGTTCGAGACCGACTGGATCAAGCTGGAGGTGATCGGCGATGACCGGACGCTGCTGCCGGACGCGGTCGAGCTGGTGGCGGCGGCCGAGGCGCTGGTCGACGAGGGGTTCGTGGTCCTGCCCTACACGACCGATGACCCGATCCTGGCCCGCCGGCTGGAGGACGTGGGCTGCGCCGCGGTGATGCCGCTCGGCTCGCCGATCGGCAGCGGCATGGGCATCCGCAACCCCTACAACCTGTCGATCATCGTCGAGCGGGCGGGCGTGCCGGTGGTGCTGGACGCCGGCGTGGGCACCCCCTCAGATGCCGCGCAGGCGATGGAGCTGGGCTGCGATGCCGTGCTGTGCGCCAGCGCCATCGCCCGCGCCCACGATCCGGTGGCGATGGCCCGCGCGATGCGGATGGGCGTCGAGGCGGGCCTGCTGGCCCGCGGCGCCGGTCGCATCCCGCGTCGGCTGCACGCCGAGCCCTCCACGCCCACCGTGGGCATGCCGGTGCTGGGCGTGCCCGAGGCATGAGCGGCCTGCGGCGGCGCTCACCCGTGAGCCGCGGGCCCACCTGCGCTTCCCCGGGCGCGGGCCGCCCGGCGCCGTTTGGGCGGTGAGCGTCGATCGGCTGATCGACGCCTGGGAGGCGGCCTGGAGCGGGCGCGAGTCCTCGGCCTTCGCGCCGCTGTGCACGCCCGACGTGCACTACGAGGACCCGCTCACCCCCGAGCCGCTGGAGGGCGTGGCCGAGCTCGGCCGGCACGCGGCGCGGATGTGGGCGGCGTTTCCCGACGCCCGCCTGGAGCGGACCGGCATGCGGCTGAGCGACGGGCGCTACGTGGCCGCGCCGGCCAAGCTGCTGGCCACGCACCGGGCGCCGCTGGAGGGCCTGCCGCCCACCAACCGCTTCCTCGTCGTGCACTGCGTCTTCTACTGCGAGCTGAGCGACGAGCGCCTGCGCCGCGTGCGCGCCTTCTTCGACCTCTACGACGCCGCCGTCCAGCTCGGCATCCTGCCCGCCCGCGGCACGCTGGGCGAGAAGGCGCTGCTGGTGCTGCGCGGTTTTGGGCTGCGCACCGCCCGCCGGGGCGGGTAGAGGGCGCTCCGCGCGCGCCTCGCGCTCACCTGGAGGGAGGAGCGATGAGCACGCCTCCTCCGGGGTGCTCCGCGCGCGCCTCGCGCTCACCCACCCGCCTCGCGCCTCACGCTCACCAGCACCGGGGCGTGATCGGACAGCAGCCCGCCGTCGGCCCGCCGGCGCTCGAGCACCTCGGTCGCGCCGGCGGGATCCAGGCCGCCGCCCACGAACACCTGATCCACGCCGTGCCCGCCGGCCAGCTCAAACCCCTCGAGGCTCAGCGGCGCCACGTTGAAGTCGCCGCCCAGCACCACCGGCGCGGCCGTTGCCCACTCGCGCAGCGCCGCGGCCGCCGCCTGACCCTGGTGCGCGTAGGAGCCGGTGTGCAGGTTGCCCACCCACAGACCGTCGCTGAGCCGCACCGCATGCACCCAGCGGCGCTCGGGCAGCCAGCTCAGCCGTCGCACCCGGTGGGCCTCGATCCCCAGCCGGCGGACGAGGATCGCGTTGGCGCCGCCCCCGTTTGACTTGATCAGGTCCGGCCAGCGCACGGCGATCGCCCGCCGCAGCGCCAGCAGCGCGTTGCGCGAGGTGAGCACCGAGCGCCACTCGGCGCCGGTGGCCGCCGCCAGCGGCGCCGGCCACCACGGCGGCACCTCCTGCAGCAGCGCCACGTCCCACGACCACCGGGCCAGCCGCTCGGCGAACTCCCCCAGCAGCTCCCGTCCGGCGGGCGGCACCGAGCGGCCGTGCAGCAGGTTCCAGGTGAGCACGCGCAGGGGCCTCATCCCGCTTGCGATCCCCGCCACGCCGCTCCGGCTGGTCGAAATCCCGCTTGCGCTCGCCGGCACGTCGCTCCCACTGGCCGAAATCCCGCTTGCGCGCGTCCGGCATCGCGCTTGCAATCGGCAGCCCTCATCTCCCCTCAGGCTACGTACACTGCCCGCCTTGCCCCGCCACTTCCTCACCGGCGCCGAGCTGAGCGGCGACGAGCTCGTCGCCCTGGTCGAGCGCGCGCTCGAGCTCAAGGCCGCGCCGGACAGCTCGAGCGTGCTGGCCCGGCGCAGCGTGGCGCTGATCTTTCAGAACCCGTCCACCCGCACCCGGGTGTCGTTCGAGGCGGGCATCCACGAGCTGGGCGGGCACCCGATGCTCCTGCGCCCCGAGGAGCTCCAGCTCTCCCGCGGCGAGTCGGTGCGCGACACCGCCTACGTGCTCTCGCGTCACGTGGCGGCGATCGGCATCCGCACCGCCTCCGACGAGCTGGTCGCCGAGCTGGCCGAGCACGCCTCGGTGCCGGTGATCAACATGCTCACGCGCGGCCATCACCCCTGTCAGGCGCTGGCCGACCTGCTCACCCTGCGGGAGACCTTCGGCCGGCTGGCCGGGCTCACGCTGGCCTACCTCGGCGACGGCAACAACGTGGCCCGCTCGCTCGCGCTGCTCGGGGTGCGGGCCGGGCTCGAGGTGCGCATCGCCTCGCCCCCCGGCTACGCCCTGGCCGATCCTCCCGCCGGCGCCCGGCTGATGGAGGATCCGCTCGAGGCGGCGCGCGGCGCGGATGCTCTGTACACGGACGTGTGGGTGAGCATGAACGACGATCCCGCCTCGGCCGCCGACCGCCGGCGGGCGCTGGCCGCCTACCGCCTGGACGACTCGCTGCTTGAGCGGGCCGCCCCGCACGCGATCGCGCTGCACTGCCTGCCTGCCCATCCCGGCGAGGAGATCACCGCCGAGGTGCTCTACGGTCCCCGGCAGCGGATCTGGGAGCAGGCCGAGAACCGCCGCCACGCCCAGAAGGCGCTGATCGAGCGCCTGTGCGCCCCGCCGCGCTAGGCTCGCCGCTACTCTCGCTCGACAGGGATCCCGCATGGCAGCCGCCCGGCCAGCTTCGCAGAGTTCGCGCCACCCGCGCCGATCCGCCGCGGGTCGCTCGTCCACGGCTGAACCAGGCGCCTCCGCCTCCACCCGCTCCGCCCGCACGCCGCTGGGCGACAGCCTGTCGAGCCTGGCCGAGCAGCTGGTCAACCGGATCCTCCAGCCGCTCGGCCTGGTCGTGCTGAGCCGCGAGCGGATCCAGGAGACCCTCGATGAGGCGGCCGAGCGCGGCCGCGTGACCCGCTCCGACGCCAACGAGCTGGCCACGCTGCTGATCCAGCGCGGCCGCCAGCAGACCGAGGAGCTCCTGTCCGATCTCGAACGCCTGCTGGGACGCGGACGTCAGCAGCTCGATCCCTCCGCGCTCAGGGCCCGCAGCCGCGACTCGATGCAGCGCCTGGTCCGCGGCGCCGACCGCGCCCGCCGGTCGGTGGGCGTGGGGTCGTTCCCGATCATGGGCTATGACCGGCTGACCGCCCGCGAGGTGCAGCAGCGGCTGAGCTCCCTGGGCCCGGCGGAGCTGCGCAAGGTGCGCGAGTACGAGCGCCGGCACGCCGGGCGCAAATCGGTGCTGGCCGCGATCGACAAACGGCTCGCCTAGGCCGTGGCGCAGACGCGGACGATCAACCGGCCCCGGCCCGGGGATGAGCTCGAGCTGAGCGTCGATCGGCTGGCCTTCGGCGGCGCGGGCGTGGCGCGGCTCAACGGCTACGTGGTGTTCGTCACCGGCGCGGTCCCCGGCGACCGGGTGCGGGCGCGCGTGGGCAGGGCCAAGCGTGCCTACGCGGAGGCCCGGGTGCTCGAGCTGCTCGAGCCCAGCCCGGACCGGGTCGCGCCCCGCGCCGAGCACCCGGGCGCCCCCTGGCAGGTGCTCCCCTACGCGCGCCAGCTGGAGGTCAAGCAGGCGCAGGTGGAGGAGGCGCTGAGACGTCTGGGCCAGTTGCGCCACTTCCAGCTCGAGCCGATCATCCCCGCCGCCCAGCAGTGGCGCTACCGCAACAAGCTCGAGTATTCGTTCGGCGCCGATCCGAGCGGCCGCCTGATCTGCGGCTTTCACGCCCCCGGTCGCTGGGACGAGATCGTCGAGGTGCGCGACTGCCTGCTGGCCTCCGAGGCGGCCAACGCCGCCCGCGAGCGGGTGGTGGAGTGGTGTCGCGCCGCCGGCCTGACCCCCTATGACCGCCGCAGCGGACGTGGCCTGCTGCGCAATCTGGTCGTCCGCGAGGGCCGGGCCACCGGGCAGATCCAGCTCCGCCTGGTGGTGTCGGACCCCGCCTCCGGCCTCGTCCCCGAATCCTCCGGCCTCGCCCCCGACCCCGCGCCCGACGTCCCCGACGCCACCCCCGGCCTCGTCCCCGACCCCGCGCCCGACGTCCCCGACGCCACCCCCGTCCCCGCCGCGGAGCCCGCCCCCCAGCTCGACCGCGACGCGCTGGCCCGCGCCGCCCAGCCGTGCGCCGGCCTGCTGCTCACCCGCGTCCGCGGCGTGGCGGAGACGACCGCCGAGGGGGAGACCGAGCTGCTGGCCGGCGAGCCGGGGTTGGAGGAGGAGCTCGGCGGGCTGCGCATCCGCATCTCCCCCGAGGCGTTCTTTCAGACCAACACCGAGATGGCCGAGGTGCTCTACCGCCAGGCGCTGGCGCTCGCCGAGCTGACCGGCGTGGAGCGCGTGTATGACCTGTACTGCGGGATCGGCACGATCGCGCTGCTGGCGGCGCCGCGGGCGGCCGAGGTGTGGGGCCTCGAGCTCGTCGAGGCGGCGATCGCCGACGCGATCGGCAACGCCCGGCGCAACGAGGTGACCAACGTGCACTTCTTCGCCGGCGACGCGCGCCTGGCCCTGCGCGAGCTGACCGAGCGGGCGGGCCGCCCGGAGGTGATCGTGGTCGACCCGCCGCGGGCGGGGCTCTCGCAGAAGGTGGTGCGCCGGATCATCGACGCCGCCCCCCGCCGGCTGGTGTACGTCTCCTGCAACCCCACCACGCTGGCGCCCAACGCCGCGCAGCTGGTGGCGGCGGGCTACGAGCTGGCGCGCGTGCGCCCGGTGGACATGTTCCCGCAGACCCCGCACATCGAGTGCGTGGCCGAATTCGTCAAGATCCGGGCGTGAGCACGCGTCCCCTCCGGCTGCTGACCGCCGCTCTGGCCCACACGCGTCCCCTCCGGCTGCTGACCGCCGCTCTGGCCCACACGCGTGCCCTCCGGCTGCTGATCGCCGCCCTGGCCTGCCTGGTCGTCCTCGGCGGGTGCGGCACCAGCGCGCCCAGCAACCGTCAGCAGATCGCCGCCCTCATCCGGCGCGAGAGCGTCCGCCCGCAGACCCTGTGCTCGCATCTGACCGCGTCGCTGCTGGCCAGCCTGGGCGGCCAGGCGGGATGCCTGCGCGAGGCGGCCCGAGCCGCACCCGACCCCTCCACCCGCCTGACCTCGCTGACCGTGCGCGGCAACCGGGCCACCGCGGTGGTGCGCGACCGGGCGGGGGTGCGCACGCTCACGCTGGTCCGTGCCCGGGGGGCCTGGCGGGTGGCGGGGGTGAGCTGATGCGGGGGCCGGCCCATGGCGGACGTGAGCTGCGGCGAGGACAGCGACGGGTGGCGGGGGTGAGCTGATGCGCGCGGTCACGATCCGCGACGGCGAGCTGCGCATCGAGCAGCACCCGGATCCCACCCCGGGCGCCGGCGAGGTGCTGGTTCGGGTGCGGGCGGCGGGGCTGAACGGCGCCGACATGCTGCAGCGCCGGGGCCGCTATCCCGCCCCCCCGGGCGCCCCCCAGGACATCCCGGGGCTCGAGCTGGCCGGCGAGGTGGCCGAGCTCGGCGCCGGCGCCCGCCGCTTCCGGGTGGGCGAGCGGGTGATGTCGATCGTGGCGGGCGGCGGCCAGGCCGAGCTGGCGGTGGTGCACGAGCGGCTGCTGATGCCGGTGCCCGACAACCTCAGCTGGGCTGAGGCGGGCGGCGTTCCCGAGGTGTTCACCACCGCCCACGACGCGCTCTTCACCCAGGCCGGCCTGCGGCCGGGGGAGCGGCTGCTGGTCCACGGCGGCGCCGGCGGAGTGGGCACGGCGGCCATCCAGCTGGGCCGGGCGGTGGGGGCGGAGGTCACCGCCACCGTGCGCAACCCAGAGCTGCGCCCCCCGGTGGCCGAGCTCGGCGCCCGCCCGATCGCACCCGAGGGCTTTGCCGAGCACGGCCCGTTCGACGTGATCCTCGAGCTGGTCGGCGCTCCCAACCTGCCCGAGAACCTCGCCGCGCTGGCCACCGGCGGGCGGATCGCGGTGATCGGGATCGGCGCCGGCGCCCGCGGCGAGCTCGACCTGGGCGCGCTGATGGCCAGGCGGGCGCGCATCCACGGCTCCACCCTGCGCCCGCGGCCGCTGGAGGAGAAGGCGCTCACCGCGCGGGCGATGGAGCGCTCGGTGCTGCCGCTGCTGGCCCGCGGCACCCTGCGGGTCCCGCTCGCCGCCCGCTACCCGCTCGAGCAGGCGGCCGCCGCCTACGACCGCTTCGCGGCCGGCGGCAAGCTGGGCAAGATCGTGCTGGAGAGCTGAGGGGGTGCGAGCGGCGGCCCGCTCGCGCGGCGGGTGCCCGGCCGAGCGCTGGCGCGACCCCTCGGCGAGCGGGCGCTACTCCTCGCCGAAGAAGCCGCTCTCGTCGACCTCCAGCCCCGGCTCATCCTCGGCGGCGTGGATCGAGCACAGCGCGGGGCCGCCCGTCTCCAGCGCAGCCGAGATCTCCTCCGGGGTCAGCTTCGCGCCGCACTCCTCGCAGCGTTCCGGAAGATCCTCGATTGTCTTCTCTTCCAGGCTCACCGGGCCAGTCTACCGAGCCGCTCAATCCCGCGCGGCCGCCCGTTCCACACCCACCGTCCCGCGACCGCCCGGTCCACGCCCGCGGTCTGCGCCCCACCGTCCCGCGACCGCCCGGTCCACACCCACCGCCCCCCGCGGCCGCAGGGCTCAGTAGGGCGGCAGCTCCTCCCACCAGCGCCCGAGCGCCCGGAACGCCCCCCAGAACGCCCGCTTGGCCCGCTCCTCGTCGAGCGACTCGTCGATGTTGGGCACATACAGCAGGTCGATCGACGGCGTCAGGGGCTGGATCTCGCCCATTCGAGGCTCGAGCTCGCGCCGCAGCGGGATGTCGAGCTCGCTCAGCACCGCGAGCGTCTCGGCCCCCATCGCCACCACGATCTTGGGCGAGACGATCGCCAGCTCCTCCACCAGGCGCCCGACGCAGGCCGGATCGGCCAGGGCGGGGTCGGGGACCGGGCACTTGACGCACAGCGTGCCGTAGACGGCCAGAGGGTCGATGTTCAGCCGCTTGAGCGACTTCATCAGCGCGTTGCCCGAGCGCCCGTAGAATGCCACCCCCTCCTCGACCTCCGAGGGCCGGGGGGCGTGCTTGAGCAGGAAGATGTCGGCCTGCGGGTGCCCCGAGCCCAGCACGGGCATCAGCGCCCCCCGAGGGCACTCACGGCACGCCTGCAGCGCCCGCGCGAACGCCCCCAGCTCGCGGATCGCCCGCTCCAGGTACTTCTCGCGAATCTCGTCGTCGGTGGCCGGCATCTCCCTCGGATTGGACGGCCGGCCGGCTTGTCCTTGCCGCTGCATCAGGACTTGCGCCGTCCCCGCGCCGGCAGCCCCCGCTCCCGGCCGGTGACCCGTCTGACCCGCCGCTCGCGCGCCGCCCGCCGCGCCCCGGGCGGCAGCGCCCGAGTCTGCAGGAACTTCAGCGCCTGGACGTAGAGCAGGCTGGCCGGGTTGCGGATGATGTCGGCGTCGCGCAGCGACTGCAGGAACTCCTCCGGCCCGTCGAACTCGCGCATGCGGATGCGCACCGACCCGAGCCCCTGGGGGACGTGGGCGTCTGACCCGGCGCCCGCCGGGATCCGGTACTTGGCCGCGAACCGCGCCGCCTCGTCGTTGAACTCGGAGATCGCCACCCGCGGGTTGAACACCTCGATCGCGTCGATCTGCTCGAGCACCGGCAGCAGGTGCTCGTAGTCGGGCACCGAGTGCAGCCGGTCGAACGGGTGGGGCACGTACACCAGGCCGCCCTGGCGCTTGATCTCGGCGATCGTCTGCTCGAGCGTCAGCCCCCGGGGGATCCGCTCGTGGATGAACAGGCCGATCACCTCCCCCTGGTTGGCGGTCTTGATCTCCTCGGCCACGATCACCTGGATCCCCTCCGCCTTGGCCGCCGCCTCCCGCGCGCCGCTGATCTCGTTGTGGTCGGTGATCGCGATCGCCCCCAGCCCCTGCGCCCGCGCCTCGCTCAGCAGCACCTCGACGGGGGTGGCGCAGTCGAACGAGTGGTCGGTGTGCATGTGCAGGTCGACGTCGATCAGCCGCCGCGTGGCCAGCCGGGCGCGCAGCCGCTGGCCGCCCGCCGGCCGCCGCCGCGCCACCAGCTCGCCGTACACCTGCTCGAGCTCGTCGGCCACCCGACTCCAGGCGAAGCGCTCGCGCTGGTCGCGCAGGCCCGCCCGCCGCTCGGCCAGGGCGTCCCCGTCGGCGATCAGCCGCTCGAGCTGACGGGCCAGCGTCTGCGCGTCCCCGGGCTGGAACTGGGGCCCGCGGTCCCCGTCGCCGAGCAGCTCGTCGTACACCGGCAGCGCGCTGGCCACCGGCACCGCCCCGGCGGCCAGCGCCCTGACCAGCGTGCCCGGCGCCGGACGCAGCCCCTCGGAGGCGAGCACCGCGATGTCCGCCCGGGCCAGCGCCTCGGTCTCGGGCAGCGTGCCGGCGTCGGCCAGCTCGACCCGCTCGCGCAGCCGGGTGCCGAGCGTGGCCGGCACGCTCAGCGGCGCCCGCGCCCACACGGTGGCCCGCCAGTCGAGCGAGGCGGGGAGCATCCGCAGCGCGCGCACCAGCGTGCGCAGCGCGGCGCGCTCCTCATCGCCGCTGGCGAACAGCTGCACGGTGCCGGGGTGGGGCGGGACGTCGGGCACGCTGGCGCCGGGCAGCACCACCCGGTAGTGGCCGGGGAAGTAGCCGGCCATCAGCTCGCGGGTGGCGGCGTAGCTGGCCACCCGGGCGTCCAGGCGCCCGAACAGGAGCCGGGTCAGCGGCCGACCCAGCTGGGTGGCGAGCAGGCGCTCGGTGGGGGTGTGGAAGGCGCCCACGTTCAGCGCCCGCGAGTGGCGCAGGGCGGCGCTGGCGGCGCTGGGCGCGAACGGCTCGTGCACGTGCACCACATCCAGCGGCAACCGCTCGAGCGCGTGCTCGACCGTGCGGGCCACGTCCAGCGGCAGCGACGGCGCCCGCCGCCGGCGCCCGGCCACCGGCAGCACCTCGCCCACCCCGAGCACCACCGGCCGCTCCCGCGCCCGCTCGAGCAGCGCCTCCGGCTCCCGGCGCAGCGCCCGCCGGCTGTCGCGCACCAGCTCGGCCGACTGGGAGGGGGCGAGGATCAGCACGGCGTGGCCGCGGCGCACCAGCTCCTCGGCGACCCGCCCCACGTAGTCGTTTACCTCGCTCGGCGCCTCCCAGGCGAACGGGGTGACCTGCGCGATCGCCAGCGGCTCGACCACGGCCGGATTCTAGTTTGCGGAGGGCGGCCCCGGCGCGACTCGCAGCCGGCGCAAGGCGGATTGGATGGGGGCCGCGCCCGGTGGGGGCGCGGCCCGGTGGCCTACGCGGTGGCGGGCGCGCGGCGCTTGCTCCCGGGGGACAGGGGCTTGCGCGCGTAGCGGCGGATGAACTCCTCGGTCAGCGCCCGCGCCTCGTCGTCGGGGCGCTGGTGCATGGGCGACTTCATCAGGTAGGAGCTCGGGCCGTCGAGCTGGCCGGCCAGGCCGTGGTTGAGCGCCAGCTTGCAGCAGCGCACGGCGTCGATCACGATCCCGGCCGAGTTGGGGGAGTCCCAGACCTCGAGCTTCAGCTCGGCGGTCAGCGGCACGTCGCCGAACGCCTGGCCCTCGAGCCGGATGTGGGCCCACTTGCGGTCCGTCAGCCAGGGCACGTAGTCCGAGGGGCCCACGTGCACGCTGTCGGCCGGGAGCTCGTGGCCGATGATCGAGGTGACGGCGTTGGTCTTGGAGATCTTCTTTGACTCCAGCCGCTCGCGCTCGAGCATGTTGTAGAAGTCCATGTTGCCGCCCACGTTGAGCTGCGAGGTGCGCTGCAGGCGCACCCCGCGGTCGTGGAACAGGCGGGCCAGGGCGCGGTGGACGATCGTGGCCCCGACCTGGGACTTGATGTCGTCGCCGATGATCGGCAGCCCGGCCTTCCGGAAGCGCTGGTTCCAGTACTCCTCGCGCGCGATGAACACCGGGATGCAGTTGACGAACGCGCAGCCGGCCTCGAGCACCTGCTCGACGTACCACTTGGTCGCCTGCTCGGAGCCCACCGGCAGGTAGGAGACGACCACGTCGGTGCGGGTCGCCTTGAGCACCTCGACGATGTCGACGGTCGGTCCCGGCGCCTTGACGATCTTCTGGGCCAGGTACTTGCCCAGCCCGTCGTGGGTCATCCCGCGCTGGACCTTGACGCCCAGCTGCGGCACCTCGCAGTCAAACTTGATCGTGTTGTTCTGTCCGGCGAAGATCGCCTCCGAGAGGTCCTTGCCGACCTTCTCGGCGTCGATGTCGAACGCGGCCGAGAACTCGATGTCGCGCACGTGGTAGCCGCCGAGGTCGACGTGCATGAGCCCGGGCACCGACTGCTGCGGGTCGGCGTCGCGGTAGTAGTGCACGCCCTGGACGAACGAGCTGGCGCAGTTGCCCACGCCGATGATCGCGACACGCACCTTGTCCTGCTGGTGGCGGTCGCCGCCGTTGGGTGAAGGTTCGATCTTCTGCATCGCCGTGACTTATCCCTCGCTTTGGAGTTGGTTACACCACGCCCCGCGCGCGCAGCCGGGAGCGGACGTGGAGGATGCGCTGCGCGGTGGTGAGGATGCTCAGGCCGGCCAGCACGTAGACCGCCGGCGCCAGCAGCTCGAAGTGCCCGAGCGAGGCCCCCCGGGCGAACACCAGCCCGGCGCTGAGGATCACCACCCGCACCGGCCGCGTGGCCAGGCCCACCTTGCACTCGACCCCGAGCGCCTCCGCCCGGGCCCGGGTGTAGGAGACCATGAGCGAGAACAGGACGGCCGCCACCACGGCCGCCGCCGCCACCTGGTCGTGGCGGGCGGCGAAGTAGGCGCCGACCGCCGCCAGCACGATCCCCTCCTCGAGGCGGTCGAGCGTCGAGTCCAGGAAGGCGCCGAACCGCGTCCCCTTGCCCGACATGCGCGAGTAGCGCCCGTCCAGCGTGTCCATGATCGAGCCGACGATGAACGCGATCCCGGCCAGGAAGAAGTACCGGGCCGCCACCAGCCCGGCCGCGGCCAGGTTGAGGGCAAAGCCGGTGAGCGATATCGCGTTCGGGGTCAGCCGGGACTCGATCAGCCGGTCGCGCATCAGCTGCTGGGTGTCCGGCGAGACGCGCAGACCGCGTCCTCGCCGCCGCCGCCGCCCGGCGTGGCGCTTGAGCTCGTTGGCGTGGTTGGGCATCGCTACGCCGCCGCCGGTGCGAACGACCAGCTGTCCGGGCGCGCCCGGGCGAGCGGTCGCCAGGCCAGCGCGGCGGCCACCGCCGCCGTCACCGCGCCCAGGAAGACGTCCACGAAGAAGTGGTTGGCGGTGGCCACCACCACGTAGGTGACGAACACCGGGTACAGCGCCCAGCCCACCTTGAACGGGCGCCAGGTGGTCAGCCTGGCCATCGGCCAGGCGATCATCAGCGCGAAGCACACGTGCATCGACGGGATCGCCGCGTACATGTTGGCCACCTTCCCGGCCGCCGTGTAGTCCATCCACGAGGCCGGTCCGGCCATCAGCTGGGAGACCGGGTCGGTGAAGCCCCACTCGGGCATCAGCCGCGGCGGCGCGGTCGGGAACACGGTGTAGCCGATCAGCGCCAGCCCCATCGCGATCATGAACATGTTCCGCACGAAGTAGAACGACTCGTTGTAGCGGAAGTAGATGAACACGACGGTGACCATCGTGATCACCAGCTGCGTGTTCAGGTAGCACCAGGCCAGCGCCGTCATCAGCCAGTGCACGTTCTCCGTCCACCCCTGGATGGTCGGCTCGACGAAGATGTGCAGCGTCCGCTCCAGGTGGATGATCATCGTGGCGTTGCCGAACGGCTCGTACTGGTCGGGCGTGGCGGCCACCAGCCCGCGGACCAGCCCGTAGAACATGAACGCCACCGCGAACATCGCGATCTGGCGAAACGGGTCGATCCAGCCGCGAGGCAGCACGTTGGCTTCCATCCAGCGCTTCGCTTCCCGCATCGACTGCGATCCTACCGAGGAGCGCTCGCTCCGGGCGGCGCCGCCAGCCCGCCGACGCCCGTCAGATCCGGGCTCCATCGCCGTCTTGCAGGCGCTCGATCCGGGCCCCATCGCCGCCTCGCAGCCGCTCGATCCGGGCTCCATCGCCGCCTCGCAGCCGCTCGATCCGGACTCCATCGCCGCCTCGCAGGCGCGGTCAAACACAGGCGGTGTCGTCGGGGCCGCGGGTTTCCTCAGACCGGGCGCCGTCGCCCGCGGGCGGTCAAACCACGCTTCATCGTCGCCGCGCACGCGCGCTCAAATCCGGGGAGCTCCCGGGTCGCGGGGCGTGTTATGCGTGCGACGTCGCTGGCGTCCGCAGGCTCACGGGCCGCCCGCGATCGCGCTTGAGGTGCGCCGACCGCTCAGCTGCAGCGCGGTGAGCTTGCCCCCACCCGCCCGAGCGAGAAGCGGATCGCCACCCGCACCGGTCCGCCCTTTCGCAGCGTCAGCCGCGTGTAGCCGTCGGCCGGCGCCACGCAGCCCGACCCGCGGGTGATCGCCCAGTAGGGGCTGAAGTGCACGCGGAGCAGGACGCTACCCGCCCGTCGCGCCTCGAGCACCAGCCAGTTCGGCCCCAGCGCGCGCAGCGTGGCCACCCCCTGCGCGATCGGGGTGGGGTCGCTGACCGCGTACACCCGCCAGTGCGCCGAGTGCCACACCGGGCGCAGGTAGGGCAGGCCGCGCTCGATCAGCCTGCGCTCCGCCACCGCCGAGTAGTCGAGCGGGAGGTCGGGAACCGCCACGAAGCGCACGGCGCGTCTGTGCAGCCACCGCTCGTAGCTCGCCGGCGTCAGCCGCCCGTCGTAGAAGAGCGGGTTGTCGCGGATGTCCAGCTGGCGCTCCCAGCCCCGGGCCAGCGCGAAGTGGGGCGCGACCGCGTACGCCTCCCAGTGGTACTCGGTGAACGGGATCTCGACTCGGAACGGGGGTCCGCCCTGGCGGGCCAGGAAGTTCAGCAGCGGGCGGTAGTAGGCGTCGCTCACCGCCGGTCCGCCGGTGCCCAGCACCGTGCGCACGGGAGCCTGCCACTGGAGGTAGAGCAGCGGCAGCGCGGCGGCCAGCAGCCAGGCACGGCGCCGCGGCCACAGCAGCAGCGCGGCGAGCGGCCCGGCCACCAGCTCCTCCAGGCGGCCGACATTGCTGCCCGCCGCGCTGGGAATGGCGTATGACAGGACGGTTCCGAGGCCGTACAGGGCCGCGCCGACCGCCAGCACCCGCTCGCCGCGGCGCACCGCGGCCAGCGCCAGGCCAAAGGCGATCAGCGGCAGCGGCCAGAAGGCCGAGAACACGAACGGCTCCACGCCCCCCTCCGGAAAGGCCAGCGCGAGCAGCCCGACCGGCGCCAGCGCGGCCACGGCCACGCCGGCTCCGGGCAGCCAGTCGGGGGCGCCGCGCCGCGGGAGCGCCTGCTTGACGGTGCCGGGCCGGGCCAGCGCTCCCCCGCCGGTGGCGGGCTGAGGCAGGACCCCCTCGGCGGTGCCGCGCTGTGGGCGCACCGGCTCGGCGGTGCCGCTTCGCGCCAGCATCCGCTCGCCGGCCACCGCCTCGGCGGGACCGCGCCGTGGGCGCACCGGCTCGGCGGTGCCGCGTCGGGCCAGCATCCGCTCGCCGGCCACCGCCACCCCGGCCAGCGCCGCGAACAGCGCTGCCACCGGACTGCAGAGCGCGCTCAGCGCCGCCAGCCCGGCCGCCAGCGCCCCTCGCCGCCGCTGGAGCGCCAGCGCGCTGGCCACCGCCGGCAGCATCCCGAAGGCGAACGTGAGCCGGCCGGTGTAGAGGCTGGTGGCGGTGGCGGCGGCGAACCACAGTGACCCCAGCCACGCGCGTGACCCGAAGTGTCGGCGGGCCAGCGGCTCAAACAGCGCCGCGGTGCCGACGGCCGCCGCCGCCGCCGCTCCCTGCGGCGTGAGCACGGAGGCCACGGCGGGGAACAGCAGGCTGTACATGACGACCGGGTGACCTGCGTACCACCAGTTGTTCCACAGCCCGAACCCCTCGCTGGCGAACAGGCGGGCCCGCAGCAGGTGGGCGGCCAGATCGCCGCTGGGCGGCGAGGCGGCCACGTAGATCGCGGCCAGCACGCCCGCCAGCAGGGTGGGAGCCACCCGCGCCCAGGAAGCCTTCGCCGCCGCCGCCGTCAGCCACCCTCGGCGCACCCCCGCCGCCGGCGCCACCCGCCATCCCCGGCGCACCCCCGTCGCCGGCGCCATCCGCCGCGTCCCTGTCTGCGGCAGGTCCGCGTCAGCCCACGCGTCGAGCCGCTGCGATCGCCCCGCGGCCGCTCGGATTCCGGCGCGGCGTCTTTCGCCCGGGCCGGTGGCCGCCGCTCCCGACCGTGGCGGCGCGCCCGCGCCCCTCATCGCGCGCTGCCCGGACTCACGCTGCGCCCGCGCACCCTTCACTGCGCCACGAACTCCGCCACCCGCGCCATCACCTCGGGCCGATCCAGCCATGGCCAGTGGCCGGCCTCCGCCACACGCTGCACCGTCGCGCCGGCCAGCGCCGTCCCGTAGGCATCCGCGAAATGTGGATCCAGCCACGGGTCCCGCTCCCCCCAGATGACCAGGGCCGGCACCCGCACCGAGTCCAGCCGGGCTCCGAGCTGGGCCAGCCGCGCCTCATCGGCGGCGCGGTGCAGGCGCAGCAGCGCCCGCTGCGTGCCCTGATCGAACTGCTCCCACAGCGCATCCAGCTGCCGTCGGCTCCAGGCCTCTGCCCGCACCGTGCCGGAGCGCAGCTGCCGGTTGAAGAGCCACCGCCCGGTGGCTCCCATGACCAGCTCGCCCGCCACCCTGCGTCGCCACAAACTGGGCAGCGGTGGCCAGCGAAAGCCGGCCAGCAGCGGGACGGCGTTGATCAGCACCAGCCGCCTCACCCGCTCGGGCCGGTGCGCCGCCGCCAGCAGCGCGACCGCGCCGCCCCAGCCGTGGCCGACCAGCGTCATCTCATCCAGCCCCACATGCTGCGCCCACCGGTCGAGGAACGCCGCCAGGCCCTCCGGCCCATAGTCGAGGTGGCCGCCCTTGCCTGACCGCCCGAACCCGATCAGGTCGGGCGCCAGCCCTCCGGTCAGCTCCAGAAACCCCTCCCATATGTCCGAGCTGGTGCCGGCGCCATGCAGGTAGACGATGCTCGGTGGCTGGCTCCCATCCCGCTCCCGGCCGGCGGCCCCATCCTGCGCGGTGGTGCGCGGGGCCTCCTGGTCTCTGGGCCTCGGGCTCTTCCCGTGTCTGGAGTGCGCGGCCTCGTGATCTCTGGGCCCCGGACTCTCCTCGTGTCTGGAGTGCGCGGCCTCGTGATCTCTGGGCCGTGGGCTCTCCTCGTGCCTTGAGTCCGCGGCCTCCTGATCCCTGGGCGCCGGGAGCTCCTGCCCCACGTTCCCGTCGCTGGCTGCCTCCCGGTAGAAGACGGGCACGTGGTCGATGTCGATGGTGTGCTCCTCGACGCGCACCCCCCGACGAGGATAACGTGAGGCCGTGGTCAGCTCGGCGGCGCGGGCATCCTGGCAGCCTCCCAGCCGTCGGCGGGTGCGCACGATCCGCGATCGGCTGCGGTTGATCTACGGCATTCCCGTGGCCGGGCCGCACGGCCAGCCGATCGCCGAGCTGGTGCTCACCGTCCTGTCCCAGTCGACCAACGACCGCAACCGCGACGTCGCCTTCCTGGCCCTGCGGGAGCGCTTTCCCACCTGGCAGGCGGTGCGCGACGCACCGGTGGACGAGCTCGAGGAGGCGATCCGGCCGGGCGGCATCTCGCGCATCAAGTCCGCTCGGATCAAGGCGATCCTCGCCGCGATCACCGACACCGCTCCCCAGCACGGTGCGCCCGCCGCCGATCCCCTGTCGCTCGATTGGCTGGCGAAGCTGACGGTGGCCGAGGCGCAGCGCTATCTGACCTCGTTGCCTGGCGTGGGTCGCAAGACAGCCGCCTGCGTGCTCCTGTTTGCGCTGGGGATGCGCGACGTGCCGGTGGACACACACGTCGCGCGCGTGGGAACCCGGCTTGGCCTGTTCCGCCCCCGGGCGCCGTTTGAGGAGCTGCACGACACGCTGCTCGCGGTCACCCCGCCGGGC
>Ga0209061_1002466_pt1 | contig 23396 bp, 16 predicted proteins | sample Coa_R1_10_FD_187157 | JGI IMG/M metagenome (GOLD analysis project Ga0209061, IMG submission 187157) | Surface soil microbial communities from Centralia Pennsylvania, which are recovering from an underground coalmine fire - Coalmine... | ecosystem: Environmental > Terrestrial > Soil >...
CACTCTTCAACGCGCTGACGAAGGCGGGCATCGCCGCGGCGAATTTTCCGTTCTGCACCATCGATCCCAACGTCGGCGTGGTGCCGGTGCCGGATATCCGCCTGCAGCAGCTCGCCGACATCGCGCATCCGCAGAAGATCATTCCCGCGTCGGTCGAGTTCGTGGATATCGCCGGTCTCGTCGCGGGTGCGTCGACGGGGGAAGGATTGGGCAACAAGTTCCTCGCGCACATCCGCGAGGTGGACGCGATCGCACACGTGGTGCGTTGCTTCGAACATCCCGACATCGTGCACGTCGCTGGAAGAATCGATCCGATCGCCGACATCGAGACCGTCGACACCGAACTGGCGCTGGCCGACCTCGAATCGGTGGACAAGGCGCTGCAGCGCGTCGAGCGCGCAGCCAAGGCCAACGACAAGGAAGCGATGGCGAAGCGTCCCGTGCTGGAAAAGCTGCGCACAGCGTTGAACGAAGGCAAGGCTGCACGTTCGGTCGCGCTGGACGACGAGGAATGCGCCGCAATCCGCGACCTGTTCCTGCTGACGGTGAAGCCGCTGATGTACGTCGCCAACGTGCGCGAGGATGGCTTCGAGGACAATCCGCACCTTGATGCAGTGCGCAGGCGCGCGGAAGCCGAAGGCGCGGTCGTAGTGCCAGTGTGTGCGGCAATCGAAGAAGAACTGGCACAGCTCGACGAAGCCGACCGCGGCGAATTCCTGGCTTCGATGGGCTTGTCGGAACCGGGCCTGGATCGGGTGATCCGTGCGGCGTACACGCTGCTTGGGCTGCAGACCTATTTCACCGCGGGCGAGAAGGAAGTACGCGCGTGGACAGTCAGGCGCGGCGCCACCGCACCGCAGGCCGCTGGCGTGATCCACACCGATTTCGAGAAGGGCTTCATCCGCGCCGAGACGGTGTCGTTCGACGACTACGTGAAGTACCGCGGAGAAGCTGGCGCACGCGACGCCGGCCGGCTACGCCTGGAAGGCAAGGAATACCGCGTGCAGGAAGGCGATGTGCTGCACTTTCGCTTCAATGTGTAAACGAGGACAGGATGTCCGGGTCCCGGACAGCACACGGATGTGCGCTGATCCCGGACCCACAACGAAAAATGTCTGCTTCCCGTGCCAGGAATGACCGCTGACACCGGGTCTGGATCATTTCAGTGTTCTGTTGAGCGTAGCGATGCGAAGCTTCGCGAAGTCGAAACACTGGGAAACAAACAGGATGCCCTTCGACTTCGAGCCTGCGTCGCCACGCTCAGGGCGAACGTATTGTTTCCAGGCACGCATCACTGATTCTTTCCACCAAGCTTCATGCTCATCTGCACGAAGTACGCGCGTCCGACCCCGGCGGGCGCGCGTTGAACAGGTTGTCCACCACCAGTGACACGTTCACGCAGGGGCAACCCGGTAGCCCATGATTGGGTTGCACAGGAAGGTCGGATCGATGCGATGCTGCCGTCGCGATAATCGGGTCGTGGCCGGAAAGCCTTTGAATTGGTTGATTTTCTCGTAATCGGCACCGGCAGCCGCCTGCGTGCGCAAACCTGACCAGCGCGGAAGTCGCACAACCTTGAATCAGGGGTCGGGAGCGAGGTCTACTCCTCGATCCCGCTGCGGTCAGCCAACCCCTTGTGGCGTTCGTCGGCACAAACGATTAAGTTCCCGGTCAGCGCCGTCCGAACCTGAACGACCTAGCCCCTGAACTGGACAAGGAACGCGGACTTTCGCGGCATTACCCGCGATGCCAAGGGTCCGCAAAGGTTGACTTGTCGTGCCAGAGCCGCAAAAATACGCGGTCTTTGTGATGCAAACCGTTGAAACCCGGGTGTCATTGAACATGGCCGGGTTCTTCGTGTCGGCGTTTCCGGGATCGTGCTGGATCGTTCATCCGCATGGGCCGCGGGAGTTCCAGCAGCGATCCACTCGAAAAATCTGGAGATACGGTCAACGGGCCAGACAGGAAGTGTGATCTGCTGGCTTACGCCTTCGGTGGCTGACGAGGTTCCTTCCGAATCGAGAGACAAAGCGAAAAATTCCGGAGGGATACCCAAGCGGCCGACGGGCAGACAGGAAGTGTGATCTGCTGGCTTACGCCTTCGGTGGCTGACGAGATTTCTTCCGAATCGAGAGACAAAGCGAAAAATTCCGGAGGGATACCCAAGCGGCCAACGGGGGCAGACTGTAAATCTGCTGGCTTACGCCTTCGGTGGTTCGAATCCACCTCCCTCCACCAGTTTCAACAATGGAAGATGCTTCGAAGAGGTGGATGAGAACCACCGATGAAATGATGGTTCGACCGATTCGCCGGGACGAATCGGAACGCGACGCGAAGGCGGCGCGGCCCCGGAGGGTGAGTGCCAAGGATGGCCGAATCGCCCGAGGGGCGAGTCTCAGGGACGAGACGAGTAATCCACCTCCCTCCACCAGCTTCATGCAACGGAGCCGAAAACTCCGCCAGAGCACACCCCGATGCGGGAGTAGTTCAATGGTAGAACCTCAGCCTTCCAAGCTGATGGTGCGGGTTCGATTCCCGTCTCCCGCTCCATTGAATGCGCTTCGCGCAGAGCAACACCCGCGCTCACATAGCTCAGTCGGTAGAGCACTTCCTTGGTAAGGAAGAGGTCACAGGTTCGATTCCTGTTGTGAGCACCACCCGCGGTTCGCCGCAGTCAGCCAAGTTTCCGCCGAGGATCGAGTCATGTCCAAAGAGAAATTCGAACGCAAGAAGCCGCACGTGAACGTGGGGACGATTGGTCACGTGGACCACGGCAAGACGACGCTGACGGCGGCGCTGACGAAGGTGGGCGCGGAGCGGTTTGGCGGTGAGTTCAAGGCGTATGACCAGATCGACGCGGCGCCGGAAGAGAAGGCGCGCGGGATCACGATCTCGACGGCGCACGTGGAATACGAGAGCCCGAACCGTCACTACGCGCACGTGGACTGCCCCGGCCACGCCGACTACGTGAAGAACATGATCACGGGTGCGGCGCAGATGGACGGCGCGATCCTGGTGGTGAGTGCCGCCGACGGCCCGATGCCGCAGACGCGCGAGCACATCCTGCTGGGCCGCCAGGTGGGCGTGCCGTACATCGTGGTGTACATGAACAAGGCCGACATGGTGGACGACGCCGAGCTTTTGGAGCTCGTCGAGATGGAAGTGCGTGAACTGCTCTCGAAGTACGAGTTCCCGGGCGACGACACGCCGATCATCAAGGGATCGGCGCTGAAGGCGCTGGAAGGGGACCAGAGCGAGATCGGGATTCCGAGCATCCTGAAGCTGGTGGATGCGCTGGACGAGTACATTCCGGAGCCCAAGCGCGACATCGACATGCCGTTCCTGATGCCGGTGGAGGACGTGTTCAGCATTTCGGGTCGTGGCACGGTGGTGACCGGGCGCATCGAGCGCGGGATCATCAAGGTGGGCGATGAAGTGGAGATCGTGGGCATCCGTCCGACCCAGAAGACGGTGGTGACGGGCGTGGAGATGTTCAGGAAGCTGCTGGACGAGGGCCGTGCGGGTGACAACGCGGGTCTGTTGCTGCGCGGCACCAAGCGCGAGGAGGTCGAGCGTGGGCAGGTGCTGTGCAAGCCGGGATCGATCACGCCGCACACCAAGTTCGAGTCCGAGGTGTACTGCCTCTCCAAGGACGAAGGCGGCCGGCACACCCCGTTCTTCAAGGGTTATCGTCCGCAGTTCTACTTCCGCACCACCGATATCACCGGAGCGGTGGAGCTGCCGGAGGGCGTGGAGATGGTGATGCCGGGTGACAACGTGAAGATGGTGGTGTCGTTGATCCACCCGATCGCGATGCAGGAGGGCTTGAGGTTCGCGATCCGCGAAGGCGGCCGCACCGTGGGCGCCGGCGTGGTGACGAAGATCATCGAGTAGCAAAAGCGGGACTGGGGGCGAGGGACCGGGGAAGAGCAACGCATGCTCTTCACCCCAGCCCCCAATCCCCTAGCCCCGGCTCTCTACGCCAGTAGCTCAATTGGCAGAGCAGCGGTCTCCAAAACCGCAGGTTGGGGGTTCGAGTCCCTCCTGGCGTGCCAATGCGTGAACTGGGTGCGAATACAGAAGTGCCGGACACCAAGAAAATCATGAATGCAAAAGCGGAAACGATCGGAACCGGCAAGGCGACGGACACCGGCCTGCTGACACTGGCGGCGCTGATCATCGTCGCCGGCGTGGCTGCCTATTACATGCTGCCGACGACGATTGCGCCGATCGTGCACACCCTGTGCGTGGTGGGCGCGATCATCGTCGCCTGCGCGGTCGCCTGGTTCACCACGCCCGGCCGCAGCGTGCGCGGTTACCTGCGCGAAACCCAGTTCGAGATGCGCAAGGTGGTGTGGCCGACGCGCGAGGAAACCGTCCGCACGACTTTGGTGGTAATTCTGGTGGTCGTCCTGCTCAGCGTCGTGCTGGGCTTGATCGACATCTTTTTGAAATGGGCGATTCTCGACCACCTGCTGAAGCTTTAAACCATGAGCGAAACGACAGGCAAACGCTGGTACGTGGTCCACGCCTATTCGGGCTTCGAGCATCAGGTTGCGCGCGCTCTCGCGGAGCGGGTCGCGCGTTCGGGCATGCAGGACAAGTTCGGCGAGATACTGGTGCCCACCGAAGAAGTGGTCGAGATGCGCGGCGGGCAGAAGCGCAAGAGCGAGCGCAAGTTCTTCCCGGGCTACGTCCTGGTGCAGATCGAAACCACCGGCGAAGCGCGCGCGCCGCGCATCGACGACGAGTGCTGGCACCTCGTGAAGGAAACGCCCAAGGTGATGGGCTTCATCGGCGGCACGGCCGACAAGCCGTTGCCGATCAAGGATTCCGAGGCCGACGCGATCCTGAACCGCGTCAAGGAAGGCATCGAGAAGCCGCGTCCGAAAGTGCTGTTCGAACCGGGCGAAATGGTGCGCGTCACAGACGGCCCGTTCAATGACTTCAACGGCGTGGTCGAGGAAGTCAATTACGAGAAGAATCGTCTGCGCGTGGCGGTGCTGATTTTTGGACGTTCGACGCCGGTGGAACTGGAGTTCGGGCAGGTGGAGAAGGCGTAAAGGCCGGGACAGCAGGATCGGGGCTGGGGGTTGGGGAAGATCAGGGGCCGAGTGCTTTTGCTCTTCCCCAGCCCCCCAGCCCCCAGTCCCCAGTCCCGAATTGAAGCAAACGGAGGAGTCCCGCAGTTCGCAGAACGTGCAGACGCTTGAACTCCAGGAGAAATTGAAATGGCAAAGAAAGTCGTCGGTTACATCAAGTTGCAGGTCAAGGCCGGTGAGGCCAATCCGAGCCCGCCGGTCGGCCCGGCACTGGGCCAGCGCGGCCTCAACATCATGGAATTCTGCAAGGCATTCAACGCCGCCACGCAGAAGATGGAAAAGGGCCTGCCGATCCCGGTGATCATCACCGCGTATTCGGACCGCAGCTTCACGTTCGTCACCAAGACCCCTCCCGCAACCGTGCTGTTGAAGAAGGCGGCCGGCCTCGAGTCCGGTTCCGCCAGGCCCAACACCGAAAAGGTCGGCAAGGTGACCCGCAAGCAGCTGGAAGAAATCGCGAAGCAGAAGGAGCCCGACCTGACCGCGGCGGATCTGGATGCGGCCGTGCGCACCATCGCCGGCAGCGCGCGCAGCATGGGCCTGAACGTGGAGGGCGTCTGACATGGCACGCATCAGCAAGCGCTTCAAGGCGATGGCCGGCCAGGTCGAACCGGGCAAGCAGTATCCGGTCGACGCGGCGTTGAAGATCCTGAAGGACAATGCCAAGACCAGATTCGTGGAGTCGGTGGACGTGGCGATTCGCCTCGGCATCGATGCCAAGAAGTCCGACCAGGGCGTGCGCGGTTCCACTGTGCTGCCGCACGGCACCGGCAAAACCGTGCGCGTTGCGGTGTTCTGCCCGGCCGGCGAGAAGGCTGAAGCGGCCAAGGCCGCCGGCGCCGACGTGGTGGGCATGGATGATCTCGCCCAGCAGATGCAGGGCGGCGACATCAACTTCGGCGTCGTGATCGCGACCCCGGACGCGATGCGCGTGGTCGGCAAACTTGGGCAGTTGCTCGGTCCGCGCGGCCTGATGCCGAACCCCAAGGTCGGCACCGTGACGCCGGACGTGGTCGGCGCGGTCAAGAACGCCAAGGCGGGCCAGGTGCGCTACCGCAACGACAAGGCCGGCATCGTGCACTGCTCGATCGGCAAGGTGAATTTCGAAGTCGACGCGCTGCGCGAAAACTTGAACGCGCTGATCGCCGACCTCATGAAGGTGAAGCCGTCTACCGCCAAGGGCCAATACCTGCAGAAGGTGTCGGTCTCCAGCACGATGGGTTTGGGTGTGATCGTCGATCCGTCGACGCTGGCGGCGACGGCAGCGAAGTGATTTAGGGGCTGGGGACGAGGGACTGGAGGCAGGGAAAAGCAAAGGCGCGCGCTGATGCTCTTCCCGGCCCCAGTTTCCAGCCCCCCGCCCCGGCTTTTTTGAGGGCGACGTTGCAGAACACCGCAACCGAGCCGTCAAAGACCGCAGGTGGCGAAGCGGGTTTCGATCCGCCGAGCCTCAATCGGAATCCGGCAAGGATTCCCGCCTGCGCAGATGGTGTCGCCCGCAACGAATCGACTGAAAGGTTGATCTCCGAGCGGACACCGCAACGAGGCACCGCGAGGTGCCGGCGGATCGGCAGGATGCCGGTGATCCGTTTGGTTCGAATGCATCGCGCACGGAGCGCGGTGGATTCATTGGAGGCAAGCAATGCCGCTCAATCTGGCACAAAAGAAAGAGCTCGTTGCCGAACTGGCAGAAGTTGCGTCGAAGGCGCACTCGCTGGTCGCCGCGGAGTACGCGGGTCTTACGGTCGAGCAGCTCACCGAGCTGCGGAAGAAGGCACGTACCTCGGGTGTGTTCCTGAAAGTCGCAAAGAACACCCTGGTGCGCCGTGCAGTGGACGGAACCGAATACGAGTGCGCGAAAGCACAACTCACCGGTCCATTGCTGTATGCCTTTTCGACCGACGATCCGGGTGCCGCCGGGCGGCTGGTCAAGGAGTACGTCAAGACCAATGATGCCCTGAAGCCGAAGCTGGTCGCGGTCGGTGGCAAGGCTTATCCCGCCTCGCACGTCGACGTGCTGGCTTCGCTGCCGACCCGCGAGCAGGCGCTGTCGATGCTGCTCAGCGTGCTGGTGCAGCCCGCCACCATGCTGGTGCGCGTGCTGGCCGAGCCCGCCGCGCAGACCGCCCGCGTCATCAACGCGGTCGGCCAGCAGAAGCAGGCCGCGTAAAGGCAAGTTCGCACGAGTATCACAACGAGAATCGGAAATCGAGAATCGTCAACAGCAACGGCAAACGTGCTCTTGCTCTTGCGAGTCCCCAGTCCCGAGTCCCTGGTCCCGGCTTTTCCCAATCAACCTTTCTACGTTTCAGGAGTCAAACAACATGTCCCTCAGCAATGAAGACATCATCGAAGCCATCTCGTCCAAGACCCTCGTCGAGGTGATGGAGCTGGTCAAGGCGATGGAAGAGAAGTTCGGCGTGTCCGCTGCGGCCCCCGTCGCCGTGGCCGCCGCCCCGGCCGCCGGTGGCGGCGCCGCTGCAGCCGAAGAGAAGACCGAATTCAACGTCGTGCTCGCGTCGTTCGGCGAAAAGAAGGTCGAAGTGATCAAGGCAGTGCGTGCGATCACCGGCCTCGGCCTCAAGGAGGCCAAGGACATGGTCGAAGGCGCGCCGCAGACCGTGAAGGAAGGTGTCAGCAAGGAAGACGCCGAGAAGTTCAAGAAGGATCTCGAAGCGGCCGGTGCCAAGGTGGAATTGAAGTGAAGTGCAGGATGCACTCACCCCGGACAGTACATGGAGGTACGTTGATCCGGGGTCCATTTTGAAGATACGAAAAACCCAAAATGGATCCCGGCCTGCGCCGGGATGACAGAAAGCCGAGGCTGGGGACGCGAGTCCCCGGCCTTCGGCCGTTGCAGAAAGAGTTGTGCAAAAAACCAGATTCGAGTTGTTCACAAGAAGTAGCAGCAGATGGGCGTGCTGGTGCCGGCAATACCAGCGACTTCCCCGTGACAGCTCCACCACGTTTTCCGGCCGCGCGCGCGGCCGATGCCCACGAACGAGGCGGTAGCATCCATGACGACCTATTCCTTCACCGAAAAGAAGCGCATCCGCAAGGATTTCGGCAAGCGTCCGCCGGTACTCGGCGTGCCCAACCTGCTGACGATCCAGACGGATTCCTACAAGGATTTCCTGCAGGCCGGCGTCGAGCCGGGCCAGCGCCAGGACACCGGCCTCGAGGCCGCGCTGAAGTCCGTGTTCCCGATCCGCAGCCATTCCGGCAACGCGGAACTGGAATTCGTCGACTACCATTTCGGTGAACCCGCGTTCGACGAACGCGAATGCCGCGTGCGCGGCATGAGCTACGGCGCGCCGTTGCGTGTCAAGGTGCGCCTGGTCATTTACGACAAGGACAGCCCGGCTTCCAAGAAGGTGCCGAAGCTGGTGAAGGAGCAGGAGGTCTACATGGGCGAAATTCCGCTCATGACCGCCACCGGCACCTTCATCGTCAATGGCACCGAGCGCGTGATCGTCTCGCAGTTGCACCGTTCGCCAGGCGTGTTCTTCGACCACGACAAGGGCAAGCAGCACTCGTCGGGCAAGCTGCTGTTCAACGCGCGCGTGATTCCGTACCGCGGTTCGTGGCTCGATTTCGAGTTCGATCCGAAGGAAGTGCTGTACACCCGCATCGACCGCCGGCGCAAGCTGCCGGTGACGATCCTGCTGCGCGCGCTGGGCTACACCAACGAGGAGATGCTGGACATCTTCTTCGAGCACAACGTGTTCCATCTCGGCAAGGAAGGCAGTGCCGAGTTGACGCTGGTGCCTGAGCGCCTGCGTGGTGAAACCCTGAACTTCGACCTCGTGGCTGGCGACAAGGTGCTGGTCGAGAAGGACAAGCGCATCACCGCGCGCCATGTCCGCGAACTGAAGAATGCCAAGATCACCAAGCTTGAGGTGCCCGACGATTACATGGTCGGCCGCATTCTCGCCACGGACATCGTCGATGCGAATACCGGCGAGTTGTTGGCCTCGGCCAACGACGAGCTGACGGCCGAACTCGTCGAGAAATTCCGCGCGACTGGAATCGAGACCGTGGTGACGCTGTTCGTCAACGACCTCGATCGTGGCCCGTACATCTCCAACACCCTCCGCGCCGATCCGACCCGCACCCAGCTCGAGGCGCTGGTCGAGATCTACCGCATGATGCGCCCGGGCGAGCCGCCGACGAAGGAGGCTGCGCAGAACCTGTTTCACAACCTGTTCTTCACCTTCGAACGTTACGACCTGTCGACCGTCGGCCGCATGAAATTCAACCGCCGCGTCGGCCGCCCCGACGTGACCGGCCCTTCGGTGCTGTACGACCACAAGTACTTCTCGAGCCGCAAGGAAGACGAGGCAGTCAAACTGGTCAGCGAACAGGGCGACACGTCCGACATCCTCGACGTGCTGAAGGTGCTGATCGAAATCAAGAACGGCCACGGCACCGTGGACGACATCGATCACCTCGGCAACCGCCGCGTACGCAGTGTCGGCGAGATGGCCGAGAACGCGTTCCGCATCGGCCTGGTGCGCGTCGAGCGTGCGGTCAAGGAACGCCTGTCGCTGGCCGAAGCCGACAACCTCGGTCCGCAGGACCTCATCAACGCCAAGCCGGTTGCGGCGGCGGTGAAGGAGTTCTTCGGATCGTCGCAGTTGTCGCAGTTCATGGACCAGAACAATCCATTGTCGGAAGTCACCCACAAGCGCCGCGTCTCGGCGCTGGGCCCCGGCGGCCTCACGCGCGAACGTGCCGGATTCGAGGTGCGCGACGTGCACCCGACCCATTACGGCCGCGTGTGCACCATCGAAACGCCGGAAGGTCCGAACATCGGCCTGATCAATTCGCTCGCGGTTTATGCGCGCACCAATGGCTACGGCTTCCTCGAAACGCCGTACCGCAAGGTCGTGAACGGCAAGGTCACCGACGACGTGGATTACCTGTCCGCGATCGAGGAAGGCAACTTCGTGATCGCGCAGGCCAACGCACCGCTCGACAAGCACGGCAAGTTCACCGAGGAATTCGTGTCCTGCCGCTACAAGGGCGAATCGGAATTGCGGCCGGTGTCCGAGATCAACTACATGGACGTGTCGCCGATGCAGACCGTATCGGTGGCGGCGGCGCTGGTGCCGTTCCTCGAGCACGATGACGCGAACCGCGCGCTGATGGGCGCCAACATGCAGCGGCAGGCCGTCCCGACGCTGCGTTCGGAGAAGCCGCTGGTCGGCACGGGGATCGAGCGTGCCGTCGCGCGCGATTCCGGCGTCACCATCGCGGCGCGTCGCGGCGGCGTGATCGAACAGGTCGACGCCGCGCGTATCGTGGTGCGCGTCAATGAAAAGGAAGTCGGCGAGAACGATCCGGGCGTGGACATCTACACGCTCACCAAGTACACGCGTTCCAACCAGAGCACCAACCTCAACCAGCGCCCGCTGGTGAACGTCGGCGACAAGGTCGCGGTGGGCGACACCCTGGCCGACGGTTCCTCGACCGACCTCGGTGAATTGGCGCTCGGTCAGAACATGCTGGTCGCATTCATGCCGTGGAACGGCTACAACTTCGAGGACTCGGTGCTGCTGTCCGAGCGCGTGGTGCAGGAAGACCGCTACACCTCGATCCACATCGAGGAGCTGTCCTGCCAGGCGCGCGACACCAAGCTCGGGCCCGAGGAGATCACCGCCGACATTCCGAACGTGGGCGAGCAGGCGCTGAACCGGCTCGACAAGTCGGGCATCGTCTACATCGGCGCGGAAGTGAAAGTCGGTGACATTCTCGTGGGCAAGGTCACGCCCAAGGGCGAGTCGCAGTTGACCCCGGAAGAAAAGCTGCTGCGCGCGATCTTCGGCGAGAAGGCGTCCGACGTGAAGGACAGCTCGTTGCGCGTGCCGCCCGGGATGGACGGCACCGTGATCGACGTGCAGGTGTTTACCCGCGACGGCATCGAGAAGGACGAACGCGCCAAGCAGATCGAGGAAATGGAAATCCAGCGCGTCCGCAAGGACCTGGACGACCAGTTCCGGATCCTGGAAGGCGCGATCTATGGTCGCCTGCGCTCGCAACTGGTCGGCAAGGTCGCCAACAGTGGTCCGCAGGGATTGAAGAAGGGCGCGACGATCACCGACGAATACCTCGACGGGCTCAAGAAGGACGAGTGGTTCAAGATCAATCCGAAAGACGAGGAAGCCGCGGAACTGGTGTCGCGTGCAGCCGAGCAGATCAAGCGCCACAGGGAAGCCTTCGACAAGCGATTCCGCGAGAAGCAGGCCAAGATCACCGCAGGCGATGACCTCGCCCCGGGTGTGCTGAAGCAGGTCAAGGTGCACCTCGCGGTGAAGCGCCGCATCCAGCCCGGCGACAAGATGGCCGGCCGCCACGGCAACAAGGGCGTGGTGTCGATGATCGCGCCGGTCGAGGACATGCCCTACATGGCCGACGGCACGCCGATCGATATCGTGCTGAACCCGCTGGGCGTGCCTTCGCGCATGAACATCGGCCAGATCCTGGAAACGCACCTGGGCTGGGCGTCCAAGGGCCTCGGCGAGAAGATCGGCCGGATGCTGGAAGCGAAGGAGAAGGCCAACAAGGTGCGCGAGTTCCTGAACGAGATCTACAACTCGGGCAAGCGCGAGCACCATGTGGACCTCGAGTCGCTCAAGGATCACGAAATCCTCGCGCTGGCCGCGAACCTGAGGGAAGGCGTGCCGATGGCGACGCCGGTGTTCGACGGTGCCGACGAGTCCGAGATCAAGGCCATGCTGAAGATGGCCGAGCTGCCGGAATCGGGCCAGACGATCCTGTACGACGGCCGTACCGGCGATCCGTTCGATCGCGAGATCACGGTCGGCTACATGCATTACCTGAAGCTCAATCACCTGGTCGACGACAAGATGCACGCACGCTCCACCGGTCCGTACTCGCTGGTCACCCAGCAGCCCTTGGGCGGCCGCGCGCAATTCGGCGGCCAGCGCTTCGGCGAGATGGAAGTGTGGGCGCTGGAAGCCTACGGCGCGGCCTACACGCTGCAGGAAATGCTGACCGTGAAGTCGGACGACGTGCAGGGCCGCAACCAGATGTACAAGGCCATCGTCGACGGCGAACACAAGATGGCTGCCGGCATGCCCGAATCGTTCAACGTGCTGGTCAAGGAAATCCGCTCGCTGGCGATCGACATGGAGCTGGAGGAACGGTGATGACGCAGGGACGAGGGGCGAGTAGCGAGGGCGCGATTGCCCGGCTTCTCGTCCCTCATCTCTCGCCTCTCGCCCCTTCTGCCATCAACGAATTCGCTCCTCCCGGAGACAAGTAAATGAAAGACCTTCTCAACCTGTTCAACCAGCAATCGCAGCCGCAGAACTTCGACGCGATCAAGATTTCGCTGGCCTCGCCCGACCTGATCCGTTCATGGTCATGGGGCGAAGTGAAAAAACCCGAAACCATCAACTACCGCACGTTCAAGCCCGAGCGTGACGGCCTGTTCTGCGCGGCGATCTTCGGTCCGATCAAGGACTACGAGTGCCTGTGCGGCAAGTACAAGCGCATGAAGCACCGCGGCGTGGTGTGCGAAAAGTGCGGCACCGAAGTCACGCTCGCCAAGGTGCGCCGCGAGCGCATGGGCCACATTGAACTCGCCAGCCCGGTCGCGCACATCTGGTTCCTGAAATCGCTGCCGTCGCGCATTGGCCTGATGCTCGACATGACGCTGCGCGACATCGAGCGGATTCTCTATTTCGAGGCGTATGTCGTGATCGATCCGGGCTTGACCCCGCTCGAGCGCGGCCAGATGCTCACCGAGGATCAGTACCTGACCGCGGTCGAGGAGCATGGCGACGAGTTCGACGCGCGGATGGGCGCCGAAGCCGTCTATGAACTGCTGAAATCTCTCGACTTGAATGGCGAGATGGTGCGCCTGCGCGAGGAAATCGCGGCGACCAATTCCGAGACCAAGCTGAAGCGGCTGACCAAGCGCATCAAGCTGGTCGAGGCGTTCCTGGAATCGGGCAACCGTCCGGAATGGATGGTGATGACCGTGCTGCCGGTGCTGCCGCCGGATCTGCGTCCGCTGGTGCCGCTGGAAGGCGGCCGCTTCGCGACATCCGACTTGAACGACCTCTATCGCCGCGTCATCAACCGCAACAATCGTTTGAAAAGGCTGCTGGAACTCAATGCGCCCGACATCATCGTGCGCAACGAGAAGCGCATGCTGCAGGAATCAGTCGACGCGCTGCTCGACAACGGCCGCCGCGGTCGCGCCATCACCGGCACCAACAAGCGCGCGCTGAAGTCGCTGGCCGACATGATCAAGGGCAAGCAGGGCCGGTTCCGCCAGAATCTGCTCGGCAAGCGCGTGGATTACTCCGGCCGTTCGGTGATCACCGTCGGCCCGACGCTGAAGCTGCACCAGTGCGGCCTGCCCAAGAAGATGGCGCTGGAATTGTTCAAGCCTTTCATCTTCTCCAAGCTGCAGCTGCGCGGCATCGCGCCGACCATCAAGGCGGCGAAGAAGTCGGTGGAACGCGAAGAACCGGTGGTGTGGGACATCCTCGAAGAGGTGATCCGCGAACATCCGGTGCTGCTGAACCGCGCGCCGACCCTGCACCGCCTCGGCATCCAGGCGTTCGAGCCAAAGCTGATCGAAGGCAAGGCCATCCAGTTGCACCCGCTGGTCTGCACCGCGTTCAACGCCGACTTCGACGGCGACCAGATGGCCGTGCACGTGCCGCTGTCTCTGGAAGCGCAACTGGAAGCGCGCGCGCTGATGATGTCCACCAACAACATCCTGTCGCCGGCCAATGGTGACCCGATCATCGTGCCGACCCAGGACGTGGTGCTCGGGCTGTACTACATGACCCGCGAACTCGCCGGCGCCAAGGGCGAAGGCATGGCGTTCGCGGACGTGGCGGAAGTGCGCCGCGCCTACGACACGCATACGGTCGATTTGCACGCGAAGATCAAGGCGCGCATCCGCGAGGTCGAGATTGCGTCCGACGGTTCGCACAAGGAAAAGATCACGCTCACCGATACCACGGTGGGTCGCGCGCTGCTGGCCGAAATCCTGCCGGAAGGCCTGGCCTTCAGCCGGATGAATACCGAGTTGACCAAGAAGGCGATTTCGAAACTCATCAATGCCTGCTACCGCGAGCTGGGTCTCAAGGACACGGTCGTGTTTGCCGACCAGCTTATGTACACCGGTTACCGCTTCGCGACGATTTCCGGCATCTCGATCGGCATCGACGACATGAAGATCCCGGCCGAGAAGAAGGCGATCCTTGAAGAGGCGGAAAAAGAAGTCGTCGAGATCCAGGAGCAGTTCCAGTCCGGTCTCGTCACCGCCGGCGAGCGCTACAACAAGGTGGTGGACATCTGGTCGCGTACCAATGAGCAGATCGCGGCCGCGATGATGAAGGGTATCGGTTTCGACAAGGTCAAGGATGCCGAAGGCAAGATTCACGACCAGAAGTCGATGAACTCGATCTACATCATGGCCGACTCCGGCGCGCGCGGTTCCGCGGCGCAGATCCGCCAGCTCGCCGGCATGCGCGGCCTGATGGCCAAACCCGACGGCTCGATCATCGAGACGCCGATCAAGGCGAACTTCCGCGAAGGCCTGGACGTTCTGCAGTACTTCATTTCGACCCACGGCGCGCGCAAGGGCCTGGCCGACACGGCGCTGAAGACCGCCAACTCGGGTTACCTGACCCGCCGTTTGGTGGACGTGGCGCAGGACGTGGTGGTGACCGAGCACGACTGCGGCACCCACGAAGGTCTGACGATGACCTCCATCGTGGAAGGCGGCGACGTGGTCGAACCGCTGCGCGACCGTGTGCTGGGCCGCGTGACGGTCGAGGACGTGTACGCGCCGGGTGACGACGACACGCCGATCGTGGAGCGCAACACTTTGCTCAATGAAGCGCTGGTCGAGAAACTCGACAAGGCCGGCGTGCAGAGCGTCAAGGTGCGTTCGCCGATCACCTGCGAGTCCGAGTTCGGCGTGTGCGCGTTGTGCTACGGCCGCGACCTGGCACGTGGCCATCTCGTCAATATCGGCGAGGCGGTGGGCGTGATCGCCGCGCAATCGATCGGCGAACCGGGCACCCAGTTGACGATGCGCACGTTCCACATCGGCGGCGCGGCTTCGCGCGCCGCGGCGGTGGACAACGTGACCATCAAGACCAAGGGCACGCTGAAGTTCAACAACCTCAAGACCGTGAAGCACGCGCAAGGTCACCTGGTCGCGGTGTCGCGTTCGGGCGAAGTCAGCCTGATCGACGCCAACGGCCGCGAGCGCGAACGCTACAAGGTGCCGTACGGCGCCAACATCACCGTCAAGGACGGCGCCGAGGTCAAGGCGGGACAAACCGTCGCGACCTGGGACCCGCATACCCACCCGATCGTCACGGAAGTGGCGGGCCGCGTGCGCTACATCGACTTCGTCGATGGCGTGACCGTGCAGTCCTCGATCGACGAACTGACCGGTCTGGAAAGCGTCGTGGTCACCGACCCGAAGCGCCGCGGCAGCAATGCCAAGGATCTGCGCCCGGCGGTGCGCCTCGAGGACAAGAAAGGCCAGGACTTGAAGCTGCCGGGCACCGACATCCCGGCGCAGTCGTACCTGCCGGCCGGCGCGATCGTGTCGATCCAGGACGGCGCCGAAGTCGGCGTCGGCGACGTGATCGCACGCATCCCGCAGGAGTCGTCCAAGACCCGCGACATCACCGGCGGTCTGCCGCGCGTTGCGGACCTGTTCGAGGCGCGCAAGCCCAAGGAACCCGCGATCCTCGCCGAGGTCTCGGGCGTCGTCAGCTTCGGCAAGGACACCAAGGGCAAGCAGCGCCTGATCATCAAGGATGTGGACGGCAACGAGCACGAGGACCTGATCCCGAAGTGGCGCCACATCGTGGTGTTCGAGGGCGAGCACGTCGAAAAGGGCGAAACGGTGGTGGACGGCGAGTCCGATCCGCGCGACATCCTGCGTCTTTTGGGTGTCGAGCGGCTGGCCGCCTATCTCGTCAAGGAAATCCAGGACGTGTACCGTCTGCAGGGCGTCAAGATCAACGACAAGCACATCGAGGCGATCATCCGTCAGATGCTGCGGAAGGTCGAGATCAGCGAGCCCGGCGACACCACGTACCTGCGCGGCGAGCAGGTGGACCGCAACCAGTTCAACGAGATCAACCGCAAGGCCGAGGCGCGCAACGAACGTCCGGCAGACGCGATCCCGGTGCTGCTGGGCATCACCAAGGCATCGCTGGCGACCGAATCGTTCATTTCGGCGGCATCGTTCCAGGAAACCACGCGTGTCCTGACCGACGCAGCGGTACGTGGCAAACGCGACGATTTGCACGGGTTGAAGGAAAACGTTATAGTTGGCCGCTTGATTCCGGCGGGTACGGGTCTTGCCTACCACGCGCAACGCAAGGCGCAGACGGGCTTGACCGACGCAGAAATGGAAACCCTCGCGAACGTGTCCGCCGTGTTCGAAGAAGCCGGCGAGGCGCCGAGCGAAGCTGCCGCCGGCAGCGAGTGATGATCCGCCGCGCGCGTTCCGCGCGCGCGGCACCATCGAAATGAGGCGCAGGGAGTGCGCTTCGTATTCGAGAGCAGGACGCCACAGCGGTGCGAACGCTTGTCGGGGCTCGCGATACCGTGTTAAAATTCCGCTTCTGGGCAGACCGGACAACCGGTCTGCCCTTGGTTTTTTTCGCAAGACCCAAGATTTTTTCCAGGACCCGGAAATGGCAACTGTCAACCAGTTGGTGCGACGACCGCGCAGCCCGAAAACGTACAAGAGCGATTCGCCCGCGCTGCAGAACTGCCCGCAGCGTCGCGGCGTGTGCACGCGCGTGTACACCACCACGCCGAAGAAGCCGAACTCGGCGATGCGCAAGGTGGCCAAGGTGCGCCTCACCAACGGTTACGAAGTCATCAGCTATATCGGTGGCGAGGGACACAACCTGCAGGAACACTCGGTGGTGCTGATCCGCGGCGGCCGCGTGAAGGATCTGCCGGGTGTGCGTTATCACACCGTGCGTGGCTCGTTGGACTGCGCCGGCATCGCCAAGCGCCGCAAGTCGCGTTCCAAATACGGCGCCAAGCGTCCAAAAGGCTAATGTAGGGCGGGTTTCAACCCGCCGACGACATAAATGGCGGGTCAAGACCCGTCCTATGGAAAAATGATATGTCCCGCAAAGGTTCCCATCCCGCCCGCGTCACCCTGCCTGATCCGAAGCACGGCAGCGAGCTGATTGCGCGCTTCATCAACATGGTGATGAAGAGCGGCAAGAAGTCGGTCGCCGAAGGCATTGTTTACGGCGCGCTGGACCACCTTGGCGAGAAGAATCCCGAGCCGGTCGCGCTGGTCGAGAAGGCTCTCAACAACGTCGCACCCGCGGTGGAAGTGAAGTCGCGGCGCGTCGGTGGCGCCACCTATCAGGTGCCGGTCGAGGTGCGTGCTTCCCGCCGCACCGCGCTGGCGATGCGCTGGACCATCGAGGCGGCACGCAAGCGCGGCGAAAACTCGATGCCGCGCAAGTTGGCGGCCGAATTGCTGGATGCCTCGGAAAACCGCGGCGGCGCGGTCAAGAAGCGCGAGGAAACGCACCGCATGGCGGAAGCCAACAAGGCGTTCTCGCACTACAGGTGGTAGGAGTTTTCTTCAGGCGTTGATCCTGATGGAAAGGGAGCAGGGCCGAGGGAGCAGGGAAAAGCAACAGCTGCAGCAAAGTCGCTTTTGTTTTTCCCTGTTCCCTGTTCCCTCTCCCCTGTTCCCTTTGAAGCAAAGTTACCCAGATTCCCGAGTCAAAAAATGGCACGCACCACCCCAATCGAGCGCTATCGGAATTTCGGCATCATGGCCCACATCGATGCCGGCAAGACCACGACCACCGAGCGCATTCTTTTCTACACCGGCGTCAACCACAAGTTGGGCGAGGTGCATGAGGGTGCGGCCACGATGGACTGGATGGAGCAGGAACAGGAGCGCGGCATCACCATCACCTCCGCGGCGACCACCTGCTTCTGGGAGGGCATGGATCACAATCTGCCGAAGCACCGCTTCAACATCATCGATACCCCCGGACACGTCGATTTCACGATCGAGGTGGAGCGTTCCCTGCGCGTGCTCGACGGCGCGGTATTCGTGCTGTGCTCGGTCGGCGGCGTGCAGCCGCAGTCCGAAACCGTGTGGCGCCAGGCCAACAAGTATGGCGTGCCGCGGCTTGCGTTCGTCAACAAGATGGACCGCACCGGCGCGAATTTCGACAAGGTGGTCAGCCAATTGAAGTCGCGCCTCGGCGCGCACCCCGTCCCGATGCAGGTGCCGATCGGTGCCGAAGAGCACTTCGAGGGCGTGATCGACCTCGTCAAGATGAAGGCGATCTACTGGGATACCGAATCCCAGGGGACCAAGTTCGAATACCGCGAGATTCCCGCCGAGCTTCTCGACAAGGCAAAGAAGGCGCGCGAATTCATGGTCGAATCCGCGGCCGAGACCTCCGAGGAACTGATGAACAAGTACCTCGAGGAGGGTGACCTTCCCGAGTCCGACATCATCGCCGGCATCCGCGCGGGCACGCTTGCGAACTCGCTGATCCCGGTGTTTTGCGGCACCGCGTTCAAGAACAAGGGCGTGCAGGCGATGCTCGATGCCGTCGTGCAACTGCTGCCGTCGCCCGCCGACCGCCCGCCGGTCAAGGGCATCGACGAGAGCGAACACGAGGCGACCCGCACGGCCGACGACAAGGCTCCGTTCTCGGCGCTGGCGTTCAAGATCATGACCGATCCGTTCGTCGGCTCGCTCACGTTTTTCCGCGTGTACTCCGGTTCGCTCAACTCCGGCGACCAGGTCTACAACCCGGTCAAGTCGAAGAAGGAGCGCATCGGCCGCATCCTGCAGATGCATTCCAACGATCGCAAGGAGATCAAGGAAGTGCATGCGGGCGACATCGCCGCGGCGGTGGGCCTGAAGGACGTCACCACCGGCGACACGCTGTGCGCGGCCGACAACGTGATCACGCTGGAGCGCATGACCTTTCCGGATCCGGTGATCGCGATGGCGGTCGAGCCCAAGACCAAGTCGGACCAGGAAAAGATGGGCATGGCGCTGTCCCGCCTCGCGCAGGAGGATCCGTCCTTCCGCGTGCGCACCGACGAGGAATCCGGCCAGACCATCATCGCCGGCATGGGCGAGTTGCATCTCGACATCATCGTCGACCGCATGCGGCGCGAGTTCAATGTCGAAGCCAATGTCGGCAAGCCGCAGGTCGCCTACCGCGAAACGATCCGCAAGGCGGTGCGCCAGGAAGGCAAGTTCGTGCGCCAGTCGGGCGGCAAGGGCCAGTATGGCCACGTGGTGCTCGAGATCGAGCCGCAGGAGCGCGGCAAGGGTTACGCGTTCGAGAACGGTATCGTCGGCGGCGTGATTCCGAAGGAATACATTCCCGCGGTCGACAAGGGCATCCAGGAAGCCGTCGCGAACGGCGTGCTGGCGGGGTTCCCGGTGGTGGACGTCAAGGTTCGCCTGGTCGACGGCTCGTACCACGAAGTCGACTCGTCGGAAATGGCGTTCAAGATCGCGGGCTCGATGGGCTTCAAGGAAGGCTTCGGCAAGGCCGACCCGGTGCTGCTCGAGCCGATCATGAAGGTCGAGGTCGTGACGCCCGAGGATTACATGGGCGACGTGATGGGCGACCTCTCCCGTCGGCGCGGCATCCTGCAGGGTCAGGAAGACACGCCGTCGGGCAAGACCATCGACGCGATGGTGCCGCTGGGCGAAATGTTCGGCTACGCGACGACGCTGCGCTCGATGAGCCAAGGCCGCGCCACCTTCACGATGGAATTCGACCACTACGCCGAAGCGCCGAACAACATCGCCGAGACGATCATCAAGAAAAGCTGAAGGCAGGGACTGGGGGCTGGGGACCAGGAAAAGCAGAAGCGTTTGCTCTTGATCTCCCCAACCCCCAGCCCCCAGTCCCCAGCCCCGATTTGAGATTCACCGAAGCCGCAGAACTGAAACCAACCCAAGAACTCGCAGATAGCAGAAAGGTACCAACGCCATGTCCAAAGAGAAATTCGAGCGCAAGAAGCCGCACGTGAACGTGGGGACGATCGGTCACGTGGACCACGGCAAGACGACGCTGACGGCGGCGCTGACGAAGGTGGGCGCGGAGCGGTTTGGCGGCGAGTTCAAGGCGTATGACCAGATCGACGCGGCGCCGGAAGAGAAGGCGCGCGGGATCACGATTTCGACGGCGCACGTGGAATACGAGAGTCCCAAGCGGCACTACGCGCACGTGGACTGCCCGGGACACGCGGACTACGTGAAGAACATGATCACGGGTGCGGCGCAGATGGACGGTGCGATCCTGGTGGTCTCGGCTGCCGATGGTCCGATGCCGCAGACGCGCGAGCACATCCTGCTGGGTCGCCAGGTGGGCGTGCCGTACATCGTGGTGTACATGAACAAGGCGGACATGGTGGATGACGCCGAGCTTTTGGAACTGGTCGAGATGGAAGTGCGTGAACTGCTCTCGAAGTACGAGTTCCCGGGCGACGACACGCCGATCATCAAGGGTTCGGCGCTGAAGGCGCTGGAAGGCGACCAGTCGGAGATCGGGATTCCCTCGATCGTGAAGCTGGTGGATGCGCTGGACGAGTACATCCCGGAGCCCAAGCGCGACATCGACATGCCGTTCCTGATGCCGGTGGAGGACGTGTTCAGCATTTCGGGCCGCGGCACGGTGGTCACGGGACGGATCGAGCGCGGGGTGATCAAGGTGGGCGATGAAGTCGAGATCGTGGGCATTCGTCCGACCCAGAAGACGGTCGTCACCGGCGTGGAGATGTTCAGGAAGCTGCTGGACGAGGGCCGTGCGGGTGACAACGCGGGTCTGCTGCTGCGCGGGACCAAGCGCGAGGAGGTCGAGCGTGGACAGGTGCTGTGCAAGCCGGGCACGATCACGCCGCACACCAAGTTCGAGTCGGAGGTGTACTGCCTCTCCAAGGACGAAGGCGGTCGGCATACCCCGTTCTTCAAGGGCTATCGTCCGCAGTTCTACTTCCGCACGACCGACATCACGGGTGCGGTGGAGCTGCCGGAGGGCGTGGAGATGGTGATGCCGGGTGACAACGTGAAGATGGTGGTGTCGTTGATCCACCCGATCGCGATGCAGGAAGGCTTGAGGTTCGCGATCCGCGAAGGCGGCCGCACCGTGGGCGCGGGCGTGGTGACGAAGATCATCGAGTAGCAAAAGCGGGACTGGGGGCGAGGGACTGGGGAAGAGCAACGCATGCTCTTCATCCCAGCCCCCAATCCCCTAGCCCCCGAAGCGAGAAGGTGAAAAACCCTCTCGCTTGCAACAATCGACAACGCTCTTTCGAAGGTAGAAGAATATGGCAACCCAGAACATCCGCATCCGGCTGAAGGCCTACGACCATCGCCTGATCGACAAGTCGGCCAGCGAAATCGTGGAGACGGCGCGTCGCACCGGTGCACAGGTGCGCGGTCCGATTCCGCTGCCGACCAAGATCGAGCGTTACACGATCCTGGTGTCGCCGCACGTGGACAAGGATGCGCGTGACCAGTACGAGACGCGCACCCACAAGCGCGTGCTGGACATCGTCGACCCGAACGACAAGACCGTGGATGCGCTGATGAAGCTCGACCTCGCCGCCGGCGTGGACGTGCAGATCAAGCTTGGGTGAAGCCGCGATTAGGGATTCGGGAGACGGGATTCGGAAGAGCAAGAGCATGCAAACCTCAGCTTCTACGAATCCTGAATCTCCAATCCCGAATCTCGAAGTAATGCGAGAAACATCATGACTCTTGGAATCGTCGGAAAAAAATGCGGCATGAGCCGGCTCTTCACCGAAGACGGCCGCTCGGTGCCGGTCACCTTGATCGAGGCGACGCCGAACCGCGTCACCCAGGTCAAGACCGCCGACAACGACGGCTACGTCGCGGTGCAGGTCACCGCGGGTGCCAAGCGCGCCTCGCTGCTGGGCAAGCCGCCCAAGGGCCACTTTGCCAAGGCGAAGGTGGAACCGGGTCGCGGCCTGTGGGAATTCCGCCTCGCCGACAAGGACGCCGCCAAGTACGCGATCGGCGCCGAGATCAAGGTCGATGACGTGTTCAAGGTCGGCCAGATCGTGGATGTCGCCGGCGTGTCCAAGGGCAAGGGCTTCCAGGGCACGATCAAGCGCCATCACTTCACGATGGGCGACGCCACGCACGGCAACTCGCTGTCGCACCGCGCACCGGGTTCGATCGGCCAGCGTCAGACGCCCGGCCGCGTATTCCCGGGCAAGAAGATGGCCGGCCAGATGGGCAACGTCAATCGTTCGGCAATGAATCTCGAAGTGGTCAGCATCGACGCCGAGCGTCACCTGATCGCGGTGAAGGGCGCGGTGCCCGGCGCGACCGGTGGCGACGTGGTCGTCCGCCCGGCGGCCAAGGGTTGAGGAATCGATCATGGAACTGAATGTGATTGGCGCGAGTCCGGTACAGGTTTCCGAAGCGATCTTCGGCGCCGCGTTCCGCGAGGATCTCGTGCATCAGGTGGTGGTGGCCTACCGCAACGCCGGTCGCGCCGGTACCAAGGCGCAGCTCAATCACACCCGCATGTCGGGTACGACCAAGAAATTCAAGCGCCAGAAGGGCGGCGGTGCCCGTCACGGCGACTATCGTGCGCCGATTTTCGTCGGTGGCGCGCGCGCGTTCGCGGCGCAGCCGCGCGACTTCGCGCAGAAGGTCAACCGCAAGATGTACCGCGGCGCGCTGTGCTCGATGCTCGCGGAGTTGAACCGCCAGGGTCGCCTCAAGGTCGTCCCGGAATTTGCGATCGATGCGGCGAAGACAAAGGCTTTGGCCGGCAAGCTCGGCGAGATCGAAGCCAGGGGCCGCACCCTGATCGTGACGCAGGCGGTGGACGAGAAGCTGTACCTCGCCGCGCGCAACAATCCCAACATCGTCGATGTCATCGACGTGGACGGCATCAATCCGGTCGCGCTGGCCGCGGCCGACCATGTCGTCATCACCGTCGATGCGGTGAAGAAGGTCGAGGAGTGGCTGGCATGAGCGGTGAAAGGATCCTCTCGGTGCTGCGCGCGCCGCACGTTTCGGAAAAGAGCACCCGCCTTTCCGAGCACAACCAGTACGTATTCACGGTGGCGCCCGGTGCCACCAAGGCCGACGTCAAGTCCGCGGTCGAAAAAATGTTCGACGTGAGCGTGGTGTCGGTGAACATGGCCAACGTCAAGGGCAAGCTGAAGATGTTCCGCTTCAAGCCCGGTCGCAAGGCCAGCGTCCGCAAGGCG
>Ga0209061_1002469_pt1 | contig 23372 bp, 14 predicted proteins | sample Coa_R1_10_FD_187157 | JGI IMG/M metagenome (GOLD analysis project Ga0209061, IMG submission 187157) | Surface soil microbial communities from Centralia Pennsylvania, which are recovering from an underground coalmine fire - Coalmine... | ecosystem: Environmental > Terrestrial > Soil >...
CGCCGCGGCCGCCAACCTGGTGATCGAGCAGGCGGGGATCGGGAGCCCGGGGACGGCGGCGACGGTCCAGCTCAGCGGCGCTCAGAACCTGGTCGCCGACGCGCTGGTGCTGCACGGCGGCGCGGTCGCGCTCACGGCCGCCGCCGGCTCGCTGAGCACGAGCGCCTCGGCGCTCACCGTCGGCTCGCTGAGCGCCCAGGCGGCCGGGCAGGTGGTGGTGCTGACCACCAGCGTGCAGGCCACCGGGACGGTCGGCGTCAGCGCCGGCGGGAGCGGCGTGCCCTCAGGCCAGCCGGCGCTGCAGCTGACCGACAGCGCGCTGGGCGGCTCGAGCGTGACCGCCACGGCGACCGGGTGGCTGCTGCTCGAGCACGGGGCGAGCGTGAGCGCCACCGGCGGCGCCGCCACGCTCACCGCCAGCGGCGCCGAGACGCTCACGCAGGCGAGCGTCTCGGCGACGGTCACGCAGCCGAGCGCGCAGGCCCCGGCCGGCGCGGTGCTGCTCACCGCCCAGGGCGGCGATCTCACGCTCGGCGTGGTGAGCGCCCCGGGTGCCCCGCCGGTGAACGCCGGCTCCGCGGTCAGCGCCGCCACCACGATCAGCGCCTCCGCCCCCCAGGGCAGCGTGAACGTCGCCCCGGGCTCGAATGTCAGCGGCCAGCAGGGCGTGGTCCTGGCCGCCGGGCAGAGCGTCACCATCGCCGGCTCGAGCGTGACCGCCGGCGCCGGTGCGATCACGCTGAGCGCCGCCGACGGCCAGCTGGCGGTGTCCGCCTCCACGCTGTCGGCGGCCACGGCGGTGCAGGGCAGCGCCACCGGTGCGGTGCTCGTGCAGCAGAGCACCAGCGTGCAGGCGGCCACGATCACCCTCACCGCCGGCACCGACGCCCAGATCGCCACCTCGAGCCTGACCGCCGCCGGCGCCGCCGTCCCCGACCTGGCGATCACCGCCTCCGGCTCGCTGACGGTGGCCGCCGACGCGACGCTGACCGGCGCCTCGACGATCGCGCTGCGCGGCGGCCAGAGCGCCGCCGCGGCAACGCTCACCCTGCTCGGCAGCTTCACCGCGCCGCTGATCGAGGTCCATGGCGGCGACGGCGGCGATCGCTTCCAGGTGGCGCCCGTCGCGCTGGCCGGCTACACGCAGCTGTGGGGCGGCAGCGGCAGCGACACGTTCACGCTGCAGCTGCCGAGCATCGACCTGGCCCACAAGTTCGACGACGCGCTGTGCCCCGGTCAGAGCGCCTGTCCGGCGGCGCTGATCAACGGCACTGCGCAGGAGACCTCGCTGCCCGGCTACGGGCGCACGATCGACGGCCAGAGCCGCGGCTTCGACGGCCAGACGCTGTTCCCGCAGCGCAACATGGTCGACGTCAACGGCGGCGGCGGCAACGACAGCTACATCGTCAACACCTCCGGCACCACCGTCGAGCCGGGCGGCACCGACTACATCGTCAACATCGACGACAGCGGCCCGCGCACCGACTTCAACACGCTGACCATCAACGGTGCCGCCCAGAACGACGTCTTCCTGCTGCGCCAGGGGTACGTGGCGCTGCTCAACCCCGACCCCGCCCACCCCGGCGCCTACCTGCCCAACTACGAGCGGATCAACTACGACAACACGATCGGCCTGCTGCACGTGGTCGGCGGCCCGGACAACAACAGCTTCTTCGTCGACGACAACAGCGCGATCACCGTGCTCGACGGCGGGGGCGGACAGGCGAACTTCCAGTTCGGCCAGCTGTACGGAGCCGACCGCGGCGTCACCTACCAGTCCAGCGACGGGGTGCAGACGCTGCAGACCACGGACGTGGTGCAGACCGCCGGCGGGCAGGCCTACGAGTACATCGGAGCGGTGCCGCTGACCGCCGATCTGGGCACCGTCAACTACGCCGACACCACCCAGTGGGCGCCGCTGACCGCGGGCGGGGTGGCCGCCGCCGACGCCGTCGCCCCCGGAGATGAGATCGCCACCCTCGACACCACGGCCGGCTGGCTGAGCCGCGGGATCAGCTACGCCACCACCGCCTACGGCGGCGGCACCACCACGTTCACCGTCTACTCCAACAAGGCGCCGCTCAAGCTGCTGGGCGCCGCCGGCGACGACACGTTCGTGATCCACGCCTTCCAGATCGTGGGCGGCGGCGGCGTGGCCACCTCCAACACGGTGGTGCAGGGCGGCAGCGGCAACAACCTCATCCAGTACAACATCAACGCCCCGGTCAGCATCGTCGGCGGCAGGGGCTTCAACACGGTGATCGTGCTCGGCACCGGGCAGGGTGACAACTTCGTGATCACCCGGGACGGGGTGTTCGGCGCCGGGCTGTATGTGACCTACAGCCACATCCAGAAGCTCGAGGTCGACAGCCTGGGCGGCCCGGCCACGTTCACCGTGCTCAGCACCGACCCCAACGTGGTCACGGTGCTGAACGGCGGCAACGGCCACCCCACCTTCAACGTGGCCGGCGACGTCACCGGCCCGGTGTACGCGCTCAACCCCAACGGGACCAGCGCGGCGATCAACAACTCGGTGGCCAGCACCGACCCCAGCTACGACGGGATCTACGCCGCCGGGGTGCCGATCACCGTCGCCGGTCCGGCCACCGGCGGGGTGGTGGTGAGCACCCCGCCCGGCGGGCTGGACCTGGTCCAGGACGGGCCGGCGGGCTACTCACAGGGCAGCTACACGCTCAGCCTGGGAGCCGCCGCCCCTAGCACCCCGACGATCTGGTACGTGACCGTCGCCGCCGCGCCCGACCTGGCCGCCGACGGCGGCAGCTCGCTGCAGATCTCCGCCGACGGCGGCGCCAGCTGGGGACCGGCGGCGGTGCTCACCTTCGACTCCACCGCCACCAGCGGGCCGACCGCCTGGGACCGCCAGGTGACGATCCTCGTGCGCGTGGTCAGCGGCTCGGTGCACCAGGACTCGACGCTCGAGATCATGCACTCGGTCTACAGCACGACCCCGGTGGCGCCGGGCATCCCCGGGTTCGACACCGTGCCCACCACCACCGTCGACGTGCAGGTGACCGACGGCGATCTGCCCGGGCTGATGGTCACCCCGGCCGATCCGATCAACGGGCTCAACGTGATCGAGGGCGACCGCACCGACTCGTTCACGGTCGCGCTGACCAAGGCGCCGGACCCGGGCGAGGAGGTCGCCGTCACCGTCACCAGCTCCGATGGGCGGCTGAGCTTCGGCGCCCCGTTCACGCTCGACGCCGCCCACCCCAGCCAGACGGTGACGGTCTCGGCCGCGCTGGACGGGATCGTCGAGGGGCTGCGGGTGTCGCGCATCGACATCAGCGCCCAGAGCCCGGCGGGCGTGTACGCGGGCGGGGTCAGCGCCAGCCTCGACGTCAACGTCTACGACGGCAACAGCGCCGGCGTGCTCGTGCTGCGCACCGGCCCGGACGTGGTCACCCCCACCCAGGACTCGAGCTACACGCTGCAGCTCACCCGGGCGCCGGCGCCGGGCAGCGCGGTGGTCATCAGCCTGCTCGGCGGCGGCGCCACCACGCTGAGCGACGGGCGCGCCTCGGTGGGGGCCGGCGCCCCGGTGTTCTCGCCCGGCGGCGGGGTGGGCGGCGCACCCACGGTCACCTTCGATGCCTCCAACTGGAACCAGCCGGTGAGCGTCCGGATCGCCGGCGTCTACCCGACCCCGCAGCCGCCCGGCTCGACGCCCCAGGCGCCGGTGGTCGTCTTCCCGGCCCAGCCGCACACCGCCGATCAGATCTTCGGGCCGCTGATCATCGACGGCGGCAACAGCAACTCGCCGATCGAGTACCCGCTGCTGCCCGGCGTCGGGCTGCCCAGCGAGACCGACACCGCGCTGCCCACGCCGCCGCCGCCGCCCACCCCCGGGCCCTCGGGCGCGGCGCGGATGGCCACCCTGAACGTGTTCGACGACGGCGAGGCGGGTGGCGACGTGGGACAGATGGGCGCCATCTCGGCCACCGAGTACCAGGCCCTGCAGGGGATCTTCACCGGCGTGGAGGCGGCCGGCATGACCCCGCAGCAGTTCAACGAGATCAGCGGGCTGAATATGGGCTCCGGTCTGCAGATGGCCGGGCTCGCCTTCGACGGCGGGATCGTCTACCGCAACGTGGACGTGGTCGACGTGCTGCTCGGCAACCGCGCGAGCAGCCCGGCCGACGAGGGCGTGTTCACGGTCAGCGCCACGCTGCCGCAGGTGATCACCGTGATCCAGGGCGGCGGCGGCTACAAGCGGCTGGTGGCCACCGGCGGCGGCGGGTACGACTCGCCGCTGATCCTGCTCGGCAACACCACCCAGGACGGCAGCTTCTATGACTCGACCACGGCCCAGATCACCGGCGCCGGGCGCGTCTACACCAACCCGGGCCAGAGCGTGATCGACGCCAGCACCGACCCCAACTCGGTGGTCATCTACGGCGGGGTGGGCGACGCCCAGATCTACGGCGGAGGCGGTGGCGACCAGATCGCGGGCGGGTCGGGCGCCGATGTGATCTACGCCGGCTCGGGCAACGACATCATCCACGCCAACGACGGCTTCAACCTGTATCTGGCCCAGCCGCTGGCCCAGGTGGTGGCCCAGAACCTGAGCGCGCTGAGCGTCGTCAACCTGCCCGGCCCCACCAGCTCGCCCACCGCCGACCCGCTCAACCCCACCTCCGACCAGATCTACGGCGGGATCGGCCACGACATCGTGTTCCTCGACCACGGCCAGGTCGACCAGCTGAGCAACCCGATCACCGGCACCGAGGGGGTGCTGGACGCCTACACCACCGACCCGATCACGTTCGGCATGAGCTCGTTCTTCGGCGCCTACGACGGCAGCGCGGTGGTGCTGGCCGGGACCGGACAGCAGACGATCGACGTCGCCAACACCCGCCAGGCGAACCTGGTGGTCAAGAACGGCTACGTGTACTTCTCCACCCCCGACGGGTGGCTGACCAAGCTGGCCAAGGTGGGCAGCAGCGACCCGGGTGCGGGCGGCAACGACACGATCACGCTGGGCAACGGCAACGACATCGTGGTGGCCGGCACCGGCTATGACCGGATCACCGGCGGGGACGGCAACAAGATCGTGCTCGGCGACGACGGGGAGATCACCTGGACCGCCGGTCTGCTCAGCTCGATCGTCAGCCAGGACCCCGGCGTGTCGCTGAACAGCACCTCCGGCAACACGATCACGCTGGGCAACGGCAACGACATCGTGTTCGGCGGCTCGGGCGCCAACCACATCACGCTGGGCAACGGCAACGACATCGTGGCGGGCGCCAACGCCGAGCTGAGCTTCGACTCCCAGGGCCGCCCGCAGACGCTCCAGAGCCTGTACCCGACCGACGGCGGCAACAACACGATCACGCTCGGCGACGGCCAGGATGTGGTGATCGGCGGGCCGGGCGCCAACACGATCACCGCCGGCCCCGCCACCGCGCTGATCAGCGGGGTGGGCGAGGCCGCCTACTCGCCGACCACCGGCGCCTGGAGCGTGATCGAACCCGCGCCGCCGGTCATCCCGCCGCCCCTGCCGCCGGCGAGCACGCCGCCGGCGACCCCGGCGGGTGGCGGCTCCTCGAGTCCGAGCGGCTCAGGCTCCTCCACGACATCCAGGACGCCCAAGCCGCCCCGGCGGACCAGGAAGACCCGGCGCACCAGGCGCAGCCGGCATCGCCGCAGGAGCACCGGGCGCGCCCACCGCCGGACCGTCCGCGGGCGGAGCCGGCGGACGGCGCGCACGCACCACCGGACTGCCCGTGGGTCCAGCCGGCGGGTGGCGCGCACGGGCGGCCGGACGGGTCGCGGGCGGAGCCGGCGGACGGCGCGCACGCACCACCGGACTGCCCGTGGGTCCAGCCGGCGGGTGGCGCGCACGGGCGGCCGGACGGGTCGCGGGATGAGCGGGCGGGTGGCGCGCACGGGCGGCGGGACGCTCAGGCGGGCTGCGGACGGCGGCGGCCGGACGCCCAGGCCGGCTGCTCGCGGCGGCGGCACGCCCAGGCGGGCTGCTCGCGGCGGCGGCCGGGGCGGCTTCGTCAGCAGCCGCGCAACCCGGAGGGGGAACGAATGATCACTGGCAAGCACGACCGGGGCCTGGCTGCCCCGAGCACTGGGGGGCGCCTGTCGCCCCGAGTTGGGGGCCTCCGCCCCCGCGGATTCCTGGAGGTCAGATGAAGTTCAGATATCTCATTCGATTCGGCGCGCTGGCCGGGGCGTGCCTGGTGACGGTGGCGCTCACCGGCCTGCCCTGGGCCGACGCGCGCTCGGGGGGGTCGGTCGGCGTTCGCCACCTGGCACGCTCGGCCGATGCGGGCAGCGTCGAGGCCGTCTCGCACCTGCACTGCGTGAGCTTCGACGTGGGCGACCAGCCGGTGTGCGGCATCCTGCGCAAGGGCCCGCGCGGCGTGCGGGGGATGCAGGGCAAGGTGGGGCCGGTGGGGCCGGTGGGTCCGACGGGCCCGGCCGGGCCGCAGGGGCCGCAGGGGCCGACGGGCCCGACCGGCCCCCAGGGTCCGCAGGGGCCGCAGGGCCCCCAGGGGATCCAGGGCGCCCCCGGGCACACGGTGGTGGTGGCGGGCACCCAGGTGACCGAGACCGCGCCGCCCGCCGGTGATCCCGAGGGCACGACGCTCACCCCCTCGGTCGCCCAGTGCACCGACCCCGCCGATCCCGAGGCCTACGGCGGCGGGGTCCAGATCCAGAAGAGCGGCGCCGAGAGCGGCGGCGACGTGGTCACCATCACCCAGCAGTTCCTGGGCACCTATGTCAGCCCCACCGAGGTGGACCCGCTGCCGGCGGGGAACTCGGCCGGAACGACCTCGACCCAGGCGGCCAACGCCTACGAGGGTCAGGCGGTGGTCACCGAGCTGGCCGGCGGGGACACGGTGACCGTTCAGGCGTACGCGGTGTGCGGGCCATGAGGGTCAGGGGCATACGCGCTGCGTGGGCGGCGGCCCTGAGCGCCGTCCGCGGTGGTCGGGCGATGGGTCTCGGGACGGTCCGCGCGCGCGCGGCCGGCGCCAGGCAGCTCGTCCGGATCGGCATGGCGGCGGCCGTGTGCGTGGCGGCCTCGGCGTTCGCCGGTCTGCCCTGGGCCGATGCCAGCTCGCAGGGCTCCAAGCACGTCGGCGCCCATCCGCCCGCCCCGCGGGGCTGGCTGTGCGTGCGCGACGATGGCGACGACACGCCCGGCTGTCTGCCGCCCGGCCCGCGGGGGCCCCGGGGCCTGCGCGGGCGGCGCGGACCGGCCGGCCCGCGGGGCGCCGTGGGGGCGGTGGGTCCGGTCGGTCCGGTGGGCGCGGTCGGCCCGCAGGGCGCCACCGGGGCGCGGGGGATCCAGGGGATCCAGGGGATCCAGGGTCCACCCGGCGCGTTCGCCAGCGGTGGATCTGACCCGGGCGGACACACGGTGATCGTGCTCGGCACCAAGATCGGGCCGATCCCATTCCCCAACGGTCCGGCCACGGGCACCGAGCTCACGCCGAGCGTGGCCCGCTGCCCGACCAGCGGCATCGACCAGGAGGCCTACGGCGGGGGGGCGACGGTGATCACCGCCAACCCCAACAACACGAGCACGCCGCCGCCGCCCACCAACGACGTCGTCGGGCTGGAGAGCAGCTACCCCGGCCTGTATGCGGGGCCCACCGAGGTCGACCCGCTGCCGCTCGGCGGCAAGCCCGGGGCGGTGTCCCAGGAGGCCGCCAACGCCTACGAGGTCCAGGCCGTGATCACCGACATGCACAGCGGCGACAACCTGACCGTGCAGGCCTACGTGATCTGCGGCCCGACGCATTAGCGACAGCGCACGAACTCCGGGAATCCGGGCCGGCCGCCCCCTGTTGCGGGGGCGGCCGGCCGTTTTGTTCCTGAGCACGCGGCGCGGGGTGGGGTGGCGGTCGCGGGCGGGGTGGCCCGGCTCGGCGGCGGCCCCGGGTAGGGGTGGCGGCGGGCGGCCGGGGTGCCGAGCTCGGCGGCGGTCCCGCGTAGGGGTGGCGGCGCCCGGCCGGGGTGCCGTGGCGCCCGGGAACCAACGAGAGTGATGGATTTGCGTTCATAATGAACGCAAATCCATCACTCTCATCCGCTCATCCAGCCGCCGGGGCGGTTGGTGTATCCTTCGGAGCAGTGGGGGTTGGCCTGAAGTCCGTGGGGGCGATGCTCGCGCTCGGCGCGGCGCTGGCGCTGGGCGCAGCGGCGCCGGCGGCGGCCGACGAATGGCTGCCACACCCGGCGGGAGCCCAGTGGCAATACCGCTGGAGCGATACCAGCTATGACCCGGGCGGGACGGTCGAGAACGTCGTCGTCCAGCAGCAGAACGGCCCCGCGTTCACGCTCGCCTGGGCCGACCAGGCCGACCAGCCGCCGGCCGCCGGCAGCAACCCCTCCTGCCCGCCGGGGGCCGACATCGGGACGGTGTCGTTTCGCGACTGGAGCCAGGGGCTGGCGGGCAACGGCCTGGCCGTGACCGACTGGAGCAGCTGCCCGCCGCCGGCCGCGATGCCGATCCTGTGCGCCACGGCGACCAACTGCGCCAACTTTCTCTCCAGCACGCTCGACGACGTGATCTGGGGCAATCGGCTGGAGGTGGTGGCGGAGCCCCTGCTGGACGGAACCAGCTGGACGACGACGGGCGGCCAGAGCAACGAGGTGGCGAGCACCTCGACGTTCCTCGGCTACCGGCTGATCCGGGTGCCCGCCTTTCCGGCCGGCGTACGGGCCGCCCTGATCCGGACCAACCTGTCGCTGGGTGGGACCGGGGGCGACGAGTACGGCAGCGGCGTGCGGACGGTCTGGTGGGTGGCCGGCGTGGGGCCGGTGCGCGTGGTGTTCGACCACGTCGACGGCAGCGTCAGCGCCGCCACGCTGCTGCACACCAACCTGACCCCGGTGGCGGCTCCGCCCGAGCAGAACTACTTCCCGCTCCGCCAGGGTCTGGCCAACCGCTACGAGTACACCAACACCAGGTATCTGCGCCAGGGGGAGATCGAGCGGGTGGCGGTGGCCGCCGTCGCCAACCAGACGGCGCGCCTGTCCGTGAGCAGCGTCTCCGGTCCGATGCGCGTCGCCGGCGCCTACGAGCTCGCGCTGCGCTTCGACGGGCTGCGCAGTGTCGCCGGCGTGACCCGGGCGGCCTCGCTGGTCAGATTCCCGCGCCTGGACCACAACCGGTACTTCTTCACGCCGATTGACCTCATGACGTACGGCTTCGGCCCCGTCCTGCCCGCCTATCCGCGCGCCGGCCAGAGCTGGCGCAGCGGCAACGCCTACGACTTTCACATCTATGGCGTCACCGGCCGCAGCTGGGTGGTGGGGGTGCGGACGGTGCGCGTGCCGGCGGGCAGGTTCCGCGCGCTCGAGGTCGAGAGCGTGCTCAATCAGCGCGGCGACCGGTTCGGCAGTGGGGTGCGGATCATGTGGTTCGCCGCCGGCCGCGGGCTGGTCAAGCTGATCTTTCGCCACCGCGACGGCAGCATCTCGCTCGTCCAGCTGCTGAAGTAGCCCGGATGCGCAGCTCGGCGATCCTTGCCGCGGCCGCGCTGGCGGTGCTGGCCGCCGGCTGCGGCCAGCAGGAGGCTGGTCCACGACCGGCGGTCGCCGCCTACCTCAGGCGGGTGGATCGCGTCGAGCGGGCGGCGGCCGGCCCGCTCTCGGCGGTCAGCCGGGTGAGCGGCCAGTTCGTCCAGCAGCAGCGGGCCGGCGGGCCGCTGATCGGGCTGCTGACCGTCTCCCAGGAGCGCACACTGCTCGACGCCTGGAGGGGGATCCGCCGCCAGCAGGCGCGACTGGCCGCCATCCCGGCCCCGCCGGCGGCCCGGCGGCTGCGCTCGCTGCTGCTTGAGATCATCGCCGGCCAGGCGTCGCTGACCCGGGAGCTGGCGTCGCTGGTGGGGTTCCTGCCGCGCTACTCGGCGGCCCTGCGGCCGCTGGCGGAGGCCAGCCGCCGGCTGCAGGCCGCGCTCGCGCAGGCCGGGTCATCGACCTCCGCCGCGGCCGCCGCGGCCAAGGCGAGCGCGCTGCGTCAGTTCCGCTCGACGGTGGAGGGGGTTCTGGCGCAGCTTCGCCGGCTGAAGCCGCCGGCGGTTTCGCGTCCGGCCTACCAGGCCCAGGTCGCCGCGCTTTCGGGCATGGGGCAGAGCGCGGGCGGCCTGGCCGCGGCGCTGACGAGCGGAACGCCGGACGTCCAGCCGCTGCTGGCCAGCTTCGACCGGGCGGCCGCAAGCACGCAGACGCTGAGTGCCCAGCGGGCGGAGATCGCCGCGATCCGCGCCTACGATGCTCAGAGCGAGCGCCTGTCCGAGCTCAGCCAGGCGGCCGAGGCCGAGCGCCAGCACCTGGCCAGCACCCTCGGCTGAGCCCGCACGGTTCCCGAGGGTGCCGAGCCCGCACGGTTCCCGAGGGCGCCGGGCCCGCACGGTTCCCGAGGGCGCCGGGCCGACACGGCTGAGGCACTCAGGCGCTCCGGGGCCGAGGCGCCCGGTGACCGGCGGCCGAGGCCGCCGGGCGGACGGCTGATGATCGGGTTTCTGAACGCCCCGCGTCCGTCCGGACGGTTGACAGCGTTTAGGGATTGTGAAACGGTCCCGCCAATACCCGAAAGGCAGCGGTCGGGGCGGGGGCCCGCCCAGCCGCCGGACGACGGTGAGACAAGGGGCGTGGGGCCGACGGGCGACGTAGACAACAACTGACGCTTTGGAGTTTCCGGACCCACCGCTCCGGCCAGCGGCGGCGGTCCGCAGATGCGCTCGCAAAAACCGCCCGTGTTCGTCGGCATCGCTCAGCCCCCATGGCGACTGTCGACCCGCTACCACAGGCGCGCGAGCGCTCCGGCTGCCGCGGCGGATGCCCCCTCCGCCGCGGCGCCGGTCATCTTCCGGCCGTGCTGACGCCTCTGCGCGGTTCTCTTCGCCGACAGCTGCGAGCGCTCGAGCCGCGGCTGCCCGCGCCCGCTCGGCCCCTGGCACCGCGCCCGCTCGGCCCCTGGCACCGCGCCCGCTCGGCCCCAGGCTCCTCGCGCCCGCTCGGCCCCAGGCCGCTGCCGCCGCTCGCGCCCAACACGCCACCCCGAGGCGGCTCAGCGCACCCCACCACAAAATATCCCTAATCCGATCTACTTTTGGTACATTCTCCCGCTGCGTCCGCGAGTGGAAGGATCGCCATGGAGCCTCTCAGCACCGCCAACCGCGTCGGATCGGACCGCCGGGTCGGATCGCTCGAGCAGCCCGAGCTGCTCGAGAACGTCCCCGGCCACGTGATCCCGATCCTCAAGCGCGAGTTCGACGACTTCGACACCGAGTCGGCACGCTTTCTGCGCGGCGAGCTCGACGGCGAGGAGTTCACCCGGTTCCGCCTCAAGCAGGGCGTCTACGGCCAGCGCCAGCCCGAGCGCCAGATGGTCAGGATCAAGCTTCCGCTGGGCGGGGTGAACCCCGACCAGCTCGAGGCCTTCGCCGCGGGGATCGAGCGCTATGTGCCGCTGCGCAAGGGCCACATCACCACCCGGCAGAACATCCAGATGCACCACGTGCCGCTGCCCGACGCCGCCCGGCTGATCCGCGAGCTGGGCGACGTCGGCCTCTCCAGCCGCGAGGGCTGCGGCAACACGATGCGCAACGTGACCGGGGATCCGCGGGCGGGGACGCTCCCCGGCGAGCCGTTCGACATCACCCCCTACGCCGGCGCCTACGTGCGCTACTTCGTCCGCCACCCCACCACCCAGGACATGCCCCGCAAGTTCAAGACCGCGTTCGCGGCCACCTACGACCTGGACAACGCGATCACCCGGATCCACGACCTCGCCTTCCTGCCGCTGGTCCGCGACGGGGTGCGCGGCGTCGAGGTCCGGGTGGGGGGCGGCACGTCGATCATGCCTCGCCTGGCCCCCACGCTGTATGAGTTCGTCACCCTCGACGACGGCGAGTACCTGAAGGTGGCCGAGGCGGTGGTGCGGATCTTCGACCGCACCGACTGGCTGCGTCCCAACCGCGCCCGGGCGCGGATCAAGGTGCTGATCGACCGGATCGGGATCGACGCCTTCCGCCAGCTGGTGGACGAGGAGCTCCAGGGCGAGTGGGTCACCGAGCGCGACTTCTCGCTGGAGCGGATCCGCTTCGACCACGACGAGCAGGCGCACGCGCCGCGTCCCGGCGCCAGCTACGCCACCCCCAACGGCGATGGGCGCGAGTTCGACCGCTTCCTGGCCGCCAACGTCCAGCGCCAGCGCCAGGCCGGCTTCTGCACGGTCGAGGCGGTCGTCCCCCGCGGCGATCTGACCCCCGAGCAGTTCCGGGGGCTGGCGGCGATCATGCGCCGCTACACCGGCGGCTACGCGCGCACCAGCGTGCACCAGAACCTCGTGCTGCGCTGGGTCAGAGAGGAGGCGGTGTATGAGGTGTGGCGGCGCTTGAGCGAGCTGGGGCTGGGTCAGCCCGGCGCGCAGGAGATCACCGACGTGGTCAGCTGCCCGGGGACCGACTCCTGCAAGCTGGGGATCACCAGCTCGATGGGCCTCAACCAGGCGCTCACCGAGCGCCTGGCGCAGATGCGGATCGACGACGAGCTGACGCGACGCATCCACATCAAGATGAGCGGCTGCCCCAACGGCTGCGGGCAGCACCACATCGCCAACATCGGCTTCTACGGCGCCTCGATCAAGGCCGGCGAGCACACCCTGCCCGCCTACATCCCGCACCTGGGTGGGGCCTATGAGGGCGGCGAGGTCCGCTACGGGCAGCGGCTCAAGGCGCGCCTGCCGGCCAAGCGGGTGCCCGAGGCGGTCGAGCGGTGGATACGCTTCTATGAGCAGGAGCGCTCACCCGGCGAGGAGTTCAACGCGTTCGTCGACCGGGTGGGCGTGGCCGAGTTCGAGGCGCGGGTCAGGGACCTGACGCTGCCGATCCAGTTCAGCCTGGAGACCATGAACCACTTCATCGACTGGAACAGGAGCACGCCGTTTCAGGTCGTCCGCGGCGAGGGCGAGTGCGCGGTCTAGCCGTGGCGCTGGCCGACCCCCAGACGCTCGAAGGCGCCTCCGCCCAGGAGATCGTGGCCTGGGCGGTGGAGCGCTTCCACCCCCGGCTGACCACCGCCTGCTCGTTCCAGAAGGAGGAGTCGGTGCTGGTGCACATGCTGAGCACCGTCTGCCCGGACGCGCGCGTGTTCACGATCGACACCGGCGTGCTGTTCCCCGAGACGCTGGCCACCTGGAGGCGCTTCGAGGAGCGCTTCGGGGTGCGTGTCGAGGTGTTCGACGCCTCCAGCCCGGAGGCACCGTGGACGCTCGAGCGCTGCTGCGGAGAGGCCAAGGTGCGGGCGCTTGAGCAGGCGCTGGCGGGGGCCGAGGCGTGGATCACCGGCATCCGGCGCGAGCAGGCGCCGACCCGGGCGCAGGCGGCCAAGCTCGAGCGCGACCGAGCGCGGGGACTGTGGAAGCTCAACCCGCTGGCCGACTGGACGGAGCGGGACGTCTGGCGCTACATCCACGAGCACGAGCTCCCCTACCACCCGCTGCACGACCGCGGCTACGCGTCGATCGGCTGCGCGCCCTGCACCCAGCCGGGCCGCGGGCGGGAGGGGCGGTGGGCCGGCAGCGAGAAGATCGAGTGCGGGATCCATCTGTGAGGCGCGGGCCCCGTCGATGAACTCGATGCACTACGAGCTCTCCTACCTGGAGGCGCTCGAGGCCGAGTCGATCCACATCTTCCGCGAGGTGGCGGCCGAGTTCGAGCGCCCCGTGCTGCTGTTCTCCGGCGGCAAGGACTCACTCGTGCTCCTGCGGCTGGCCGAGAAGGCGTTTCGCCCCGCCCGCTTCCCGTTCCCGATCCTGCATGTGGACACCGGCCACAACTTCCCCGAGGTGATCGCGTTCCGCGACCGGGTGATCGAGCGGCTGGGGGAGCGGCTGATCGTCGCCTCGGTGCAGGACTCGATCGACGCCGGACGGGTGGTGGAGGAAACCGGCCCCCGCGCGTCCCGCAACCGCCTGCAGACGGTCACGCTGCTCGACGCGATCGCCGAGCACGGCTTCGACGCCGCCTTCGGCGGGGCCCGGCGAGACGAGGAGCGGGCCCGGGCCAAAGAGCGGGTGTTCTCCTTCCGGGACGACTTCGGCCAGTGGGATCCCAAGTCCCAGCGCCCGGAGCTGTGGTCGCTGTACAACGGGCGCATCCGCAAGGGCGAGCACGTGCGCGTGTTCCCGCTCTCCAACTGGACCGAGCTCGACGTCTGGCGGTACATCGCCGCCGAGCAGCTGGAGATCCCCTCGATCTACTACGCCCACACCCGCCGGGTGTTCGAGCGCGACGGGATGCTCTACGCGCACTCCGAGCACGTGCAGCTGCTGGACGGCGAGGAGCCGTTCGAGGCGCGGGTGCGCTACCGCACGGTGGGCGACATGACCTGCACCGGCGCGGTGCGCTCGGAGGCGGTGACGCTCGAGCAGGTGGTGGCGGAGATCGCGGCCACCCGGATCACCGAGCGCGGTGAGACGCGGGCCGATGACCGGGTGACCGAGGCGGCGATGGAGGACCGCAAGCGGGAGGGCTACTTCTAGGTGACGACCGCCACCGGCAACGGCCACGCCGGACGCACCCGCGGCGGCGAGCTGCTGCGCATCGCCACCGCCGGCTCGGTGGACGACGGCAAGTCGACGCTGATCGGCCGGCTGCTCTACGACTCAAAGCAGATCCTGGCCGACCAGCTCGAGCACGTGATCCGCACCTCCGAGCGGCGCGGCGACGGCTATCTGAACCTCGCCCTGCTCACCGACGGGCTGCGGGCCGAGCGCGAGCAGGGAATCACGATCGACGTCGCCTACCGCTACTTCCAGACCCCCCGGCGCAAGTTCATCATCGCCGACACGCCCGGCCACGAGCAGTACACGCGCAACATGGTCACCGGCGCCTCGACCGCCGATCTGTCGGTGGTGCTGGTCGACGCCCGCAAGGGCGTCTCCGAGCAGACCCGCCGCCACGCCTACATCGCCGCCCTGCTGCGCATCCCGCACCTGGTCGTGTGCGTCAACAAGATGGACCTGGTCGGCTACCGGGAGGCGGTGTTCGAGCGGATCGCCGCCGAGCTGACCGACTGGGCGGCGCGGCTGGACATCCGCGACATCACCTTCATCCCGATGTCCGCCCTGCACGGCGACAACGTGGTCGAGCGCTCGGTGAACATGCCCTGGTACGGCGGGCCGCCGCTGCTCTACCACCTCGAGCACGTGGTGATCGCCACCGACCGCAATCTGGTCGACGTGCGCTTCCCCGTGCAGTGGGTGATCCGCGTGGGCGGCGCGGAGGCGCGCGACGGCCGCGAGTACCGCGGCTACGCCGGCCAGGTGGCGGCCGGCGTGCTGCGAGTCGGCGACGAGGTGCTGGTGCTGCCGAGCGAACGGCGGACGCGGATCGCCGCGATCGACACCTACGACGGCCCGCGGGAGGCGGCCTTCCCGCCCATGTCGGTCGCCCTGCGCCTGGACGGCGAGCTGGACGTCTCCCGTGGCGACATGATCGTCAACGCCGACGATCCGCCGGTGCCGGCCCGGGAGATCGAGGCCACCGTGTGCTGGCTGGGCGGCCAGCCGCTGCGGGTCGGCGGGCGCTACCTGCTCAAGCACACCACGCGCACCGTGCGGGCGGTGGTCAGGGAGCTCGAGTACCGGGTGGACGTCAACACGCTCGAGCACCTGCCCGCCTCCCAGCTGGAGCTCAACGAGGTCGGCCGCCTGCACCTGCGCGTGAGCGCCCCGGTGATGGTCGACCGCTACCGGCGCAACCGCACGATCGGCAGCTTCATCCTGATCGACGAGGCCAGCAACGACACCGTCGGCGCGGGCATGGTGCTGCACGCCTCAAGCAGCTGAGCTGCGTCGCCTCGCAGCGGCTGAGCGCGCGCGGCCAGGCGCCCGCCTCGGGCGGTCGGGGCGCGCGCGGCCAGGCGCCGGCCTCGGGCGGCCGGAGCGGGCGGCCGGAGCGGGTCCGTCAGCCGACCGCTTGGGCCCAGCGCCGGGTAAAGTCCCGCCGCCATGTTCTCCAAGGTTCTGATCGCCAACCGTGGCGAGATCGCGATCCGGATCATGCGCGCCTGCGAGGAGCTGGGGATCGCGACCGTCGCCGTCTACTCCGAGCTCGACCGGGACGCCCCCCACGTCCGGCGGGCGGATGAGGCCTTCCTGCTCGGGCCCGGCCCGGCCAGCGAGAGCTACCTGTCGATCGACAAGCTGCTGGAGGTGGCCGAGCGCTCGGGCGCCGAGGCGGTGCACCCCGGCTACGGGTTCTTGGCCGAGAACGCCGCCTTCGCCGCCGCGCTCGAGCAGCACGGGATCACGTTCATCGGTCCGCCCGCCTCGGCGATCGAGGCGATGGGGTCAAAGACCCGGGCGCGCGAGCTGATGGCCAAGGCCGGGGTGCCGATCGTGCCCGGCACGACCGAGCCGGTGGCCACGATCGAGGAGGCGCGGCGGATCATCGCCGAGAGCATCGGCTATCCGGTGGCGGTCAAGGCGGCCGGCGGCGGCGGCGGCAAGGGCTTCCGCGTTGCCGAGTCCGAAGACAGGCTGAAGGACGCCTTCGAGGGCTCCTCCCGCGAGGGCGAGAAGTTCTTCTCGGACCCCACCGTCTACCTGGAGCGCTACCTGCCCGACCCGCGCCACGTCGAGGTCCAGGTGCTGGCCGACAAGCACGGCAACGTGATCCACCTGGGCGAGCGCGACTGCTCGATCCAGCGCCGCCACCAGAAGCTGATCGAGGAGGCGCCCGCGCCCGCCGTCGACCCCGAGCTGCGGGCGCGCATCGGCCGGATCGCCACCGAGGCGGCGGCCGCCGTCGCCTACACCGGGGCGGGGACGATCGAGGGGCTGCTGGTCACCCACGAGGGGGCCGAGGAGGCCGAGTACTTCTTCCTGGAGATGAACACCCGGGTGCAGGTGGAGCATCCGGTGACCGAGCTGGTGACCGGCATCGACATCGTCAAGGAGGGGATCCGGGTGGCGGCCGGCGAGCCGCTGTCGATCACCCAGGAGGATCTGCAGATGCGCGGCCACGCGATCGAGTGCCGGATCAACGCCGAGGACGCGAGCAAGAACTTCGCCCCCGCCCCCGGGCGCATCACCGGCTACCGCGAGCCGGCCGGGCCGGGGGTGCGGGTCGACTCCGGGGTCGAGGCCGGCTCTGAGATCACGCCCATGTACGACCCGATGGTGGCCAAGCTGATCGTCTGGGACGTCGACCGCGAGCAGGCCACGGCGCGCATGCTGCGGGCGCTGCGCGAGTACCGGATCGAGGGGCTGAAGACGCTGATCCCGTTCCACCAGGCGATCCTCCAGACCGAGCAGTGGCGGCGGGCCGAGACCTGCCGGGATCTGATCTCCGACCGCGACTGGCTGCGCACGCTGGCCTTCCCGCCGCCCCAGGCGCCGGCCGCCGAGCCGGAGGACGGTCAGGGGACGGTCGAGCAGTCCTACACGGTGGAGGTGTCGGGCAAGCGCTTCGAGGTGACGGTGATCGGGCCGCCGGCCGCCGGGGCGGGCGCGGCGGACAACGGGGCGGCGGCCCTGGCCGGGACGCCCGCCGGCGCGCGCAAGCCGCCGCGACGCGCCCAGCGCTCGGGCGCGGGCGGCGGCGGCCTGGGCGACGCCCTCATCTCGCCCATCCAGGGAACCGTCCTGCGGGTGGCGGTGGAGCCGGGCAGCCGGGTCGAGGAGGGCGCGCTGATCGCGGTCATCGAGGCGATGAAGATGGAGAACGAGATCACCGCCCACAAGTCCGGCACGGTGGCCGAGCTGCCGATCGCGGTGGGCGGCTCGGTGGCCAGCGGCGAGACGATCGCGGTGATCAGCTCGGGCGAGTAGCCCCGTCGCCCCGCCCCCGGCGAGTGGGCGGCGGCCGGAAGCCTGGCCGGAGGGTCAGCCGGCGCGGCGCAGCGCCTGGCTGAGGTCGAGCTCGAGCACCGCCTGCACCAGCGCGTCGGTGGCCGCGGCCACCGACTGTCGGTGCGGGTGCAGCGTGAGCTCGGGGGCGGCGGGCGGCTCGTAGGGGTCATCGACGCCGGTCAACGCGGTGATCTCCCCCCGCCGGGCGCGGGCGTACAGCCCCCGCGGGTCGCGCCGCTCGCACTCGGCCAGCGGCGTGTCCAGGTACACCTCCAAAAACGGCAGCCCGGCGGCGGCGTGCAGCTCGCGCGCCTGCTGGCGGGCGGCGCGGTAGGGGCTGATCAGCGAGACGATCGCCACCAGGCCGGCCTCGGCCAGGATCCGCGCCAGGTGCGCGGCGCGACGGATGTTCTCCCGCCGTCCGGCGGCGTCGAAGCCCAGATCGGCGCTCAGCGTGTGGCGCAGCAGGTCGCCGTCCAGGCGGTAGGTGGCGTAGCCGGCCTCGCTCAGCCGCGCGGCCAGCGCGTCGCCGAGCGTCGTCTTGCCCGCCGCGGGCAGGCCGGTCAGCCAGACGGTGGCGCCGCGGGGCACGCTCGGCGGGGTTCCTCAGCCCAGGCCGAGCAGCTTGGCGGCCTCGCGCAGGTTGGCCACCTCGGCGTCGGGCTTCTTCTGGTTGGCCTCCAGCTGCTCCTTGTGGCGGTTGACCCACACCACCGGGACCTTGCGCTTGAGGCAGGGCTCGACGTCGTAGTAGTAGCTGGCGGCGATGTGCACCCAGCCCTTCTTGCCGCCGATCCGCCGCTCGCACTCCACGAAGTGGGCCGGGTCGGGCTTGTAGGAGCGGACCTGCTGGGCGGTGACCACCAGATCGAAGTCCAGCGGGATGTGGCGGCGGGTCTGTCCCAGCAGCTTGTCGTCGATGTTGGAGATCAGCCCCACCTTGTGCTTCTTGGCCACCTTCTGCAGCACCGGGTTTGACTCCTTGAACGGCGGCCAGCGCTGCACGGACTCGGGCAAAAAGCCCGACCGGGAGGGCTCGAGCGGCCAGCCCAGCTGCTTGGCGATCTGCACCGCCGTGCGGCGCAGCACCTCGGCGTAGAGCTCGTAGGAGCCGGCCATGATCTGCCGCTGGGTCTCGAAGAAGAGGGGCAGCAGCTCGTCGCGCTCGAAGGTGAACCCGTCCCGTTCGGCCTCGGCCCGAAACGCCTCATAGACGCCGGTCTCCCAGTCGATCAGCGTCCCGTAGACGTCGAAGGTGACAAACGACACGTTCTTGGGGATCGCCATGGCGCCGGGATGATGCCATGGAAGCCGCGCCGGGCGCGGCGTGCGGCGGTCCCGGGGGAGAGGCGGCCGGCTGGCCCGGCGGAAGGTGGGCTCGACGGGAGGTGGCTCGACGGGAGGTGGCTCGGCGGGAGGTGCGCCCGGCGGGAGGCGGGCCCGGCGTTGACCCGGGTAAAGTGCCGGCCATGGACCTGCTCGAGTACCAGGGCAAGCAGCTGTTTGCCCGCCACGGTGTCCCGGTGCCCGAGGGACGGCTGGCCGTCTCGGTCGAGGAGGCGCTGGCCGCCGCTGACGACCTCGGGTACCCGTGCGTGATCAAGGCCCAGGTGCAGATCGGCGGGCGGGGCAAGGCCGGCGGGATCAAGCTGGCCCGCGACCGCGACGAGGCCCGCCAGCACGCCGAGGCGATCCTGGGCATGGACATCCGGGGGCTGACCGTGCACGAGCTGTGGGTGGAGAAGGCCTCGGAGATCGACGCCGAGTACTACGCCTCGGTGGTGTTCGACCGGTCGGCCAAGGCGCCGCTGCTGATGCTCTCCACCCGGGGCGGGATGGACATCGAGGAGGTGGCCGCCGAGGATCCGCAGGCGATCGCCCGGCTGCACGTCGATCCGCTGCTCGGCTTTCAGGACTTCCACGGCCGGCGGCTGGCGTTTGAGGCCGGGGTGGCGGGCGACGTGGTGCGCCAGGTCGGCGAGATGCTGGGCAGGCTGTATGAGGTGTTCGTGGCCGAGGAGGCCACGCTGGTCGAGGTCAACCCGCTGATCGTCACCTCCGGCCCCTCCGAGCAGGGCGGTGTGCGGGCGGTGCGGGCGCTGGATGCCAAGGTGACCCTCGACGACAACGCGATGTTCCGCCACGCCGACAACGCCCAGCTGCGCGACATCTCCGCCGAGGATCCCCAGGAGCGGATGGCCAAGGAGCGCGGGCTCACCTACGTCAAGCTGGACGGCGACATCGGCATCCTCGGCAACGGGGCGGGGCTGGTCATGTCCACGCTGGACGTGGTGGCCGAGGCGGGGGGCGCGCCGGCCAACTTCCTGGACGCCGGCGGCGGCTCCAAGGCGGAGGCGATCACCAACGCGGTGGAGGTGATCCTGTCCAACCCGCGCGTGAAGGCGGTGCTGTTCAACATCTTCGGCGGGATCACCCGCTGCGACGAGGTCGCGCGCGGGCTGATCGAGGCGTTTCACCAGATCAACCCGCAGGTCCCGTTCGTGGTCCGTCTGGACGGCACCAACGATCAGGAGGGGCGGCGGCTGCTGGCCGAGGCCAACCTGCCCAACGTGCACGTCGAGGCGACGATGGACGGCGCCGCCCGACGCGTGGTGGAGCTGGCGGCGGCCGAGGTGATGGAGGCGCCGAGCGGATGAGCATCCTGGTCGACGGCTCCACCCGGCTGTGCGTGTCCGGGATCACCGGGCGCGAGGGGACCTTCCACTCGCTGCGCAACCGCGAGTACGGCACCAACGTGGTCGGCGGCGTGACCCCCGGCAAGGGGGGCCAGGACGTGGACGGGATCCCCGTGTTCAACACGTTTGCCGAGGCGGTCAGGGAGACGGGCGCCAACACGGCGATGATCTTCGTCCCCCCGCGGTTCGCCGCCGACTCGATCCTGGAGGCTGAGGACGCGGGCATCGAGCTGATCGTGGCGATCACCGAGGGAATCCCCGCCCACGACGAGCTGCGGGTGTTCAACACCCTGCGCCGCAACGGCCGCGCCCGCCTGATCGGCCCCAACTGCCCCGGGATCCTCTCGCCCGGGAAGGCCAACGTGGGCATCATCCCGGCCTCCTTCTTCAGCGCCGGCAACGTCGGCGTGGTCTCGCGCTCGGGCACGCTCACCTACCAGATCGGCAACGTGCTCGCCCAGCAGGGCTTCGGCAACTCGACGATCGTCGGCATCGGCGGCGATCCGGTGCCCGGCACCGACTTCATCGACGTGCTGGCGATGTTCGAGGCCGACCCGGAGACCGAGCTGATCGTCATGTGCGGCGAGATCGGCGGCGACGCCGAGGAGCGCGCGGCCGACTACATCGCCGAGCACGTGAGCAAGCCGGTGGTCGGCTACATCGCCGGCTTCACCGCCCCGCCGGGCAAGACGATGGGCCACGCCGGGGCGATCGTCTCCGGCTCGCAGGGCACCGCCCGGGCCAAGGCCGAGGCGCTGGAGCGCCGCGGCGTGCGTGTGGGCCGCACGCCCACCCAGGTGGCCGAGCTCGCCGTCTCGCTGCTGGGGAACCGCTCGGCGGTATGAGCGGCCGGGGGGCGGGGCTGGCGCCGCGGCGGCTGGGGCGGCACCCCGCGGCCGGCCGGCACCCGGCGGCTGGGGCGGCACCCCGCGGCCGGCCGGCACCCGGCGGCTGAGGCGGCACCCCGCCACGCGGACGCGCCCGCGCCGGGCGCCCGCGGCGGCGGCGGACGCTCTCCGTATCATCTGGCCTTCCGTGAGCGTGATCGCCCCATCCCGCCCCGGCAGCACGGACGGGACTCCGCCGCCAGGGGGCTCCGGCCCGTCCCCGCCCGCCCCGCCGCCTGACCGTCCCACGCCGCGCCGTCGGGGGTGGGGCTGGGGGAGGCTGGTGATCGGCGCGCTGATCGTGATCCTCTGCGCGGGCGGGGCCACCGCGGTGTTCGTGGTCGAGCAGGTGCACTCGCTGAGCGACGCGCTCAAGCAGAACGGGAGCCTCAACATCGCTCCCAACGTGCTGGCCAGCGCCGGCTTCGGGCAGCCCGAGACGCTGCTGCTGGTGGGGGACGACACCCGCCGCGGGTTCAAGTACTACCGCGGCTACGTCCCCAACCTGGCCAACGAGATGCTGCTGGTGCGGCTTGACCCGAGCAAGCCCTACATCTCGATGATGTCGATTCCGCGCGAGCTGATGGCCACGATCTACAACGCCCAGGGCCAGGTGGTGTACATCAACGGCCAGCCGCAGAACCGGTTGAACTCGGCCCTCTCCTACGGCAACCTCTCCCAGGGGATCGGGGCGCTGCTGACCACGATCAGGCGCGATTTGGGGCTGACCGTCAACCACGTGGTGGTGGCCACCTTCTACACCTTCAAGCGCGCGGTCGACGAGATGGGCTGCGTGTACTCGACCGTCGACCAGCGCTACTACAACGTCAATCTGGGCACGCCGGGGACCAACTATCAGAGCGTCAACCTGCAGCCCGGCTACCAGAAGCTGTGCGGCCAGCAGGCGCTCGAGTTCGTCTCCTTCCGCCACACCGACACCTCGCTGGTGCGCGACGCCCGCGACCAGAGCTTCCTGCTCGACGTCAAGAAGCAGTACGGGCCGACGCTGATCGACAACGTGTCCAAGTTCGAGCGCATCTTCGGCCAGGCCGTGCAGACCGACCCGGGCCTGCAGTCGCCGGGCGAGATCCTCAACCTGCTGGCCACGCTGGTCTCGATGTCGAGCAAGCACGTCCGCCAGGTCCACTTCCAGGCCAACCTGCAACCCACCGGCGCCAACCCGTGCTCGTGCGACACGGCCACCCCGCAGCAGATCAGGGCCAGCGTCGACGCGTTCCTCTACGGAGGTCCGGCGGTGCCGCCGGCGCAGAACGTCACCGCGCAGGCCAAGGCGGTGCACAGCCAGCGGGGGATCGCCCAGCTGCCGTTGACCCCCACCCCCTCCAGCGCCCTGGCCCAGGGACGCGCGGCGGCGCTCAGGCTGCCGTTCCCGCTCGAGTACCCCCAGGTGGAGGACCGCGCCGGCAGCTACATGGCGCCCAGCCTGCGCGTCTACCAGATCCAGGCCCCCGACGGCAACCTGTATCCGGCCTACGTGGAGGTGTTCAAGGCCGGCCCGCTGGGCCAGTACTACGACGTGCAGGGGATGACCTGGACCACCGCGCCCCAGTTCGACAGCCCCGACCAGGTCATCCACGTGGGCGGCCGCACCTACTCCCTCTACTACGACGGCTCCAACCTGCGGATGATCGCCTGGTATGAGCACCACGCCGTCTATTGGGTGCGCAACTCGCTCACCGATGCGCTGCCCAACGGCGAGATGCTGGCGATCGCCGAGCAGACCCGGCCATTCGCCGGGGTGCACGCGATTCCGACCGTGCCCCGGGTGACCCTCACCGACGCCGGCGTCCCCACCCGGGTGGTGCACCGGGCGCCGCTGTCGTTGAAGGAGAAGGCGGGCGCGGCGGCGGCGCTGGTGACGCTGGTGGCGCTGCCGTTCCTGGCCCTGCTCGGCCTGCGCCGGCTCCTGCAGGT
>Ga0209061_1002470_pt1 | contig 23354 bp, 22 predicted proteins | sample Coa_R1_10_FD_187157 | JGI IMG/M metagenome (GOLD analysis project Ga0209061, IMG submission 187157) | Surface soil microbial communities from Centralia Pennsylvania, which are recovering from an underground coalmine fire - Coalmine... | ecosystem: Environmental > Terrestrial > Soil >...
TGCGTTCTCGTCCGCGCCCGCGGATGGCCTGCACAGAGAGAGGTGACCGCCAGCGGACGAGAACGCAGGACACGATGCAGCGGCACGCCGCCAGGCGGAAAACGGCGGCCGCACGGTGATGCTCCGTAACGATACGGGCCCGGCGGTTGCTAAGCCGGGCCCGGTGAGGCGTTGCAGCTCTGGTCGACGGTCAGGGCGTTTGGGCCGTGGCGAGCGGGCGCGCGACGCCGACGCCACCGAGCGTATCGAGCGTTTCCGGCAGCGACAGCGCGATGCAGGAGAAGATCGGCGTGTCGCGCAGGGTGTACATGCTCGCCTCGGTCTCGCGCAACTCCTGCACGAGGTCGACGAAATCACGCGGTTCGTCGGTCTCGAACGCAACGACGAACTCCTGGTCGTCCAGACCGTATGAATAGGTCGTGTTGAGGCGCACGCTGGGGTACTTATGGCCGATGCGGATGTGCTCGTCCATCATCCCCTGGCGGGCGCTGAAGGTCAGTTTGTACCAGGCGCGCGTCTTCACGAACGGGTAGACGAAGAGGTACTTCGCCCCCACGGGCTTCATGCGCAGCCGTGCGCCGGGCGAGATCGATGCCGAACGACGCGAGGTGTAGATCGAGCGCTTCGTAACGGCCAGGTAGTTGTAGGGCTGGCGCAGATAGGCACCCAGCGCTGTCGAGAAGATAGCGGTGCTGAGCCGCTGGAAGGCATCGAGCGACGAGGCGACGTTCCACAACAGGAAATCGGCGTCGGCGCGCAGCCCCATCAACGAGTAGCTGCGCACATCGACCTCATCGGCGAAGCGCGAGACCGTCTCCAGGAACTCGGCCTTGTGTTGTTCGCGTTCGTCGGCAGGGAGCAACCGCCAGGCGGGGTCGAGCTTGTAGAAGGCGTACTGAACGAACTGCCCCTTGGCGATCTCTTCCTGATCGGAGCGGTCGATCTGCGGCAGCGGCACGCGTCCGGTGCCGTACGGGCGGCCGACAGGCGCGCTGGGCCCTTCGCGTTGAGCGCCGTTCTGCGCGGCGTTCTCCGGTGCCTCGCTCATCGTCTCACCTCTGTGTGGTCGGCTCGGCTGGGGTCGCCGGTTCCAGGCCGAAGTTGGTTTCGTACAGCTCCTGCACGCGCGCCAGCTCTTCGGGTGTGAGGTCGGGCTTCTCCGATGCCGCGGCGAACTCCTCGAGCTGCTCGATGCCGTACAGGTTGGGCAGCACGCTGGCAACTTGCGGCTGCTGGTAAAGCCACAGCAGCGCGGCCTGACCGATCGTGCGGCCCGTGTCGCGCGTGAGGAACTCGAGTTTTTCGAGCTTCTTCAGCCCTTCAACCAGCCATTCGCGCTTGCGGTAGCTGCGATGGTCGTTGGGCGGAAAGGTCGTGTCGAGCGTATAACGACCTTCAAGCAAGCCGGAGGAATGCGGCACGCGCACCAGGAAGCCGATGTTGCGCTCGACGGCATCGGGCACGAACGAGCGCGCCGGCTCCTGCTCGAGCATGTTCCAGATGATCTGCATCTCCGCGATCGGCCGCGTACGCATGGCCAGCAACCCCTCTTCGAGCCAGCCGATCGCCGGTCCGAGCGCCACGCCCAGATGCCGCACCTTACCTTCGCGTTGCAGATCCTCGAGCGTTTGCCAGAGCGCATCGTCCTCGATCGCGGAGCGCCGTACGTTGTGGACCTGCCACAGATCGAGGTAGTCGGTCTGCAGGCGGCGCAGGCTCTGCTCCAGCGCGAAGCGCACGTAGCGCGGCTCGAAGTTCTGCGGAATCTCGTTGTGGCCTTCGCGCTTGTGCCCGGCGTAGAAGTCGTAGCCGAACTTGCTCGCGATGATCACTTTGTCGCGGCGGCCTTTGAACGCCTGGCCGATCAACCGTTCGCTACGGCCCTCGCCGTACTGATCGGCGGTGTCGTAGAGGTTGATACCGAGGTCGTAGGCGCGGTTGAGCATCCGCAGCGCCTGGTCGTCGTCGATGTGGCCCCACCAGTCGCTGCCGATCGTCCATGCTCCGAAGCCCAGCTCGGAGACCATCAACCCTGTGCCGCCAAGTGGTTTGTAACGCACGCCTTTCCACCTCCGTGCCCGAAAAATGGCAGGCCCGGCATCTTCGAGCATAGCAAGATAGCCTGAGATGGCGGCGCGAGGGACGCGCAAATCTAGGCGAAACTGGCCAAGAGCGTCTGTGCGAAGCGTTACGGGTAGCGTGCAACCCTGGCGCCGCGCGGCTCGGCCGGCTCAATCGATGGCGCGAGGCGTCACGCCACGGTTGACGACGTTGCGCGGGTGCCCATTGAGGAAGGCGCGGATGTTGTCGATCGGCGATTGCAGCAGCCGCGCCCGCGCCTCGCGGGTTGACCAGCCGGCGTGTGGCGTCAGCACGACGTTGGGCAGCGTCGTCAGGGGGTGGCCGGCGGGCAGCGGTTCGGTCGCGAAGACATCGAGACCGGCACCCGCAATCCGACCGGCGCGTAGGGCCGCGACCAGGTCCTCCTCGACGACGATCGGCCCGCGGCTCACGTTCACCAGGATCGCGTGCGGGCGCATCAACGCCAGCTCGCGGGCGCCGATCAGTCCGCGCGTCTCCTCGGAGAGCGCGAGCGCGATGATCACCGCGTCGCTCTGTTCGAGCAACGTTGCGAGCTCGACCTGCTCGACGCCGAGTCGTGCCGCCCGTTCGGGATCGCGCGAGCGGCTCCAGGCGAGCACGCGCATCGCGAAGCCCTGGGCGATGCGTGCCACGTGCCCGCCCACGTGTCCGAGACCAAGCACGCCGAGCGTTTTCGCATCGAGCTCCATGCCTTCGCGATGCTCCCAGCGGCCGGCGCGCACGGCGTGGTCGTACGCCGGGATCGTGCGGGCAACGGCGAGCAAGAGCGCGAAGGCGTGCTCAGCCACCGAGCGTGCATTCGCTCCCGGCGCGTTGCTGACCACGATGCCCAGGCGCGTTGCAGCGTCGAGATCGATGTTGTCGGTGCCGGCGCCGAAGACGGCGATCATACGCAGTTTCGGCAACGCCGCCAGCACCGCGGCGTCGAGCGGTGTCTTCGAGCGGATGTTGACGATGAACTCGGCATCGCGACAGCGCGCGATCACCTCTTCGCGCGTGAACGCGGGCGTGTCGTACACCTCGACGCGGCCAATGGCGCGTAGCGCTTCGAGCGCGGCGGTGCCGGCGAAGGCGGGTGGCGCGTCGTCGGGGATCACGATCAGCGGACGCTTGTTCATGGCCGTGCTGCCGTTGCATTGTCGGCAAGGAGTGTAGCGAATGGCCGCGCGCGTGGCAGCTCGCGTAGCGGGATACTCGCCAGGCCACGGCTTGCCCAAGAGAGGATCGCGACGAACTCGGCCGTGACCTCGTCTCGGGCGGCCTCGGTGGTGAAGCCGGGTGTATCGTCCCAACTGCCATCGGGGTTCTGCTGCGAAAGCAGTGCTTCGACAGCGCGCTCTGCCAGCTTGCGCTGGCGTAGCTCGCCCGTGGCGCTGTAGAGCAGGGCCGCACCCCAGGCAACTTTGCCCACCTGCGCCGTCGCGTACATCGCCGGCGTGGCGTTGTGCGCCGGTTCGAGAAACGCTGCCGCGTCGTCGAGCGGCTCGCGTAGGCCAGTAGCAAGCGCGTACTCGGTGAGAAAGGCCGCCGCGATGCCGAACATGTAATAAGGCTGCCATGACCGACGCGCATCGGCGACATATCCGGCCTCTTTCCCTGGCGGCACGGTGGTGATCAGCCCGCGCTGGCGCGTGTAGACGTAGTACAAGCAATGACGCGGTTCTGGCTGACCGGCGCGAATCATGTGGAGGAAGCGCGCCACGCCATCGGCGATATCGCGGCGGCCGCAGGCGAGGGCGGCGATCCCGGCCATGGCGCTCGGCATCACCGTTTGCCGGCAGTGGTCGGGTGGATCGGCAGGACGGTCGCGGAAGCCGCCGGTGGCGGGGTCTTGCAGCGTGGCGAGGAAGTCGATGCCACGCCGCGCAAGGTCGTACGTCCCCGCCGCCTGGAGGCCGGCCACCAGCCAGGCGTTGCCATAGGGGTAGACATCGGCAAGCGGACCGCGGCGCCATTCGCCCGCGAAGTCGCCATCTGGCGCGGCGGCATGGTTGCGGATCCACGCTGCGAGCCTGGTCGCCGCGCGCTGCCGCCCTGCCAGCGCGAGAGCGAGCGTTGCTTTGTAGAACGATCCCAGCCCGCCGGTAGCGGGGTCGCCGATCGCGCCGTCCTCTCGTTGCCGCCGTGCGAGGAAATCGGCGCCGCGCGCCACGGCGAGCGCAAGAGGATCGAACCATGGCGACGGCGTGCTGGTGCGTGGCGCCGCTGCTGGCGCAAACGAACGCGAGAGCGGAGGCGGGCCGGCCGGTCCGGCGTCGCGTAGCCACGTGCCGATCCGCTCGCCGATCACGATGCTGGTCAGATTGGTGTTGGCGCGCACAACCGTGGGCATGAGCGACGCATCTGCTACGTAGAGCCCTGCGACGCCGTGCACGCGGCCGTACTGATCGACCACATCGCCGCGCTCGGGCGCGGGGCCCATGCGCGCCGTGCCGCACGGGTGATAGCCGGAATCGGCTACGAGGGCGATGTACTCGGCGAGTGCGGCATCGCTGGCGAGGCGATGCGGGCGCGGGCGCACAAGGTCATGATGCAGAGCCGCGAGCGGCGCACTCTCGCCTATCTGTAGGGCGATGCGTACCCCCTCGACCATCCGACGCAGGTCTTCGGGGTCCTCGCAGAAATGCGATTCGATGCGTGGCGCGGCGCGAGGATCCAGCGATTCGACGATCAGCCGTCCGCGCGACCGCACACGCTGGAGGCAGACACCAAGGGCAAAAGACAGCCCCGCCGGCGTTCGCATGAACGACAGGCAGGTGATCTGCATATCGTTGCGTTCGCCGCCAGGCATCGTGCAGCGCAGTACGGTCTGCATCATTGGCACGTCGTCGCTGATCAGATCGGGGCGCGGCTCGTACAGCAGGCCCACGGCGGGGTGATCCTGCAGGTTCTCGCCCACGCCCGGCAGCTCGACGCGGACGGGTATACCCAGCCGTGCCAGAGCGTCGCGGCTGCCGATCCCCGAGCGTATGAGTAGCGGCGGCGTCTGGATCGCGCCGGCGCTCAGCACGACCTGATCGGCGAAAACGGTTTCCGCGCTGCCGTCTTCAAGTTCGACCTCGACGCCGACAGCACGGTCGTTCACCAGGAGTACGCGGCGCACATGCGTGTTCGCGCGGATGGTGAGGTTGGAACGCTGGCGCGCCTCCGCAAGATAGGCCATGGCCACGGACACGCGGGTCCTTCCGATACGATTCATCGGGTGCGGTCCGACGCCGGTCGAGTCGGGGTGATTGTTGTCGGGCGAAAATGGATAGCTGAGCGCCTGAGCCGCTTCTACGAAGCCTGCCTGCCAAGGCGTCCACTCTTCGCGCGGGTAGCGGCGAATGGGGATCGGCCCATCGCTGCCGTGGTGATCACCGCCGAAGTCTTCATCGCGCTCGATGGCACGGAAGAACGGTAGCAGCTTTTCCCACGACCATTCATCGTTGCCGAGATCGGCCCATTCATCGTAGTCCTCGGGGAGGCCGCGCAAGGCGATAGCGGTGTTCACCGCCGATGAACCGCCCGTAACTCTGCCGCGTGGCAGAGCGTATGGTCGGGCCGCACGCGTGTGATGGGCGATGAAGCGCCAGTCGTGCGGGCGCACCGAGTTCCAGTAGCTGTTGACTAAATCGAAGGGGAGTAGCCTAGCGTTAGGATAGTCGGGGCCGGCTTCGAGCAGCAGCACGTGGCGCGCCGGATCCTCGCTGATGCGCGCCGCAACGACCGCTCCTGACGAACCGGCGCCCACGACGATGGTGTCGTACCGCATCCTGCCGTTCCTCTTGTGCTCCCGACGCGATCTCGCCGCGCAACTTGACCGTGGTGCGAGCGCTCTCAGCGCACCGTGGTCCGCGCCGCGATCACCCGCTCTGGGTAGTTGCTGCAGATACCGTCCACGCCCAGCCGCACCAGCGCCGCGATCCGGTCCGGCTCGTCCGGCGTCCAGGTGTAGAGACGCAGACCACGGCGCAGCGCCCGTCCCACGAGCGCCTCATCGACAAGCACGTGCTCGGGTACGATGCCCTGCGCGTTATTCGCGAGCGCGGTCGCAATCAGCGCCGCGGGATCGTTGCGGCGGCCGGGCCAGAGCTGGCAGGCAGGGATCTCGGGTGCGATCGCGCGCATCGCCGCCACGGCGTCGGGCAAGAACGACCAGACCATCACATCGTCGACGGCACGGGCCTCGCGCACGACGCCGGCGACGGCTTCGGCGATGCCGGACTGCTTGATCTCGATCACCAACAGGGCGCGGCCCCGCGTCAGCGCGAGCGTCTCCGCCAGCGTCGGCACCGGCTCGCCGCGGAAACGCCCATCGCTCTGCCTAGCGCCCGCGTCGAGGCGGCGCACCTCGGCGAGCGTCATCGCGCGGACGTCGCCGCTGCCGTCGGTCGTGCGGTCCACGGTGTCGTCGTGCAGGAGGATGGGAACCCCGTCGCGCGTACAGTGCACGTCGATCTCGATGCCATCGCAGCCGAGGTCGAGCGCGGCGCGGATGCCAGCGAGCGTGTTCTCGGGTGCGTGACCCTTGCACGCGGCGTGGGAGATGGCGAGCGGCGAAGGTGCCATGGCATTTGTTTCCCCGGCTCTTGTAACCGATGGCGTGCACGGTCGGCAAGCCCGCGGGATGGCTCGTCCGTAACGCCTCGTTGTCGCCGTCCGGCTCGCCCTACGTTACCAGGCGCCTAGCAACGCTCTTGCGCAGGTCCAGGCGCCTCGGTTCTACGACGGACTCGGTTGTTCGGGCCAATAGCCGGGTCGTTAGCCCGCCTTCGCTAGCGCGCCCAGGAAATCGTAGGCGCGGCCGCGCTCGGCGTCGCGATCTTCGCCCGCGGGGAACGGCGCAGCGATGATCGCACCTACGCCCGCGGCGAAAAATGCGCGTAGCCGTCTGGCGACCGTCTCTTCATCGCCGTACGCAACCACGGCGTCGATCATGGCGTCCGACCATTCGCTACGCTCGGCTTCTGGGTAGCCGGCGTCGATGAGCATACGACGGTAGTAGGGCAGGCGTGGGTAGACGGCTAGCTGTTGGCGTGCAACGGCGCGCGCCGCGTCGGCATCCGTCGTCAGCACGATCGGCACGTGTGCCACGATCGGCGGCGGCGTCCGGCCCGCGCGCTCGGCACCGGCGCGCACGGCTGGCAGCCCCACCCGCTCGATGTGCGAGAGCGGGCAGATCCAGGTGATCGCACCGTCGGCGATCTCGCCGCAGAGACGGAAGGCGTGCTCGCGCAGCGCCGAGGCCATGATCGCAGGCGGCTGCGCGAGCGGCGTCGGTAGCCGGCCGTGAGCGTGGTAAAACGCACCATCGAAATCGACCTCGCCCGTCGTCAGAAGCTGGCGGAGGACGGCGATATATTCCCGCAGATGGCCGAGCGGCTTTTCGAACGGGATGCCGTACGTGCCTTCGACCGAGGGCTTGTGGCTCGGGCCGATACCGAGCATCAGCCTGCCAGGCGCGAGCTGGGCGATCGGCGTCACCTGCTGCACCATCGCTAACGGGTGGCGCGGGAAGATGGGCGCGATCGCCGTGCCGAGCAGGATCGTTTGCGTGCGCACCGCGGCGGCCGCGAAGACGCTCAGCGCGTCCGGCGCGAGGCCGCCGGTGGTCATCCATGCGGCCGGAACACCGCGCCGCTCCGCCTCTTCGATGGCGCGCACGGCGGCGGCCGCGTCGCGCTCCTGAATGTGCACGCCGATGGCTCCCGTGGTCATTCTTGTTGTGCCTCCCTGATGTGAAGTGCGCACAGAGCGAAGCGGCCGAGCGCGAAAGCTGCCAGCACTGGCGTGGCTACAGCGGTTGCGCCTCGCCCGCGCGTAGCGAAAGTGCCAGCAGATCGACGACGTGCAGAACGCGGATGGGCAGCCCGCGCTCGCGCACGCCCGTTTCAAGCTGCAGCATGCAGCCGGGATTGGCCGTAACGAGGATCTCCGGCCGCGCTTCGGCAACCTCATCCATCTTGCTGGCAAGCACCGTGCGCGACATCTCTGGCTGGAGGACGTTGTAGATACCCGCGCTGCCGCAACAGCGGTCCGAGGCCAGCTCGACGAATTCGACGCCGGGGATGGCGCGGATGAGCTTGCGCGGCGCCTCCTTGATGCGCTGGGCGTGAGCGAGGTGGCACGAATCCTGGTACGTCACACGGGCGTGCACCGGGCCGAGTGCCGGCAGGTCAGCGAGCCGCTCGGCGAGGAACTCGGTGACATCTTTAACCAGCGCCGAGAACCGCGCTGCTCGCTCGCGATCGGCCGGGTCAGCGCCGAGCAGCTCTTCGTACTCCTTGAGCGTCGAGCCGCAGCCCGCGGCGTTGACGATCACCGCCTCGACGTTTGTTGCTAGAAACGTCTCGATGTTGCGGCGGGCAAGCGCGCGCGCCGGTTCGCGATCGCCGCCATGGACGAGAATTGCGCCGCAGCAGCGCTGCGATGACGGAACGACCACATCGTAGCCTGCACGCCGCAGCAGTTCGAGCGTTGCCTTTTCGGTTTCGGGATACATATACGGCATCACGCAGCCGTAAAACATGCCGACAACGCCGCGCCGCGTGCCGTAGGCGCGGTAGATTTGCCGTTCAGGTTCGAACGGCCGTTCGGTCAGCGTCGGGGCCATTGTCTCCAGCAGTTGCAGGCGACGCGGCAAACGCGCTAGCACACCGCGACGTTGGAGCACCGGACGCAGGCGACGCTGATAGAAGCGCAGCCCAGCCGCGGCGGCCGCGAGCGCGCGCGGATGCGGGAAGAGCGCCCGTGTGGCCGCCACACGGAGCGCGCGCGGCAGAAAGGGCCCTGTCCGATGCTGCAGGAGCTGGGCGCGCGTCCGCTCCATGATGCGGCCGAACGGCACGCCCGAGGGGCAAACCGCCTCGCAGTTGCGGCATTGCAGGCACAGCTCCATGTGGCCGGCGAACGCCGCGTCGAGCGGAACACGGCCGGCCTCGGCGGCGCGGATGAGGTAGATTCGCCCGCGCGGCGATTCGGCTTCGAGGCCCGTCGCCAGATACGTCGGGCAGGGGCTGAGGCAGAGCCCGCAGTGCACGCAACGTGCAAGGTCGGCCTCCAACGGGGCATCGGGTCCGGAAAACGGAGAGCGCGTTGTCTGCTCGTGCGAGACGGCCATCGTCGGTATCCTGGCGCGATGAGCGCTGCCCCGATTGTAGCCCTGGAACGGGCCTTCGCGTCAGCACGCTACAGCGGCATGCGTTGGCGCGAGCGGTACGCGAGAGCGCGACCCGAAAAGATCGCGCTCGGCGCTGCCGCTCGGGTCTTCCTATGCACTCCCAGCGGCCGCCTTTTGCAGGCATTGCCGCCGGCACGGGGAAGTCCGAGGCATCGTTGTGGGCAGGCAGTACGAGGCAGATGGCGAATCTTTCGCATGGGGCGGCCGAGCACGAGACAAGGCACACGGCATGGGGGTTATCGCCGCTTCGGTGAGAAGGTGGCATCGGGCATCGCGATACTTAGTCAGGTGCCAGAGGACAGCTCTCCGGGTGATGCGGCAATCGCGGCTCCACGTGACAGAAAGAAAGCGACAAAAGATCGTCGCCGGCGCTATCTCCCAGGGAAGAGTTGCCAAGAAAGCCGTTGCTTAAAGATGGTCGACGTAGCGGCCCGGGTTGAGGATGCGTCGCGGATCGTACGTCGCCTTCAGCCGCCGCATGAGCGCCAGATCGTCGCCGGTCAGCCCCCAGACATCGAGGCCGGTCAGAGCGGGCAGCGGCGCCCGTTCGACGACGAGCCAGCCGCCGAGCCGGGCCAGTTGCTCACGGACCGGTGCGACCGCGCCAGGGAGCGCCTCTGCTGGCACCGAGTACCAGTAGCCGTAGGCGAGACCCGCGCCGGGCCGCGCGATGATCTCCGGCACGCTGCTCAGTCGCTCGCCCAACCTGGTCAGCGCGTCGCTCGCCGCCCCGGTCTGCGCAGGCAAGGTGGCCGCACGCGCAATCAGCACGGCGTGGTTGTCGTCGGCGCGGCCGTAGTCGCGGATGCCCGCGAAAAGCCGTTCGCGCTCCTCCATCTCCAGCGCTGTAACCACCGGTGCGCCCGATCGCGTGCACAGCGTCATGATTTCGCGTGTCGAACGCGATACCGCCGCCGGAACGCCGAGCAGGAGCACGGCGAGTATCCATTGACCTTCGGACGGTTCGGCACGCGTGCCCGCCAGCAGACGATGGGCGGCGCCGAAGTCGAGCAGTTCCACGGCGGTGGGGAAAAGCTGTCCGCGCACGAGTTGCAGCGCGACGGAGATCGCCACATCGCGGTTGTCGAACGCGGCCGCGAGCGCGCCGCGGCCCGTCGGTAGCGGCTGCACCTTGAATGTTGCTTCGGTAATGATACCCGCGGTGCCGAGGCCGCCGATGTGCAGCTTTGTGAGGTCGTATCCCGCAACGTTCTTCACGACCCGTCCGCCCGAGCGTGCCAGCCCCTCTTCTGGAAGCGCAACCTGCATACCGATCGTTAGATCGCGCGCCGTGCCGAAGCGCAAACGACGCGGCCCAGAGATGTTGGCCGCCAGCGTGCCGCCGACGGTGGCCCGCATCGGCAGCGGCGCATCGAGCGGCAGCATCTGACCACGTTCGGCCAGCACGCGCTCGAGCGCAGCGAGGGTGATGCCGGCCTGCACGGCGATGGTCATATCGTCGGGCTGGTAATCGACCACGGCGTCCAGCGCGGTCAGATCGAGGACGATGTCGAGGCGCTCGGGCTGGTTGCCCAGGTCGAGCAGCGTGCCGCCGCCGCGAGGCGCAACCGCCCAGCCGTGCTCGTGCGCGAGGTGTAGCACCGCAGCCACGCCTTCGGCGGTGCGTGGCCGCACCGCGACGCCGGGCGTGAGACCGCGGATGTCGTAGCCATCGAGACCACCGCCAGTGAGCACGAGCGCGTCCGGCACGGCGCGGGCGAGCGTCTCAGCGATGGCGGTTGCATTCATCGGCAGGTACCATCCTGGCGCGCGGTGGTGAGCCTAGACGTAGTACTCGGTTGTGAGCGGCTGCTTCTGGAAGCTGCCGAAGCCCACCTCGGCGCACCCTTTGTGTGCCGGGAAGGCCTTGCACGGGTTGAGCCGTTCCCGTGAACCGAAAGCATCTTTGAGCTTCTGCATCGCGCGCAGGTCCGTCTGGCTGAAGATCAGCGGCATGAACTCACGCTTTTCCAGGCCAACGCCGTGCTCACCGGTGATCGAGCCGCCGGCGCGCGCGCACAGATCGAGCATCTCCGCGCCAGCCTGCAACACGCGCTCGGCCGCGCCCGGCTCGCGTTCGTCGAACAGCACGCAGGGGTGCAGGTTGCCATCGCCAGCGTGGAACACGTTCGCTACGAGCACGTTGTGCCGTCGGCCGATCTCGTACGTCGCCGCGAGCACCTCGGGCAGAGCCGTGCGCGGTACCACGCCATCGAGGATGTAGTAGTTCGGGCGCAGCGCCCCCAGCGCTCCGAGCGCACCTTTGCGCCCCTGCCATAACCGTTCGCGCTCGGCGGGGTCGCTCGCCTGGCGTACCTCGCGCGCGCCCATTTCGTAGCAAAGATCGGCGATCTCGGCGGCGGCGGCGTCGGTGGATTCGCGCAGTCCGTCGACCTCGATCAGCAGCACGGCCTCGGCGTCGCGCGGGTAGCCCGGATGCATCGCTGCCTCTACCGCCTCGATGCAGACGTGGTCGAACATCTCCAGCGCTGCCGGCACATAGCCGCGGCGGATGATCGCCGAGACGGTTGCGGTCGCTGCGTCGATGCGGTCGTAGATGGCGAGGAAGGTCCGCGTCGTCTCCGGCAGGCGAGAGAGCCGCACGCAGGCCTTGGTGACGATCGCCAGCGTCCCTTCCGAACCGACGATCAGCCCGGTAAGGTCGTAGCCAGGGCGGTCGCGTCCCCAGCCGCCGACGCGTACGATCTCGCCATCGGCGGTGATGATCTCCAGGCCAAGCACGTGGTTCGTCGTGACGCCGTAGAGCAGACAGTGCGGCCCGCCCGAGTTCTCGGCCACGTTGCCGCCGATCGTGCACGCGCGCTGGCTGGATGGATCGGGCGCGTAGTAGAGGCCGTATTTCGCCACGGCCTTCGAGAGGTCGAGGTTGACGACGCCCGGTTCGACTACCGCGAGCAGGTTCTCGGTATCGATCTCCAGGATGCGCCGCATGCGCGTTGTCGCGATGACGATTCCGCCTTCCGTGGCGAGCGCGCCACCGGAGAGACCTGTACCCGCGCCGCGCGGCACGATCGGCACATTTTCGTCGCGCGCAACGCGCATCATCGCCGCGATCTGCTCCGGACTCTCGGGCAGCACGACGCACGAGGGCAGGCCGCGATCGATCGTCCCATCGTACTCGTAGGCGATCAGCTCCGATGGCTCGCTGATCACGTAGCGCGAACCGACGATCTCGCGCAGCCGGGCGATTGCCGACCGGGAAAGGGTACGCATAGCAAGGCTTCCCACGAGAGACTGCCTTGTCGCGAGTGTATCACCGTGCGCGTCGCTATCGGCAGGTGCCTCCGGTGCGCTAGGCGCGCCTGTCCTGAGACCGCTTACACCGGTCGCTCGACAAGGTGCACGGGGCGTCCGTCGGGATCGTGCAGCTCGACCGTCGCGCCGCTGTGCGCGCTCGTCGCTACTGTGAGCGGAAAACCGCATGCCTGTAGCCGCCGGGTCGTCGCGGCGATGTCGCGTGCCTTGAACACCAGCTCGACGCCGGCATCGCCGCGGTCGCGGCCGCATGGTGGTGCAGCCGCTTCGAGCGCAATCTCCAGCAGCCCGGCGCGCAGGATCGCCATGCGCTCGTCGCTGCCGACGACCGGCAGGCCGAGCGCGTCGTGGTAAAAGCGCAGCGTGGCCGCCAGATCTGCGCATGGCAGTACGATCATCTGCAGCGTATCGACCGTCACCGACGTTCTCCCCCGGCGATGGTACAAAAAGCATGAGGTCTGGCGCGTGCCCTGCCCGATGGTACACTGGCGGCGTTACGAGTATGCCCGGAGCGCCGGGCCATGGGAGAGCGGATCGTGGAGTACACGGAGATCCTGTACGAGGTAGGCGATGACGGCGTCGCCGTGCTGACGTTGAATCGTCCCGAGAAGATGAACGCGTTCAGCACGACGATGATCACCGAGTGGGTCGATGCGATCGAACGTGCGCGAGACGACGACAACGTGCGTGCGCTGATTCTGACCGGCGCCGGACGCGGGTTCTGCTCGGGCATGGACGTGCAGGCCGAGGCGCGTGGGCGCGGCGTGCTGCACGGCGAGGAGGGACCTGCACAGCGCCGCAACAGCCTGCGATACAACGTGCACCGCGTGGCGCGGGCGCTGCAGCTCTTCGACAAGCCGTACATCGCCGCCGTCAACGGTCCGGCGGCGGGCGCGGGCATGGATATGGCCTCGATGGCCGATATCCGCTTCGCCTCGGAGACAGCGCGCTTCGGCATGGCCTACGTGCGCATGGGGATCATCCCCGGCGATGGCGGTGCTTTCTTCCTGCCGCGCATCGTTGGCCTCGCCAAGGCGCTCGAACTGATCTGGACCGGCGATATGATCGATGCACAAGAGGCGCTGCGCATCGGCTATGTCAGCCGCGTCTATCCGCCGGAACGGCTGTTGCCGGAGACACGCGCGTTCGCGGCACGCCTCGCCGAGGGGCCGGCCGTGGCGATCCAGCTCGCCAAGCGCCTCGTCTACCAGAGCAGCGAGGTTGGCCTCCACCAGGCGCTTGACCTCGCCCAGTACGCGATGGTCATCGCGCAATCGACTGAAGACGCCAAAGAAGGCCCACGCGCATTCGCGGAGAAGCGCAAGCCGCAGTTCAAGGGCCGCTAGCGCGATCGCCGTTGCCGCGGGCCACGCAACAGGAAAGGGAGCGATGGACTTCGCCTTTACGCCCGAGCAGAACGCCTTCCGCCAGGAGGTGCGCGAGTTTCTGCGCGCTAATCTGCCGCCCGATTTCAAGGTGCGCAACGATCGCGAGGAGCTATCGGAAGAGGAGTTCGCCTTTAGCCGCCAGTTCGCCAAAAAGCTCGCCGAACGTGGCTGGCTCACGATGTCGTGGCCGAAGGCGTACGGCGGCCGCGATGCCGGCCACATCGAGCAGCTGATCTACAACGAAGAGATGGGCTACTCAGGTGCGCCGCTCGGGTTCGGCTTCGGCACGAACCTCGTTGGCCCCACGCTCATGGTCCACGGCACCGAGGAACAGCGGCAGCGCTTCTTGCCGCCGATCGCGCGCTGCGAGGAGTTCTGGTGCCAGGGCTTCTCCGAGCCGAACGCTGGCTCCGACCTCGCCAATCTGCAGACGCGCGCCGTGCGCGATGGCGATGATTTCATCATCAACGGCCAGAAGATCTGGACGAGCGAAGGTCACCGCGCCGACTGGATGATCCTGCTGGCGCGCACCGATCCTGACGCGCCCAAGCACAAGGGGATCACCTACTTCCTCGTCGATATGAAGTCGCCGGGGATCACGATCCGGCCCCTCGTCAACATGATGAACACGCACCACTTCAACGAGGTGTTCTTCGAGGACGTACGTGTGCCGGCGAAGAACGTCGTTGGCGAGGTCAATCGCGGCTGGTACGTGGCGACGACGACGCTCGACTTCGAGCGATCGGGCATTACGCGCACGATGCAGTGGCTACACATGTATGACGACGTGGTCGCGTACGTGCGCGAACGCCGCGCTGCGGGCGACGCCTGGGCGGCGCGCCCCGAGGTCTGGCATAAGCTTGCCGAGATCAAGATCGAGTTCGAGATCGCACGGCTGCTGGCGTATCGGGTCGCCTGGCTGCAGGCTAATGGGCAGGTCCCGAACTACGAAGCCTCGATGGCGAAGATGTACTCCACCGAGGTCAACCAACGCTTCTGCGCCGCCGCGACAACGATCCTCGGTCTCGGCGGCCAGCTCGAGCCGGGGTCGCGCTGGGCGCCGCTGCAGGGCCGCATCGAGCGCGGGTACCTCGCCGCGGTCTCGTACACCATCGCCGGCGGCACGAGCGAAATCCAGCGCAACGTCATCGCTACCCGCGGCCTCGGTCTGCCGCGCGGTTGAGTAAAGTAGATCTTCCTCGCCGCGGCTTATGCGCCCGAGAGCCGCTCCGCGATGCCCAGCGTGCGTAGCGTCGCCGCGGCACGCGACCACCCCGCGTCGGCCGTGAGCAAACGGCGGATATCTTCCGGCGTGTCGAGGTCGAGCGCCAGAGCGGGGAACGGGCGGATTGCAACGGCCGCGCCAGCCTGCTCGGCAGCGCGGGCGTGTTTGCGAGCGCTCCCACGCCCGAAGAGAAACGGGATCAGCGCGGGCGGCCGGAGCAGCAACGCGTTGGTGCCGCCATCGCGGGCCGGGCAGATCGCTACCAGCGGCCCCGGCACGTCGTCGACCACGCGCAAGAACTCGCTCAACGTCTCGCTCGTGATCGCCGGTAGATCCATCGGCAGCACCAGTAGCGCATCCGGAGGGTTGTGCGCGGCGAGAACACGGCGCCCTTCTTCCAGCGCGGCGTTGAGCGGCGAGCCCGTCGCGGGGCGGTGTTCCGGTACAATACGCGCGCCGTAGCGCTGCGCGATGGCAGCAGCATCGGCATCGCCCGTCACGACCCAGATCTGTCGCAGGCGTGGCGCGGTCGTAGCCGCATGCAGCACATCCTCGAGCATCGCCTGCGCGAGGGCACGGCGCTCCTCCGGTGCAAGAGCGGGGCCCAGCCGCTTTTTGGCCGTCGCCAGCGCGCGCACGGGGATAAGGGCATCGATCGTTGCTGTCATATTGGCTGGCGTGCCGCAACGGCGAGCACGACGCGGGCGAGGGCGGCCTTTTCGTACATGCCGCGCATGATCGTGTCGGTGACGACGGCCCGCACGCCCAGTGCCTCGATCGCGGGCGCGAGCGCGGCGTCGACGTTATCGATCACCAGCGTACCGGCGATATCCCGGTACTGCGCTGCTACGGTAACGGCGCTGGCATCGTGGCCCAGGGCGCGCATCATCTTCGCCGCTGGTCCTTTGAGCGCTTCGCCGCCGACGATCGGGCTGACGGCGACGACGCTGCCGCGCCGTTCGCGTAGCGTCTCGCGCACGCCGGGCAGCGCGAGGATCGGCCCGATGCTGACGAACGGGTTGCTCGGCGCGATCAGCACCGCTTCGGCGGAGCGCAGCGCGTCGAGAACGGCGGGTGTCGGGCGAGCGACGTCGACGCCGTCAAAGACGATCTCACGCACCTCCGGCTCGGTGCGACGGCGCACGAAATACTCCTGGAACGGCAGCAGCCCCTCATCGGTGCGGATGCGGGTGCGCACCGGCTGGTCCGACATTGGCAGGATCGTCAGCTCCAGGCCGTACGCGCGTGCGATCTCGGCGGCGATCTCTGTGTACGTGGCCCCTTCGGCGAAACGGCGAGTACGGTGCAGCGCGGTGGCGAGGTCGCGGTCGCCGAGCGCGAACCAGCGCTCATGTCCGAAGCGCGTGAGTGCGTCGACGACGTTCAGTGTATCGTTGAGCAGGCCAAATCCTTGCTCGCCAACGACGCCGGCCAGCGTGTAGATGACGATGTCGATGTCGGGCGAGACGTAGAGACCGAAAAAGTCGAGATCGTCGCCCGTGTTGGAGACGACCACCAGGTCGCGCTGCCGCACGTGGCAGAGCACCCCTTGCAGAAAGCGTGCGGCGCCGACGCCGCCGGCCAGTACCGCGATCACGATCGTCCTCGACTGGCCGCCATTCGGCGGCCACGAGGCCAGCATAGGGGGCGCATGCCGGAGAGCAAAGATCAGCGCGCCGCGCTCGGCGGAGCGACGGGCGTATCGTCGTCCTCGATGAGGATCTCCTCGCTCTCGATGAAGCGGTCGATCACCGCCGCGACGATCAACAGCGCTCCGCCGCCGGCGCTGACGACGATCCACGGCGAGAGACGGACGTGCACGCGCGGCGCGATGCGCGTGATGCTGAACTCCTGCGCGACCGACCGCCTGACGCCGCTGAAGCGCGTGCGCGCGTGCGTGACATCCCAGAACGTGGTGCTCACAACCCCCAGCCCGCACAGCAGCACCAGCGTGCGCAGCGCGCTGCCCCATAGCCCCGTATCGCGCCAGAGCAGCGCGAGGCCAATCGCCGCGGCGATCGCGCCGAAGATCACGACCAGCAGGCCGTCGGCGGACCAGCCCGAAGGGTGAAAGACCAGCGCGCTGCCGACGACAGGGTTGCGCACCACCGTGACCCTGGCCCAGGGCAGGAAGACGCCGGCGATCGCCAGTGCCGCGCCGATCAGCGCCAGCACCGGCCCCAGGCGTGTCACAAGGCCACGCGGTGGACTGGGGGCGGCTTCGTCGAGATCGCGGCGATCGCGCATCGGTATACCGCCATTACGCGCTCTGGCTGGCCGGGCCGGTGATCGACCAGTCGAAGTTGCGCTTGCACACGCGTAGCACCTGCGACGTTTGCGTGCGCCAGATGCCTGGCGTCTTGTTCAGCTTCTCGGTGATGAAGTGGTACAGCTCGTCGATGTTGTGGAAGGCCGCGCTCGCGAGCAGGTCGAACGTACCGGTCGTAATACTGAGATACCGTACCTCGTCCATCGCCGCGAGCGCTTCGGCAACCTGCGTCAGGTGTCCGGCCTGCACCTGCACGCTGATCAGCACCTCGATGCTGTAGCCGAGCTGCTTGAGATTCGTGAGCGCCACGACCTGCATATAGCCGTCGCTGAGCAGCCGCTGCACGCGGTTGCGTACCGTGCTTTCGGCAACGCCCAGACGGCGCGCCAGCTCGGCGTGGCTGCAGCGTCCATCGTGCCGCAACTCTTCGATGATGCGCTGGTCGAGATCGTCGATCACCCGTCCCATGCCTGTATCCGCGCACTCCCGCGCGCCGCGCGCCCTGTTCGCCTGCTGCCGCCCGTACCGGTCTGGGCGCGCTCAAAGGCGAGCAGTTGCATACGGCGCTGCCAGCCGATCAGCTCTCCGCAGCGTCGTTCGCCAGCGGCTACGACGCGATGCAATGGTATCAGCAAAGGCAAGGGACAGATCGCCATCGCCCGGCCCACCGCCCGCGCGCGGCCTGGCAGGCCGATCTCCTCCGCGATCTCGCCGTAGGTGCGCGCCCGCCCGTAGGGAATGGCGCGCGCTGCCTCCCACGCGGCCAGGCACAGGGGGCTGCCCTCTAGCTCCAGGGGCAGGACGAAGGTCCGCAGTGCGCCCGCGAAATACGCCGCGATCTGTGCATGCGCTTCGGCATGCGCGCCCTCGTCGGGCAGCACGTTACCCCAGCGCCACGCGCCCCAGCCGAGAGCATCGGGCACGCCAGGAGCAGGGCCGTGCGAGGCGATGAAGCGCCCGTCGCGCGAGGCGAGAAAGAAGACACCGAACGGTGTCTCGACCGCGCTGACCAGCACATGCCGCGCTGTCTCTCGTTCGCCCGCCGGCATCGGCCGCGTCCCCGCGTGTGTGCCCGTTAGCGCAGCGCCGTTACCGCGCGCGACTGCAGCACGTAGAAGCGCCCGTCGCCCATGGCCCACTCGACATCTTGCGGTCCCCCAAAGCGCTGCTCGATCTCCAGGCAAAGGCGGGCAAGCTCGACGAGCCCGGCATCGTCGAGCGCCGGTGCTGTTGCGCGCTGCGGGGGGACGGCCACCGCCACCGTGCCGGAGCGGCCGGATGGGTCCGGCTGGATCATCAGCTCTTTCTCGAACACCTGCTGCTGGATAATGGCCAGGTCTCGCTTGCGCACGACGAAGTTGTCGGGCGTGACACGCCCGGAAACGATTCCTTCGCCCAGGCCCCAGCTCGCGTTGATCACAATCTCGTCGGCGTTGCCTGTGATCGGGTTGACGGTGAAGGCGACGCCCGCGACCTGCGCGGGCACCATCTCCATCACGACGACGGCCATCGCCTCGCGGCCGCTGTCGATGCCCTTGAAGGCGCGGTATTGGATCGCGCGTGGCGACCAGACGCAGCAGTAGCAGCGCTGGATCTCCGCCAGCAACGTCTCTGCATCGCGCACATTCAGCGCCGTCTCGTAGAGACCTGCCGACGATGCCGTCGCGCTGTCCTCGGAGAGGGCCGACGAGCGCACGGCGACGACGAGGCCGGGTCCATGTTCTTGTTGCAGCCGCGTGTAAGCCGCGAGCGCCTCGCGCGCGATGGCGGCTGGGAGCGGCGCGGCCGCGATGGCCTCACGTAGCTGGGCCGACGCCTCGCGGGCGACCTTCGGCAGCTTGAGGTCGGGCGTGGCGAGCAGCGCATCGATCAGCGGCTGCAAGCGGTGCTCCGCGACCCACTGCCGGTAGGCGTCGGCACAGATGACGAAGCCGCGCGGCACCGGGAAGCCCGCGTGCTGCAAACGCCAGAGGCTCGCCGCCTTTCCGCCAAGCTCTGCCGCGTCAAGTTCGCCAGGATCGTCCAACCAGCGTGTGACCACTCTTGCCTCCTCCGGGTGCGTGCGCTGCACTATAGCGATCCGCCGCGCTTGAGGCAATGCGCCATCCAACAGTCGCCTGCCGCTGCTTTGCGCGTTCGGCAGCGACAATGGCAGCGCATTCCGCCGCACCGTCGCGCCCGCGTCGGACTCTGGCCGGGGTGCAAGCGAGGACCGTGCTTCGCCTATACTGGGGCAGAGTCGCGGGTGAGCGGCTACGGAGGGAGGCTCTGGCGTGGCAGGTGTCGGCAGTGTCGATGCAACGCAGTTCAAGCGCGCGCTCGGCCTCTGGGCCTCGGGCGTCTCGGTGGTCTCCACGCAGACGCGCGAGGGCATCTACTGTATGACGGCCAGCTCGTTTTCATCGCTTTCGCTCGATCCGCTGCTCATCCTGATCTGCGTGGCGCACACGGCGAAGATTCACGACCTGCTGCTAGAGACGAACGCTTTTGCCGTCAACTTCCTGCGCGACGATCAGCGCGCCATCGGCGAGTTCTTCGCTCGCACCGGGCGCGAGCCGGCCGCGCGGCTCGACCTGATCCGCACCTTTCCCGGTCCTAGCGGCAGCCCGATCTTTGATCCCTGCCTGGCGTATCTCGATTGCCGGGTCTATGCGACGTACCCCGGCGGCGACCATACGATCTTCGTCGGTGAGGTGCTGGCTGCTGGATCGGACGAGTCGGCGCGGCCGTTGGTGTACTTCAACCGTGGCTACCGCGGCATACACGACCTCGAGCAGTAGCCACTAGAACACGAAGACGCAAAGGTTCGGGAAGAGGATGGTCGGCGCGGTGTTCGCCGGCGAGGTCGTCGAGCGTCAGACGTACCTCAACGGCACGGTTTATCTGCTGATCGAAGCGAGCGCGGAGGATGGCGGCACGGCGCAGCTTGCGGTGACGCTGCCACGCGAAGAGGGCGAACCGGTGGAGGAAGGGGATCTCTCGCTCTCGGCCCCAGCAGCGACATGGTTCGGCGCGGTGAGCGGCGGCGAACACCACGAACGCTGGGACGAGGCGCTCGACGCGCCGTACACCGAGATCGGCCTGCGCGTGGAGCGCGTCGAGAATGAGGATGCCACCGTGCCATGGCAAAGCGTGGCGGTGGTAGCGCGCGTGCGCGGCGATGTGGCGGAGATCGAGATCGCCGCTGTTACACCCTGAATCGCTCCGGCGCGACGGATGCCCGCGCTGCCCCCTGCTATCGCGGGAAGGCGCGGGCCTGGCAGCTTTTTTTCCATCCCTTCGTACGGAGGGAGAGAAGCGTAGAGCACCGATCGCATCGGAAAGCGGCGCCGGCTGGTTGCCGGGCGCTAGCGCTCGCTTGCCTGGCGGGCCGGGCTTTCGGCGTTGTTCTGTGCCCGTCGGGGGAGAGATGTGATCGTCGTCTCGCGCGGCGAGAGACCCTCCGGCGCCTCGCGCATGCGCAGATCGCCTTCGTATTGCGCGCCGGGATGGATGACGACGCTACCGGCAACGACGTTGGCGCTGGCGCGTGCCGAGGGGAGCAGCTCGAACTTGCCCTGGCACTCCACCTCGCCATCGAGCGCGCCGGCCAGGGTGATCGCGCTGGCGTGGACCTGGCCAGAGACCTGAGCAGACTCGGCGATCGTCAGCTGGCCCTCGCAGTGGATCTCGCCGCGGTACTCGCCATCGATGCGCAGATCGCGCTTGGTATGGAGCACGCCATCGAAGAAGGCGTTGCTATCCAGCAGGCTCGTTGCGTCGCCCGTCTCGAAGGCGGAGTTTCCGGCCACGTTCCTGCCCCTCCGCTAACCCTCGCTAGTGCGTCGTGCCGGTTTCGGTATCGCCGCGCCGCATCTGGAAGCGGCTATCGATATACGCACCTTCGTGCACCACGAGCGTGCCGCTGTTGATCTGGCCGCGCGCGCTGCCCCCCGGCAGGATTTCGAGCCGGTGCTCGCAGGAGATCTCGCCCTCGACATCGCCACCGAGGACGATATCGCGCGCCCGGACGATCCCATGCACCTGCGCGTTGGGCGCGATGATCAGCGTGCCCTCGGCCTCGACTTCACCGCGCAGGATGCCCTCAACGCGCACGTCGCCGCGCGCGATCAGCTTCCCTTCCCATTCGGCATCGGCAGCGACAAGCGTGCCGCTTGCCGTGCTGGCACCGATGCTGGGCACCGGCATGTCGTAGCTACGCTGGGGCTCGGCCGGTGTCTGCCATGCGGGAGCAGCGTACGTGTGCTGCGCGAAAGCCGACGGCGTTGGCCCGCTTTCCGGCGCGGTGGTCTCGTGCACCTGGCCGTACGTAGGTACGTTAGGAGGAGTGACTGGTGCGAGATCCGTCTCGCCCTCGTACCGTTCGCGCGGCGTGACGAGGCTGACATCGCTGCCGGCATCGTCTGCCACCGCCTCACGCGGCGCGCCGCCGCGGTTCAGAACGATCGTGTCGTCGTCGGAGAGCAGCGCCTCATCGTCCGGTTCGCCCGCGGCCTCGCGCTGCCGCTGTTCGATGAGGCGAGCGATCCGGTTGAGGCCCTGTGCTCCCTCAGAGTCCTTGCGCTTGCGAAACATCGTCTTCCTCCCGCTTGCGGCGAGGTGCGCGCGTCTCATGCATCGTAACGCGCTGGCGAGAGAAAGGCCAACAGCGTCGTTGTTCGCGGCGTTAACGCCGCGACAGAAAGCAGCGACGAAAGCAGTGCTGCCGAAGCGACAAACAACGTCATCCCGCGGCCTGGTCGACGCTTGCGGCGAGGGCCGGCGTGGTCGTCGTGGTAAACGTGGCAGCCACCTCGTGGTGATAGGCTTCGACTTCGCGTGCGATCCGTTCGTCCGTCCATCCTAGCTCGCCGCCGAGCAGGCGTGCGACCTCCACGGCGCAGTGGAGGCCGAGGCAGCGGTTCCAGCCGACGCCCGTGCGCCGTAGCAGCGCATCGCTCAATCCGCGCACGCCTTCGTGACGCGCGGCGAAGACGATCTGGCCGCGCACATCCAGGCCGTGCTCGCACACCGGCGCACGCAGGTCGGGCCGTTCACGCAGCAACGCCATCAACAGCGTGAGGCTCGGTCCGTACATCTGCCGCAGGTAATCGGCCGTTTGTGGTGGCAGGTCATCCATTGCCACGATGACCGGTGAGCGCACGAAAGGCAGTTCGCCCGGTGAGCGCCGGGGTGGCGCCGCAAGATAACGGTCGATCGCGTCGGCGGCCGCGTGCGCCAGGCTGCGAAACGTGCTCAGCTTGCCACCGATGATCGAGATCAGGCCGGGGAAACCTTCGCTCGCGTGGTCGCGGACGATGTGGCGGCGGGTGATGGCGCCCGGATCGTGAGCGTCGCGCGCATCGACGGCGGGCAGCGGCCGCACACCGGCGTAGGCATAGGCGATATCGGCCTCGGCGAGCGGCGTGTGCGGCAGCAGGTTGTTCGCCTCGGTCAGCAAATACGCGATCTCCTCTGGCGTAGCGCGGGCATCGTCGGGCGGATCTGCGCAGGGGATATCCGTTGTGCCGACGAGATGCATGCCGCGCCAGGGGACGATGAAGAAGGGACGGTGATCCGCGGTCGCTTCGGCATAGAGCGCCCGGCGCGGCCCGCGCCCCCGATAATCGACGACGATGTGTGTGCCGCGTGTGCCGCCGATCTGCCGGGTGGGTGGGCGTGGCAGGTCGCGCAACACGGCATCGACCCACGGTCCGGCCGCGTTCACGACCACAGTAGCGCGTACGTCGGCGACGGCGCCGCTCTCTTCGTCGCGCACGCGCGCGCCGCAGATCCGGCCGTGTCCATCGAGCAGCGGCGCGACGGCCGTCGCACGCGACACGGCGGTCGCGCCGGCGAGCCGCGCTTCCTGCAACGTTTGCAGGCAGAGACGCTCCGGGTAGGCAACCTGGCAATCGTAGTAGCGAAAGGCCGCCCGCAGGCCGGCGCGGC